>Ga0210399_10000313_pt1 | contig 39328 bp, 40 predicted proteins | sample IncBWC14MmetaG_FD_150865 | JGI IMG/M metagenome (GOLD analysis project Ga0210399, IMG submission 150865) | Forest soil microbial communities from Barre Woods Harvard Forest LTER site, Petersham, Massachusetts, United States - Inc-BW-C-14-M | ecosystem: Environmental > Terrestrial > Soil >... | reverse complement strand
CATACCCACTGGCCGCCCCGATAAACGCCGCTCTCTTCAGCTTCGTCGAATCAATGTTCGCCGCGGTATCGAAATTCGTATGAATGTACCGGTCCGGCCAATCATTCAAATAAATCGCCGGTATCCCAAACGACGAATCCTGATACACATCGTGGTCGCTCCCCATGGTGTAGGCCGAATACTCCGCCCGCAGCGGCTCTTTCCCGCCTTCCGGCGCCACCAACGGATACTTCGCTTCACCCGTAGCCGCAAACTTGTACGACTCCTCGTTCACAAACCCCGCAAACGCCCAGGCTACCTCATGCACAAAGCTCGGCAAGCTCATCGGCCCGCGTGTCACGTGGAACACCGCTTTGGTCTCCGGCCCGCCTCCCACCATGTCCATGTGCACCACGGCCTTGATCTTCTTCGCCATAGGCGAGGTGAGGTAAACGGCAGTCGATCGCTCGGGATTCGGTTGGTCAGGCTTCCCATTTTCACGGTCGGTTTGCTCTTTCAACACGCCGTTTAAGAACGCCATCGTTCCTTCAATCTCCGGTGGAAAGAGGAACCGGATCGTCCGCGCCGGACGCGCCAGCTTCCCTTCGCTGATGAGCTTGTGCAGCGTCCGCGCCGCTTCCAGAATCGTCACGCACCCGCTGGCATTGTCATTCGCCCCCGGCCGCTGATGATCCAGGTGGCATGAAAACGCAATCTCTTCTTCTCTCAGCTTAGGATCTGCTCCCGGAATCGTCGCCGTCACCACCTCATAAAAACCCGGATGCTGTCCCGCTTTCACCACCGCGTGCAGCAGTATATTTTCCCTGCGGGCGAGTCGCTCCTTCATGGCCCTCGCCGTCTTCAACGACACCATGAACGCAAAAGTCTTGTGCGTCGAAAACGTCTCCAGATGCCCCCACCGAATCAAATTCTCATCTTCACCCCACCAAGCCGTCTTCTGGTTCTGCACATAACTTACAATTCCCACCGCGCCGAATTTTCCCACCGCTAGGTCCTGCACCGCCCCTGGCTGCGCGCTCACCAGAACGATGTTTCCCTTCACATTTTTCCCAGCGTAGTCGCTCTCCTTCGTTCCCTCGCCTATATCCTCCAATAGCGCGACTACATCCGCGCTCTCGCTGTCCTCCGCCAACACCACCGGCTCTGCCTCATAACTCGCCAATGTTTTCCAATCTTCTGTACCGCAGTCGGACGACATGCCAACGCCAGCCGACGGCTCATCTTTCAGGGGCGGACATTCACGGGTACGCACTTCCCTTAGTTCTCCTGCCGCCGCGTCCCACGCCGGCCGCGATCTCTGCGTTCCATAGAAAATCTTCCCATCCACCGGAAACTGCAGGATCGCCACATCGCTCAATCCATAAGTGCGCAAACGTTCCGCCACCAATTCCCCGGCTTCATGAAATCCCCGCGACCCGCGCTGGCGGTGGAACCGCGCAATCCCCTCCAAATTCCTCTTCGCCGTCGTCCCGCTCAATTCATTCGCCAGCACCGCCACATCTTTTTCAGGCAGCAGCGGCGGTTTCTGCCCCTCGGCCACCGCAAGCGGCAAAACTGCGCCAATCGAAGTCAGCGCAATTCTTGTGAGGACCTTCATCGGTCTACCTCCCAGCAAAATCTCGGCAACAGTAGCACAGACTTCAGTCTGTCTAGCGCCAGCCAGCCATCCGGCGCACCTGATCCGTCCACCCAATCCAACCCATTGTCAGGCTTAGCCTAGCGAAGCATCTCCATTGTTCCGCGCCTCACAGTCTTGACCACTTCGAACACCCTTCCTGGGGCGCTTCGATTCCATTTGCCGTCCATTCCGTTTGGTGATATGTCTCGCGCAACATGAAGAAGCAAATCTGGTTCTACCTCATCCTCGCCTACGCTATCTCCTGGCTTGTCTTGTTCACCGCCGGGCATTTTGGCGTCGGCCCGGATCACAACGAATACTTCGCCGGCTTCAGTACTGCCGGTCCTGCCCTCGCCGCCGTCTTACTTTCTCGTCGAGGCCAAGACAGCGCCGGCGACCGCCTTCCCACTCGTCTTCTCTCTTTCGCCGTTCTCTGGCTCTTTGCCTGGGCCGTCTACATCGCCAACGACAAGCTCCGCGGTATCCACGCTCCGACCTCATTGTTCTATTACGCGACCGTCGGTCTCCTCGCCGCGATCCCCGCGTGGATTCTCTCCGGAGCTTTCACGCGTGACTCCGGCGTCCGCGAACTCCTCCGCACGCTTGTTCATCCCGGCAATTGGCGCTGGCAAGCCGCCTCGTTTTTCTTTTGGCCCGTCATGCTCCTTACTCCCGCCGCCGTCGCTCATCTTTTCCATCAGCCGCTGAATTGGCCGCAACATCGCGATACCATTTGGCTCTCTGCTGCCTACGCCGGCATCTCTTTCCTGAGCAATTTCCTTTTCACTGCTGCCCTGGAAGAACCCGGCTGGCGCGGTTTCCTCCTTCCTCGCCTCCAACAGCGTTTTTCACCGCTCCTTGCCAGCCTCCTGGGGTGGCTTCCCTGGGCGCTCTGGCACGCCCCTCTCGATTTTCATCGCCCGCTTCGCTTCCCATTGGCCGATTACCTCTTGATTCGCGTGGTTTTTCTCATTCCCATCACCATTATGCTCACCTGGTTTTACAATCGTTCGGGTGCCAACCTGCTCACGGTGGTCATCTTCCACGCCGCCATGAACACTTTTCCGTTGGTCCTCCCCTACTACCCGCCCGCCTTCGCACTCGTCATTTTCTTCGCCATCACCGTCATCTTCACCGACCGCATGTGGCGCCTCCGCCCAAGCTCCTCGGCCGTGGCGCCTGGAATGGCCGAGCGGTGATACACTCAGCGTATGGCCACCAAAAAGAAAACCAAAAAGAAGCAGGCGAAAAAGACCGCAGCTCCCAAGAAAAAATTGGCGAAGAAGAAGGCCGCTCCCAAGAAGAAAGCCAGGGGGAAAAGCGCGCGCGCAGCTAAGAAACACGTACGGGGAAAAAGCCAAACCGTGGATACCGTGGCATTTGCACCAGCGGGACTGTCCGCACGCTCTGGCGGGCAGTCGGGAGACTTGCAGGGATTGTCCAGCCTCGAAGGCGCGAATTCGGAAAGTGTGGATGAATTGCTCGAGGAAGGAAACGCGTTCGAAGCCGAAATCGTAAAGGGCGTGCAGGACGCCGGCGACGCTGACAAGGGCGAAGTTCACACCCACGAAGTGCCGCAGGACGATGTTCCCGGCGAGTATCGCGATGAGGAGAAGTGAATGAGCCGCCGCCTCGCCAGAGCGTAAGGTCGAATTCCTCCGTTCCCCTGCCACATGCCACGCCATGGCGTGACACTTGAGACCTCGATGCAGCCCTCCAATCGGTCACTGGCAACTTTTTCAATTTGGCAGGGTTTCTAAGTGCTAGCCTTTTTCTTTAGACACCTCCCTGCCTGCGTGCTCAGGCTCGCAGCGGAACGCCCGTTGAGGAGGGCACGTTATGCGCCGCGAGAACTTATTCCTGTGCTCCATCCTTGTTTCCATGGTCTGCGCAGCGGCTTTTCTTCTGGTTCTGGCCGGTTGCGGCGGCGGAGGCTCTATAACGCCGCCCCCGCCGCCCACGCAAAAGATTCAGCACGTGGTTATCATCTTCCAGGAAAACCGTACCCCCGATAATCTCTTTCACGGTTTACCCAACGCGGACATTGCAAACAGCGGCGTCAACTCGCTTGGACAAACCATTCCTCTTACGGTCATCTCCCTCGCCAACAACTATGATCTCAGCCATGCCCATTCTGCTTTCCTAGCCATGTATGACGGCGGAAAAATGGATGGCGCCGACAAAATTCCCATCGGCTGTCAGGCCGGCGCAGTGGGGTGCCCTCCGCCCAACCCGCAATTCCAGTACGTAAACCCTGCCGATGTCCAGCCTTACTTCCAGCTAGCCCAGACCTACACTTTCGGGGACCGCATGTTTCAGACCAATCAAGGCCCCAGCTTTCCCGCTCACCAATTCATCATTGCTGGAACCTCCGCTCCCTCGCCCACAAGCAATCTCTTCGCCTCGGAAAATGTGCTCCTGCCTCTGAATGCCGGCACCAACACCGCCGCCGGATGTGCCGGTCCCGCCGGCGAAACCGTCGCGATGATCGACCCAACGGGCAGCGAAGCCATGCGGCAATTCCCCTGCTTCGAGCATCCCACGCTCACGGATTTGCTCGACGCCAGCGGCATCTCCTGGCGCTACTATGCTCCCTCGGCTGGCTCCATCTGGACTGGTCCTAACGCCATCCAGCACATGCGCTTCGGTCCCGCCTGGCAGAAGGTGATCATCCCGCAGACCAACGTTCTCACGGACATTGCCAATGGTCAGCTCGCCCAAGTGACCTGGGTCATTCCCGACGGCCGCGCTTCAGACCACGCTTTGTCCAACGATGGCAGTGGACCGTCCTGGGTCGCTTCGATTGTCAACGCCATTGGCAACAGTCCGTATTGGGCGAACACCGCCATCTTCATCACCTGGGATGACTGGGGCGGCTGGTACGATCACGTTGCCCCCACGATTCAAAACTCCTATGAATACGGGTTTCGTGTCCCGCTCATCGTTGTCTCCCCGTATGCCAGGCGCGCCTATGTGTCACACGTCACCCACGATTTCGGCAGCTTGCTTAAATTTATCGAGTCCACTTTCAAGCTACCCTCGCTCGGCTTCGCGGACTCTCCCGCCGACGACCTCTCCGATTGTTTTGATTTCACGCAAACACCACCGCCATTCCAGGTCATCCCCGCGAAATTGGCAGCGTCTCATTTTCTAGCCGACACTCGCCCGCCCGTCGATCCCGACGACGACTAAACCGGCGTTCTTGTAGCTCAGGCCGTTAGGCCTGAGGCTTTTCCTCAAGGCAGTTCGCGAGCACTTGTCGTTTTTTCACAACCGATACGAACTTGCGCGAGCAACCATCATGCCTTATTCTTCATCTTTCTCCTTGCCGGTCTAACGCGACGAGCGCACCCCAGTCAGCAGGGCGTATCGAAGTGTGGCAGGAAGAATCCCGGCACCCCCAGCACAGCCAGGATAGATGAACCGTGAACCAGCAATGGAGTTCAGAAACTACCTATGGTTCCGTTTAAACAAGACAGGGCCGTGCGACAGCTTTTAGTCAAAGGCGGACACACGCTATGAACTCCACAATAATGCGGGGCTTATTCGCCATCCTTGCTCTGCCGTTTCCGGTCTCAGCCTCCCTGGGCGGCGACGTGTCATCGGTGCAGGCCGACCAGATGAAAATGCAAGGTAGCCTGCGGACAACCAGCGCCGATTCATACAAAGTCCATGAAATTCAAACGCCGGCTGGCGTCGCCGTCAAGGAATACGTCTCGCCTGCTGGAAAAGTCTTTGCCGTTACCTGGCAAGGCCCCTTTCCTCCGGACTTGCGGCAGCTTCTGGGCCCCTATTTTGACCAGTACGTCCAAGCGGTTCAGGCACAGCAAGCACAACGCCATGGTCACGGTCCGCTCCTGATCCAGGAGCCCGGATTGGTAGTGCAAATCACAGGACATATGAGGTCCTTCCGAGGCAGTGCGTATGTTCCACAGATGTTGCCGGCGGGTGTCCACCCCGAGGACCTACGATGAAACGCGTGCGGTTTCCAGGAGTGCTTTCTTTTATTTTGGCGGCCACGCTAGCCACAACGGCGGGATGCTCAGGATCAGGCAGCAACGGTAACGGTGGTGGTGGCGGTGGCGGTGGCTCGGCATCCAACGTAGAGGCGATCACCGTCAATTCCGGTCCAGGTGGGGGATACATTAATGGTGCATTCACTAGCGTGACCGTTTGCGTTCCTGGCAGCACCACGAACTGTCAGACCATCGGGGGCATCCTGGTTGACACCGGGTCCCCGGGACTGCGGATATTGTCCTCAGCCCTCACCATTTCGCTCCCTCAACAGACCGGCTCGAACGGCAGTCCGATTGTCGAGTGCCTTCCCTTTCTGAGTGGCTTCACCTGGGGACCGGTCCAAACTGCAGATATGACCATTGCGGGAGAGCAGGCCAAGTCCCTGCCAATTCAGGTTATCGGGACCTCCAATTTCCCCACCATCCCCGCCAGTTGCTCAAGTCAGGGGACGGCGGAAGAAGATCTCGCGAGCTTGGGCGCTAACGGTATCTTGGGAGTGGGCGTCTTAACCGCGGACTGCGGAAGTGCCTGCACAGTCAGTGGCGCATCCAACCCCGGGTTGTACTACTCCTGTCCGTCTAGCGGTTGCGTGGTCACCACGGAAAGTCTTGCCAACCAAGTGCAAAATCCGGTGGCGTTGTTCGCCACGGACAATAATGGCGTCATTATTGAGTTGCCTTCGGTTTCGGGGGCGCAATCAACCGTCACTGGGTCTCTCATTTTTGGCATCGGCACGCAATCCAATAACGGGCTTGGAAGCGCCACCGTTTACATGCTCGATCCCTCCACTGGAAATTTCACCACCGTTTTCAACGGCGTTACCTACACAAACGCCGCCTTCATTGACAGCGGCTCAAATGGTCTGTATTTCCTGGACGCAGCCACCACTGGATTCCCGACTTGTGCGGCCCCCATCACTTTCTGGTATTGTCCCAGCTCGACACAGAACCTTTCTGCCACCAACCGTGGGACGAACGGGACGAGTGCCTCCTTCAATTTCGTGGTAAGCAACGCCAACACTCTGACCTCCAATGCCAGTACTGCCGCAGCCAATGGATTGGCCGGTCCCAACTCTGGAACCTTCGACTGGGGGCTCCCGTTCTTCTATGGCCGCAACGTGTACACCGCCATTGCGGGCCAGAGTACGCCAGGTGGCACGGGCCCCTACTGGGCCTACTGAATTGTGGTCCTAGAGGCGCCCTTTAGGGTGGCCCGTTTTCCCTTCCGTACCATCCTGTTTCCTGGCATTCGACGTTCGGATCGAAGGGCTACGCGACAAAAAGGGTAACCCCTCCTTCGCGATGAAAAGTGTGTGTAACGGATTGATTCCCTTGGTTGGCCACCGCGTCAAGTTTGATACCAATACTCGGGCTTGCTCCAGTACAATCGCTGCGCTTCCGTTCGGGGGAGAAATGAGTTTCGGGCAGCGATTCGAGGAGATACGAACGGGGTTCGAGCGGCCCTTCTGGGTCGCTAATATTACCGAGCTCTTCGAGCGGCTCTCGTATTACGCGGTGTTTGCCTCTTTGGTGCGCTACCTTCACGAAGTGCTGAACTTTCCGACGGAGCGGGCCACGAAGTTGACCGGGCTGTTTGGCGGACTGGTATGGTTCCTGGCTATCTTCGGGGGAGCCATCGCGGACCGACTCGGTTTTCGGCGTGCGCTTTCTCTTGCGTACCTGATTCTCACAGGCTCTTATTTTCTCCTCGGTTCCATAGGAGCTACCTGGCTCGCGCCGGCGCGAAATGTATTGCCGCTGGTGGTCCTCGCGACGATTCTTCTGGTCCTGCCTCCTTTGGGGGTCGCACTGGTAAAGCCTTGCGTTGTCGGCACGACCGCGCGGGCTTCCAAAGAGAATGTGCGCTCCATCGGCTACTCCATCTACTACACTTTGGTGAACATCGGCGGCGCGCTCGGACCCTGGCTCGCGGGATTAATCAACGAACATCTGCCAACGGCCGTCGTGTTCCGGATGGCGGCGCTGAGCGTTTTTCTGATGTTTTTCGTGGTGCTGGTGTTCTTTAAGGAACCGCAGCGCTCCGGAGAAACCAATACGGCGAGCATCGCCGAGACGCTTCGCAATTTTTTCAAGGTGCTTGGCAATCCAAAATTCATGACGTTTTTGCTGATTTTTTCCGGCTACTGGATCGTTTACTGGCAGGAATTCATCTCTCTGCCGCTCTACGTCCACGATTACATCAATCCCGCCACCAACACGGACCGCATGCTTTCGACCGGGCCGCTCGTTGTGATTGCATTCACCGTGGCTATGAGTGTGGCCACTAAGAAGATGGCGCCGTTCAGCGCCGTGATACTTGGCACCGTCATTTCCATGGCCGCGTTTGTGATTCTGGCTATTCACGCCAGCGTGATCGCCGTCTATGTGACGCTGGTGGTTGTCGCGCTGGGCGAGATCATTCAGGCGCCGCGCTACTACGATTACATTTCGCGGCTCGCGCCTCCCGGGCAGCAAGGCACCTACATGGGCTTCGCGTTTCTGCCCATTGGCATCGGCTCGCTCATTGGAGGATGGTTCGGCGGGCGCGTCATGCGCCAATTTGGCGAAGTCGCACACCAGCCCCAGCGCGTCTGGTGGGTAATTTCCGGCGTGGGCGTCCTGACCGCTCTGCTGCTCTGGATTTACGACCGCGCCGTCAAACCCTCCGCCGAGGAGGTACCTGGGTGAAGAGGATAAACCTTGAAATCGCAGCAAGATTTTCTTACTAAAAAAACGTTGGAACCGTAAAACTGAATGTGCTTTTCAAAGAAATTTGGAGGAAGGTTTTTTTCTTTGCTAAAAACTAACAACTGAAAACTCTTCTCAGTTGACCATGCGGCGAAGCGAAGCGAGCGCCTGGCTGGCCAGCGAATAGCGCGGCTCAATTTCCAGAGCTTCCTGGAAGCAGCGCATCGCGTGGCCATACATTTCTTTCCCGAGATAGGCGCGCCCCAAATTGTAGTGCGGAAAATGTCGCGGTTCGTAACGGCGTGCTTCCGTGGCGCGTTCTAGCCAGGGAATCGCTTCTTCGAACCGACCCAGTTCGATCAGGTACGCGCCGATATCGTTGTAGGGATTGCCAAACTCCGGATCGAGCTCGATCGCCCGCTTGCATTCCGCAATGGCCTCTTCGACGCGCCCCTGAAAATGATACGTCCAGCCCAAAAAGGTATGGGCTTCGGCGGTGGGATGGAGCTCAAGAGACGATTGATACAGCTCGACGGCGCGGTCGTAGTCGCCTTCCATCTGCGCCTGATAAGCGTCCTGCAGAACTTCCCACGCCCGCGTGAGGGTCTCCATACTCATAAAGACATAGTTAGCACAAGGTTTTGCACCGGTCAAAAGTACCAAAGTCCCGGAAGTGTCCGGGAGGAACCTGTACCTTGTGACGGGCTCGAGCGGCAGGGTACCAGGAGAAGAGGTGGAAATTGAAGCGACAAATAGAGAGAATGGAAAGGTGGGAAAAGCGAATCCATTGTTCGACATCCTACTTGGATAAACGGGGGGCATCGTGAAGCGGAATTATCTGGTTCTTGGGATTGCAACTCTGGCAGTGGCCGGAGCAGTTCTGGCGCAAGACCCGCCGGCAAAAACGAGTTCGAAAAAGACGACTAGTCACGGTTCCGCGGGTTCCGCGGCGCGGGGCAAGGAAGTGTTTGAAAAAAAATGCGCCATATGCCATTTCGCGGACAATGACACAAAGAAAATCGGACCTGGACTCAAAGGGATCTCCAAGCGTGGAACTTTCTCGGTCAACGGCAACAAAGTCACAACGGATTCCTTGACGACGTGGATCGAAAACGGCGACACCCTGATGCCCCCCATGAAGGAAGTGCTGGAGCCCACACAAATTAAAGACGTCGTTGCTTACGTCAAAACGCTCTGACCTTTCGGGGTCCGTTATAAGCTATTAGTTCTAAGTTGTTCTATAGAAGGGGAATCTTTGCGGTGGATTTTCTCCTGAGTGGACTTTTTGGCGGGCCGTCTTGATTTTTGTTTTGCTCCGAAACATACGACTAAAAACGGACTACTAGAAAGAGAAAAGCCCCCGAAAGCCTGATCGCTCAAGCTACCGGGGGCCCAAACTCAATTCGAATTGCGGTTACTTCAGGACGGCGTCTTTAAACGCCTTCGACGGACGAAGGCGAACAACCGTCTTGGCCTTGATCTTAATTGCCTCGCCGGTTTGTGGGTTGCGGCCCATGCGCGCCTTGCGGTGCGCCTTCACAACGCGGCCGATTCCCGGGATCACGAATTTGCCCGCTGCGCCCTTGGCTTCCTTTACGGCGAGCTTGAACAGCTCCTCGAAAAAGAGAGCGGCGGTTTTCTTCGGTGTGCCGACTTTCTCGGCGATGTGTCCCACGACCTTGGTCTTGCTCAGTGGCTTGGCTGCCATCTAGTCTGCTTATCCTCCTGATTTTTCTTTCCACTCCGATTCGAATCGAAGCAGGCCGCGAGTCGACTACCCCTGTTTTTCAGCGAAAAACCCGGGCCGGAAGGGACTATAGCCAAGGAAAAAGGAGAACGCAAGGAAAAATCGCCAAAAAAGGCCGGAAAAATGCGGATTTTTTTGAGGTGTGTGGAAATCGCCGCTAAAACAGCGGGTTGCGAGGGGTTCGAACACGCTTATGGCCGTTGTGGGTTGAATGGGCGCGCGATTCTCCCCTTCCAAAGTGCCCGGATGAAGTACCTGCGGCCGAAAGCCGGCGGCCGCACCTAGAGAGCGGCGAGATCAGCGTAGAAGTGGGCGATGGCTTTGATGCCGCCGAAATAGTTTTCCAGGGCGATGTGCTCATCCGGGGCGTGAGCGTTTTCGTCGGGAAGGCCAAAGCCGATCAAAACGCAGGGCACTTTGAAGGTGTCATGCATTTGCGTCACGAAGGGGATGGAACCGCCCTCGCGGATGAAAACGGCTTTCTTGCCGAAGCCCTTCTCGAGAGCGTTTTGTGCCTTCTTGAAGATTGGATTGTGGTACGGAGCAACCCACGGCTTTCCGGTGCTCAAGACTTCGAATTTACAATGGACCATTTTGGGAAGAAGCTTCCGAATGTGCTTTTCCACTAGTTTGGCGATCTTGTGCGGATCCTGATTCGGAACGAGGCGTGTTGAGAATTTGGCGAACGCTCTTGAGGGAATGACGGTCTTGGCGCCTTCGCCCTGATAGCCGCCCCAAATGCCGTTCAATTCGAAGGTTGGGCGGATCCACAGCCGTTCGACGGTGGTGAAACCCGATTCACCGAAATAGCCTGGTGCGCCGACGGCTTTCTCGAAGTCTTTTTTCTTCCAGGGCAGCGCATTCAGAGCCTTGCGCTCGGCTGAGGATGCTTTCGCAACCTGGTCATAGAAGCCAGGAACTGTGACGCGGTAATTCTTGTCATGAAGCTTGGCAAAAAGTTCGGTGAGGATGGTGAGGGGATTGGGGACGGCACCGCCATAAACGCCAGAGTGCAGGTCGCGCTCCGGGCCGATCAATTCAATCTGGTAGTAGTTTAGCCCTCGCAAGCCGTAAGTGATGGACGGGACGCCCTTGCCAAGCATGGAAGTATCGGAAACCAGGAGGGCATCGGCTTTCAGTTTTTCTTTGTTCTTCTGGACAAAATCCCAAAGGCTGACGCTGCCGACTTCTTCTTCTCCCTCGATGAGGACCTTAATATTGATAGGGAATTTGCCGTTCACTTGCTGCAAGCACGCGAGCGCTTTCATGTGGATGTGGACCTGGCCTTTGTCGTCGGCGGTGCCGCGTCCAAAAAGATTGCCGTTGCGGACGGTGGGTTCGAAGGCCGGAGAGGTCCAGAGATCGAGAGGCTCGGCGGGCTGTACGTCGTAATGGCCGTAGAAGAGGATCGTGGGCTTGCCCGGAGCTTCCAAGGATTCCGCGTAGACCAGGGGGTGGAGATTGGTTGGGACAATCTCCACGTGATTGAATCCGGCGGCGCGGAGATGATCGGCGACCCACCGTGCGCCGCGTTCGATATCGGGCTTGTGCTCGCTCTTGGCGCTGACGCTGGGAATGCGCAGAAATTCGCAAAGCTCCGCCAGATGCTGGTCGCGAGAAGAGTCAATAAGGTCGGCAAGATTCATAAGAGGCCCTCAGGAGACATGAGTCCTTTCCAATATGAATACGCACAACTTGATACGAATGTTTTGCCGCCCCGGAATGATTGCGGAGCTGCGGATGACCTGCCGTGGCCGCTGACTATTATTCTATGATTCCCTCGCTCCAGGTACAAGCCAACGCGCGCTCTAAGCAGACGAGGTCGCCAGACAGGGTGTTCTAAACCCCGGGTTGCGGTTGGGGAACACCTGTACGGAGGGACAGATTGACGGTATGGCGGGGACGTTCGAAGATGGGCTATGAGCGAAGTCACTGCAGCCTCACCCCGGCGAAGCTCGCGAGTCTTTCACAAGATGCGCGTTCAGGCGCAGGGCCGCGGGCACAATGGGAAGAAGTTCCGCGAAACTTGCGAAACCTTGGTGGTCAGTGGCCATGGCGGCCTCTTATTGCTGAAGCACGAAGTGGATGACGGAGAGATGCTGGTGATCACCAACCCGGAGACGCAGGAAGAGCAGGAATGCCGGGTCGTTTATCTGGGCGATCTTGGGGACAACGGGCAGCGTGTGGGCGTTGAGTTTCTGACGCCAGCGCCGCGTTTCTGGGGCGTGGAATTCGTCGAAACTCCCCCGTCAAAAGACAGGTCTGCCGTTCACGGAGACGCCTGAAGCAGCCACGCGCGAGGGCGCTTGGCTCCTCCGTTTGAAAAACCAGTCGCCTAATCTCCAGAGAAGCAGAATTCCGACTAGCGCACCGTAGAACAGCGGTTTGCGCACATCGGACTTCACCAACCAGTAGTAGTGAACCACACCGCAGACAGCCGCAAAATAGATTAAACGATGGAGCATTTGCCAGCGCTTGCCGCCGATGCGGCGAATCCAACCCGCCGTGGAGGTAATCGCCAAAGGAATCAGCGAAACCAATGCTGCGAAGCCCACAGTGATGAACGGGCGCTTGGCGACGTCTTTCCACATTCCGGAGAGATCGAAGGACTGATCGGGGCCCAGATAGGTAAGAAAGTGCAAAGAGACGTAGAAAAAAGCGAAAAGACCGAGCATGCGACGGAAGCGGATGAGGTCTGGGAGCTTGAAGAGTTTGCGAAAGGGCGTGATGCAGAGAGTGAAGACGATAAAACGGATGGTCCAATCACCGGTGCCATGCTGAAGAGTTTCGACAGGATTGATGCCCAGGTCATTCCGGACGGATCGCCAGAGAAGACCGTCGAACGGAATCAGGCAGATCAGAAAGACGGCAACTTTGGTCCATTTGCTAAGGAGGATTGCGCGCATGCGGAATGTCCACCTTAGTGGTATTTCTTCAGATCCATTCCGCTGTACATGCTGGCGACTTGATCGCTGTAGCCGTTGAAGATCACGGTGGGCCGCGTGAAGATTTCGCCGAGGCGACGCTCTTTAGCCTGGCTCCAGCGCGGATGATCGACGCTGGGATTGACGTTGGAGTAGAAGCCGTATTCGGAGGAAGAGTAGCGATTCCAAGTGGTGGGAGGCTCTTTTTCCTGGAAGCGGATTTTCACTAGGGACTTGATGCTCTTGTAGCCGTATTTCCAGGGAATAACCATGCGAACCGGTGCGCCGTCTTGGGGCGGGAGGGACTCGCCATACATGCCGACGCAAAGAAGTGCGAGCGGGTTCATGGCCTCGTCGAGGCGGAGACCTTCGACATAGGGAAAATCGATGCCGCCATACTTGGCCTGGGGCATTTGGCGGGAGTCGTAGAAAGTCTCGAAGGCCACATAGCGGGCTTTCGCCGTCGGCTCGACCAGTTTTGCCAGAACGTTGAAGGAAAACCCGATCCAGGGCACCACGATGGACCAGCGCTCGACGCAACGATGGCGATAGATGCGTTCCTCGAGCGGAGCGAGCTTCAGGATTTCGTCCATGGTGAATTTGCGAGGTTTGGCGACTTCGCCTTCGACGGAGACGGTCCAAGGCGAAGTCTTGAAATTCTGGGCATTTTTCGCGGGGTCGGATTTGTCCGTGCCGAATTCGTAAAAATTATTGTAGTGGGCGACATCGTTTAAGGAGTTTGGTTTTTCCGTGGTGCTGAAGGGACTTTTTATCAGGTCGGCGAACTGGGTGGCTGCGAGCGCCGCTTGCGGAGGCACAGCTAGGTCCAAGAGACTTTTTCCGGCAAGGGCGGTGGCGCCCACGATGCTCACGGCTCGGAGGAACCTGCGACGGTCCAAATAGACCGATTGGGGAGTAATGTCAGCGTAGGTCAGTTCTACGGACTTGCGAATTAACATTTCTTTCCTCCCGATCCTGGAGCGCGGTTCCGCCTCACTAGTCATTTTACGTACATTTGCACGGTTTGGATGCTGGAACCTCGCCAGTGGTCGATGGCTTTCTGGCACCGGACAGCCCTGTCCCTGCCCTTAGAAAGTGAGAGTCCCCTGGGGCCGAAAGGTTACCGGCAAAACAGGTGCCATGGGGAGCCGGACGCACTTCGGAAGCTAACCGTGGAGCCGCTTCAACACTTTTTGGGCGGCTTCGACGCCCTGGTATTGGGCTTGTTCGAAGATGGAAATGCCGCTGAGGTCAGAGTTGGCGAAGAGGATTCGGTCATTCTGACGCTTCAGGTGGCGCCGTTCTTCAGAGAAGATGGAGCCAACGACGGGGCGGATCATGGCGTGGCCCATGCGCATGATGTCGATCCGCGAGACGCACTGGCGGATGTCGTGGTGGACACGCTCAAGGTCGTGAAGAATGGTTTCTTTCCAATAGGCCCAGTCTTTTTCGAGGAGGAACTGGCGGTTTTGCGCGGGAGCGCCTTCGGCAAGAGCCCAATAAAATGTCCAGACGGTGCGGTCCACCTGGGTGCGCAGGCTCTGGTGCATGGCGTCGACGTAGCCGAGGGTCGGAGAATCGAGAAACACAGTGTCCCAGGATGGTTCGGCGCCGCGGGAATCGGGATAGCGATCGAGAGTGAGGTTGGCGGTGAGCCATGGGGAATAGATGAAATCTTGGAGTTGCGGAGAATTGTCGAGAAGGTACGGAGCGAGAAATGTGGGGGCAGCGAAGATGACGAATTCGGCTTGAAATTCGGTGTCGCCGGCAAGAACCCTTACGCCGCGGCGCGTCTCGGCGATGCGGTGAACCATCTGGCTGGTGCGGATGTTTGCGCCAACCCGTTCAAGGAGACGCCGCGTAATCCATCCGTTGCCTTCAGGCCAGGTGAGCGGGCCCTGTTCCTCGGATTCGCGGGAAGAAAAATAGTGGATGCCGGCCCAGGCGGAAGTGTCGCTCGAGAGGGCGCCGTAATCGTCGCGGCAGGCGTAGTTCATGTACCAGTGCAAGAGCCGCGAGTCAAAACCTTGCTTGCGCAGCCAATCGGAAAAGGAGATGCGATCAAGATTCTGAAATTTTGAGGAGAGGCCGAGCTCGAGGGGTACTGTGAAGGCACCGCTCTTGCGAAATTCGGTGAAGAGATTTTCGAGGCGTTGAAACTGATCGCGGTCTTTCGGTGTGAGGCCGACAGCGGGCTCGATGCCTTCCTGCCAGCGGCCGTACAGGAAGAGACGCTCCTGGGGCGAAAATGCGAGATAGCGTTCTTCCCATTGACCGTTTCTTAAAACGCCAAGGTCTTCGAAAAGTTCGCGGACGTATTCGGCTCTTGGGCTGGGGACGGGAACATAGTGGGCGGCCCATGGGTAGGCGGTAATTTCGTTTTCGCCCCAACGGGCGTTGCCGCCGGCCTGAGCGTTCATTTCCAGAAGGACGAAGTCGGTGAAACCGCGCTTGCGAAGCCGCCAAGCGGCGCTGAGACCAGCGATGCCTCCGCCAACGATGACGACCGGAACTTTTTCGGTGTTCTTCGCGGCTGGAAAGCCGGCGCGATCGCGCAAGAGATGGCCCATCTGGAAGGAATCGTTGACGAACGAGCCTGCGATCTTCTTTTCACTCTTGAGGGAAAGACCGACGAGCGCCGCGCCGCCAAGACCGAGGAAATTGCGGCGGCCAAGCTTCAATGACTGATGTCCTTCCAGTCGTTCTCGTAGGTGCGGACAAGGATCTGGCTGTTGAGCTGATTGGCTGGCATCGGGAGTGGCGACATGTCTGGCGGAAACTGAAAAAGCGCTGGCAGGCCTTCCACACTGACGAAACGCAATCCGGCGGGGAGAGACGTGGGGCGCAGGTATTCGTGAGTGCCGGCCAGCACGAAGCCCCACTCACCGAACGAAGGGACGTAGACGTGGTAGGGATACGTTTGCAGCCCCGTTTGCTTCAATGTCTGTGCAATGCACCAGAAGGAGTCGCGCGCAAACATTGGTGAGGTACTTTGCACAACCATCAGTCCCTGCGCGCTGAGGTGGCGCGAGGCCGCGCGGTAGAAGGCGGTGGTATAGAGCTTGCCGAGGGAATAGTTCGTGGGGTCGGGAAAATCGATGACGATGAAGTCGAAATTGTCGGCGTTCGAATCGACCCAGGGAAACGCGTCGGCGTTAATGACATGCACGCGCGGGGACAGCAAGGATTTGTCATTAAGCTTGGTGAGCATGGGATTCGAGGAAAAAATCCTGGTCATCTCCGGATCGAGATCGACGAGGGTGATGCTTTCGACTTGGGGATACTTCAAGATCTCGCGAACGGCGAGGCCGTCGCCGCCTCCAAGAATCAGGACGCGGCGCGGAGTCGGGACGGCAGCCAAGCCGGGATGCACTAGGGCTTCGTGGTAGCGGTATTCGTCGCGGGAGCTAAATTGGAGATGGCTGTTGAGAAAGAGACGGAGGTCGTCCTTGAAGCGCGTGAGGACGAGATGCTGATAGTGCGTGTCGCGGGCAAAGATAATTTCGTCAGCGTAGATATTATCTTCGGCCGTGGCAGTGATTTGACGCGCTTGCGCCATTCCCGCACCCAACGCGCACAAGACAACGAGACACGCGACGCGCAGGCCGCGGGTGGCGGAAAGCTGATTCGCGAAAAGGAAAGTGCTCCATAGAGCCACGCCGGCGTTGATTAGGCCAAATAACATCGCGGAGCGCACCAGACCAAGGCGCGGCACCAGCAGAATCGGAAAAAGAAGCGAAGCTCCAAGCGCGCCGAGATAATCGAAGGTCAGGACGTGCGCGATAACGTCGCGGAACTGGTAGCGGTCGCGGACGATGCGCATCAACAGAGGAATCTCCAGCCCCACCAAAACGCCCATCACCATCACCAGCGCGTACAGGATCAACTCAAAACCCTGGGTGAAGGCAAACGCGAGCATCAGGAGCGCCGAGGAAAAGCCGCCAATGACGCCGAGAAGAAGCTCGATCCAGACAAAGCGATTCGCGAGGCCACGATGGATACAGCGGGAGAGCGCGCTGCCGATGCCCATGGCGAAAAGGTATGTGCCGATGATGGTGGAGAATTGAAAGACGCTGTCGCCGACGAGATAGCTGGCGAGCGTGCCGGCGACAAGCTCGTAGATGAGACCGCAAGCCGCCACCAGCAGCACGGAAATGAACACCAGGATGCCCATGGGCTAGTGAATCGCGGCAGCAATAATGATGCAAATGCCGAGAGACATGGCGCCGACGAGAATGGCGAGCGCCATATTGTGCTCCTGCACGATTTCTTTCCAAAGATGGTACGGCGTAAGTTTGTCCATCAACATGAACGCGATGACGAAGATAAAAATTCCGACAAACGCGAAGACCAAAGCAGCGACGATGTTGCCGAGCGGAACGAGGTTCATCTCATTTGCCTCCTGTGTAGTGGTGATAACCGCTGTAAACCGAGCGGTACGAGCCGGGATTATCGCGGACGGACTTCGGAACATTTTTGAGCTGATTGACGGTGTCGAGGCTCCAGCCGCGGTATTGGCCGAACCCGGCGCTGCTGAGAACCAAAGCGCCATAGAGAAGATAGAGTTTTCGGAACATTATTCGTCGTCTCCCGAACTGCTGGACAATTCCATGGGCGGGTGGTCGCTTTCGGACCAGCGGGACCGCTCGAAAGTGTAGGCGCGGAAGGAAATAATGACTACCGGCACGAGCAGAGCGAGAAAAGCGATGCCGTAGATTCCGAAGACCGGCACATCATGGATGACTTCGACAGTGTACGGAATGTTGGGAAGCGACGGATCAGCTTCGGGCTCAATGCGTAAGTAATAATGGCCTGGAGGGACGCTGGGAATTACGACCGAGTCATGCTGTTTGCCTTCGGTCCAGGAACCGTCACTATCGTAGCCGGAATAGTAGCTCACTTCCCGGCCGAAGTCCCAGGCCTGACCGGAGTCCTGATTGATGAGCGCGTAATTCAAATAGATCCAATGGTTGCTGACTGGGGCGAAAGTTTTCACTTCCACGGTGGAAGTGTGGCCGGTGAGTTCGAAAACGTCGGTGACGAAGGAGGTCTCGGCTTTCGATTCGGCGCGATTATATTGATAGGTTTCTTGCAAGACCGGCTCTTTTTTCGCACGCATATCGAAAACGGCCATGAGCACGAGGAGGAAAACAGCAAATGCGGCGAATGCCACCCACATCCCGGTGACGTTGAGGGTGACGGGCGAAGGCTGATTCTCGTAGACGCCTATCGGTGCGGGCGGATCGCCGGGCAACTTGAAGGACTCCCAGATTTCCCGGCCGTACATGTACTCGCCGATGGACCAGGTGACTTCCTTGTCCAGCTTTTCGCCAGAGAGCACCCGAGGCGGATGCACGTAGTCGGTAACGGCGGCCTTCTCTCCGACGCGAACCTGCCACGGAAATTCTCCGAGGACGAAGTCCGTATCGGCATCAGCGGACTGGAAATGTTTATAAGTCTCACCGAGATAATTTGCTCCACCGCCATCCGCGATGGGCAGCGTCTTGCAAATGCTAATGTCGTTCCAATGTCCGTTGTACTCGCTAAGGTAACGAATGCCCTTGTAGGGATTGAACAGAACGTATTCGTGCCAGTAGTAGGTGATTCCGTCGACTTGGGTCGAGCGCCGCTGAAACCCGATAAGTTCGTAGTCCGTGCCGCGCAGCTTGCCGCGCGTGCCAAGAGGAATGAGAGGTTTGACATCGCGCGTGGCGGCCTCGAATCGCTGAAGAATCGCCAGGTTGGGATCTTTAGCGTCCAGGATGGAATGACAACTCGCACAGACTACTGTCACGGCTTGTCCAAAGGAATGCAGGGTAATGGCGGCGCCGCACTTCGGACAATTGAGCGCTCTGGCTTGGGGCTTGGGGGGCCCGGAAAGGGGAGGAGTGCCTGCGCTCATTACCAGCCCTCGAAACTGCGCAGGTTTTTCAGATTCAGTTCATCGAATTCCACGAATTCACCGAGATAGAGAGCCGGTTCGGGATCGCTGTAGTCAAGGGTGGCAAAGTTCCTGGACTCGGTGCGCAGATCAACGAAGGTCACGTCCGTCTTGTCCCAATACTGAAAGGGCAGTTCGCCTTCGACGCCGCGGTAGTGTGCGGGCGTGATGACGCTCACCGTATAAGACTGGTTGTTCCAGGTGAACTGCTGGCCAACGTGGACCTGAGCTGCGGCCGGAAGATTCACCGCCTTGGAAGACAGCGAGAGAGCGTATTCACTTTGCGCGTCCGAGAGCCACGCGCTTGTGCCGTCGTTCATCATGACGTGCCACTCGTTCCAGCCGCCTTGATCGTACCCGTAAAGAATACGACCGACCACAACAAACGCCTTGTTCCCGTACTTGCCTTCGGTACTGATTTGAATGGGAGAACTATCCGGCGGGAGGTCGGCAACCTGGCCGACTTTTTTCAGATCCACATCCGTGCGGACCAGGATGCTCTTGCAATACTCGCAAACGGTCTGGACGCTGCTGGACCAGCGAAAAACGATCTTGGCGCCACAGTTGGGACAGTTGGCGACAGGCTGGCTCATCGCTGCTGGCCTGCCCGGCGTGCAGCAAGGGGATTTACCTCAGTCACTGGCGACCTGCTTCCATTTTGATTCGTAAGGCCTCTGCAGCCGGCGGATCGAAACGGAATGCGCATCAAAAAGTTGCCGGAAAACAGTTTCGAAATCCCACTCAGCGCGCGGAACACAACAAAAGAGATTGAGGCAGAGCGAACCGTGTTCCGGAAACGTGTGGCACGCGAGGTGCGACTCCGCCAGAAGGCAAAGGCCGGTAATCCCTCCGGTGCCGGGAAATTGGTGCCACTGGGTTTCGCCGACAGGCCGGAGTTTCATTTCCCGAATGATGCCAATGAATAGATCCTGCAAGACAGAAAGTTCACGCAGCGACTGCGACGAGCATCCGAAGGCTTCAACAACCCATTCGATTCCGCTCATGGCAGGCGTCGGCATTACACCTGGGGCTTTCCGCATTCGGGGCAGAATTTGGCGCTGCGAGCGATGGGTTTGCCACACTCGCTGCAGAATTTTGTGTCGGCTGCCGAAGTACCGACTGCCGCTGCCGGGGCTGCTACTCCGGCGGGCTCCGAAGTCGATTTCTTCACCGCATCCATCATGGCCTGACCCATGGCCACGCCGGCACCGAGCCCGGCGCCTATTCCTACCGCCCCTCCGCCTTCATTGCCGGCAGCGATGGGGATGGCCTGGGCCACCTGATATTGCGTGAACTTGCCCATGTCGCCGAGCACGTTCATGCTGATGCGCTGGTCGAGCACTTTCTGCAATTCGTCCGGTAGCGAAAGGTTCTCGACCACAAAACTGTCCAGGGTGAGTCCATAGTCCGTAAAGGACGCTTTGAGGGCCTCGCTGATCTTCTCGGCGAGTGCGCCTTGATTCGCGGCCATATCGAGGAAGGGCACCTGGCTGGCGGCGAACGCATCGGTCATCTTAGCGATGATGGTGTTGCGCAACTGGCCTTCGAGGTCGGCGACGCGATAGACGTCGCGAGTTCCGCTGATCTTGCTGTAGAACGATTTAGCATCGCTCAAGTGATACGAGTAAATGCCAAAACCTCGAAGACGGATGGCGCCGAACTCCTTATCGCGAATGGTAATGGGATTCTGCGTGCCCCAGTGCTGGTCGGTCTGAATTCGTGCGGAAAAGAAATACACATCGGACTTGAAGGGCGACTTGAAAGCTTTGTCCCAGTTTTTCAGATAAGTCAGGATAGGCAGCGTTTGCGTGGTCAGGGTGTAGAGTCCGGGAGTAAAAATGTCCGCAACTTTCCCTTCGTTCACGAAAAGTGCCGCTTGCGAATCGCGAACGGTCAGCTTACCGCCGTTCTGGATTTCGCGGTCCTGCATGGGGTAGCGGTAGGCCAAGATGCCTTCTTCCGGCTCAACCCATTCGATGACGTCGATCCACTGCTTGGCGATGAAGTCGCGAAGGCTCATCAGAGGCCTCTCTTGCGGCCCGCAGGTGAGAAAGAATTGCGGCCGATGGAAGCGATGCTACGGTGCGGCTCGCAGTGTGTCAATGGCTCACCTAAGAATGCCATTGCGCGAATATAGCTGGACGCAATCTGATTGAAGCATTCTGCGCTAGCGCCAGCAAACACAAGGAGATACACGCCGCCCTGGATCGCAGAACTATTACAAAATCTTTCCTGAATCTTGCTCTAGCTCAAAATCCATCCTTTGCGAGCACTGCTTTTTTGCGCTTTCCGATTAGGGCCCGGGGCGGTGCGTTGCGCGCAGAGGTGCATCGCAAAAGGCGCTCCGGTAATGGTGTCCCGAAGGTCGATTTGCGTATCGTCCGCGGACTGCGATTCCATAATGTACCGGAGCGCGTCTCCTAGTGCGGTGGAATAGATAAGTACGCTCGGTGGAAGCGGAGCTTGCAGCTCGAACATGGGCTTGATTTTCAATGCTGCTGAAGGGTACCCGTAGGAAGCAACCGCAGGATCGAGGCCTTCCGCCAGCTCAACGGGATAGGAAGACCAGGAAATCTTGCCCTTACCGGGAGCCGTTTCCTGGCAGGTGGAACTGCTCTTGCTGGTCGTAGGACAGCGCGACGACCTAGCCATGCACTTGGGGATATTCATTCCGCACCCTCTGCGAGTAGAATTACGATTCTGCAAACTCTTACACTATTTTGGCCGGGCCTGCGGATGCCCACAGAGTTTTGTCTCCCGGCCAACTGTGTCATTGTCCTGCGCGGTTCAAGTTGCCGAATTGGCACGGGCGTCCAGGATTAGCATCCGAGTATCGCGCGGAAAGCAACTACCCCGCGGGAAAATGGACGGAATCATCGATGGTAAATGTAAGCGCCAAGAATCCCACGTTGACGAGCGAAACCTCGGCCTCTTACACCGGCGCGCTGGCGGTGCTCACCACACTTTTCTTCATGTGGGGTTCGCTCACATCTTTGAATGACGTACTTATTCCGTATGTGCAACATGTTTTCAAGATAGAACTTGCCGCCAGTATGTTGATCCAGACTGCATTCTTCTCCGCCTATTTCGTCTTCTCTATTCCGGCGGCAAAGATCATCGACTGGATCGGATACAAGAGGGCCATCGTGGCCGGACTGATGACCATGGTTGTGTCCTGCCTGGCCTTCTTTCCGGCGGCGAGAATCCCGTCGTTTCCATTCTTCCTCGCAGCGCTGATTATTCTGGCCACCGGCATCACGATTCTACAAGTTGCGGCGAATCCTTATGTCGCAGTATTAGGCAGACCACAAACCGCCTCCAGCCGCTTGAATCTTACACAAGCTTTTAATTCTCTTGGAACCACTATATTTCCCTGGATCGGCGCGCACTTGATTCTCAGAACTACGGCGACGGCCATGGCTCGAACCACCACGCAGGACGCCGACGCCGTAGTCAAACTGTATGTCTATTTTTTCGCCACCGCGCTGGTGCTGCTTGCCATCGGGATCGGCCTTTCCAAGCTGCCCAAGATGGAGTCCGCGGAGCACCACATCGGCGAACAGATCAACGACTCGATTTGGAAGCATCCAAATCTCGTCTTCGGCGCGATTGCAATATTCTTGTATGTCGGTGGTGAAGTGGCGATAGGCAGCTCGATTGCCAACTTTCTGGCGCTCGACAACATCGGGGGCTTCGTTTCCACGTCCAGCGTTTCCGACGCCGCGACTCGCTACCGGGCCGCGCTGGGAGAAGGCGCAAAATACATCTCCTTCTACTGGCTAGGCGCGATGACTGGCCGCTTTATCGGATCGGCGCTCTTGCAGAAGATCAAGCCCGGGAAACTTTTGGCGCTCGCTGCGATTATGGCCGCATTGCTCGTCACTACTTCAGTCCTAACGAACGGGCATGTGGCGATGTGGACCATCTTGTCCGTAGGATTGTTCAATTCGATCATGTTCCCGTGCATTTTTACGATGGGAATTGCCGAACTAGGACCGCTCACGGGCGACGGTTCGGGCCTCTTGAATATGGCCATTGTCGGAGGAGCGATCATTCCCTGGATCGTTGGCAAGACCGGCGACCTAATCAATCATCGCTACTACTCGGCGATGATCCAGGGTGAGACAAGCTGGGGCCAAGGTATTCACTACGCGCTCATCGCCGCCGCAGCATGCTATCTCTACATTCTGTTCTTTGCGGTCAGCGGATCCAAGCCAAACAGCGAGCGGCCCGCCCGGTCATAGACCGAAAAACAGCTGAGCTTGGTCATGACGGGATTCCGGAAAGCGAGTGCATGATTGGCACGAACGTCGGCGGTGCACTGCTTTGTGCGAGTAGCATCCCACTTCGAGTCGCGGGCCGAGGCCGTGATTTCGCCGCGACTGGTTCTAATTCCTGAGCGTGAGTATTTTTGAGTACGCCGGAAAAGCGATGGGAAATACGAACGGCGGCGGAGAATCGATCCAACATTCACCCAATACAATCCAGCTCTACCCCGCACCAAAATGCAGCAATCGGTACCGAAAGTCTCACAAATTGGCCTCCAACTCACGGAGTACGTTAGAATTGGAAACGGAGGAGTGGGTGAGTGGTTGAAACCGGCGGTCTTGAAAACCGTTAGGCTCGAAAGGGTCTCGGGGGTTCGAATCCCTCCTCCTCCGCCACCAGCACAAATCACTGTAAAAAGCCAACGTCGACAAGAACGCAGGTGTAGCGTCTTCCTCGCGCAGGAAGCGTTCAATGCGACCTTCAGTTGAATGTGTCGGATACGCCATATGAAAGTTTAGAATCTCTCCAAAATCAAATAAAAATTGCAGAGCATATTTTCTCTGCTTAGATTTTTGATTGGAAGTTTCCGTCGGGAATCTTCTTGCCCCGTTCCGTCAAAAGTAATTGCCAGGCACTCTCGGGGTGAGAATGCCTGACCAGAAGTTGCCCGCGCCTTTAGTCGTCCCAAAGACGTTTGAATAGCCGCATGAATTAGATAAACGCTGCATTATCTGCGAGTTGTATCTTGTGGGATGTATTTGCTATCCCAAAGACGTTTGAATTACGGCACCCATTAGTTAAGTCTCTTGTTTCAAGTTAGTTACAGCTTGTTGCAAATTAATTGCAACTACAGACAGAATCACTGCCTGGCAGGCGGGAAAGGGGGTTGGTAGGTATGGTGACGGTCGGGTCGGGCCGGACCAGCGGATCCCGCCCGCTGCACCGTTGTCCTTATAATTGGGCGCTTGCCTCCCCTGCTGAAGGAAGCGGCCAGAACTTCAGTACCGTTGCTCACACTCCGTGGCTAGGGTATGCTTCTCGGAGTATCAAGAGTGGCGGCGAAATTTGCTGCCCGGCAACCGAGCCAGAGACATGGTCACGGTGCCAACGCCAAACGGCGGATACGGCCTTTGAAAGGCAAAAAATCATCGTAACTTTCCCAAACAAAACTCACACGGAAACAGATTCAATGACGTGTCTTCATTCCGGAGGCACATTTCTTCACCAATTCTAAGTTCTACAAGGAGGCATCAATGGATGCATTTTGTACTTCCGGCAGTTCACCTACGAGAGCCGATTCACTCGCAGTAGATTTCCTCGTCCACGACGAAGGATCGATCTGGCTGTTCACCCCGCTGACTCCCGCCGCTTTGCAGTTTCTTTTCGATCACATTCAAGAGGACGCGCAGTGTTTCGGCGATTCGCTCGCCGTTGAACATCTCCGGGCGGTGCGCGAATGAGCATCGAAGACGTCATCCGCCGCCTTCAAGAAGACCGCCGCATCCTAGAGCGTGAACGCTTGCAAGCGCAAATCGAAGCCGCGTTCGCTCGAGCGCGATCCGTAGAGCGTCGTCGTTACCAACGTCCGGGCGAACTGGACCTAACATTGGTCGGACGTCGGAAAGATGACCCACCACCCAGACCGGCGAAGTTTCGCCCGGCGCTCTCGCGTCTCTCGAAGCCAATATTGGAAGATGCCGTCAAGGCTGCTCCATTGGTTTACCACCGGCGACCCGATGTCACGGTACACGATCTCGGTGACGCGCCTGAAGTTTCGGACGCGGACTTGCCAAAGCTCCTAGAAAGTTGCGAAGAGGCGCTTGGCTTCGCGAAGTCGACCGAACAGGCGACGGAAGATGAATCGATTTGGACGAGAGATATTTTCAAGAGGACGAGATGAGCAAAACAACAACGGGTGATTACACGCTCGATTGGATGTACCACAACCTGCCGCCTGAAATGTGGACGTTGCAGACGTATGTGGAAATTAATTGGTGCGGAGATAAGACAGTCGCGGAAGTTGTGGAATACGGCGAGCTGGCAGCTGATTTGCCTGAGCAATTGTACCCAGAACCTGTTTCGAAATTGGTGATGTGACGATTGGCCGGTCTGTGTGGTGCGCCCCAGACGGTTCGCACGCAGTCATCCAGTTCGAATACACGGATGGTTCGTATCTCGGGGAGTGCATGGTCAGGCTTGAGCAGATGAGTTACTGTGACGACCCCGAGTACTTCCGTGCAGTCTTCGCGCCCGGGCGCAGGTTCTTCGACGTGTTCGAGCCCAAGCAAAAGAAGCCGCGATTAACTGCCAAGGATTTGGTGATGTTACGACAGATGGGAATCCGTCTATGACCACGGTGAAAATCAATGGCAGGGGCACAGCCTGCGACAGATCGCAGCAAAGCTCGGGGTCTGCTACGGAACAGTCGAACAGTCCGCGCCCGGCTCTTGAAGGGGTGAGCTAAAAACCCACGAGAAACGGACCACTGAACACCTCTATATGAGGGTACTTAGCGGCGGCAGTTTTGACGGGCGGAAAATAGAAGTTTTGCGCTCAGGCGAGAGATCGCACTTGCGCCGAGTTGTCTTAGTAATGTCGAGTTATATCGAAGCAAACCTCGCCATAACTCGTAGTAAATTCACGATTAAGTTGAAGAAGTTCATGCTCAAATTTGAGAACATCAGCACTAGCTTGATCCTCGCTGCTGTACTTAGCAGCATTCAATACGGCAAGTTTAATTCTAAGATCTAACAACCGATCCCGAAAAATGTAGTAGCTTGAAGCAGGATGCCAATTTGTCTTATCAATAGCGCTAACACATTCAGAAACCCGAGACTCATCAAGTTCATTCGTGAGTAATTGAAGTCCGGTTTTAGTGAGACCATAAGTCTCAACCTTAACTGGACGGGGAGCAGCACTGACCGAGCGTATCGCTCCTGGTGTTACCTTCTCAGCTTCGTCCATCCGATGACCAGAATAAGCCATAAGAAGCAAGAACCCAAAGATTATCGAGAGAGCGATACCAGCGATAATTTGCGACTTCTTGGAGCTTGTCATTGTGTAACGATAGAGCATTCCCGCTGAGGAAAGAATGGTACTTTGCTCGAAGGCCCGAAGAGTAACAAATCTCTTTTCAAAATTCATTTCTGTGACGCTAACGCAGTGCCCCGCCTGTCCTCCGATGGTCGGCAAACTCTGAAGCCCTCAGCTGTTTCGCGACCGAGGGCCTCTGTTGTCTGTTGTCTCGCTCTCTAAGACTTCGCCTTGAGACTCCTCTTGAAATTGAAGCGAAAGAACGGCGCGAATCAGGCGAGGACAAGCGCGAGTTCGAGGAAATCCCGAAGCGCGGCTGGCAGCTCAACAGCTCAACAGAGAATGGTCGAAGATGAGGGCTGAACGGCTATTAGGGCGCGCGAATGGTTTCTGTGAATGCGAGACGAACCAGAAAAACAAAGTCAACGGCCCCACCCTTTGCAGAAAACAAAACCGGAAAGGGTAGGCCACCCGATTGATTCTAAAGCGCTTAGGGTGTGCCACCCGTCTTTCTTTGCCACCAGTCTTTCTTGAGGAATCTTGCTCTACTGTACCAAAACTCTGCCTTGCGTTTATTGGCCCTGACTCCTCGACCCTCTTGGTAAAAGTATCCAAGATTGTAGGCGGCATCGTCGTGACCGCGCCTGGCGGCGACGAGGTACCACTTGAATGCCTTCGTCAGATCTGGCGCTACTCCCTCACCCCTGCTAAAGCACACTCCCAATGAGAATTGCGCTTCAAGAACGCCGCCCTTAGCGGCTCGGAGCTCAAGGGCAAACCCTCTCTTGGGGTTCTTTCGCAGGCCACGTCCGTATCGGTAGCACTGACCGAGCACGTGAATTGCTTCGGGATCCCCATGTTTGGCTGCTTTTCGCAGCCATTTCAGTGCAAGCGCATAGTTTTTTTGCACTGCAATCCCGTCGTGGTAGAAGACACCGACGTGGTACTCGGCATTAGGGTTACCCGCCTCGGCTCCAACTTTGTAATGAACAAGGGCCCGACGGCGATTTCGCCGCACGCCGATTCCGTAGTCATATGCGGCACCGAGCCACACGTGTGACTCAATGTGTCCCATTGCAGCGGAGCGTTTCAATAGTTCCAGCCCGACCCTTTGCTTCTCGAGAGAAGGCGTTCCACTGAAATGTTTCTTTGCTTGAATAAAGAGTCGAGTTAGGTTTCGTTTTTTTGGTCTTTTCATACTCCGCTTTAGCAGCCTTCCCGGAATTGCTCCTCGTATTCTATTTGGAAATCGTTCTCTCCTTAAGCAGAACTGGGCGCTTGGTTCAGCTGGGGCCGCCTGTATGCTTTTGCCCGTTCGGCCCCGGAACAAACGGCGGGTCTGTCGGCTGGGGCTTTTCCGGTTCTGGCGGTTCGGGTGGCCTTGGCGGCCAAGGCCCCTTCCACTTGGGTGGGCGTTTTCGGGGTGGTCTTCTACGTTTGTCCCCCTTTTCTCTGCCGCGATCTATTCTCTTTCTAGCAGTGCCCTCCTCATGCTTCTGCTCAGTGCTCGGCCGACGGTTCTTTCTATGCGCATCCTGAGGATTTGAGGTTGTTTGCTCCGTTGTAGTGGATTCGTTCTTTTTTTGTTGAGCGAGCTTCTGGGCGTTCTCTGCGTGCACTTGCGAAAACGTTGCGTCCCGTTTGATTTCGCCTTGCTTATTTTGGGTGTATGCATCTTCAATTCGCGCCCATGTGACCTGAGCGATGCCGAATACTCCGACTCCCAAGGCAACGGCGGGATTCGGTCCACCGAATGCCTCTTCTTCCGCGACCTCAGCTTCTGCTGCTTCTTCTGCTGTAGCAGCTTCTGTTGCGGCCGGGGGCTCCGCGACCTCGCAGGTGGCGGGACAGTGGCCGTCGAGGTCGGCGAAAGTTTCGGGGTCGTCGTGGACCATGGCGTAGAGATTGAGAGTCTGGGGATTAATCAGATCCGCGTAGGGGATAGGTTCGGAGACCGCAGACCAGTCGGCGCTGAGCCAGCGACCGAAGCGGTTGGAGTAGTAGCGTGCGCCAAAGTCGTCGTTGCCGGTCTCGGTGTCGCGTTCTTTGCCTTCGAACTTGTAGTTTTGCGGGCAGGTTTCGGTGTAGGAGCGTTCGCCACCGTAGGGGTAGAAATCGGCGTCGTAACAGACGACGCCGGTATTGGTGGTGATGACGCGGGAAGTGCCCAGCAGGTCTTCGACGTAATAGATGGGGTTGCCGCTGGCAGGAACTTGCGCGACGCGCTTGCCGCCAAAGAAAATGTATTCGGCGGTCGTGTTGCCGGAGGCGTCGGTTTCAGCCAGGATGTCGCCGCCGGAGCCATACCAGTAGAGCTTGCTGCCAACCTTTGACACGCGACGGCCATCGCCGTCATAGGTATACGTGACGCCCGCTGCGGATTTGAGCTGGCTTTCCGCGTCCCACTGGTAGTTGGTCACTACACCGTCGCTCTGCGTATTCCCAGAGAGATCGTAACCAAAGATCGGAAGATGGTTGTTGCCATCTGCGGTAGTGGAAAAGCCGCTCTCCTGGATGCAGCCAATGTAAGCCGAGTTAGAGGTGGCAGCGATGCTATTGAGGTTGGCCCAGGGATCGAAGGTGTAGATTTCGCCCCAGCAGTGGGCAGGACTTATGGAATACGTGGAAGTGGTGAGCGCGGAAGTAATTCTGTTGAGCTGGTCGTAAGTGAATGTCTGCGAGCGTGTGGTGTCAAGATTGTTGGTAGTGGAATAGACGTGACCGGCGTTGTGGTTCGTCAAGGGATCAACAAAGCCATAGCTGATGTCGATGGCGTTACCGCCGGAGGAAGAGGCTTTGAATTCGTTGGGCTGGAGACGATTGTTATAAGTGTGCGTGAGATTGAGGCCTGTGAATCCGCTGCTTTGTCCGATGGAAAGGGCATAGAAGGTACCCTGGGGCGTGTAGCAGACGGCACCGGAAAGACAGCCGGTTGGGGCGGTCTGAAAATCAGTGGCGTAAGTGATTCCGTTCGAGCCATCGGCGGCGGTTTTGGGCCGATTGGCAGCGTCGAAGGCGTAATTCACGACGCGGCCCGTGGGATAGACGGCCTGCGTGACGTTGCCCGCGAGGTCGAGATAGTAAGTAGAAGTTTTTGTGATGCTGTTTGTCGTGCGCTGGTCGACATGCAGGTCGCGGTAATTCGTAGCGTCTACCTGGTAGGCCCAGGACTCGGAGCCCGCGGCGTCGGTCATGCTGGTGCGATGGCCGATGTTTTGGCAGGCCGAAAGACCGAGGCAGTTGGTTTGGTCATAGGCGAATGTGACGGAGGGATCGCTATTCGAATAGGTGACTTTTGTGACGCGGTGAAGCACGTCGATGGGGCTGTCCGAGGGGCTGTAGTTGGTGGTGGTGCCGCGGGCGTCCGTTTTGGAAATCAACACGCTGTCATTGTTGTAAGCGTAAGAGATCTGGCCCACTTCAGGATTTGTGGAGGTGAGGAGGCGCGAGAGCGAGTCATAAACGAAGCTGCGCTGATGCGAGCCGTTTTGGAGAACACTCGTTAGATTTCCAAGTGTGTCGTAGCCATACGTGGTGATCCAAATAGGCTCGCCCGTGCCGGGACAGCCGTTGGCGTTTACAGTGGCGCCCGGAGCATTGGGCTCATCGACTTCGGCGAGGCGACCTAGGCCGTCGACGCGGCTGCGGCGCCATTTGCCTGTTGGGTCGGTGACGAGGGTCGACGGGCCACAGTAAGCCGTGGTCAAGACCGATCCGTCAGGATACGTTTCCGAAGTTTTGCGGCCGAGGGAGTCGTATCCGTAAGTGGTTGTGCCTGTCGTGGTGGTGGGGTCGTTGCCTGTGCGGTATGGATTGGAAACGGTTGCAACCCGGCCGAGCGCATCGTACGCCGTGTCCGTGTAGACAGTGCCTTGCGGGTCGGAGGTAAGCTGCGACTGCGTGAGGCGTCCAAGGCCGTCCAAAACGTTGGTGGTCGTTTCGGTTTGCGACAGGTTGATCGGCTTATTGAGCGTGCTGGAGAAGGGGAAAGTGCTCTCCTGATGTGTGATGGTGCTCACGCCGCCGTCCGGAGCAGTGATGGAGGCGACGCGCCACATACTGTCGTAGCTAAAGGACGTAGTGAGGTTGTTCGGGTCCGTCGTGGAAGTAAGCAGGCCGGTGTTAAAATCATAGTTATTGTTCGCGGACTGGTTGAGCATGTTTGTAACTGTGGTGGCGTAGGCTCCCGCGAAGGAAGTGGAGTAAGCGCGAGTCACGGCATGGTTCAAGGGGTCAGTTGCATTGGGAAGGGTTCCGGTGTCGAACATGGTTGTCGTGGACGTGATGAAACTATTCGTCGTGTTCACCCACTTCTGGACGGTGCTGAGGTTGCCGCGAACCGGTCCCGGCGCGGCTTCGTGCTGGGTCGTGATGCCCGAGGCCTGCAAATACGAGGGGTTGTCGTAGGTCGGGTCGGTTTCCGCGACGCGGTTGCCGCTTCCGTCGTAGGTGACAACGTGCGAGGCAAGGCTGAGAAGATTCGCGGTGAGGTAATTGGAGTTGGATTGCCAGGCATAGCTTGTCTGGGTTTGGCGGAGGAGAGGGCCGGGAGAGCCGCTGGCGTAGTCGTACTCGCGCTGGGCGATGACTTCGCCATAGTTGAAGTTACCAAAGTTGGCAACGGGAAAACCAGAATCGTAGTCGGTTTCCTGTTTGGTGGCCTGTCCATTTGGCCAAGTGGTTGTGACGCGGATGGGAACGACGCTTGAGACACTCCAGCAAGCATAAGGCGGGCTAGTGGGATTACGGGGAGCATGAGAATTCCAGGAATAATCGGTTGCAACAGTTTTTAGCAAAGTACCTGTGGTGCTCGATCCTTGGAAGTATTGAGCTTGGGTTTCAAAGAGAGTGCCTGTGCCACCCAATCCAGTCATGGCGTGGAGGGAATCATTGAGGAGGGGGTCAGTGATTTTAACCGTTGAACCCGCTGTGCTGAATCCGGAGTAGTTCCAAATGTGGGACCCCGTGCCGTCGTTCGCGTTGACAGTGCGCGAGGCCACGGCCAGATACCAGCCCCATTTGGTGGTTGTGGTTTGTTGTTTGGAGTTGTAGGTCTGACTGTACTGGCAGGGTGCACCCTGCAGCGTCCACGTGTAGCTGATCGTACCTCCCGTTGGCAGCGTGATCTGGGAAAGAGCGGCGTAAGTGGGATCGTATTGGAAGGTCCAGTTAGTCAAGTTCGGGAGAACGATGCTCTGGAGCATCGAAAGTGTGCCTTGGATGGTGGCTATTTGGCCTCCAACGTCGGATTGCCAATAATAGGAATAGGTGGCGTAGCAGAATTTGAAGGTCTCCGTGCCACCGTTAGGTCCGGGCACGGTCCAGTTCGAAGCGCTCACGATTGGATTGCCCCCCGTGCAGTGCGTGTAGTCCGTGGTCGACGTGGCGCTAAGAGGCGTTGGAATAGATCGCCCGAGCGTGTCGGTCCACGCAATCACCGCACCTCCGCTGTTTGTCGTGGGCGTGACAAAGTTTCCGTTGGGGTCCTCCACCTTGACGAGGGTGCCCGTTGTGCTACTGACGAACGTGTATCGCAGACCGTCGTTCGTCGTGAGCGTTGGGGTAGTCGAGTTGTATGCAAGGCCGTTTGCTTCGACCGATCTAAATATCGGATTGACGTAATACGCCTGATGGGAGGACATGTCGGGCGAGAAGATGTTAGGAAGGCCGTCGGCGGCAAGCACTGCTGACCAGCCTAGGACATCCACGAAATCCAGCTGTCCGACGGATGCGCTATTGGCGTCGCGAAACGCTCTTTCCTGGTAGACATCGGTATTCGCAAAATAAACCTCTGTTTGACGGGGCGTGATATTTTGCCAGCGGAGGCTGAACCCGACCTTGAGCTTGCCTCCGCGTTGTGGATATGAAACGAGAGGAATGTTTAGAACTAGCTTTCCGCTACTGAGAGAGACCTGGTCGATGTCGCCACCGTGAAAATCTCCATAGGGCTTCATGCCTTCTTCGAGATCAGGAGTCGTTTGCGCGGATGCGGCTGGAGCGCCTATTGCGGCAATAAGGAAAAGTGTGGGGAGAACGGAACGAGCCACTCGCATAAGGCCTCCGAGGCGTGGTCCACGGGACCGCTGAGGCGTAGCCGGTGGGACGTGGGCGACGTAAGTTACCGTCTGAGTACGTGACGGCGTTGCGTCTGATATAGTGATTTCATGTAATCCAAACAATCGGGAGAACCCCTGAAAGGCGAGTCAGGCAATCACCTGAGGTGAGTACTAACGAAGTACTAAGAGCAATGTTTCCAATTTGTCAAGGAACCTGTTATTGAGATGGGCAAGATGCGCCGGGAGATTCGGACTCGCAGGATACCTGAAGTTTCACTTAGCCGGTCTGTTCGGGACACCGAACCGTAATGCTTCGGGGCTCTTTTCTATCTATCTGAAAAGTTAGCGAACGGCCATCTTCTGCGCCATATGAAGAATCGGCTTGCGGTCCTGCTCGTTTGCCTTCCCCAATGAGCGGCGAAGCTTGCTCAGATACCGTGCTTCTTTGCCTGAGCTGCCCCATGCGATTTCATCTGACGACTTTCTTTTGAGCAAGTTGGACAGCTTTGGCGGTTCTTCGCCGTCGTAGAAGAGTTGATAGAGTGGGACCTCTAAAGCGCGTGCCATTTTCTCTAGCGTTTCGATGGCCGGGACAGTATATCCATTCTCGACGCGGGAAATGTAGCAGCGAAGCAGACCTGTACGCTTTTCGATGTCGCCTTGGGAGAGTTGTTTTGCCTCGCGCATTTCTCGGAGGCGGTCACCTATAATCATTGGGAAATTATTTCACCAGTGTGTTTGGAAGACAACCCCAACGACGGCCAAGCCGGGCGATCAACGGATCGGCGGTTCTAGTAGCTAGGCGGTCAGATTTGAGCCTTTCACGGGCGAGATGGGTATAAACTCACCAACATCGATCTACCATGAGCTCACCGTCTCTCCTCATCCACCCCAGGCTCTCTCTTGATCAGCTTTATTAATTCTTCTGCGTCGAATGGGAATCCTCGACGGGGCGTGCCGACTTGCAATCCGACCATCGGCAGGGTTGCGACTACCTGGAAGACAGCATCGTCCGGCTTGCCGTCATGTAGCCAATTCGAGATTAGTCCTCCCGATCCACTCAGCTTTTGCAACATTCGCAGCATGGATACGCGGAAGAAGACTGCGCCGATATCTGCGCCGAGGCTGCACGCGCTCTTCCAGAGATCGACGCTAATCGCAACCTGTTGACCTGGAGAACGTGCTTGAACATCATCTTGCATTGCCCAGACGCTTCTAAGGTCTGCGGAGGAAACGACCGCGATAGGTCTATTTTCAGATGTCGAGCCATCACCAAAAATATCGAAGGTCGTCTCCATAATGTCACCTCTGCTAATCCAAAAGGGTAACACCGCCACAAGGCTGAGAGTGAATCGGAACCCACAATTCTATTGTTTTTTGTTTCGAACAGGGTAACTTTCTTCGCCTACCTTGACGGCCTTGGCGTTCTCGACGAGGGCCTGCCGCCAGACTTCAATGAGTGCTTCCTCTAGGGATAGTTTCATCGTCCTACTGTGTGCTGAGTAATTTCCGCAACTTTGCTTTCCTGGTTTCTTGTGCCGGGTACATAGATTTTTCTTCAACCCATTTCAACAGTTTGGGAACGTCCACGATATGGCGTGTAGGTTCTTGGTGAATTTCCACCTCGACTTGCTTTATAGTTTCGTTCGTATCGGATTCCCATCCTACATCTCCCAAGCGATTCAACCCGCGAACTACGGCTTCGTATAACGATTGTGCATAAACAACGACATTGTGTTCGGTATCGTGGCAGTCCTTCAAACGGACAACGCATTTGGTAATCGACATGGAGAACTCTGAAGTCGGAATTTGTATGGTAGGAGGAGCGGGGAAAATCAGCTTACGTTTTCTTCTCCCACAAGTCCATTTGACCGTCGCCGGGCCGGCTTCGGCAGTTGTCCGATTTGGCGTGCGAGAGTTAGAACGCGAGTCAAGCTGGTCGGGTCCAATTTTGTGGATGCGGCGACGGGGAATTAGGAATGGCGACGAATGGATGCCCAGGCGAAAACCAACAACCAAACAAGGGCAGTCCCCATCAGGCACCAAAAGCCGATGATTTTAAGAGGGACCACCCAATAGGTATCATGAATAGAGACGTCCAACGCCAGGCTTGTTTGTACCCAAGACCGCAGAACAAAAGCCATTGCGACCAGCACGCCTATTCCGACTAAGTGCTTCATCGGGACTCCCCTTTCCTGTGATGGCGGCAGAAAGCGCATCTTACACTCGGGCTGGGCAAAAAGGAACTTGTCCGATAACGCGACTTGATCAGGAGTTGGACAGAGCGAAACCAACCGCTCACCAGAAGGCAAGAAAAAACGCCGCCAAACCTAAAATTACTGCGGATAGCACAATGTATCGCTGGAATTCCTTGAAAGCCGCAAAGGGCAGGGCTAGACAGGCAAGGACGAGCGGCCAAAACATTGCGCTGTTGTTCCCGAAATCGTCGCTTCTAGGACCAGATATCGGAATGAGTAAGAGCAACGCCAGCAGGGCAAGCAAGCACAAATAGAAACAGGGTCGCCAAATCCTAGAAAAGCGCTTTGTGAATATTGTGGCAACCAGCAAGAATGCGACACCCGAGACGGCCACGTAGCCCAGTAGGACGAGGAATGTCAAAAGCGCCGCTCGCATGTTTTCGTTAACTCAGAGTATAGGCGACTCAGGAGTTACGCGCCCAAAGGTCTTGGCGTGACACTGTATCCGCGCTTCATCCGGGTATTTCCGGCAGCACCCAAGGAATCTCAGCAAGAAATTCTATTGCACAAAGTTTCAAGTCTTTCGGCAGAGTACCGGTAGGGAAAGAGGTCGTGAACCAGTAAGCAAAACCCTTCTGCGCTGGCCCGGGGCGTTTATCGAATCCCTCGACGAGTTCACCAGCAAATAGGAACCATCCGCCATAAAGAGCATGTTTGCGGGGTTTCTTTGGGTCGAAATCATAGTCAAACGCTTCCCATTCCTTGAGTGGGTCGACGCCAAGTTCAATCAAGAATTGAAGAAACTCCTCGGGAAATACCTTTCCGCGCTGGGTCGCAAAGTTCTTGCAACCAATACAACTGCACCGGTCAGCACCGGGAACCATGATTGTCTGACGATAAAGAGCAAGCGTCGCTTCTCGGTCGAACACTATTTTCTGCTGGCCCACGTCGAGTTCGTTTTCCATGATGCCAATTCTATCGCCGCCTGGAGCCAGTTGCGCACGTTTGTGAGTAACGTGCAAATCGGACAAGTGATTTGGTCCTTAATGCGTTAGGAACATATACAGAAAAAGGCTAGATAATCCGAGCGTGACGATTCCCACCAATCTGAACCCCCATATTGGCAATCCACGAATCCAGTCTTGTGGAAACCCGGCACGTCAGCATTTTCCTTCTTGGCGGCCTTTGGATTTATTTACCGCAAAAAGCCCAAAAGAATCAGCATGACGAATAGGAATACGAAGCGGTCGCTCATTTGCGTCTCGAATAGTTGCCACGAAAAGGGTCCAAGTCTGGTAAACGCGGCAATCATCGAAGTGGAATCCAGCAGGAATGCAGACCGATTTGGCGACTAACCAACCAAGTGAAATCTGACGGTTTCTTAAATGGGCAGTCTTTAGGGAAATAGCGATAACGGCGCGATGTCGCCGAATTGTCCGCCCGCTGCTAATTCCCCGAAGGTTTCTCGACATGATCGATGACGAGAATTTCAACGGGGCCATCTTGCGATTCCAGTTTCAGACCGAGCTGCTCCTGAATCGCCGTGAAGAAGGAAGACCCAGGAGATTCAGGCGGGTGCGTGGTGCCGGTAGCTTGCTGGTCGTACCTCGCTTCCTTAAACATGGGACCTTGGCTCTCGCCAGCTATTGTCCATTGCAGTGTGAAATCATAGTTGCCCGTAAGCCCCGTGTTGTCCAGAACGCTGCGGTTCAGAATCTTTTCCGACAACAGTTGTACGAGAGTAGACATGGGCAGCCCTTGACCTATTAGCTCAGCTCTTCCTCCAACGTACCTTCCCAGCTTGTACACACCTGGTCCTAAGGGTTCGCCGTTATCTCTGATTCCGTTCAGATAGACGTTGCCGGGTTTTGCCTCCTCAAGTTTGGGACCGTTCTTTGCGCTGACCAGTACATACGTGCCAACCTGCTTGGTTTCGCGGTGAAGCGTCAGCTTGAAGCGGTCGGCCAAAAGCGACTGAAGCATGCGTCGGTTTTCAACGTTACGTTGTTCTTCGATCATCTTGCCCAATCCATTGGCCACAGCACTGTCGATTCTTGCGTCAATATCGTATTTCTCAGAGTTGAGCCAATTCGGCGCTCCAAAGATCTGACTATCGTTGACCCCGTATGCCCTCGAATAAGCATCTGCAGCGTGGCGCTCGTTGCACTGAACCCATTCTGCTCGAACATCATCCTGAACAATCCGCCGTCAGATTCGTTTCGTTTGATCGAAGCGGCCTCGTACGCAGGTGCGGCGGCAGCCATGTTTAGGGCTTGCGACTCAATCCTAACCTTGCGGTTGTCAGACTTGTTTGGCTTGACCGAAACGACCTCGCTAGCGGGCTGGATGGCCATCTTATTTTGGGCCTGAGCCTCCGAAGGCTTTTCGGCATGGTCGATGACGAGAACATCCATGGCAGCCCTTTGCAGCTCTAGTTTCAGCCCAAGTTGTTCCTCAATCGCCGCGAAGATCGCAGGTTGGCTCTCTTCTGGCGTCCACTGCAGCGTGAAATCGTATTTGTCTGTAAGCCCCGTCTTATCCAAAACAGCGCGATGCACGGAATAGTCTGCTAGATCCTTCGCCAAGGTCGCGATAGTCACTCCTTGACCTACTAATTTGCCGCTTTCTGGAGACAATATGACTCCGGCTCCGCACGGGCCTCCGGCGCATTTGAGTCCATTGGGGTAAGTGTCGCCAGGTTTTGCCAGCTGGATTTTGGAACCATTCCCTGGAATCACCAGCGCGTACACTGGCAGTTCCCTGATTTCGCGGTGGAACTTCAACTTGAAACGGTCTGACAAAAGTGCCTGGAACATAAGCGTCCGCCCACTGACACCATTAACTCGGCCATGCCTTTGCATTTCATCAATTGCAGATTTCCCGATTTTCGCATCAATATCAAAGCCTTCCGAGTTGACCCAGTCCGGCCCCCCTAAGATCAGATCGTCCTGGATTGCGTAAGCCACTCGAACGAGCCCATGAAGTGTGAAGTTTGTTGCCATTAACCGGTCGGCCTTCCACATAATTCCGTGGAAGGGTTTCCCGACGATTTCAAAGCCGGCCATAGGCTCGCTATTGCTTGGTTTGATGGAAGCGGTCTCGAAAGCAGGCGCAAGGGCCGCGTTGTTTTGGGCTTGCGACGCAGCCTGGGTTTCTGCTCCCTGCAGCAGGCCAAACGCGACCGGTGCCGCGATGGCCAGCAATGCAGCCGCGCTGAGCAACAGCTTTCTGCTGAAATCCAGTTTGCGCGTAGCATTTTTCGTCATGATATGAACCATCCTTTTCTTGAGGTCCGCGCCGGTCACTCCGGACACACAGGCGAGCGGAGAGCCCACACAGAATTCACAGATTTTCAAAATACTCTCGGCATAGACTTGGCGATCACTGCCCGATTCCAGAACGGCTTCATCGCAAGCGCGTTCGCGCTCTTCGACGAGACGAGATCCCAACCACCAGACCAAAGGGTGAAACCAGAAGATGGCTTCCACCAACATGTGAAGCGTGGCCGCCAGATTGTCGCGACGCCGTACGTGCAATATTTCGTGTGCGAGGATGGCTTCGAGGTGGGCGTCTTCGAGGCATTCGGAGATCCCTTGCGGCCATATCAAAACCGGGTGCGCGATGCCGAAAATTCCCGGTTCCAAGGAAGTCTGCGACAAGTACATCGCGATCGGCTTGCGCATCCCGCCCATTCGCTCCAGCCGGCGAAGCGCTTGCAATTCTCGCCCTTCACGCGATGGCTCCGCTTGCCGAAGGGCTGCGGAAACCCGCCGCCAACGTCTGTACCAAACGAAAACGACGGCCAGGAATCCGCAGAGCCAGACCGCTGCCAGGATCGGAGGAAGCAGATTGAGCAGACCTGTCGAGACAGTGCTCTGAGGAATCATGGAGACCGTTGGCTGAGTAAAAGGCTGGCCGACCTCCTCCATTGCGATGTAAAAGCCAGTATTCCTTCGCGCCGGACGCTGTGACCACATGAGATGGCTTCCCATGCCGACCAGCAACGAAAAAGGAAGCAGGAATTTCATCGACGCCGTCAGCCAAAGCCAATAGCGAATGCGCGCTTGGTTCTTTCGCAAAATCAACGTCAATAGTCCAGCGGTGATGGCAAATAGCGTCGACTGCCACAAATGATTGCCGAGCGCTGGCGCAACCGCTCTCCACATCGCAGACAAATAGTCAGGAATCATTGCGATTTGTCCTTTCTTGCAAGCCTGCGGAGAATCTTCTGGGCTTCGTTGACATCCTCCAGCGTGAGTTTGCCGGATTCGATTAGGTGGGCCATTACGGGCTGGGTGCGCCCGCCGAAGAGCGCCAGAAGATCATCAATCAACCTCTGCTGCGCGGCATTGCGAGAGACAGCAGGTTCGAAGATGTGAAAGTTACCGACCTTTCCAACGCGGCGGACAGCTTTCTTTGTTTCCAGACGATAAACGGTTGTCTGGATGGTAGTGTAGGCCGGACGGCGTTTTTCTGGAAAAGTTTCTTGAATTTCGCGGATGGAGGCTTTGCCCTGAGTCCAGAGCGCCTCCATGATTTGAAGTTCGAGTTTCGATAATTTGGGCTGGGCCATGATCTAATCTACTACATGCGTGTGTTATCCTACTACTGTAATAGTTAATGTCAAGTCTTTTTTATGGGCAGACTTCGGAGCCGCACTAGGGTAAATCCTTGTAAACGCCGAAACCGGTAAAGTGGCGGCTAGGCCTAAATGTACGGTTACGCGACTACAGAGGAGGCAAGGCGAAACATCATGAGGCAGTTCACCTGGCGCTGGACGGAGCGAAGTGGAGAGTGAACGAAAATCCCGGCAGCTTGATGCGCGCATCATAGTCCGC
>Ga0210399_10000309_pt1 | contig 39816 bp, 69 predicted proteins | sample IncBWC14MmetaG_FD_150865 | JGI IMG/M metagenome (GOLD analysis project Ga0210399, IMG submission 150865) | Forest soil microbial communities from Barre Woods Harvard Forest LTER site, Petersham, Massachusetts, United States - Inc-BW-C-14-M | ecosystem: Environmental > Terrestrial > Soil >... | reverse complement strand
CTGGCATCCTTGGCATTCCTTTGCAACCACGCTTCGCGGAGAGCAAAAGCAAGGTGGTTATAGGCGTTACTGCCATCATTAGTGCCCAATGCCTGGGCTAACTGCATAAGTCGCACTCGCCCTTCGGCCCAAGCAATCGCCAATTCCACAACTTCCGCAGATGGAACCCTTCCCGCGCGGGGACCGACCTTAACCGCCAATGCCTTTTCAAGTAACGTTGTCATTTCGCTCCATTCCGCCGAGTCTCCACGGCTTCAGCACCAAGAAAGTAATCAACCTTGACCGTGACAATCTTGTGCATCCCCGTCAGCTTCAGGAGCCTCCGCCCGGCTTGACGGTTGCCACGATACACGTCTGAGAGATACGCTGCGGAGAGGCCGAGCTTCTGGGCAAACTGCCGCAGGCTTAATTCTCCCTGCTTCTTCTTGAGAACTTCTACCATCTTGTAGTGCGTCATCATGGAACGACTGTAAGCGTACACTCCACGGAATGTCAATCAAAATCGGTTTACACGTCCGCAGAAAGTTGGCAACTCGCGTGCAATACAAAAGCCACCCGCTGTTCTGGGTGGCTCTCGGTCCCATTCCCTCGATTGAGGCTAGTCTACTACTTCAACGCATCCAACACCATAACGAGAATCAGGATCAGCATGATCGCGTTCGCCGCGCTCACGACCAGCAGGATTTCGAGTTTTGTTTCCCAGTTCATCCGATTGGCGCAATGGGCAGCAGTTTCGTAGGATCTACCGACAGGATAGCTGAGTTCTGTGCGATTGCCGCAGTCAAGGCATCGTCCAGTAGAGTAACGTCGGCCAAGGCCGCAGGGCTGAGGCCTACCGTGTTCTTTAACTGAGCCACGAGTGCCTGTAGAGATGCGATAACGAGGGTAGTCGTACTGGCGGAAGATGAAGTCCCCACTCCATTCCTGAGCAGCACGCCGAGGATTGACGAAATGCTTCCCGCGGCGATTCCGACTGGCGAAGGAACTCCTGGAATCGTTCCAATCGCGGTAGCCACCAGAGAGGCGATCAGCAGTGCAAGTGACATGTTATTTTCCTCCCTGAATTTTCGTTGCCAGAGCCGCAATATCTGCGACGATCTGATTAATCGCGCTAGTAAGGCCAGCGGGATCTGCCGTCGCTCCCGAGTGGTAGGCGTGCCATGCTGCCTGTGCAATGTCATAGTCTGCAATCGCCTGATTGAGAACGGTTTTCTGTGGGGCCGTCAAGGTCACTTTGCCCGAGGATACGTCGGCCTTGACGGCGTTGATGCCGGCCTGCGCGTCCATGAGCGTCTGATAGCTCATCTGGTCGAAGGAGTTGATCGCCCCCGGTAATGGTGCTTTGACGGCCTGCTTCGCACACCCGGCACCGGCCAAGATAGCCAGCACGAGTGTAAGGATTTGCGCTTTTCGCATAGTGCTCCCTTCTGAGTATTTTTCAAGGGGCGGTAAGCCATCCCCCGATAGTCCCGCCCCTTGTTACCTCCGCCCCCTAAGCAGGACCGGAGAAGTCGATCTTGATGCTCGACAGTACCGGAACCACGGCGCTGACGGTTGCTTGTTCGGTATCCGTAAACCCGCCACAGGTTGCGGTCAGGTTTGAGACCCCCGCGGCAACGCCGGTCAATACATCCGTGGCCCCCGCTGGGGCGTCCGACGCAGCGGCTTGGTTGTCATCCGCCCAGGTTACCGGGTTAGCGGTGAAGTCGATAGCAAACGGTGCCCCATTCTGATCGAACCCGAGAACGGATGCGGTGGTTTTCTGTCCTACGTTGAGTTTTACTGGTCCTTGTGCCATGTTGCCTCCAAATGAGATTTTGATGAATGCCAGCCGGGGTTTAAGAAAGCCAACGATTCTATCGAGGTCGCGCTCGATTTCCTCCTCAGTTCTTTCCTGTCGTTTGAGAAGTTCGATTTCCTCCTGTTCGCGGTCAAAGTGCATCACTACCCTCCCTGCGGTTCGTCCTCGTGGGGCTTGGGCTCGGGAGGAGGCGGGATTGGTTTGGGAAGGGGTGCGGGGTCGGGATGTTTGCTTTTGCTCATGGGTTCTCCTTGTTAGTCTTAATATCCTCTGCTTCCATGACTACGAGGTCCATCAGAGGGATCATGGCCAAAGCACTCTTGCGTTGCGACTCAGTGATGTCCTTGTGCATGTCAATAGAGCGGGCGACGAGCAACTTTTTAAGCCGTGTCCGCCCCGCCGCCGTGATCGTCAACATATCCAGTTCTTCGAGCAACCGATCCATTTCGTAATAGCGCTGATCAGGGTGATGCAGGTCAGCCGACATGCGAGCTTGCACCGTTGCCCACATGGGGCTGACCTGAGTTTCTAGTTTGGTAAGCGCGATTTGCATGTCTGCCTGTCTCCCGTTCAATCGAACGACAAAACCGAGGACGGCAGCTAACCCAACGGAAAATCCTGCGATAATTAATCCGACTTCCAGTCCAGTCATGCGGGGTCTCGCCTCATTACCGCCCAAGCCACCATTGTGCCGTCAGGATTGGCGTAGGGCGGAAACACGTTTGGCATGGCGTCTTGCGCAAGACGGTAGCCCTCCTGCTCGGCACCGTCCCGCGCATATTCATCCATCAGGTTGACGACTTTGTAGCCGGACTTCATTTCCTATCCGTGCGGAGGCTTATCGGGGCCGTCGTACCAAGTCGTTGCGGCCTGGTCTGATGCGGTCGGAGAGTACGCTGTTCCTGCCGGGTAAAGCAGGACGTTCGTTCCATCCGGTGAGCCAATGTAGATTGCCGGATCACTCCATCCCGGCGAGGATACCGGCAAGCGGGCAAAAGTTTGGGTCGTGCCTTGCACTTTCACGGCTGCAATGGCTTGGGCATAGGTAAGATTTTTCATCGTGTCAGCTCCGCGAATTTAATCGCCTTTCCGTTTTCTTTGTAATACTTAAAGCCTGCGCCGTGATCACCGATGTTCCAACAATATGTTTCGTCGATGTAGGTCAGCCAGCGCAGTTTTTCGCCGGGTTCAAACGTCGGAACAACTCCCCGGCAAAACTTGGTGTCATAATCCTGCCCATCGTACCGCAATTTGTAACTGAAGGTATCGTAGCGTTCTACGATCCCAACCTCGTTGATCGTGTTGGTCTTTGCCGATTGCTCGGTTGCCCGAACCAGATAGCCCCAAGTGAAGCAAGAGACCGCCGTAACGAACATGCACAACACGAAGCTAACGGAGGGTATCCGGGTCAATACCGAGGCGGTATGCAAGCTGATTGATTGCTCCGCGCTCAATGCGAATCTCTTCCCGAGTATCGGCCAGGTCTTTGCGTAAGAGGTCACGAGCGCTGATCCAACGCGCCAGACGGCGTCCAGCAAAATGCAGAACGACGCTAAATACAGCAAGTACAACACCGGAGACCAACTGGGAACCCAAAACGCTAGACACATGGTTTCTCCATTCCCCTTATTCAGTCTTATCGGAGCGGATGCCCGACTGCAAAACTTCCCAGCAGGAGGCTCAGGAAATAGCAGGCAATTGAGGCCCAGCCAAGATGCCAGCGAAAGCTCGGGGCCGGCTGATAAGGCCCAATGAATACCGCCAACACCGCTAACACGAACGCAAAGACGAGCAAGATTGTGGAAATCATAGGTTCTCCTTTTCGAGTTGACTCTCTAGTTCTTTGATTCTGTCATCCAGTGCAGGAATCATCCAGTCTGGAGCCCCCTTACGCGCTTCCTGCATCTTACGCAACTCCTCACGCAATTCTTGTTCTTTTTTGCTCACATCGCCCACGGCAAAGCAGGCCCAGCAGCCATGCCCGCGGTAATCCCTGAGGTAACCCCTGAAGTGTGCGTGCAGTAGCCATAGAGCTTAACCGCAAGCGCCACGTGGCCGATTAAACCCGGATCAATCTCGAATCTCCGGTACATTCTGGCGAGATGGTACGCGACCGCCTGGGAACTGATGGCGAGTTCTTTGGCGATTTCTTCCCGACCCAAGCCAGCCAGCAGGCAATAGGCGATTTCTCTCTCTCGCTCAGTCAAACCGGCTGCTACGAGATCCCAGAGTTTCATGGACAAGTTTGCGTACAGGTGATGGTCTGCGTCCCCTTCTTAATTACTCGTTGCTGACAGCCCAGAAGGTGGCAGTAGGGGTATCACCGCGTTAACTTCGTTGGAGGCTTTCGACGAAGTTCCTTTCGAGCTCACCGCAGTCACCACGTAAAACCACGAATCTCCAGCCACCACGGCATTATCCGTGAAGGTCGTTACCGGCGAAGTGCTGCATGTCAATGGTTTGGTCATGTCGTAACTGCCGCTCGCGGTCGCACGATACAGACAGTTCAACGCGACCGGGTCGGTCGTCTGAGTGAAACTTAATATCACGCTATGAGCGGCAAACGCGCGCGCGCAGAGCAAGAGAACAACAGCGAGTTTCTTCATGGGTTCCTCAATTCACAATCCAGTAATTCCAGCAGGTAATCCCCGACGATGTCAATGTGAAGGTGAAACTGACTCCGGCTGATCGCGCAGATACGACAGGATCAGTCGTCAACGTCGGAGCCACGCAAGCAGGTGCCCCGGCAATTCCAGTGTTATCGGTGATCGCTTGCAGGAAGATTTTGGACGTTGCGGTTACGGCCGTGGTCGAAACCACTACGCTTGTGTCTGTAGCTTTGGCGGTAAACGCTCCCGAAGAAGCCGCGAGACAGGCGACTACGCCAGCCGGAGGCGTCCCGGTATCTGCCGCTCCGCAGACTGATGCAGTGCCGATGGACTGATAGACTGTCGGCACTGAGGCACTCGAAATAACATGGACCGGGAAGGTCGCATTCCCGAACGTGTCCACGCAATTAAGCATGATATTCGGATCGCTCGAGGTATATCCGAAATAATCGTCGGCATCCGTGAAGAAAGATGCAGAGACGTTCGATGATTTGCGTTCGTCGAGGAAGCAATAATCCCCAGTGAATGCCGAATTTGCGCCATTGATCTGGGAGGGAAACGCACCGGAAATGGCATGCGCGGCAGCACCCGCGGGAGGATTCCCGGTATAGGGTCCATCGGTCACGTTGCCGGGATTGGCTGGCATTCCGCCGATGCCTGTTGCGATCCAGCCGTTACTAGGGGCGTTCGCCCCTGCGATCATACCAAAAATCACTTTCTCGGAATGTCCCGTGCCGATTACCGACGTGCCGTTTACGTCATTGTAGAACCCCGTGATGGGCGTGACACCTGCTCCGCAAGATGGCGCAACGTAAGTCCAGCCATTGAGAATCCTGGCCCCGTTGTCGGACATGATATAGCCAGTCGTTCCGGGGAAGCAGGATTGCCCCGCGTCGGGCAGGCATTCAAGAGAGAACCAGCCATAGGAGTTTTGGCCGACGTTGCTTGAGATGATGTAGCAGGCCTCTTGCGTGCCAGTAACGCCCGTGTACTGGACGCCAGACTGCTCATTGCCGCTCAGGTCGCGGATTCCAACGCACGAGGGCACATTGTTGCAGTCGATGAGAATGTGGTCGATCAATTCCGCGAATTGACTATTCGCCTTTGTCGGGTCCCCAATGTCGATGACGGGGAGAACTCCGACGAGGGTGCCACAGTTCGCCGCACAGTTGATGGAGGTAGCCCCGTGCATGTTGGTAGACGTGCTCGTATGAATGCCCACAACCATAATGCTGGCGTTTGTCGGAGGAGTGCAATTGTTATCCCCGCCCACCCCGTTTCCGATGAAGGCTTGTGGAGCGCACACGCGGTAACGATTGTCGTCTACGGGAGCTCCGGTTGCGCCCTCGATTTGGACGTATTCTCCGGGGACGAAGTTCATGCCTACGGCGAGCGAGCCGCCAGCCAGTGTCCCTGATGTGAGCGTCGGGAAAGTCCACTGAGTGACGCCCCCGATGGTTACCGGGCCAGCGACCGGGCAAATATTTGGCGTTGCTGCTGCGGTGTGCGTTTCGTTGATTTGCACCGTAGTCGCCACGGTGAGGGCTATCGCGCTGCTAGTGAGTGCTGTGAAGGTGATGTTGTTTACGCCGGCCGACGCGACGAAACCACTAAGCGTAAAAGAAAGTCCGGCGAGTCCGTTCGCGGCCCCGTTCGGAAACGTTCCGGCATAGGTCGTAGTTCCGCCCACTACGCTTACCTGTGTCACCGGGAAGCCAGCATTGTTCCCGCACACCATGACCTGATTGTTGAAAGTCGCATTGCCGGAGATCGTGACAAACTGGCCTGCCGATAACTGCCCAGAAATAAGCTGATTTTGTGTGACCGTGGCGAGGTTGCCGCTGGCCGTGATCGAGTTGATGCTCCAGCTATTCGCAGTCGGCGAAATGGTCAGATACTCGCGGAACCCCGCGCCTGTCCGTTGATTGGTAACGGCGATGTTGGAAGCTACAATTCCCGCGCTAGGGATTGCCCACGAACGAGTTTGAGGATTGAGTCCGCCATTTCCCGCCGCAGATGCGACTGTGATCGTAGTGTTTTTCGTTCCGGCATAGCCGCGCCCACGTCCCTTGAGGCCATTCACTCCGTTGCCGATGTACATCGTTGCCGTGGGCGGGGTTTGAAGAGTTGAGCCTACTTGGCAGCATACTCCGTACTGTGCAGGGACTTGCGAAACAATTAGGTTCATCGGCCCCAGGTCAATCTCGCCAGCATTCAGAGCTGTAATGGCAGCCTGCCCGCCTGAAGTGCCTCCGAAGATGTTGGAATCCAGTCCGCATGTGGTATTGGTAAAGCCAAGCCCAGAAAAAGAGTTGGAGGCATTCGCTAACCCTCCAGCGTCGATGATGTTGCCCATCGTCCCGACACCGGCAACCGCGGACTGAATCGCTGCGCATGGCGAGTTTAATCCAGATCCGGTCTTATAGCCGAGTACCGAAACACGAGTCGGATCATTAACCAAACCTCCACTCGGACCTCCGACAGAAGGTTGTCCAGCTAACGTTCCGGCTAGTCCGCTAATATTTCCAGCCGGGCCAGTTGAAACGGAAGCGGTTGAGGCTTGAATGGTTACCGTCAATGGCCCACTGGCAAAGGCTGAGGCCCGCGCCCTGACGTTGGTATAAGCGGGCAGGCTGAAATTCCACACGCCGGCTGCGGTCGCACTCGTCACCGCCGTCCCGCCTGCTGCTGGTGTTCCCGGAACGCTCACGAAAGTATTGCCACCATCGGCGCTCGCTTCAAATTGGATGGTTCCGGTAAACCCGCCGACCAATGTTATGACAACCGAAGATGTCGAAGCCGCGGCTGTATTCTGCAGTATCAGGCCGATGCAGGCATTCGTGGTTGCGCAGGTTGCGCCCGAAGCGCTGATAGCGCCCGTAGTGCTCGGGCTGGACCCTTGACCAAACGCCAAGGCTACAAAGAGAAGTACCGCGAAAATGTGCTTTAGTGTTTTCATGGGATTAGTTAAAATGGTGTTATGCCAAAGCTCGATTGGACCTATTTTGCGCCATGGGCTGGCCTCTTTAGCGTGCGCCCTTTGCCTTCTGAGCCGCATCGAGCGACTGCTGAAGAATATCAGTCAGATCGGCGGTTGCTGGAGTGGCTTGTGCCGATTTCGCCCCGCGTGCAGTGATATGCCCTCGTACGGCCTGCCCTTCTGCACTCGGCAGTTTCCCCGTCAGTTCCCCCTTCGTGATTCCGGTTGAGTTCCGCGCAATGAATTCCTTCCGCGCATCCTCTTCCGCCATCTCGCCATGTCGCTCAAGGTTCTGCCCCATTTCCTGTTGAATCGCATGATCTTCTGCAATATCAGCAGGCGTGCGAAACTTGGTTGCTTCTCGAATGTCATTCGTTCCGCCACGATACTGGGGCCTTTCGGGAGGCCATGCCGGATTCTTCGCTACCTCGTCCAGAGCGTTTTCCGCTGCCTTGACATTCCCTTTCTTGAGATAGAATTCGACGGCAGCATTCGCTTTCATGTTGGCGGCTTTGTTCTCAGGCGGAATGGCTTCGTCGATTACATCTTTTACCGCAAAATCGGCAGCTTTGATTGGCGGGACGGGTGTAGGCTGTTTGACAGGCGGCATCCGAAAGCCTGGTGAAGTTTGAACCGAAGGAACCGATTGTTCGCTTGGTGCTTGGCTTGCTGGCACGCTTGGCGTTTGTGGTACTGGCTCTGCAGGTGTTTCCGGTGACCAAATATCCTTGATGTGCCTAACGTCCCCAGCAATGCCCTTTGCGGCCTTATACGCGGCTGTCAGACGGTCGAATGTAGCCACATCAGCCACGCGGCCCGTCATCTTTGCGCCTGTCACCGCAGTTTGGCCGATCTTAGAGGCAAGCGGCGTCTGGGCAGCGCGTACAATGCCCTCTGCCGCTAATGGAGCGACTGCAGCCGCGCTCGGAACGGCTGTATGCCCTAACACCCCTCCTACATCCCCCGAGGCTGCGCTGGCCTCCATTCCGGGCACATTGACGCCCACCCCTTGAGCCAGAGGAGTCAGCAGATGCCGATAGACAGGCCCATACCCTGCAGCCTTTTGTGCCTCATTCTGCGCTTCAGCGGCAGTCGGCTTACCCTCGATTTTGGCCTGGAGGTCGTTGCCTGCCTGCTTGATTCCCCGGTAAGCCATGCCGGGTGCCCCTGTGAGAACTGCCGTGCCGATAGATTTCAGCATTGGGACAGCATCTTCGGCCACAGCCGACCAGAAGCCCGGATGCGGCGTTTCCTGATCTTCGATTGGCAAAAGCTTTCCGCCATTCTGGTAGGCTTCGTGGATCTTCGGTGCTGGCACAACATGAATCGTTCCGTCTGGGGCTTGCACGCGCACCCCCGGAGTCCCGCCTTGCTTCACAGCATTCGGCAGTTCACTCTGCGGAATATCCCGCATCGTGCCTTGCGGATCAAAGACAGTTACGGTTGCTGTGCTCATTGGTGCACTGGGAACTGATCCCAATAACCCCCTTTACCTGCTGGAGTATCAGCCTTCAGGCCTTCGCCAACCTTCGTGCCATAGAGCTTGTTGACGTTATCCACGCCGCGATTCAAATTGTCATGCGCGGCTTGTTTCTGAGCATCAAGGAAGGAATTGATGTCTGTCACCATCTTTGGCGTCCATGGATCACCGCTGAGGGCATTCGCAATCGAGCCTCTGACCCGTTCTGGCAGACTTCCCATACCACTGAATCCAGAGACTTCAGCCGGCGATACGCGGTGCGTGCCTTCCGGTTGCGCCACGCCAATGACCTTGTAGAGTGTTGCGCGCGCTGCGGCGATGTTTCCGCCCTGAGCTTGTGCAACTGCAGACTTGCCCTGCTCAATCTCGGTAAGCTTCTGCTCGAAGGGTTTAAGAACTCCAGTTTCGATCTTGTCTCGCGCGTCTTTCTGATTCCCGTATTGCTGCAGAAGTTGCTGGCGAATCGGTTCGACTGTCGCCGCAACTGCTTGGGCCTCTTGCAACTTATATGGCTGAGTTGCTTTCGCTTCCGCAGCAGCTTTATATGCAGGATAGTTCTCAGCCTTGGCGCCCGGTGTTCCCATGTAACCTGCAAAGCTTTGCAGTTCAGGAGAGACTCCGGGAGCTAACCCTTTGTCCTGATAAAACTTCATTTCCGCTTTACTTTTCAGCGTCTCCTGTTCCGTTTTCTGCGTGGTCGCTAATTTCTCGCCTTCATTAATCTGCGACTGCTGACCCTTCAACCCGTTCTCGATCACCGTAAGCGCGTCTCGCAGTTTGTCAGGCGGAGCCCCCGACTGTAGCAACTTCATTGCTTGCTGCTTGAACATCGCAGCTTGCGGGTCGGCAGGCGGCTGTCCCGGTGTAGGGTCTGAAATCAGTTGGTTTATGGTGTTCGTAAGCGTTGGCACAAGCTTTTCGTCAGGTGCCTGCTTCGCCGCCTCAATCGCCCCTAGGTATTGGTCGTGCTTATCTTTCAGCGTCTTGAGGTTGGTTTCCCCGCTCTGTGCGTCTCGTAAGGCGATTTGCGACGCTGTATCGCGGTAATCGAGAAAGTGTTTTGATGTTTCAAGTGCGGCGTTGGACGAACCGCCATTGGCGAGAATAGATTTCTGCAATTCGCCGGGATCTTTCCCGTCCCATGAGAGCATCGCTTTCGTAGTCGCTTGCTGGTCTTTCAATTGCTGCTGCTGCAATTGGACCTGACCTTGCTGTAACTGCTGCTGCCCAAGTAGGCTTTTCAGCGCGATCATTTTACCGTACTGATCCATTGGCCCCGGTTGCTGCTGGGGTGGATTGATGCCGAGAGCTGGTAGAGGAATGCTCATGTTATCCCGGTGCCTGTACGTAGGGACCGCTGCCAGCACCCATATTGATGCCGCTCAAATCGACGCCGCCCTGCTGCCCTAAAATCTGCTGCAGGGTTAGATACTGGCTGAGATTGTTTCCGATGTTTCCAAGAGCTCCGCCGTATGCGTTAGCGCCGCCGACGTAACCGGAAGCCGTAGCCGCGCCGGCATTGTTGATGTTTTGCCCAATCTGTCCACCAGAGCCAAGCAGGATGTTTCCGCTATTCGATGCACCCTGTTGCCCGGCCTGATTCAGTTGGCCCGTCGAGGTCTGACCGATACCCGCGAGAGCTGCCAGCCGATTGAACTGGTTTCCTTGGTTGTTCTGGAAGATGTTGTATTGCTGCTGATACTGATCACGTGCGCGGTTGTAGACGTTCTGGTAATCGGATTGTGCGGCCTGCTGGCCATAGTTGACTAAGGCCCGGCCGTAATTTGAATCTCCCAGTTCGCCATTTGCTGAGGCCTGATTCGCTAAAGCCTGTTCGCCCTGCTGGACTTGGAATTGATACCCAGGCTCATTCTGAGCCTGTTGCATAGTTGGAGCCTGAAAGGGCATAACCCACGATTGAAATGGGTTGAGTTGCGAGGTTGATCCCGGCGCGTTACCGCCCGTAACGAGCGGATTGCCGCTAGAGTTAACCGTTCCCGAAGGCGCTGGCGGATTTGCCGGACGGCCCCCCGTACTGGCTCGCGGATCACCTGGATCACCGGGCTGCTTATCGGCCCACGCATCTATCTGACCCGGAGGAATGTTCGTATCTGGAATATGGCCGACTCCGCCGCCCCACGCCCGCGGAATCAAATCAGGATGGACGGGATGCGGCAAAATCGTGCCCGTACCATCTCCGTGCATGACCAACTCTTCCGGCCCTTTTTCTCCGACCAGATAATGCAATCCGACCGTAGCGCGTCCACCCTTTGCCCGCGGAATCAATGGGTTTGGATTCTGTGCAACTCCTGAAGGTGCGGCAGGATTAACGATCTGTCCAGCTACTGCGGGACTATTCAACCCTCCCGCTTGCGGAGCGATATTTCCGCCCGCGTTTATCGGATAAGGATTGAAAGGCTTGAGCCCTAAAAGATCGTTGAGGCTGATGACCGCATTCTGTCCCGCGCGGCGATAGGGTGCCGAGTTCTGCTGCGCAAGATTGCTTTGCTGGTTCTGCTCTTGCAGTGCGGCGTTCGCGTCTTGTTGCTGAAGGGTCGCAGCATCTTCGGCGGCTTGAGCCTGAGTCTTTGCCGCCTGTTGAGCGCCATGTGCCGCAATGGCTCCCCCTCCAAGAGATGAGGCAATTCCACCAACTGCGAGTGCTGCGCTTAGGAATGGCATGTGAGCCTTTTCAGGTACGCGGTTTCCATCGGGTTGTAGCCAAAACGCTTGTAGATTGCGGACACATCAGGACTAGGAGAAGTGACCCCCATCCATACAGCACCGAGAGACTTTGCGAGGTTTTCTGCTGCCCACAAGAGCTTTGTGCCTGCTCCACCCTTGCGTTCATCCGGCAGGACGTACCACATAAGCTCGTGCGCTGTGTCCTCGCCCGTAAAGATTTCGGGATAGATCACGAAGGCCAGAACTCCAACAATGACCGCTGCATCGTTCAGGTAGAGCAGGATCTTTCCGTTCGCGGCCTGAATGACCCTCAACGCTGATTCCGCAGCCTTCTTAGGATTCTGTTTGATGATGCCCGCATAAGGCCCATCAAGCAGCGATTGCATTCCCAGTTCTACGATGCGCGGGATATCAGTTTCTTCTGCGGTGCGAATCAATGTAATCCTCGAGGTCTTGCAGTGTGGAAAGCTTGGAAAGATCGTCGTCCAGAATGTCAACGCCAAACGTGTTTTCCAGTTCGAGAATCATGTCGGCTTTTTCGAGCGAGTCATCGCACAAGTCGATTAGCTTCGTGCTCGGCATGACCGGACGATTGAAATACGATTGGGCAAACTCTGCGATTGTCATCCTACGATGTACCAGTTCCCCGGCGTTTGGCCGTCACTCTTTAATCTCATCTTGGAATATTGCGCTGTGCCCATCGGTTGGCTCGTAGCTCCATTGATCTTATCCGACACTCCCCCAGGCCCAAGCGAAGCAGTTAATGTCGGAATATTCCCATCAGAGGAAATCTTGACGTACACAATCTCCTGATTCTGATTGTTCGCCGCCAGTGGCACCCCGAAAGATGCTGGCCCAAGATGCGTGTCGAGAGTCTGCAGAAGGCATGAATTGAAAACCGGGATAAGGGTGCGGAGACCGTCAATGGCTAGTTTCCCTGCTGGGTCCACGAGGACTGCATTCCCCCGCGGCGGAGGAATGCCAATGCTTGCACTGCTCACGCTACCTGCCTCATTTGGTCGCTCAGGCGTTGTTTCGGTTTTAAGTCAGGATCACCATTTATGAATCCGTCGATTAGTCGCAGGGCATAAGCATCGCTGCAGGAGACTTCATAGACGCGGTTACGCGATCTTCCCAACCTTCGCCACATCGCACGGACGGAATATTGCCCAGTCAATCCAAGACTTACAGTATAGTAATTGGACCACGTTTTTGCACCGTCATCAGACCAGCGCAGAGAGAGTTGTGGCCCTTGCAAATGTGCTTGCGGCGGAATCGCATTGACCACGCCTGCCTGATTCACCTGCAGGCCGGTATCATTGAAACTCGGCAGACTTGCCATGGCATAATTCGCTACTGGCGGAATCTTTGTCGGCAATCCCGAGAACTGCTGTAAACCGCTTAGGGCTCCGGCATTCGAGACTTGCAACTGCCAGTAGGTTGTTTCGTTCACATTATCCGCGAGAACTACACGTCCGGGCGTAGCAACCTGCCCCAACCCTGCAGCCGCAACCGTGATCGCGCCGCCATCGGTGATCGTTACCGTCCAAAGACTCCCATTCGGTGCTGTCAGATTGAGTTGATTCGCATTCAGCGATGGGCCGGGGATGTTCGTCGGGAGGCCCATTTCGGCAAGGACTTCGAGGGTGTTGTGAAAGACCCATTCATGCTCTTTGGCAATGTATGGCGCTCTGCGAACCCGTCGAATCGTGTTGCCATTGTCGCTGAGATTCGCTACCGATTGAGTATAGATATTGCCTGACTGCGAATCTCCGACGAAGTGTTGCCCATAGCAATAAGCATGAACCTGCTGAAGTTGCTTATTAAATTGTCCTCCGGTCCAGTAGCCGCGCTGATGCCAACTGCCGTTAGAAATGTCATAAACCCAAGTAGCATTCGCGGTCGGGAAATTCCAGACTACGAAAGTATGACCCATGTCCTGATAACTGTAGCCTTGAGCATCGGTGATGGTGGAATAACCGCGCCAGACTTCCTCCACTGCGAAGGTTGAAATCCGATCCCCGGTATAGCCGCTGATCCGGTACGCAATGCCCGCCCCGCGTTCGTCGGCTCCGATTAGGAATACGGTATTGTCTGCACGGACCGGAGAACGCAAAGCCGCACAGCCCGATTCGACATAAACCCCAGGCACGGGAACGAACGGGAACAAGGCGCCGGAATTGTAATAAGGCACTGTCCGCTTCTCCCCGAACAGCAGAATCATTCGCTGATTTTCAATCATCGAAACGATGTTGTCAGGGAATTCGGATACGGTCGCGATATTCAACGGGTTGTAATTGAAGGGATTTTGCGGCCCAAATATTTGGAACTGGTTGGGCGGAATCAAGGTCACCACAAATCCATCGACCCACTCCCCAAGCGAATAGACTTGCGTGCTTTCCGTTCCAAATAAGCGTAGAGGATTGATCTGAAAATAACTGATAACCCCAAGGGCGGTCACCCCGATCAGCACTTGTGCGGCTGTGGTCGTGGCTGGAGTGCCGAACATGGAAGCGAGTCCGCCGGGGCCGAAGTTGGTGTTCGGTAGGGTGACCAGGGAAGTTGATGCTTGTGTCGCAACTCCAGTCGAGGAAATTTGCCAGAGGTTAAAGCCGTTGGCCGTGAGCTGTCCCACCGCATATAGGGTGCCGAGATAATTGAGCATCCCAATGACCGACGTAGCTCCAGCTAGATTCGAGAAAAGCGAGAGCCCCGGCGTGGGATACATGGCCATCTTTGAACGCCCATCCCCCGATTCGTCCTGCTCCAAATACCAGTTCATCGTGAACTGCGCATCTAGCGAAGGCGAGAGGCTTTGATACGTCGGTCCGCAGAGATTAAATCGAGGCATATTACCGAGTGCCTACTACGGTGATGGTGACGGCGGGAGCGGTGAGTGCGCCTGCGGTCGTGTTGCAATAGGTGATGTCTACTCCGTTCGCCACCGCGCGAATGCCCATCACGGGAAACACGCCATTCGCGGCCATAGTGGCGGAGCCGGTCAGGAAAATGTTGTCGCCAGCGTTTACGACACCGTTAAAGGCTGCGGGCGTGAAGGATTGTTCGGCACAGGTGTTCGCATTCGTGGAACCCGGCGTAATTGCCCCAGATACGACGTAATATTTCGCCAGCGTGGTTCCACTGCCGATGACCTCGGAGACGAACGTGCCCTTACCTGTGGCATCAATGGATGCTTTGATGTTGCCCAAGCCATCACCGAAGACGCACCCGCCCGTGCCTGCACCGTTGAATACATTACACTGCACCGCAGTCGCTCCGTGCGAATTGATCTGCGACAGACCACCCTGTACAAAATTGAGGATGGCCAATCCAGACGAATCCTGTACCTGCAAGCTCTGCCCTCCCGCCGTCTTCGTGATCGACCATTCCAGCGTGTTCACGCTCCCAATACGATCAACAAAATTGAACGATGCGATTTGTTGTGCAGTAAGGCCGGAGGAAATCGTGAGTGCCGCATACGTCGCATCCGCATTGTTGTTCAGCGTTACCGTTGAATCTCCGCAATGCTTTATGCCGTCGAGAAATCCGCAGGTTGTGCTTTTGTCGTAGAGATAGTCGCTGTTCGGGGAAGCAGTCTTTATGCCGTGAATCGTGTCGTTTACCCCTTGGCTGCCGATGACATAGAGTTTGTCCACGCCGATCATGTCCGTAATCCCGCCTGCCGATTGCGAGATCTCCACGGCGTAAGTAGTCGCTCCTGCATTGGCCAGAGTCACATGAGTATCGTGAATGCCGACACCCTGCACGTCGCGGATGCGGATGGCAGGAGCGGTTTGCGTAGCGGCATTGGCGACGCACTGCTCGGAGCGAAAATTGTTGCCGCCAATGCTGAAGCTATTGATGCCGGTCCAACCAGCCCCGTCGATATTAAGATTAGAAAACAATGGGCCACCAAACGAAATCCCTCCGCCTGAGATTCCGATGCTCTGGAGTGAGCCGGCTGCAGTCCCGATGAAACTCACAATCGGAGTCGTGTTTGCACAGGTTCCGTTGAAGTTGTTGTCGTGCAGAGTGATCTCACTTCCGCCATTAGTCACCAGCAGTCCCGGAGCCGTCTGGAAATTGAAGACTAGCATATGATCAATGTGGCTCGCGGTCGAGACGTTGTTCCAGTAAATCACTCCATGGGTATAGGTCGCTGCGGGATCACTTCTTATCGACCAGCCATCAATCGCCGCGTAAGCCGTCGTTCCGGTCGCGGTGCTGATCGCTGAATCCCCAACAAACGTGCTCCCATTGTTGATTTCGCATGTGTTCGCTTGGGATGGAGCAACGCAAGCCATTACAGAAGCATTGTTTAACTGAAAGCACGATTGAGTAGCATTGTTCGGATTGCAATTGATGATGAATGGAGGATAGCCGAGGAGTGTGACAGGTTTTGTGGCCGTCCCGACCGCCGTTTGCGTAGTGATCGTCGGCAAACTAACATTCGATGGAATGATTACGACCCCGCCAGTGGAGGGCAGGTTGTTAATTGCGGCTTGAATGGTTAGGTTGGCGACGCCATCGGCTACTTGAATGCCCAATGGGTTGCTAGGATTGATGCCTACTATGCCATCAATCTGATACTGCTGAACGTGTGAAGCGTTCTGCACGATGATCCGATAACTCACGCCTGGCTGTAGCCAGATGCCGCATTGCAGACCTGAGCAGGTTGGAAAACCTCCAGAATTCAAAATGACCGGATTGCTATTGAGTGCAACGCCAGTGTAATCGGTGTAAGTCGGTTGCGGGGTCAGCGTGCCCGTCGCATAGGTAAACACGAACCCATTGGAATTGGGCTGACCGTTTAGAGTAAAGAATTGCTGTTCGGGAATCGGGAGTAAAGCTGTAGGAGCCTGTCCCGCCATCATGCTCGTAAACAGAACGAACAAGCAAAGCCATTTCTTCATTAGTATCCCCTCCCTGCAGGCTGATCTGTAAGCCAGTTGTATAACTGCTTTCCGGGGTCAACCAACATGCGATCACAGTAGGAATCGAGCAGAGGCGTGTTGCTGGATTTGACGCGGGCTTTCGATTCTGTTGCCAACTGGATAACCAGCGGTGCAGTTGAAAGATTGCCAGGGAACTCCGCCATCAGCCGTAGAGCTAGGTTATAGCGTAAGCATTCAGCATAACCGGGAGGGTATTGGATGTCGGTAGTGAAGTCAGGAAACGCGGTCAAGAGTGTCCAGCTATAAATCCGCGTGTTGACTGCGACATTCGGGATGCACCAGAAATTCAGATTCCGCAGAGGAAAGGCTCCATCATCGTAAACCTTTTGTGGCAGCGAACTCTGAATCAGTTTGACCGGGATTGCCGCCCATTGCTCTGTCGTCAAATATTCGAGCGGAAATTCCAGGGGTTGTGCGGGATTGTTGAGGCTGACAATGCCCATACGCTGAATCTTGGGCGGCCGGGCGATGTTGAAATTGCCGCCGATTCCGAGCGTGTAAGTCTGCTGGCCTGTGGTTAGCGGGAATTCGTTCATCTGGATGGCAAAGATCATCAACCGCTCTGCCTGAAAGGAATCCATCATCTGATTCCCCACAAGCAGGCAGTCCTGCGATTCTGCCGCAGAAGGCGATTCCCCAGAGGCCAGCGCCCCTACGAGACGGAGGGAACTATTGATGAGATCTTGTCCAGTCATGTGCTATATTCCAAATGGCGGCCAGAGGTCGGGGGTTCGACTCCCCCTAGTACAAAACATGCGCCGATGAGTGGATGCTTTTGGTTTGTTGGTATTCCGATCAGGGGAACTATCGACGGTACCGGATAGTGGTCCTACGATGAGAGCCAGCATGTACGACTTGAGACGATTGCTCATCGGCAGCGTACTATAGCTCGGAAGGGGTTCGCCTCCCCGCGTGGTCAGAGCACTGGCCTTCATTTCAAATCAGTTGGACTCTTGGTTTCCTCTGCAGGTTTTGCCTGTTTCTGGGATGGTGTCGGTGTTTCCGTTTCGGGTATTCGATTGGTTAATCCAGGGAGGTCAAACCAGCCTTTGCCAAGGGCCATTTCTTCAGCTTCGCTTGAAACCACGACCGGGGGCTTAGTCGCGTTGTATTTGCACTTCGGATATTGTCCTGCCATATTGCGCCTCTTTCTATGTGAAGGTAACGCCGACCGAGGAAATGACAACCCACTTCGCGTTGAGTGCCATGATGGTAATGGCCGCACCAGCGAAAGCAGCGTAGGTAGCCAAGTTGACTGAGGCCGAGCCGGTCTGAAACAGGCCCGTCGCAGTGATGGTATGGGCAAATGCCGTAGTCGAGAAGATATAGAGAATCTTCCCATCATCTCCGCCTGCGGATTGCGCACCCGCGACTGGCGCGGCAAGCGTGCCGAGAAAGGCACTCCCCTTGGTGATCTGATAGACCGTAGGCACCAGAGGAGGCCCGACTGGAATCACGGTCGCGCTGGCAGGCGTTGGCAAGACAGTAAAGTTTGAGGGATTCAATCCCACCAACGCATTGACTTGCAAAAGGCCACCAGTAAGGTTAGTGAAAAAGGTGTTGATTGTGTTCCTGACATCGGAACTCAGTGCGCCTTCCTGAAACAGTGTCGGAGTTACCGGCATAGCGATTCTCCTAAAGAAAATTGGGGCGGAACTCCGCCGCCCTGCGGTTCAAATTAACTCAGTACGACTGGCCCACCGTTGGTGGCGCTACCTCCGCCACTCAACAGGTGATACACACCGTTGCAGGCTCGCAAGATCACGCCTGCCCCACGAAATGCTGGGAAGGTTGCCGTATTCTTCAACGCCACCCCTGCAGCAATCAAGGAAACGGTTGTGATGGTATGGGCGAACAGAGTGTCCGACCACACCTGGATAATGTTGCCTTCTGCGGACACCGGAGGCGCGGCCAAGGTCATCGCATCCGCCGATCCGGTTTTCACGACATAGAATCCCGGAACGTTGGCTGGAATGGCATCAGTTGTGCCTTGTAGGAAGGTCGCTGGCCAAGTGAATGCCGCTTCAACTTGCGTGGCCGTAATCGACCGCTGCACGAACTCGGTGAACTCGTTGAAGTCGCCCGGAAGTCCGATCTGGACCTGCGAACCGACGACGTGAGGCTGTGCATTGGTTCCGAACATTCCGCGAGTGACTGATACCAATGTGCCCAGAACGTTAGTCACAAGCATGAATTCAGAGTCAAGGTACAGGTAAACGATGCCCGCCCCAGAGGTGAAGTTTGGGGCGGTAATGCCAGTGGCGCTCGTTACTGCAATGGTTACGTCAGAAGCGCCACAGGCTGCGGATAGCGTAGTTGCTGTCATTGTCATAGTGTGGGCTCCTTAGCTGGCCACTCGGCAAGCGAGTTCCGCGTAAAGCGTGACCCAGCCGTAAAGAATATCCAAACGGGTTGGGAAACGGTCAGTGTTGATGTCATAGGCACGAACCAGCCGAAGCGAAAGCCCGAGCTGTTTGTCCGAGACACGCGCAGCCATGTCTACGCCGCCAGGTAGCGGCAGATCAGCGCAACCCAAAGCGAAAGCATCCTTGTGGAATGCCAAGCCTTGCGGTGACGCCGTGTTCGCGGCTCCGTTGATGTTGATGGTCGCGCCGTTGGTCGGGGAGGCAACGACGTTCTGGAATGGCCCAGCGACGACAATGGACGGCGAAATATTCAAGGTGAGGTTGCCCGCACCGTCCGAAGAACCGTCTGTGGTCAGGGTGAAGTTTCGCAGCGCACCCGTAGACTGTTTGTTCTGCGGGTTGACTGCAAACGTTCCGGTTGCGGCGGCGCCGATGGTAAAGACGTTGCCCTTTTTGACGCGAAGTGCAGCGGCAGCGGTCCAGCCGTTGGTGATCAGGGTGCTTCCGGTGGCACCAACTTGGTTGACGACCGGAGCCCCACCCAGAGGGCCAATGGTGTTGACGTTGACGTTCTGGTCCATCGACCACTTGAACCCGATTGCAAGGCCCATTTTGCCAGACTCGTACTGAGTCGCAATGTCCTGAGCAGACTGGAAAAGTCCTTTCAGAGCATCGAGGATGGTCGCTTGCATGGCCGGACTGATGATCAGAGCCCGCAGATTGTCGCGCGGAGCCGCTTCCTCGTCCAATTTCTGACCCGCCTGCAAGTAGGTCAGCAAAAGGTTTGGAACCGTTCCCGGCGTCCCAATCTGGTTGAAGACATTGACGTACTGCGCGAGGCCGTCAAAGTCGATGTTGTTGGCAACGTTTGCCACTGCCGGACGGACAAAGCGGTCGGAGAAATCGTCCACACTCAAAGCCAAATCCTGAGACGTGAACGCGATGTCAACGCCGCGCTGAGTTGTTAAGGTCAGCGGCACCTGGGTTTCAGTGGCATCTTCGATGGAGAGCCCCTGTCCTACGCGGCCTGCATAGCGGGCCGGTTTACGGATATTGAGGACTGTGCCGATTTTTGCACCGGCTCGCCCGAACGAGTCGTCAAAGTCCCGGCGCACATACTTGGTGAACGTGAGATTGTTCTCCAAGACGCGAAGCGCCTCTCGGGTGATCATACTGATAGTTAAAAGGGTATTTGCCAAAGCAAACTCCTTGCAATTCGGATGTATGGTTTGTTCCGGTTCCGAATCGGAGCTAGCTTTTGACTCAGAGCGAGTCGGCGGAGAAACTTATAAGACAGGGCGTATGACGCGCACCCAGAGCGCGGAAATATCTATCGGCGATACCGTGCCTTATCCTGCTGGTCGCGAATGCGCCGATAATCCTGATAACTCAATTCATCAAGCGGCACACTGGACCGCGTTGCGCTGCCGCTTACCGGCCGAATCGGGGCTGGTGCTGTGCTGGTTTTCTTCGGTCGCGGAGCGCCCACAGGTACCATCTCTTCTTCCTCTTCGGCTTCCGCCTCTCGCGGTTCGAGTTGTGCTGAAATTCTGCCAATCTCCATGACGGCCCGCGCATCGTTCATCCCGAGAATCTTCTTGCAGACTTCAGGATGCTTCATCAGGTAATAAACCACGTCGCCTGAATTCTCGGCTCCGACAATAGCAACCTGAGTCGCTTGTGGAAGCTGAAACGATCCAGAGCGTTGCACGCGATCCGCAACGTCGTCGAAGTCATCGTAACGCTCACGAGCTTCATCGAGCCTTGAAAGATGCGCATCGAATTCCGCCTTGCGCTCCGCATTGAATTTCTCCTGAGCACTTTGCTCTGCAGTCTTTGTGTCTTGCTCTTTCTTCTCCTGCCGGAACGTCCAGCGGGCCAAAGCCTTTGTAAACTCCTTGAAATCGGTAAAGTCGGCTTCCTTGGGTTCGGGGTCGGCCTCGACTGCCGGCTTCGTTTCCTCTACGACCGCAGGCTTGGCACCCTTGATACTTTGCAGTTCCGCTTCAAGAGCCGCCAGGCGGTCGCGGTCGGCATGACGTTCACGGGTAAGTTTGTCGATGCGTTTCTGAAAGCCAGACTTGGAACGATGTTCACTCGGTTGCGCTTCGGAATCAGTTTCCGGTTTCGTCTGTTCTGTTTCTGGTTGTGTGGTTTCCTCAGTTTCGGGTTTCTCGACTTCTGGTTTGTCCATGACACCTGCAGCCCGATTGATTTCGGCCTGCGTGTCAGTCGTGGATGCTACGGTCATATCAGCCATGTTTCGCCTCTGGATTGGTTTCCGGCTTTTGCCCAGCCGTAGGGCTTACTGTGTTGTCTCCTCAGGTTGGTTATCATTCGCCAACTCCGCCAATTCTTTTTCGTGGGAATGCTCGACTGCCTGCGATGCCGCTTCGTGCGCAGAACTGTGGGTTAGTTTGAATTTTTCAAAGTCTTGCTTCTTAATTTCCGTCCAGATTCGCAAGGTGTTCTCGATGTCGGCCAGTCGTTTTTCGTGTTGCGTGCCAATCTGGGCGACTACAATCTTGGTCTGATTATCTGCAGCATCCATGCGCTCCTTCGACTGCAGTTCTAAGGTCTTAGCCTGAATGATTTCCTTTGCCTCTTGAACCGCCTGTTGCAACGTTTGCACCTGCTGAGTCTGTTGCGCAAGTTGCGCCTGAAGCTTTGTAACCTGGGCCTCGGGATCAGTATCATCGTCATCCTGCAGTTGTGGCGGGATGGTCTTCTTTAGCCGCTTCTGCAGTTCCTTTGAGCCTTCCCAATCGAAGTCGCTGACAATCAAGTCGCCAGCAATCTGCATCAGTTGGGGAAAGGCTTTGACCATCTCCATCTTCGCAGCCGCGGCTTCCTGCCGTTTCGACTGATACGATGGCCCAACCGAAACACTTACGTCATACCGTCCAACACCAATGTCGTAAACCTGCTTAACCGCGGGATTCTCAGCAAACTGCTCAAAGGCTGCCTGCTTGGAAACGTTCTTGGAATTGAAGATGCCTACATGATCAACAGATTGATCAGGACGGAAGATTCTCTGCACTCGAGCCGTATCGTAGACTTCAGGAATCAGACTCAGGATGACGCGCGTGCGGTGCCGGATCGAACGAGCTCCGTTGTCCGAATAATTCAGGTTGGAAACGTCGCTCTCTTTCTGCCGTGCAAGAATTGCCTTGCCTGACTGCTCCGGGCCTTCGTGCGAACCGAGTGCAGCGGGATAAATCCCGGTGGTTGCGTTCATGTCGTGGTCCGCTTGCATCGTCATCAGATTAATGGATTGCACTGGCGGCTCAAACTGTTGACGTTGCGGCGGTCCTACAGGCGTCCCGGCTACAGAGACGCCCTTGTACTCCAACTTTACGAAGTTGCGGTTATTCGACTGCTGCCACTCGGTTTCATGGCCTTCAAACTGCCCCTCTACGCCGATAAACGGAGCCTTCGGTGCCAGCGCGATCATTTCGGTTGCCGCCGAGACCCAATAGTTGTACATGCGTTGCGGGTCTTTGGCGTTGCGCACCAGGCCGGAGATGTGCCGCTTGCCGTTGAATTCAACCTCATCCCCAATAAAGGGAATGATGGGGATTTCCTTGCCCGCAATCTTGCGCCCTTCGGTTTTGTTCTCATTGCCCTCTAAAACCTCGATTGCGTTGATCTTCGCCCATCGGACGGTATCAACTTTGCGCCCGTCAACCTCTTCCTCTTCGATGTAGAAATATTCAGCCACTCGAATTGTGTCGCGTGTTGCCCATTCAGGTGCCTGATCGCCAATGCTCGAAAAGTCATTCAGTGTAGCCGCTTCTGAGTCCTCGTACTGATCTTGATACTGACTGATTGGCACATCTTCGATGATGAAGCGGAATCGCGCATCTGATCGGTCGGGAGCTGTGGCGGCCGGGTCATCGTAAACCAGAAATGGGTTTCGGATTGGCTTAACGAAAATGTCTTGCTCATCGCTATTGGCTGCGTCGATGTAGTCGGTAAGAACTCGCTCCCAGCCCAGACCGCAGGTAACCATGTGGTCGAAGGCAATGTCATCGGCTACGCCGGCATCAGAATTCGTCTCTACGTGCCGAATGCAGCCTTGCAGGATCTCGGCAGTATCCACATCGGCACCATCACCTGTAGGGTTCACCATCCCTGCCGGGCGGTTCTGCCGTTGCTCGTTCGTGATTTGGCGGATGTATTGAGGAAGGCGGTTCATTACCAGGCACGGTCTTCCATCCATCCCGCGCTGGGTTTGAATGTCCGAAGGCCATTGCTTGCCAATGCGGAACTCGAAATCGTCGAGAGCTTCCCGCCGCCATGCAGCCTCAGCCTCAGCCGCTAGCTTGAATCGCTCCGTAGCCTTGTGGATGAACTTTTTGACCTTAGCATCGTCCGTCTGCTCTTTGGTCGTTCCGCTGGCTTCGAGCACTTCCCCGGGCTTAGCGCGGCCTTTCTTCTTGGCCTCGCGTTGGTAGTCATCCGCCTTGGCAGACTTTGAGAGCGCACGGTCTAGCCTGTCCCGCTCGGGTACGGGAGAGTTGGCCTCAAATATCTCGCCAGACTTCGGTTTACGGGGTTTGGGCACGATTAGAGAAAGAGGATGTAGGGCTTGGCTTGGAACTTCAACCGCGGTCTCAGCGCGTTATACAGCCCGCGCCGGGCATTGTGCGGCACCTTCTGCAAGAGTTGATAGAGCACATTGTTGTCTGGAATTTGGTTCGCAATCTCCGTGATCCAGTTGTCAGCCTCACGCTCAAAGGCCACCTGCTCAATCATTTCACTGGCCGTTGGGACGCTAAGTGAAGATTCCGCCAATGTCGGCCTCCTGAATCAGCATGATTTCGCGGTCTTCCCAGTCGGGATACTTCGACGCGGCCCCCGGCACCAGCACAATATCGCCACGCTTCACGCCACGCACTTCATTGCCAACGGCCAAGACTTGCGCGCGCTTCGAGTTCTCCATTGCCACGTCGGGAATCCAGACAAGGCCAGCTTTCACTTCAGGCGGCATACGTAGGACCAGAATGCGGTCGTGCAATGGCTGAATGGTTGGCTCCTGCAGGATAGCGGTTGCGCGATTAGTGATAAGTTTGTTCATTTGGCCTTCAGGAGAATTGCACCATCTCGAGCTTCCCGGCGTTGCATATCATCCCATGTCTCCGATTCTGGCGCTTCAGGTGTACCTTCGACGCGCTGCACTCTATCAGCCCATATATGCTGATCTGGTGGCACTTGTCCGAATGTCATCAGGCCATGTTCATAACCATCTCGAAATCCTTCATCGAAGATTTCGTGGGCCTTAGCGAGTAGAAATGCCTCAACTTCTTTCGGGGTCTTCATCCTCTACCTTTCTCACATGCCCACAGGTGCCGCAGGTAAACTTCACCGCCCCGCGGTCTGGATCGAACAGATTGCAGCAGCCCAACTCCGAACTCACCCCGCCGCGAACCTCAACCAAATTACAATCTGCATCTTTGTCGGCTCCGTCGAGTTCCATGTACCCAGCCGTCTCCTCGCCGGTACGGGCTGCGTCATCGTGCGGCGATTCAGCTTCGCGGTAGCTCATCGAATCATAAACTCATATGAAGCATATTCCCAATCCGGCTTTTGGGTAGGCAAACCGCACAAGACTCGGAAACAGTTAGATGCCGAGCCGAAATGCCGTTGTATTCCGGTGGCGTCAAGCAATTCCCAATGCCAGTGACCAGAAGCATTTCCAACACATCGAATCCGCGACTTACCCAAGCTTTGGATCGTCCGGTGCCACTGGGTCATGCTCAACCCAAGGCTGTTTGTACGTGCCATTGATCTGATCGCCGCGAGTCGTAGTCCCGCCGCCATTGTTCGGAGCGTGTTTCTCTGGCCTCGAATAGTCCGGGTCTTCGTGCCGACCGCGTTCCTGATGCGTTCGTTTGGTGTTTGCCATGTCTTCCTCCTCCATAGCCTGACGAAATGCCGGTAATACGTACTTTTGTACAAATGTTTCGAGACTCAGCGCCAGATCCTCTGCCATTGGTTTACCTTCCCGTCAGGGCTGAGAGATGAAATGTCCTGCGCTTGCGGTCGTGCTTTGCCTGCATCTCTTCGCCCTTCTTTGTGATTTTGTTGCCACGCACTGCGCCAATCTTGTTCATCGTGCCCCAGACAGCCCCAGGGTTGTGCGGGTATTCCCGCTTGAGCTTGTCTTCGAGAAACTTAGGCACGATAGACTCGACAAAATATGGGGTAACCCCAGCCGATCATAATGACACACTCAGCAAAGGAACAGAACACATAATGCCATCCACTGGGAGACGTTGCCTCCCAGTTCCCGGCACCGTTCTTCTGAATACGCCACTTCATTCCTCTTCGCCCTCAGTTTCCGATTCTCGCTCGCGGTCCTCCTGCTTCGGCTTGCTGTCCGCGTCGATGTGCATGTGCCGCTTGAGATGGTCCATCAGGTCTGAGCCTTCATCCTTGCCAAAGGTGTATTCCTTCGGCTTGTGATAGCTCATTCCATCTTCGGCGTAATGATGCCGTACAACGTGGCCACCCTCCTCGCCCTCTGAGATCTCCAGATGCGAGATTACCTTCCCGCGTGATGCGGGTGTCTTAGCTTCCTTGTAGGCTTGCATGGATCACCCCCTTTCATCGGCCGCCCTTGATGGCCCCTTCGCCCTTGTCGAGTTCGGCAATCTGCCGCTCGTGCTGTTTGTGCATCCGCGGATCAGTGCTGCCATGACGCTCGGCTTCTTCGCGCATCCGGCTTGGGTTGATCTGCTCGTAAGGAATGGTGTTTTCCTCATTGTTCGGGTTGCTGTGCTTTGCCATGGTATTGCTCCTTTTAAAGTTTTGGATGATGTTTTCGATTGCCTCGGAATTGAATTCGTCCCACATCCATGCCTCGTAAGGAATGGTGTTTTCCTGTAAACAAATGGGGTGCTTCATCTTCATCCCATCCACGCCTGGTTTTGCTGCCCAGGGTAAGCATACTTCACTTCTGGCTTGGGCATAGGCTTTAATGTCATCTGCAGAATCCGGCTCTCAAGGTACCGCGTGCAATCCATTTCGTGGTCATTCTCTTTCACAACCCGGCCGCGCTCATCCCGCCGATACAGCCGAAACTCTTCGAGCCATTTGCCCATATTGCGAAAGACCTTGAGTCGCCCCGTTGACATGCGATTCCACACAGAGTAGAGCCCGGATTCGACGCCATTGTCCGCAATCTCAAGCTTGAGGCCCAACTGCAGATAGTCCGAGAGAAGCTGGCTCCCATCTTTCTGAGATCGCCCGCGGCTTGCAGGGTCAATAAAACCAGGAATCCACGCACCAGGAGCTTGGATAGAATGCACATGGAGAGAGGGCTCGGCATGGCTGCGCTTGTATTCATGGGTTAGATAGAGACAGTCGGTTTCGCGGTCGTGGGCTCCCCATACAGCCGCAGTGAAGTTCCATCCCACATCCATGCCGTAACCTTGAGGCCAATGGGCAGGCACAATGAATGCATCAATGAGTAGATCCGATTCGGGCACGGGATATATAGCACCTGAGCCCAACTGAGGAATCCCTTTGGATCGTGCGTCGCGCTGATAAGGCGGTATTGATTGCCAGAGTTCATCCTTGGCCTCCTGTGTCAGGTGTGGGGCATCGTCCCACGTCGCCATCACAATGAACTTGCCCGAGAGCGCGCCGGCGCCGAGCTTCCCTCCAGGCAGAAAAGCTAAGACCACTTCGCTCATGCCAAGCAAGGGCGTAAAGGTAAGCATGATAAGCCCGTTGTTCGTCATTGTGCGGAGTACGCATTCGGTGTAGATGTCCAGCGGCGGTTCTTCGTCCAGCCATATTACGTCTTGCTCCGTACCCTGGAATGACTCGCGGCCTTCAGCATAACTCTTAAAGACTGCACGACTTAAGCCGCCTGACGTGTGCCTAACGAAAAACGACTCAATTTTATCAGGTACTCCCGGCGCTCGAACTGTGCGTTCAAGACTGTCGCCCGGTATAAGGCCGGTGCCGAGTGCGCCGATTGGACCCAAAAGCTTTTGCTGCAGAATGTCCCGGACGGTAGTTCCGGTGTCGCCTGCGACCCAGGCCGATACGGGGCGAGTGTAACGTCTACCCGTCCACCATGCCGGATATTGACCCGTGAGATGAAGTGTTGTCTCATACCCGCCAACCCCTTCAGTCTTCCCTACCCGGTTCGCCGCTAACATCAGCCGTTCGCGGTGGTCTATCCCTGCGGCAAAGAACTCGCAGTGCTTAGGATAGAGTGCCCGTCTTAGCGGCCCCGTTTCCGGGAAGTATCGCAGAATCTTGCGCGTGTCCGTTCGCCTTTTCCGCTCCTGCAGCAACTCCAACAGCTCCAACTTCTTCGACCTGAGCGGCGAGTCCTGTTTCTCGGAGGATGTCTGCAATTCGCTCATCTAGATCCTTGTCCGCCATCTCTTGGTATTTGTGGAATACTTCCTTCGTCTCCTTGAGTTTACCGTATCCGCGGTCCGCCATGACATTCAGCACGTACCCATTGCCCTTGCCGAGCTGCTTGGCTAATCCCTTGTACGTTGTCCGCAAGTTCTCCTCAATGACCTTGCGACACAACCAAGCAGCCACATCATAGCCCGGCTCTCCGCCCGGATTCCCTGAGCGACCCTTCGGCCACGGCGCTAAGTTCTTGAGAGAATTAGGGTGTTTACCACGTTTGTCGATTTTCACTGCGTTGACAGATTCCTGTGGCTGCTGATTTTCACTCTGCTTTCTGCTATTGACAATTGGCGGTATCGCGTCATCTATTTTCACTTTGACGACTCCAGTTTTACATGGATGATAAGCTCTGAGCCTAGCCTTTGCATGGAGTAGAAGTCGGCTACGCTAATCGCTGTCTGCCCAATGGACAATCGTAACTCTTGTTCAAATTTACTGACAGCAGCCTTGATACTAGTTTCGGTGAGAGCTTTGGCGTGGTCATGAATTACCCTAACAATTTCTTCCTGTAAGCCCATGCCAACCGGAGCCACCGCTGTTGCAACTGCAATTGTGTCGTCAGTTCTCATGTGTTACAGACTGCTAGCTAATTACCGCACAAGGACTTACCTCTCGTTTGCGGCGCAACGGCTCCTCAAACTTAATCCCTGGAAGCTCTGAAGGTGGAAGTGGAGTTGAATCATGCTCTGGAAGGTAATTTCTAAGCTGTGCGAGGCTGGTGTAGCGGGCTTTGAGGGGTAATCCGTGCAAGACTGTCTTCGGTTTGATCGCGCGCGCCAGAACGCCTGTAACCACCCATTCCGCCAGTTGTCTGAGTACGAGGATTTGCACAATGCGCTTAGGATAGAACTGTGCCGGTCGCTCAGCAGCTTGTTGATGAATGTCTAGAATTCCGAGCTTGCGGGACATTTGCGAGACGAGACTGCCCTACCCATTCCATCGGCCCGGTTTGGCTTAGCGCCCAGGCTGCGGTAAGGGGCTCACTCGTGCGCAGCAAGCCCCTTCGGTCTACGGAGGCAGTGTCGGAATCAGCATACGCGAATCGGAGGGAATGTCAAGGGTTGATTCGGTCTCACGGCTTTCCGCCTTCCTCAATTTGAGCCTCTTCAGCACATTCCCTGCAAATTTGGCATTCTCGGCAGTAGCCGTGTTCGCAGGTCAGACCTTCTCCGCAGAATGAACAGCACTGTTTAGGCCGCTGCATCGCTGGATCGTCCGGTTCGAGACAAAGTATCAATCGCTCATTTTCGGTCATTCGGGTGTGTCCGCTCCTTAGCCGATCCAGCTCTAAGTCCTATGCCAATGCCGAGTGCGATTCCAATCAGCAGGCCCACGAAAAACGCATCAATACCGCTCATTTCTCCCTCTCCACAGCTTGCTCCTTCAGTCTCGATTGAAAAATTGATGAACCTCTGTGATTTGCTTAATCATGCGCTCCAATTCTTTCGTTTTCCGGGTGCTCAGCAGGCGACGATGATTCTCTGGTGAGATGGAACCCTTCATGGTCTGACGCCATTCGACCAGCCAGTTAATCATCTCTGCTCGGGTCATGCTTGCTCCTTCAGCAACTCAGCTATGCGAGCGGCGATTTCCGTGCGCGGTAGCTGTTCTCCCTCGGCGTGTTCTGACTTCACTTGCAGGGTCGCCTCTACCGCTACCTGAATTAGCTCTGAGATGAATCCAGCAGGTACGGCAATGCCAGGTCTCTGCCGTAATTCAGCTTCAATCTCTTTGTATGGACCATCAGCCATTGGCAATCTCCAAAAGTACGTCGGCATGGCACGGCTGATCCAGTGGGCACCAGCAGGCTAGGTCTTTGCCGCGAAGCTCACGACGAATCAAATCGAGGTCTGCGGCGGGGTGAACCATCAATAGCCTGTATGCTGAAACCGCGCCCTTTCGCCCCCACGCTTGAACTGAATAAGGGTTGCCAAATGGCGTCGGCCTGCCCACATACACAGCACCCTTGGGCATCTTCCATCCCTTCGTCCGCTTTCGTTGAATCCGTTTGGGACCATCAGCCATTGGAGCCCCCCCCCACACACACACGTTTCACGGGCAGATATACGCCCATCTGCTTGATCCACTGTCGCACGTCTTCATTACTAAGAAGCACGGCTATTGCTTGACGGTCATAATCGTGCCCCTGCGCCGAAAGCAGTTCATCCACGTGAACCACAATCGAGCCGAGCTTCATCAGTAAAGGCAAATCAGGCTTCAGTGGATCAGCCATTGGAGTTACTCCCTTGAATTTCGTCGAACCAGTCACTTGCTAGTATTCCCAATCGCTGTAAAGCGTCCTTCAGTTCTCCCACTGGATTAGGCGTTAAAGATTCCGCAATCGCTACATCGGCGGCAGCAGATGCCACGCGATGTGTCCAGAACAACAGAGCGCACAGCTTCTGAAGTGTTGCTTCTTGCAGCGTAAATTCCAGTGGATCAGCCATTGGAGTTCTCCTTCCTCTTCGGACGATTCAGCGCCTTATGTAACGCCTTCCAGAGCTGATAGCAGACAGCCATGAAGTCATTCTCGTGCGTCTCGCGGAGATGGCGTGTTAAAGATTCCCTGAGCCGATTTTCTCCACATAACGGGCAGGTACGAACGTGGCGAACTTTCATTTCTGCTCCTTTGGGGGAGTCGCACCGTCTAAACTTCGCGCTCCGGTACGGTGCCTACGGGCCGCGTCAATCATGGCGTTCAAATAAGTATTCACCCTTCCAGACGCCCTGAACGTAGTAAGCAAGGTATTTGCAGGGTTGGTTAGACACACCAGAAGAAGGAAAAGAAGCATAGGCATTCTCGTCGTTAGTTTTTCCTTCGCACCACTGCGTTGCCCAGTAAAGGTCTTTCTTGAATCCTGAACGATCCGTTTTATCAATCGGCACCTCCGATCTGCTGGACTGTTAGTGAATCCCACGCATTGCGGTACGGCTCAATCCGTCCAGCACGAGTTGAGTGAAATTGTTTTGCTATGGCGAGCGAAGCCTTGGAGGTAGTTATACCCTCAGCACCTTGAAGGATCACAGCGGAAGGCACAACCCAGAACACGTCATCAGTAATACCCCACAGGACCGCGTGGGTGACGCTGCCGTGAAGTCGGGGTAGTTGCTTCGCTGTACCTTTTCGGCGATGCCATGATTTGAAACTAAAGTAGTAGCTTCCTTTGCAATTCTTAGTTGCAGCCTTGACCTGGATAGCCAAACCGTTGTCTGTATAGAGGTCTACTCCGCTATCGGCAGCAGGGAAGTAAACGTTGATTCCTCTCAGTAGAAGCTCTGCCGCAACTCGATGCTTTCCGGCTTCCCCAATGAGCATGTTGTGTGGCGTCATAAGCCTCCTTTCTCCGATGTTCCGGTAGTGGGAGTCGATGGTGCGCCAGGCGATTCCGGGGGACTTACTGGTGCAGGTTTCGTGTAAGAACATGATGAGCATCCAATCGTATCCATCTCAGCCCCGCACTTCGGACAATCTCCACCTGAGTTGCCCGTCGTTTGGTAAACAGTTGGAACGGGGTAACTGTGCACGGGAGTCGATGGTGCACTAGAGAGGGCCGCCATTGCCCAACTGCGCATACTGCTGGCTGAGTTTGGTGGAGCGTATGCAATCTTCGTGAGTGCTCCCCTGAGTTGCGCCAGGTCTGCCTTAGCAGCTTCATACTTAGCCTTGAACAAGTCTTTGGACGCGATGACGGTTTCCAGTTTCGTGGCTTCTTTAACTCGGGCAGCGGCGTAGGCTTCGGCAAAACTTAATTCATGAGGTAAAGGCTCGATGCTGTGATAGCTTCGCCAGAATGCCTCCGCATCCTGCTGCGCTGGTACTGTAGGCCCATTTTCGGCCTGATTAGCCTTGGTACGTAAAACGGACTTCTCCATCATCTCAATGCTTGCTTCAAATAATTCCCGATAGTCGTAGAATCCGAAGTGCCGTTTCAATACATCCAACCGTTCCTGCGAATCGACTTCGATTGTGATCTGCATGTTTTCTCCGGGCGGCGCTGGTACTTTGCATTTGCACTCGTCAGGCATCTCGCCGCAATTCGTACATTGACCCATCTGCCGTCTCGATTCTTTTACTGGCACTGGTACTTCGGGAGCAGTGTCGGCCACTTCGCCACGGAACTCCTGACACCATTCCAGTAGAATTGCGCCGACCATGTTTCCTTGTTTCTCGGCTACAGATTCAAGCTGAAGTGCCGCCTGCCGATTCGTGGAAGTCTTGATCTGCAACCAAACCCCATCGGCTTTCGGCACGATTGTGTATCCAGGAGGACAGAGGTTGAGTTTCGGTACTTCGGGAGCGGGATCGGCCATAGGTTTCCAGTCTACGCAAGCGGTGAGATGTCCGGGCATGTTCAGGTCTACCTTTTGACCTGCTATTTGTACAACGTGAGGAATCTTCATGCGTTGGCACGTTCCGAGTTGCGGTGCTCCGTTTTCAGTCATGGGGTTCCTCCACCACCAATTGAGAAGATGGATGATGACAAGTGAACGAGGTTGGCCAGGCGCACAGCTTGCAGACCTCGATGCCGTTAACAATTTCCGTGGGCCGTTCCTTCGCCAATCGTCGCTCTACTAGTTTGGCTATAAGATATTCTTCGTCCGTCATGTGCCATATCCATTCCGCCCCGTGGCGCTTCAGCAACGCAGCGCATCGAATTTCTTCGTCGGTTAGACTCGGTTTGTTCTCTGCTCCGTCCATCAAAGTGAACTCCTTAGAATGAATGCTGCGATGTGTCGGCCAGTACCTTTGCCGGGTTGACCGTTTTCCGTCGAGAGCCAGCGCACGTCTCCGAGATTGCGAACCTGTGCCCCAGCGGCCATGAGCATCAGAACCCACTTGTCAATGGGATAGACGAGCACAACGCTTCGGCCCTTGTTTGCCTCGACGATTGCCTTTCGTGCCCATGCGGTCGGGCCTTTCTTCTTGCCTTGGTGGACGATGGATCCAAACGGAGGATTCACGTAGTTCGAGGCACCCCACTCGCAAGTCAGGCCGTCAAATCCCTCTGGTAACGGATGCGGACAAGGATCAAAGGTGAAGCCAAATTCGGCCCTGAGAGATTCGTACAAAACGGGCGGAGTGATCCAGTAATGCAGTCCGTCATCCCCATTCCCGAGATGGAACTTGTTATTCTTCGGCTGCAACTGCGACTGATGTTTTGCTCCGTCCATCTCAACTCCCCTCAGCCAGTTTCTTCATGTCGGCCAGCGCATCTTCATTGGAATCGAAAAAACGACACGGATTGATCTTGAACGCTGGATCGCTGGCGTCGTAGATTCGCATCGCTGCCGAGAGCGTATCGAATCTCTGTTCGAGTTTGCGTCCTTCCGCTCCTGCGAGTGTCACAATCCATCCCGCTCGGCAATGTGTGTTTTGGCAGGTGTGCCAAGTGTCCATAGCCAAGGCTTTCGGTTGCGATGCCGCCGCGTAGACTGCTTTGTGAATGTCGGGAATGACCGGAACTGTGACTGGGTCTGCGGAGCCAGTCACAGGGGCAGCTTCAATTAACCCGAAGCAACCGGAGCAACCGGAGCAACCGGAGCAACCGGAGCAATCGGAGCAACCGAAGCAACGGGAGCAACCGGAGGAACGGGAGCAACGGGAGCAACCGGAGCAACCGGAGCAATCGGAGCAACCGGAGCAATCGGAGCAATCGGAGCAACCGATTAGACTATCCAGGGCAGTTTGCGCTGCCTCGCGTGATCCGAAATATTCCACCGAACAACGGTTGTTATTTACGTCAGTAAGCCATGTTTTCATGTTGCCTCAACTCCCCTCTCTTACACAACTGCTTCTTTGTGCTGATAGAACCACTGCATTAGTCGGCGGCGTTCGTAATCATTCCAGCCGAGTTCTGCCTGTCGCGGCGTCACGATGTTGCGCTCTAGAGCATCGAGTTCATGGAACCACATCGGCAGCGGTTTGATTCCGCGACTCTCGACGTGTTCGCAGGTTTTCCAGCACTCATCCGGCGACGTTCCGAACGCCATGATGCAGTAGGTCCGAATATTCCGCTTCGCCACGCCTGCCCTGAGAAGTTTGTCGAGAGCTTCGTCCCACGCCGCCACATAACTCATTGAATCGAGCGCCATGCGAATCATCGGTTTCTTGAGCCGCGCTAGCCGTTCGGCGTGATGCTCGGTCACAGCGCGTGCATCGGTGCCCTGATTAAAATCGCACCATTCATGCTTTTCCAGGCGGTCGCAAACCTTGTCAAAGTGTGCGATCCGCTCTGCCTGAGTCTTTCCAGCGAGAAGCAAATTGTCGTCCGCGATGACGGGCAAATCCGGCCAGTCCTCGAAGCGCATAATCGGAAAACCGGACAACTCAATCGCTTCTTGAGCCGCCACTTTAGGAACTCCGCAGAACTTGCACTTGCGCGGACAGCCAAGAGAAGTGCGAGTCGCTAACGGATTCCAGCGTTGAAGCACACCCGGAAGCGAGCCGCCAATCTCAGCCTTGCAACCGAAGAAAAACTCAGGCATCAACCCGACCGCAGGACCGCCGATCCGCACGCGCCGATGAGACATAGACTCTGCATACCTTCGGGCAAGCGGCAGATGCCACGTAAAGACAACCGAGATACACAAAGCGTCCCCGTCGTCCCACGTCAGAATCCCGCTTCGCCAAAGATGCTGAATCTTCAACTACTGACTCCCCTCTCTTACACTCGCCACCTCTTTACGCCAGATTTGCAGCAGCAAGTTTAGATCTAACTTCGGTGCGCATCTTGCCGCAATCTCAATCCGTTCAAGTCGCCCCGGCCACTTAGCGTTAAACCAGCGCATCGCATCTGCTGGGTCTTTGTGCCACCAAGAATCGTGACACGGCAACCAGCACAATGCCATCAGGTTGTCCGGCTCGAAGCGAATCAGGCCATAACGTCCCTTAGTCTTAACGTGAGCCGAGGTCAACCGATTCATCGTTTCGCACTTAACCCCTGGAGGCCAATACTTCCCGCATCGTTCGCAGCACCATTCAGCACGGGCTTTGATGTAATTCCCCACAAGGTGATCCAGTTCGGCGAATTCCTTTGCCCGTGCTGCGGCTTTAGGAGAACGCTTCACTTGCCCTCCCGCTTCGGCAAGCTGAGAACGTAGAGCAGCTTAAAGAGTGGACTGTACTTTGCCAACTGCTTCAGCTTCTTGAGTTCGCCGCGCTTCATTGCTCTCTCTGGCATTTGGTCCTCTCTAACTGGCTCCGCAACTGCTCAACCCGCCCAACCTGCTTCTTGATGGCTTCGATTTGCAACGCTTCGGCCTGTTTCTTGCCCAGTGTCGTTTTCCAACCGTGCCGATTTCGGTTCATCGCGGTATAGAAGCCTACAGATTGCCGGGCGAACTCGTTCTGCATCGCCTTGCGCCCCAAGGCCGGCATGGTTGCGACCTGTTGCAGTTGTTTCTTGATCAGAGTCTTAGCACGAGCCTTCCGATGAGCCTCTCTGCACAGGTCGCAGCGACAGCCTTGGTCACCGCGGACGCCCATCGACTGGTACATGCTGTTTGTGCCGTGCTGCTTCATAGCCCTTTCCGCGCCTGAATACTAGCGGCCTGTGCCTTCAATTGCTCTCGCGTGTGCTTTCTATCTTCCACCTTCTTGCGTGGAGTGGTTCGGCAAATCGCCGCGAACTGCTTCAGAATCTCCCGCCACTGCGCTAGACCCTCAGGAGTCCATTGAGCCTCGAGTGCCGCCTTTTCTTCTTTCCGTTGCCGGTTCTCAAACTCTTCAAACAGTGCATTCAGTTGGCGAATTGAAGGCCAAAAGTCCGACGCATCCCGGTGAGTTCTAAATACCCACTCAATCGCGCCCGGGAGATTTGAGCTGTAAAGCCGGAAAAGTTCGTTGGCCAGAACGTCCGTCAGGACCGTTTTGCCGTTCACGGCTGTGAGTTCCATTTCTCTGCTCAACGCGATTTCGGAGGGCGTCAATAATTGCTGAATGGGTTGCAGTGCTTCGTTGCTCGGCTGGGCTAAGTCGGTTTTCTTCATGCGTCCACTCCTCTGGATCATCCAAATAACTGCCGCGATTGAACCAAGTTGCCGGATGCGCGGTAAAACTTTTTCTCCTGCCTGCTGGAGAATTTGCAAACATGATTGCACGATTTTTTAATCCAGCAATTGCCTGCGTTCGAGACAGAACTTGCCCCTCGTATTCGCCTTTGACTAGCCTTTGAATTGCTTTCTCTATCGCCTTCAGTGCATCTCGTTTCCCGATGTGCCTCGGGTAAGCATCGTAAATCTCTTCTGCACCTTCACAGAGCGGGTTTGAAAACAATTCATTCATAGAAGAAAAGGCAACTTAAATTCCCCAGCCTTATTCTTTCCGCATCTGGCATTCGCCACCTGGTCCTGCGTCACTTCACAATGCCTCGCTGGGCGGACGCATCCCCGTTTTCGGGGACCGAGAATCACTCCCCGTGGACGGCTGCGGTAAGTTGGCAACCCGCAATTACGAATGTCATCGAAAATACTTGTCTGGAATCTAATCGTTGATTCCGAAATTTGGTTCCTCACCGATATTCCAACTTGGTAAGTGAGAGGGGCACTGGGTAGTGCCCCAACCAAATTCCGAGAAGGAAGGCCGCGGATCAGGCGGTTGAATTCAATCTTACGCACACTCTGCCTCACAAGTCAAGCCCGTTTCTTCGCATGTCGTCTTCGATGACACCAGCGGCACCTCGCCACTACTCGCTTCCACCATCTGTAACCCCATTCGTGATCATATTCGCAGGGCGACCATCCGCAATCCACGCATTGCTGATAGTACGCGGCATCCATCTCTCCGCGTCTAATCGCCCGATAAACCCGCATGTGGCAGCGGTGCGCCAGTAGGTTCTTCGTCGCCATTTCACTTGGAATCTACATTCATGTCTTTTCGCCGGCCCGGAGCCACCACGGTAAATTCACTCAAAAACTCTGGTACCATCAACACCCAAGGTATACACCCTTTCAATCTAGCCATTACCCAGCCATCGGCAACGGCCATAATGCGAGCCTCTGCGCCGTCCCGCTTCCGAATCCATCGCTGCCTAGGTTTAATTTCCATAATCTTTACCGGCCCGGAGCCGAGAGCCTGAGCCCTCAGCCCCGAGTAATCGCGGCCTTGTACGAATCAAGGGATTCCGCGAATGTCACTTCTTGGCCGCAGCCAAGACTTTAATCTTCCACCGCAGCCAACTGTTCACCTTTTTCCATCGTTCGTGTGCAGTTGCAGTAGGCGGCACAGCATCGTTGACCGCCGCAACTTCGTCAATCAAAGTGCTATTCAGCGTAGCTTTTGGATTGTCAGCCCAGAAACACCCTAGAGCGCAATGCGTATCGGCTGGTCCATCCAATCGCCCGTGAATCAACTCCCTCCGTCTGGCCACTGCTTCTCGTATCAAAAACAGGGCCGTATCGTCGGGAAGTGCTGTTTTATTGCTATCGACGCATTCTCGTCTCAAATTGCTTGCCATCTTCCCTCTCCTAATGTCACAAAATCACAGTCTCATCATCGCGTTCAAGACTGCGGAGTTCCACTGATCCAGGGGTTTCTTGTGTTTCGGCCTTTTTCGCGGCAGCGGTAAAACTCCCGGCGCCAATGATTTTGGTTTCGACTGAGTCATCCTTTAACCGCAGATAACTTGCTTTGAATGCAAACATTTATCGCTCTCCTTTCTTTAGTTAGTACGACGTTTCGTCTTCAGGACTTACTGTGCCCACGGGCCACGTGTTCCGCAGTGAACGCTCGACTAACACCAAGCCTTGATACCGCGTGAGTGCGTAAGCCTCTTCGAGCGGGTCAGGCACCATCCTCTCTGCTAATTCTTTCAGTTCTGCTATGGTTTTGCCTTCGTACATATCAAGCCTCCAGACTGTGAATCATTGCCACAACCTCTTCGAGAAATTGAAGCGTTTCCGCCTCGATTGCCGCGATCAGCTCATCATTCCGAGGCACCCGCTTAATCCAAGTGTTGACGCTCTTTGGCAAACTCGGCTCGTGGCTCACAAAGTCACACCATTTGCGCCCAGTGCAGGCCATTTCCGTCTGCATCTGCCACAGGTACTCTTCCGGGATATCCCTGGAGTACAGAATGTCCAAATGGCGGGACGGCGGAACCTTGTATTCGACTAGCCCATCCTCGCCTACAAGGCCATCCGGCGACGCTCCCAGCCTCGCTATGCGGTCATGGAGCCAGAACCCGCCCGGAACTACCTCCACATCGTTCCTGATCTCATAAGCGGCCCTAGCAAGCGGCTCGTTCTCCGTGCCATAATCCATGAACGGACTAACAAAACGCTCCCAAGACCGCCCGGTAAGGGTCTCGTAGACCAACTCTTTGCGGTATTGAAGCCTCTTCCCAGACGGGGCACCCTTGTCGCCGTTCTTGCTCTTGACCTTTAGGCGCGACATGACATCCGACATGCGGGAGGCGGTCACGATCCCACAGCGCATGTGTAGCCAGTCCGGGGTCTGCTGCTCTACGCCTTCAATGAGAGGCATTATTCCATCTCCTTTCGCCGGGCATTCTTTGCCGCGATAATCTGCTTGAGGGCCGCAGGGGATGCCTCGAATTGCGCATAAGCGGCCTTATAGAGCCGTTTTAGCTCGTCAAGGTCTTTCGCACTGGCCAGCCACTCAATCTGCTCCTGTAGCTCACCATTGGTGCCTAGGTTGCCATCGTCGTCAAGCTCCCCAACGGCAATGTTGAAAATCCCCTTAACTAAGTAGCGCATCCCATAGCTCATGGCAGCGCCGGCCGCGTGCGTCTTGGTCATCACGTCCCCGCCCTTGGCACCCTTGCCATCGCAGGGCATATCAATCTGATACCGCCGAGTGTGAGAGCCGAGAGCGACATAGCAGACGACCCGGACATGCTCAGGCAGGGGGCAGTCTGCCGTGTCGAAGGACAGGCCCAAGCCCTCCCTCGAGTAGATAGGGCGGATTACCCGGTCAATTGCAGCATAAGAAGCATATCGGCTATGGGTTTGTGGATTGTCGAGGTCCGGCGCGATCCGCTTTATTTGCTCCTGTACCCGGCTGATTGCCGCATTGAAGTCAATCTCGGCATCCCGCGCTAACTGCTTCTCCTGCAAGGCCGCCAGACGCTCAATTACGTCTATCGCCGCGTTATTGTGCAGTGCAATCGAGAGAAGGTCGAACGGAGTCTTGGCCAGTGCTTCTGGCTTTCGTTCCATGTCCACAGGTAGATCAATCTGCTGTGTCATTGTGCCCCCATGAATTCACTAACTTGGCCCTTTTTTCCTCCCATAAACTTACCAACTTGAGCCATTACGCACTTCTCTCCACAGAGATGCTGCCAGTTCGCAACTTGCGCCGTCTTTTCATCCCACAGGCGAAGTTCCATCGGACCGCCCAGGCTAACTCCCAGCAGCCACCAGTGGTTCTTCTCTTTCTTCTCCGCTCCGCACACGTCACACTTCCAGCCGGCGAGCCTCATCGCAGCCACCAGATCACAATCCCCAGGCACACGCAGGGAATGGCAGCGATCAGCCACCAGAACCACCGCGCAGGCTCAGTGTCGGGAATCACGCGCGGCTTCGGCTCCCGGCGAAGTAGGTCGATCTCCCATGCTTCCCATTGCACGCTCATATCTGCTTCTCACCTTTCCTTCCCGAAGATGTCAGTTTTAGGCCCCCACGCACACCCGCAAACTTCAGGATGAATGGCAAGCATGGCAGGCGATGCGTAGGCCTTCTGCCAGTCCGCGTAGGCCTTCTGCCGGTCCGCGTAGGCCTTCTGCCGGTCCACGTAGGCCTTCTGCCAGTCCGCGCCGGCCTTCTGCCAGTCCGCGTAGGCCTTCTGCCAGTCCGCGTAGGCCTTCTGCCAGTCCGCGTAGGCCTTCTGCCGGTCCGCGCCGGCCTTCTGCCAGTCCGCGTCGGCCTTCTGCCAGTCCGCGTCGGCCTTCTGCCAGTCGAAAGGCCGCATCCTTCGCAGGCGTTCTGCCTGCTCCTCTATTGGCTTATTCGTAAGAATAAAATTGATGCGATTCTCAATCGGCTCAGTGAGTATTTCCAGCCACAGCCCGTGATGGATGTGGCTCATTACGTCGCCCACCTTCACATTGGCACAGGCAACGCGGCACGCTTTTGCTTCTCGTTCTATGTCGGTCATATCTCTCTTTCCTTGCGTTGTTCATCGCCTTCGTCCAGCTTCGCAATCATGGCGTCCAGAACGATGTTCCGCGCCGCCAGATTCGCCCTTGACCATTCTGAGCCAATGAAAAACCAGAATAGAAACTGGTCCTGCAAGTACCGCAACACGCTATGCAGGGTATCGACTGCTTCGTCGTGCGTGTACGTACTAGGGTCGAATTGCAGAATCTTAGCGGTCATTTCCCGCCTTCTCGCCTGGCATCCTTGGCATTCCTTTGCAACCACGCTTCGCGGAGAGCAAAAGCAAGGTGGTTATAGGCGTTACTGCCATCATTAGTGCCCAATGCCTGGGCTAACTGCATAAGTCGCACTCGCCCTTCGCCCCCCGCAACCGCCAATTCC
>Ga0210399_10000308_pt1 | contig 39830 bp, 35 predicted proteins | sample IncBWC14MmetaG_FD_150865 | JGI IMG/M metagenome (GOLD analysis project Ga0210399, IMG submission 150865) | Forest soil microbial communities from Barre Woods Harvard Forest LTER site, Petersham, Massachusetts, United States - Inc-BW-C-14-M | ecosystem: Environmental > Terrestrial > Soil >... | reverse complement strand
AGCATCCTCTTCTGGCGCACCGCGAAGAAAAAAACATTCTGCTGATCGTCGTCACCGGAGACAAAGGTCTGGCGGGCGCGTTCAACGCGAACATTACGAAGGCAGCATCGCGGTTCCTCGAGTCCAAGGAAGGTAAGAACGTCGACATAGAAGCCATCGGCCGCAAGGGGCGCGATTTCCTACGCCGGCGCTATCCTGCCGCGAAGGTGCAGACGCGCAGTCTCGCAGATTTGGCCGAATCGATCGAAACCGAACCGGAAGAGGCCGAACGCGCCGCAGCCATCCAGATCACCGGTGAGCACGTCGGCGTCCTCGGCAAAGTGGAGTTCGCGCAGGCTTCGGCCTTGGCTCAGAACGTAATCGCACGCTACTGTCGCGGGGAGATCGACGCGGTGTACGTTGTCTTCAACGAATTCAAGTCGGTCATCGCCCAGCGCCTTATCGTCGAGCAGGTTCTTCCCATCGAGCAGATCGGCGCGCAGACCGTGCGCCTGGTCGAGGAGATGACGGAAGAAGAAAAGAAGAAGGCCAAAGAAGCGGCCATCAGCGCGGGGGTTGGCATGCACTCGACCGAGGGTGCGGGAGAAGCCGCTTCACAGTTCGGCACCGCGCAAGTGGACTACATTTACGAGCAGAAGCCGGAAGAGTTGTTCCGCGCCCTGCTCCCGAAGTATGTGAGCATCCAGATTTTCCGTGCGCTGATGGAGTCGGTGGCCGCCGAACACGCCGCGCGCATGACCGCGATGGATTCGGCCACGAACAACGCAACCGATATGATCGATTCACTGACCCTGGTTATGAACCGCGCCCGGCAGGCCAAGATCACGAAAGAAATTATCGAGATCGTCAGCGGCGCAGCCGCAATGTGAAGAGAACCGCTTTTGGCTCTTGGCCATTGGCTCTTGGCAAAGTCCAAAGCTAAAAGCCAAGAGCCAATAGCTAAGAGCTGAGGTTTTATGCCTGAAAACGTAGGACATGTCATTCAAATCGCGGGGCCGGCGGTCGACGTGCAGTTTCCTGAAGGGAAATTGCCACCGATCTATGAAGCCGTCAAAGTTGTCAGCGACGGCTTCACCGTGCCCAGCCCGATCAGCGTGATTCTCGAAGTGCAACAGCACCTGGGCGAAGGCCGCGTGCGCTGCATCGCCATGCAACCTACCGATGGTATGGTGCGCGGCATGAAGGCCATTGATCAGGGTGGGCCGATTTCCGTGCCCGTGGGCCGTGGGACGCTGGGCCGCGTGATGAACGTGATCGGCGAACCTGTCGATCAACTGGGCCCGGTCGAATACAAGGAGAGAATGCCGATCCACCGACTCGCCCCGGCGTTCGACGAGCAGGCCACGAGCGCGGAGATGTTCGAGACCGGCGTGAAGGTCATCGACTTGATCCAGCCATTCCTGAAGGGCGGCAAGATCGGATTGTTCGGCGGCGCGGGCGTTGGCAAGACCGTAGTTATCATGGAGCTAATTAATAACGTCGCCAAGAATCACGGCGGCTACTCCGTATTTGCTGGCGTCGGCGAGCGCACCCGCGAAGGCAACGACTTGTGGCTGGAAATGACCGAGTCGGGCGTGATCAAACCGGGCAAGCCTGCCGAGTCGAAGGCCGCGCTGATTTACGGCCAGATGACGGAGCCCCCTGGCGCGCGCCTGCGCGTGGCGCTTACAGGACTTACGGTCGCCGAATATTTCCGCGATGCCGAGGGCGCCGACACGCTGCTCTTCATCGACAACATTTTCCGGTTCACGCAAGCCGGCTCGGAAGTTTCTGCGTTGCTCGGCCGCATGCCCAGCGCCGTAGGCTACCAGCCCAACTTGGCGACGGAAATGGGCGAACTGCAGGAACGCATCACGTCCACCAAAAAAGGTTCGGTCACCTCCGTGCAGGCGATTTACGTGCCTGCCGACGATTTGACCGATCCGGCCCCGGCGACCACTTTCGCTCACCTCGACGCCACCACAGTGCTGTCACGCGCGTTGACCGAGATCGGAATTTATCCCGCGGTCGATCCTCTGGCTTCGACTTCGCGCATTCTCGATCCGCGCATCGTGGGCCAGGAGCATTACGACGTTGCACAGACGGTGAAGAAGACTCTGCAGACGTACAAAGATCTGCAGGACATCATCGCGATTCTCGGCATCGACGAGCTCACCGAAGATCAGAAGCTGACGGTGGCGCGAGCGCGCAAGATTCAGAAGTTCCTCTCGCAGCCGTTCCACGTGGCCGAACAGTTCACCGGTGCGCCGGGACGTTACGTCAAAATCGCCGACACCGTGAAGGGCTTCAAAGCGATCGTGGAAGGCAAGTACGACGACATCCCCGAGCAGGCGTTTTACATGAAAGGCCCGATCGAGGAAGTGCTGGAAGCGGCAGAGAAGATGAAAGCGGCAGCGTAAGAACGGTCGTTAGTCGATGGTCGCTAGTCGTTGGCATAGCAATACCGACGGCGGCGATTCGCCAACGACCAACGACCAACGACCAATGTCCGATACTTTCAAACTCGAGATCGTCACGCCGGAAAAGAAAGTTGTAGACACGGCGGCCGAGGAAGTTCAGATTCCCGGAAAGAACGGGTATCTGGGCGTTTTGCCCGGCCACGCTCCGCTGATCACTGAACTGGCGGTCGGCGAGATTAGTTTCCGCGAGAACTCAGTCGAACAGCGCCTGGCCGTGGCTTGGGGATTCGCGGAGGTTCTGCCCGACAAAGTCACGATTCTCGCCGAGACTGCCGAGCGTCCCTCGGAAATCGACGTCGATCGCGCGCGCCAGGCCAAAGCGCGCGCCGAGCAGCTGTTGGCGAGCGGCGATACCACGGTCGACGTCGACCGCGCCCTGGACGCGCTGCAGCGCGCCGAAACCCGGCTCGAAGTCGCCGCCAAAAAATAACAGCAGAATCAAAGAAAAGGCTGGTTCGCGGCTTATACAATTGTGCCGTTTACCTCATTGGAGGAAATGGCATGACACTGCAATCGACCCTGTTCGTTGCTCTCCTCTTCCTTGGTCCTCTTGCAATAGCGCAAGAAGTTAAGCCTCCACAAACTCCCACTCCGCAAAGGCCGCCCTGGCTGGATACTCCGGAGGTGCACTCCGACAACAGCGTGACTTTCCGCTTCCTCGCGCCCAACGCGCAAGAGGTGAAGCTCGCGCGCGAAGGCGCCGAGCCACTGGCGATGCAGAAAGACGACAAAGGCGTCTGGACCGTCAACACGGCCCCCCTGCCTCCGGACTACTACGGATACTCGATCGTGGTCGACGGCGTGCGCTCCCTCGATCCCTACAACCACGGACTGGTCCCGAATCTGCTCTCTCCGGGGAATTTCGTGCATGTTCCCGGCCCTTCCTCGCTGCCTTGGGAGTTGAACGATGTGCCCCACGGCGAAGTGCATCGTCATTTCTCCCGGTCTGAGGCGGCCAACGATCAGCGCGATTTCTATGTCTACACTCCGCCGGGCTACGATCCGTCCGCCAAAAAGACCTATCCCGTACTCTATCTGCTGCACGGCTACAGCGACGATGCCAGTGGATGGACGGCAGTTGGGCGCGCCAACGTGATCCTCGACAATCTCATCGCACAGGGCAAAGCCAAGCCTATGATCGTCGTGATGCCGCTCGGTTACGGCACCATGGAAGTAATTCGCGTCGGCTGGGGAGGCATTTCCAATCATCCCGAAGTGCGGGAGGAAAGCTTTCGAAAATTTCGTGACGCCCTGTTGACCGAAGTCATGCCCAAGGTCGAGAGCGAATACCGCGTGACCACGGATCGCAACTCCCGCGCGATCGCCGGACTCTCCATGGGCGGCTCCGAATCGCTGCGCACCGGACTGAACGGTCTCGACAAGTTTGCCTGGATCGGCGCGTTCAGCGCCGGCGGCATGCCCGACGACTTTGACAAGGTCTTCCCGGGTCTAGGTGCGAAGGCAAACGAGCAAATTCGCCTTCTGTGGATCGCCTGCGGCACCGAAGATCGCCTGATCACCCCGAACCGCAACCTGCGCGAATGGCTCAAGACAAAGGGCGTGCAACACGTCGACATCGAAACCCCGGGCATGCATACATGGATGGTCTGGCGGCGGAATCTGGCGGAGTTTGCGGGACTGCTGTTCCGATAGGCGGGCGTAGCGCCGGCGAGACGCCGGCGCTACGGCACGTTGACATGATCCCGGTTCTCCGCCGGCACATAATTCACCGCCGCCGTGCGCTCCAGCTTGTCCCAGGCGAACTTACGGCCTTCCAGCGCCCGCTTCAGAGTCTTGAACAGCACAATCGAAAATAGCTGGCGGTAAGCGAAACGCTGCAGCCAGACCTGGCTCAGCAGCCATACATCTTCTTTCTCGCCGGCATGGGACCGTTCCAGAGCGAAGGCAATCGCCGAGGCGATAAAGTCGATCACCAGGAATGCGAAGAAGAACAATACCAGCTTGTGGAAGTCGGCGGGATTGGTGGAGTCCGGATGGAAATGTTTTTGTATGTAATACCAGATCGTGCCCACCACGAACATGATGTCGATCAGCGGCGACACCAATGGCAACAGAATCTGGAAGATGAAGATGTTGGGCAGCGCCACCCATCCCAACGGGCCTTCGCGGCCGACAACTTTACGATGTTTGTAGACGGCTTGCAGGATTCCGAAGGACCAGCGGAAACGCTGCCGCATCAAGCCATTCGCATTGGTGGGCGCCTCGGTGTAGGCGAGCGCCATGTCTTCATATTCGACGCGATATCCCAGCCGCAGCAAAGCCATGGTGAGGTCGGCGTCTTCGGCTACGGTGTCAACGTGGTAGCCTCCGGCCTCGCGCACCGCCGAGACGCGCCACGCGCCGATTGCTCCGGGCACCACGCTGACCGCACCCAGAACGTCGAGCGCGCGCCGCTCGAAGTTCTGGCTGGTGATGTATTCCAGGGCCTGCCAGCGCGTCCAGAGATTGACGCGGTTGCCCACCTTCGCATTGCCCGCGATGGCGCCGACTTTGGGATTGATGAAGTGCGGCACTAGTCGTGAGATGGCGTCCTGCGCGATGATGGTGTCGGCGTCGATACCCACGAAAAGTTCCGCATCTCCAATGTGCTCGATGCCGTAGTTGAGCGCCTCGGCCTTGCCCGAGTTCGGTTTCCCCAGGATCAAAACTTTCCCCGCCGCGGCCTCGGCCTTGAAGGCCTGGCGCGCGACTTCCAGGGTCCGGTCCTTGGACCCATCGTCAATCACAATCACGCGCAGATTCGGATAATTCGAATTGAGGGCGGCCCGTATCGTGCGCTCAATGACTTTCTCCTCGTTGTACGCGGGAATCAGCACCGCAACCTTCGGCCTGTAGGACGCGACTTCCGCCGGCTTCCCGAAAATCTTTTCACGCACCCGGTCATACACCGCCGCCGCTCCAATAAAAATCAAACGGCCCGTCATGAGCAGGTCGCCCACCAGAAATATCCAGGTGATGAAGATGATGCCGGCGTCGAACAGCCAAAAGCCGAACCGGTCGAGCCGGGCAGCCCAAAGTTCGCCGGAAGGCAACGGCGCCATCACGTCGGCCCGGGTTTTGCCCAGCAGGTCGTACACCGGTGCAACTTCGTATCCGCGGGCCCGAATGCCGTCGATGATCGCGGGCAGGGCGCGTACGGTTTCGGCGCGATTCCCGCCGCCATCGTGCAGCAGCACGATGTTGCCGCAACGCAGATTTTCCGGACGACAGGGCGGCAGATGCGACAGCACATACGATGAAATTTTTTCAGCTGTAGGATCGCCGCTCCAGTCATCGGGATCGATACGATTTCCAACAGTGATGTAGCCCATCTCCTGCGGAATCTCGAGCGGGCGCACCTGGTCGGCCGTGTCCGGCTCCTCATCAATCGCATACGGCGGCCGCATCAGGGTGGCGCGAACTCCTATCAGGCTGCCGAACAGGCGCTGGGTGAGATTCAGTTCCATCTTGAAATAGGCGGTGGAGACGTTGCTCACGTCGGGATGGGTGAACGTATGGTTCCCGATGGTGTGGCCTTCGTCGTAAATCCGTTTCGCGACGCCTGAGAACTTATCCGCCTGAATGCCGATCAGGAAAAAAGTGGCAGTCGCGTGTTTCTCCTTCAGCACGTCGAGAATCTTCGGAGTCCATTCCGGGTCGGGCCCGTCGTCAAACGTAAGCGCAACTTTGTTCGGGCTGTAGCCATAGCGTCCCACGCGGTAAGGCTCGGGCAGTGTCTGGAAGACCTCGTCGGTGATCAGCTTGCTTCCTGCATCGACCGTCAGATCGCGCGTGCCATGCGCCGGCTTGTCTTCGATGCGTAGAATTTCGCCCTGGCCCTCCATGTCGACTTCCGCACCAGGTGGGACGTCTTTCAGTTTGTCGGTTGCGCCGGTATCCCCAGGTATGTCCCAGACCCTCCACAGCGAGCGATCTTCGCTGCCCAGCCGCCACAAGGCGAAGGTCTGGATGCCAAGATTCTGCGCCGATCGCATGTGATTCAATGCCGTCACCGCGTCCAGGAACCAGATATCGTGGCGGAAGTTGCGCTCGTCGAGATAGCTGAAGTGAGGATTCATCGCGTCATCGTCAAAGTTGACGTCCTCTTCAGAATCGCGCGCGGCCAGCCATGCCGACTGCGCGGTGACCGGAGAGTCGTGCTCTTCTGGTGGCAGTTTCCCCTTCTTCGGCTTGAGCACCCAGTCATACCCGTAGTTGGCGATCGCGCAGATGATCTTTTCCTTCGGGATCACTGTCTTGGCAAACGTCAGGTTCTGGACGAACCAGTCTTGCGACGCGACCGGACCTGATTCGGCCCCGGGATAGTGTTCGTCGTAATTCATCAGCACGACGCCGTCCGCCGCTGCGGCGATCGCGGGATAGTCGTACTCGTTGCTGTGCGGTGGCACCGCAACGTAGAGCTTCAGCCCGCGCGCGTGCAGGTCGCCCGACAGTTCTCTCAACAACGAGACATACCCAGGCTGGCCGGCCGGTGGAAATGTTTCAAAGTCCACAATCAGGCCCCGGAAGTGACCCGACGCGAGGAATTTCATGGCTTGATCGCGAAAACGCGCCCGGGCATCGGGGTCGTTCAGGAATCCGGCGATGTCTCCCACCCAGTTGGCGCCGTCGGAATTATTCACCATGGGGAAGACTTCCATGCCGGGGTCTTCCGTCTTCAGAAACGGCATCACGCGGTCGTCGACCGGCAGAACCGTGTTGCCCTGCACCACATCGAAATACTTGTTGGTTTGGTCGTCGACGCCCTGCAATCGTCCATCGGGCGTGAACACGTGCAGCCAGTCGGGATAAAGAATGTCGATCTGGTGGGCGTACGCGCGCAACGACGAGAAACTCGCCGCGTCCCAGGGCACATAGAAAGCTGCGCGAATCCCTTCGCTCTGATTCAGCGTAACCTGCGATGCCGCTAATTTGGACTTGCGGTGAGAGCGGGCCGCCAATTTCTTTTGGCGGTCACGGGCCTTCTCCTTGTCACTCTCCTTCAGGGCTTTGAGGGAGCGCTTCTGCGGCGAGAAAAGCAGTTCCGGCAGGGGTTCGTCCCGCAGCGCTGTGTACACGAAGAAAATGACCAAGGCGGAGACGAACACGGCCGTAACGTCGACCAGGCGACGCAGGCGTTTCCACCGGGCACGTCTAGGATCATAAAAGACAGGCTGAGCCATGGGTGAGTAACTGTCTCATCGTATGCCGTGAACGGCACACGGTCAATTCTCGATGAGGCAGGGTAGTGGTGCCGTTTGAGAGCGGCGATTCCGTATCAGGGCATGCCTTCAGGCGTGCCACAGAAGCTGTCAGGCAAACCGCTTTAGCGGCTGTGACGGCTGGGAGCCAGCGCCTGAAGCCGTTTAGCCTCTTATGCGCACTGGCGGCATCGCTGAAGCGAAGCCCTGATACGGAATCGCCGCTGTCAAACTGCACCTCTATTCGAAGCAAGGTGAGGTTAGCTGCTCTGGCTCATACGATGCATTTTCTCGCCTCCAGGATTGCCGCAACGCGCTATGATTCGCGCGTGCAGAACCGATGCGGGAACTGATAACAAAGAAAACGCGTTTCTTTGCCTGCGCTAGCCTGGCCGCGCTGGGCCTCCGCCTGCTGTTTGTCGTGTATTTCCCCGGCGTGGTGGACGACTCCCGGTTTTACGCCAACATCGCCGAGAACTGGCTGCAGCACGGCATCTACGGCATCACCAACTCCGGCGCGATCATGCCGACGCTCTCGCGCCTGCCCGGATATCCGGCGTTCCTGGCGGTGATCTTCGCGCTGCTCGGCGACGAAAACTTTCGCGCGGTCCTGCTGGTGCAAGTGCTGTTCGACCTGGCGACGTGCTTCCTGATCGCCGATATGGCTCGACGGCTTTTCGGCGACCGATCGGCGCAGGCGGCGTTCCTGCTCGCGGCGCTCTGTCCGTTTCTCGCCAACTATTCAGCGGCCGCTCTGACCGAGACGCTGGAAACCTTCTTTACCGCGCTGGCCTTGAACCTCGCCCTCCGCGGCCTGGGAGTTGGCGACACTCGAATGGCTCACCCCAGTCTGGTCTACCGAAGCCTCGTCTGGCTCGCGTGTGGAGCATCGGTCGGGGCCGCGATTCTGCTCCGCCCCGACGGAGGGATCCTGCTCGCGGCGATCGGCGGATATCTACTCTGGATGCTTCTGGGCAGCTTGCAGACGCAACGAACTGAAGCTGGCGCGGGCCGGCGTTTCGGTCCCCGAACCATCCTCTGGGCCGGAGTGCTGGTCGCGGCCGTAGCCACCGCACCGCTGATTCCCTGGACGCTGCGCAATCTGCACACCTTGCACCGCTTCGAGCCTCTCGCTCCGCGCTATGCCACCGACTCCGACGACATCGTCATGACGGGCTTCAACCGCTGGACCAAGACCTGGATCGCCGATTACGTCTCGGTGCAGGAAATTTACTGGAACGTTCCCGGAGCAGAACTGGACATAACGCGGCTCCCGCGGCGAGCCTTCGATTCCGAGCAGCAGCGGGAAACAACCAGCGAACTGTTCGCCGACTATAACCGCAACCACGACATGACGGTGGAACTCGACGCCCGTTTCGCCGAGTTGGCGCAGCAACGTGTTCACGCTGCGCCCTTGCGGTATTACCTGTGGCTTCCGGTCGTGCGCATCGCCGACATGTGGCTGCGTCCGCGAGTCGAACTCTTTCCCTCGGACCCGCGCTGGTGGGAGTTCAACGACGACCACCGCTGGCTCGCCGTCAGCCTCGTATTCGGCTTCGTCAACCTGGTCTATGTCGCGCTGGCCGCTGCCGGACTCGTCCGCGCGCGGGAAGTCTTTGGCGTTGGACTGCTTGTTCTCTTCCTGCTGCTCCGTTCCGCATTTCTCGGCAGCCTCGAGAATCCCGAGCCCCGCTACACTTTGGAATGCTATCCCGCGGTCATAGTCCTGGCTTCGGCGCTTTTTCAGCGGCGTGCGTAAACTTTCCAATCCTTGGCAAATACTACGTGAATCAGCGGATTCAATCGTCTCCCATGCGCACCCGGTGAAAATTCATCTTGAATGTTGTCATGCTGAAGTTGCACAATAGCGCCCCATCAGGTTTCCCCAGGCCCCGCTCTCGGTCTCAAAGCCCCTGGGCAAGACGTAATCAGAATACGACCCTATTGGGTGGATAGGAGTTCCCTATGCGTTCTGGTTCATTGCTCGTGGTGCTGGTGTTCACCTCTTTCCTCGCGCTAGGCACGCTGGCTTCAGCGCAATCGGCGACGACCTCGTTGCGCGGCACCGTCACCGACGCCAAGGGTGCGGTGGTTGTTGGTGCTGCCGTTCACCTCAAGGATCCAGCCACCGGCCTGTCGCGCGATAGTATGACCGGCGGTCAGGGTGAGTATCAGTTTCTTGAACTCCCACCCGCGACCTATGAACTCACCGTCAAGGCGCAAGGGTTCGCAACCCTCAAAGAGACCGGCATTCAGCTTTTGGTGCGTACCCCAGCCACCGCCAACGTGACCCTGCAAGTGGCTACAGGTGTGGAAACGGTGGAGGTCCAGGCCTCTGCCGCCATGGTCAACACCGAAGATGCATCGATGGGGCACGCCTTTGATGCCCAACAAATTCAAGACCTGCCCTTTGAAGGCCGGGAACCAACCAGTATTCTGACTTTGCAGGCCGGTGTGGTATTCACTGGCAACAGCCGCGCCATCAACAGCCAAACCCAAAGTGGATTTGACTCGGATAGTCGCAGCGGCACCGTCAATGGTGGCCGCAGCGACCAGACCAACATTACCCTGGACGGCACCGACAACAATGACCAGGCGGGCGGGAGAGCCCTGCAAGGCGCGATCCGTGTCCCGCTCGACTCACTGGAGGAGTTTCGCGTAATCACCGCCAATTCCGATTCCGATAGCGGCCGTTCTTCCGGCGGGCAAGTCGCGCTCGTCACCAAGAGTGGTACGAACAGCATTCACGGCGGAGCCTACGAGTACTATCGTCCGACTTTCACCGCCAATGATTGGTTTCTGAAAGCATCCGAAATTTCCAACAATCTTCCCAACCGGCCCGCCTTTTTTCTACGCAACACCTATGGTGCGTTCGTTGGCGGTCCCATTAAGAAAGACCGCGCCTTTTTCTTTCTCAGCTACGAGGGCATGAGGAAGCGCGAGGACCAGATCGTCACCCAAACCGTTCCCAGCGGCAGCCCGACCGTCAACGGACTGCGACAGGGATATATCACATACTGCACAGATCCCGCCTGCACACCGTCGCTTCTCCAGACCTTGGCACCCTCCGATTTAGCTAGCCTGGATCCAAACTGTTCGTCGATCGGCAGTTGCGTCTTCACCGGTCAACCCGCCCCTCCCGCCGGTTTTTGCCAGGGGACCTTCCCCACCTGCCCGGGACCCAACCCCTACGTGATGCAGGTGTTCCGGCAGTATCCAGTTTCCAACAGCGCCACGGTGGGTGATGGGTTTAACCTGCTTGGCTACACGTTCGCTTCTCCGTGGCCCGACAACCTCAACATGTATGTCGCAAAACTGGATTACAACCTCACCGCCGATGGCAACCATCGCCTGTTTGTGCGAGGTGTGCAGGATGGAGATCACAACAATGCTGGCACGGAGCAATTCCCCGGACAACCGAACTCTGTAGTGGAAGTGGTCACCAGCAAGGGGCTGACCGCAGGGCTCACTTCCACTTTCAAGAATTCGTGGATCAATAGCTTCCGCTTTGGTTACGTGCGTCAAGCCTTCGATGACCGGGGCCTCGAGGCCCAGCACCATGTGGTTTTTCGCTTTATCACTGACATCAACGCCTTTAGCTCCAGTGTCAATCGCCAGGTTCCGGTCTTGAACTTCGTGGACGATCTCACCAAACAGAAGGGCAGCCACACATTTCAGTTTGGCGTCAATTTGCGGAAGGTTGACAACGTCAGCAATTCCAACCAGACCTCTTTTTTCGGCGCCACAACCAACCAGGATTGGATGGCTCCAACCACAATCGCAGGCGCCGGGGTGAGTTTCGATCCTTCCACCGGCCATTACCCAGCGGTCGATGGCGGGTTCATACAAAGCTACGACGTCGCAGTGACTGACTTGGCCGGTCTCATCAGTGAGGTCAGTGCGAATTACAACCTGGACAAGCATCTGAACGCTTTGCCTGAAGGCACCATGGTTCATCGCGACTATCGCGACTGGGAGACGGAGTGGTACGCGCAAGACTCTTGGCGGGCGCGCCCGAACCTGACGCTGACCTTCGGCCTGCGTTACTCACTGCTGGAGCCCCCCTATGAAACCTCCGGCACCCAGGTGGCTCCGACCATCAGTACCCATGATTGGTTTATGCAGCGCGGGAAAGCAGCATCCCTGGGGCAGAATTATTTTGTGACCGGGTTGGATTCGTCCGGTAATCCGATCTTCGACCCCAACCACGTTCTCCAGTTTGCGTTGAGCGGCCAGGCTAATCACGCCAAGCCTTATTGGGGATGGGACTACAAGAACCTCGCTCCGCGACTGGCCATCGCCTATTCGCCAAACGCAGACTCCGGGCTTGGACGCAAGATCTGGGGGGCGCCGGGCAAATCGAGCATTCGTGTCGGATGGGGGATGTATTTCGACCACTTCGGTCAGGGTATTACCAGCTCGTTTGACCGCGAAAACGGATTCGGTCTGAGCAGTTCGAATGGGAATGCGGCCGGCTCGGTCTCAGTGGATTGCGCGGCACGTTTTACCAACCTGACCACGATTCCGTCTACGTATTACGGGACGCCCGGAAACACTTGTTCGTCACCGCCAAGTGTTCCTTACTACACCAACGCCCCCAGCGGTTCGTTCCCGATCGTTCCGCCGCCCAATCCCGGCTACTTCACTTTCGGTCTGGACGATAAGCTTAAGACCCCCTACTCCCATGTGTTCGACTTTTCGATCACCCGTGAGTTGGGGAAGGGTTTTGTGCTGGAGGCCTCCTATGTTGGCCGTTTCGCCCACCGGCTGCTGCAGGAAATTGACTTGGCGCAACCGGCAAACTTAAGAGATCCTCAGTCCGGGATGACCTATTATCAAGCGGCGCAGGCTTTGGCGAAACAGTACCGGGCGGGGGTTCCCATTCAGAATGTTGCCCCGATCGCTTTTTGGGAGAACGTTTTTAAAATGGCTTCGAGTACCAACGGAGGAGTTCTTTTTGGACCGACCGAGGGTTTCCCCACATGCGTGAATGGTGAAGGGGCCGCGACGACTTTCACCGCGACTCAGGCCATGTACGATTTATTTGGCTGCTACGGCATGTCACCCAACGGCTCGGGTGGGTATAGCGTGGTTGGCAATGAGAGCTCCGCCTTGGCCGCCGCTGACCTGGCCGGATACTGGGGATACTCGACCCCGGGCGGTGGGCCATGCATCCCCGCATGCGCGACCATCAACGGTCAGCAGAGTCCGTACGCGTTTTTCTCCGCCCAAACGGCCTCGTTGGATGCCTGGTCGAGTATTGGCAATAGCGCCTACAACTCCGGGCAACTGAGTCTGCGCCACCATTCCGGTGGTTTGAGCTTTGACATAAATTACACCTATTCCAAGTCCATTGATGTCGGCTCCAATGCCGAGCGCATCAGCGTCTTCGAAGGCCTCGGGTTCTCCAGCCAGATCATCAATGCCTGGATGCCCCAACAGCTGCGTGCCCCTTCGGACTTCGACACCACCCATTCAATCAATGCCAACTGGGTTTATGAACTTCCTCTGGGGAAAGGCAAACGGTTTGGTGTGGGAGGGTCAAAGATCGCGGAAGCGGTGCTTGGCGGCTGGCAGATCTCGGGACTGTGGCGGTGGTCCACGGGATATCCATTTGACGTGTACGCCTTCAATAACTGGTCCACCAACTGGGATCTTGAGTCCTATGGAATACTGACGGGACCTAAGCCCAAGACCGGCCGATTCATTATTGGAGGTACAACTCCGAACGTTTTCCAGAATCCAACCGCAGCCCTTAACTCGTTTCGTTACTCGCTCCCTGGCGAGTCTGGACAGCGCAACGAACTGCGCGGCCCGGGATCGTTCAATATCGACATGGGTCTGTCGAAAGCTTGGAAGATCACCGAGAGCCAGAATCTGAAGTTGAGCTGGGAGGTCTTCAACGTAACCAACTCCGCACGGTTCGATGTGGGAACGATGATGAACAACAATAATTTCCTTGACAGTGCCGGTTCCTTCGGCAACTTCATCAATACGCTGAGCCAACAGCGCGTGATGCAGCTCGGCGCGCGTTACTCGTTCTGAACACGAACATTGAAGCGTCCACAAAACGAAAAGGGCGGCCAAAATGGCCGCCCTTTTTATTCTTGCGATCTCGTTCTATCCCAGGGGCGAGTCGCTCATCCGAAACCGGGTGCGGACGTGTTCGGAAATGAGTTCGATTGCGGGCCGATTCTGCACCGGGTCGGCTTGCGCCAGATACTTCATCGCCTCGACCAGCAGGCGTTGCCCATCCACGTAACGAGGATCTGAGCTACGCTGCCTCCGCTTATTGCCCAGCTTAGGAGGGACTACAATCGTAAAAACCTTGGCCATGAATGAACCCAACTGAAGGTGGGGCCAGTATAGCTCCCCGCATGCAATTCTCAGCACACCTTCTTGCTCTTTAAATTCAACGACTTAGCCTGATGGTGAAATTGTCTGCGTCTTGCTTGTGGTCTTTAGCTTGAAAACGTCGTCCGGGATCTTCTCGTTGATCCGAATGCCAGAATACTTCGCCAGGCGATAGTTTCCATCGGGTTCAAAGGCCTGCTGCTGTACCGATATCCCCCGATCGAGATCGATCCACAGAAAAATCTGCTTGTAGGTGTTCCTGACCTTCTCGGACTTGGGAACGAGTTGCAGCTTCGCCGTTGAGATGCCGCCGATAGTCTCCGCGCCCACATAGGTGACGTCGAAGGTCTTCACCAGGTCCTGCCCGCTCCCGCCAAAGCCCAGCACCACGTAGCTCTGCAGATCGCCGCGGTTCTTGCCGAGATCGAATTCGGTGATCTGGTCGGTCTTGGGCTGATACATCCTCACCTTGCCCTTGCTGAAGAGCACAAACTTGGGTTCGGGTTTCAGCTTTTGCAGATCGCTTCCGGCCTTCTTGACCTCGGCCATCATCTCGATTTCTTTGCCCACGCGGCGGTAGTAGATCGTTCCCGTTTGGTACTCGTCGATTTCATTGATGACCTTTTCGTAGGCGTCCCACTCAAACTCGGCTTGCGTGCCGCGAAAGCTGGCTGCGGCGGCATCCATTTTTTTCAGGACGTCATTCAGCGGGGATTCGACGGGCGACTGTTGCGGTCCGGACGCGATGCGAAGAAAACACCAGACCAGCGCAATGGGGATGAATGTGAAACTTTTCATTTCGATATCCAGTTGCGAGCTGTCGTTTTGACCATCGTCAATCCCGCTTGGCCAGCACTTTATAGCTCTGTGCTTTTCCCTTGCCGTCAGCAACGGTTTCAAAACTCACAATCGAAACCGCACCCGAAATCGGCTCGATAATCTGCAACAGTTGCTCGCGCACCGACTTGTCATCGCCCGGCGATATGGCGCTGGCCGCAACCTGGTAAAAAAGATGACCCTCGGCATCGGTCGTCACGACGACCTCAGTCGGATGCGGAGTCCGCGCAATCGGTTTGTCGTTGAAATTGATCACCCGTGGCGAGAACCACAAAAAGAGGATGATCAGCGTGACCATGATGTCGTAGTGCAGCGTGCCCCGCTCGTATTGCCACAGAATGTATCCGCGAATTGTTCGCCAGATGGCGTTCATGGGCAGCGGGGCGCTGGGCGCGGTGGTCGTCAGTTCTGCTCTCTGCAAGTCTACTAGCTCCCGGCTCCTAGCTTCTAGGTCTTAAGTGTTTAGGGTTCTAGCTCCTAGTTTTTAGGCTTGTCATTCCGAACCGGGCTGAAAGCCCGGTGAGGAACCTGCTGTTCCGTCAGCAGCACGGAAGCCCGCGCCTCAAAACTTCTTCGCCGTAATTCGGTCCGCCCCAATGTACGTCCGCAGCGCCTCCGGAATCACCACGCTCCCGTCCGCCTGCTGATAATTCTCCACAATCGCAACCCAAGTGCGGCCCACGGCCAGTCCGCTGCCGTTCAACGTGTGCACGAACTCGGTCTTATTCTTGCCCTCCGGACGATACCGGATATTCGCCCGCCGCGCCTGATACGCCTCAAAATTGGAACACGACGAAATCTCGCGGAACATCTGCTGCCCCGGCAGCCACACTTCAATGTCGTAAGTTTTCGCCGAAGAAGATCCCATGTCTCCAGTGCAAAGCGCCACTACACGATAGTGCAGCCCGAGTTTCTGCAAGACCTCCTCGGCGTCGTGCGTGAGTTTTTCGTGCTCGTCGTAGGAGTGCTCCGGCCGCGTGAACTTCACCAGTTCCACTTTCTGAAACTGATGTTGCCGGATAATGCCGCGCACGTCTTTCCCGTACGATCCCGCCTCGCTGCGAAAACACGGCGTGTAAGCCGTGAGCGAGACCGGCAGCCGCGCCTGGTCGAGCACTTCGTCGCGATAAAGATTCGTGACCGGAACCTCCGCCGTTGGAATCAACCACAGATCCCTGTCGCCATGCGGCACGCGGAATGAATCGGCGGCAAACTTCGGCAGTTGTCCGGTGCCGTACATCGACTCCGAATTCACCAGACAAGGCGGCAGAACTTCCGTGTAGCCGTGCTGGCGCGTATGCAGATCGAGCATGAAGTTCATCAGCGCCCGCTCCAGCTTCGCCCCGAGATCCCAGTAGACGGCAAATCGCGCACCAGTAAGCTTTACAGCCCGTTCCAGATCGAGAATGCCCAGTTCCGCCCCCAGATCCCAGTGCGCCTTGGGCGTGAAATCAAATTTCGGCAGCGTTCCCCAGCGGCGCACTTCGACATTCTGCTCCGCGCTCTGGCCGACAGGCACGCTCGTGTGCGGCAGGTTGGGAATGCCCGCGAGAATATCGCGCAGCCGGGCATCGAGGTCGCCAGCCGTTTTTTCCAGCACCTGAATCTTCTCTCGCAGGTCTTTGGTCTGGACCATCGCCCCGCTTGCGTCCTGCCCGGTCTTCTTCAATTTCGCGATCTCTTCCGAGGCCTTGTTGCGTTGCGCCTTGCTGGTCTCGGCCTCGGTAATGGCCTGGCGTCGCTGGGTGTCGACTTCGCGAAAGTCCCTGAGCACGACAGCCGGATCCATCCCGCGCTGGCGCAGCTTTTCTTCCACCAAAGGCAAGTTTTCGCGTACGAAATTCAGATCAAGCATGGGAACCCAATACTCTATCGGAAAAGCGCGGCAGAATGCACGCCCGCGAGCCCCCAAACCATAAACCACGAAGGTACACGAAGGAATTCGTGGTTTCCTTCGTGTACCTTCGTGTCCTTCGTGGTTTATGGTTTTGCTATTTGCCTGGCGCCAGAGACTTCAGATAAGCCACGATGGCCTGCGCATCCTGCACATTGAATCGGTACCGCGGCATGGGCGGACGCCCCGGCAGCCCGTTCTGAGCAATCCCCGTCATCAGAAATTTGATGGCCGCATCGTTCTCCCAGCCCGGAAGCCCGGCGATCGCCGGCGCTTTCTCCGCCCATACCGGCATCGGCGTGATGGGTTTGAAGTCCAGAGTCGCACCCTGTAGCCACTGCTCCTGCACCGGTTCGCCCTTGTCGCCGCGCGGTGTGTGGCAGTCGCCGCACAAACCAATGTCCTCGACCAGGTATTTCCCGCGAGCGATTCGCGCCGCCGAAGCTGCATGCGATTTCTGCTGCCCAGCCGGCATCGGAACCAGGAGCAACGCAGCCGCGGTTACAACAAGAATTTGTTTCCTCAAAGGGAATCCTCTCTAGCCCAAATTGTGGGAAGCGGCGGAACACAATATCACACACCTCATCGCCCCTGTCGAGGACCGCTTGCGTCTTAAACCTACAAGTGGGATGATTGGGGCCGTAGAAGGCGGCCCAATGAGCGCAGATCGCCATCCCGGCATCACCATGCACCGGCTGTCTTTCGGCGGCGGATTTGCAGGCCTGCTCTTCACTGTCGGCAGCGTGCTCATCTTTGTTCTGGGATTTCCCCCTCTGTGGTATTTCGTTGCCTTCGCTTTTATCCTCGGCGTTGGATTTGCAATCGTCCTACGAATCACAAGCAACAGTCGGACGGAGAGTAGTAAACCGCTCTCGATTCTGGCCGCCTCCGAGAAAAAGCAAAGTCCGTCCTCTCCGGCCCCGGAGAGGCGTCAGAGTTTGTTGCGCGCCGTGTCCAAACCCTTCCCGGCGTAGTTCCCAGCGCACGGATGTCTGCTTTGGCTTATTCGTAAAGGCTGTGTAAACTACCTTCGCGATGACCTCGTCCCCCAGATGTGCCGCCGCGCGTCTGCTTTTCCTGTTGGCCTGTCTGACGGCCGTGGTTGGGCTTGCAGGGCGGAGTTCCGCTTCCGCCTACAACGCTCATCCCAAACTGGTAGTGGTGATCGTGATTGATCAGTTTCGCGGCGACTACTTGGAGCGCTACCGTGACCAGTTCGGCGACGCCGGCTTCCGTCTCCTGCTCGATCACGGCGCGTACTTCTCCAACTGTAATTACGACTACGCCAACACCCGCACCGCTCCCGGACACTCCAGCTTGTTCACCGGCGCCTACAGCAACGGCCACGGCATTGCCGCCAACGAGTGGTGGGACCAGAAAAAGAAACGCATGGTGACCTCGGTCGAAGACGATGGCACCAAGTTGGTGGGCGCGGCCCCAGACAAAGCCGGCGCCTCGCCCCACAACCTGCTGGCCGACACGCTCGGCGACGAACTCAAGCTAGCCACGCAAGGCAAATCTCGCGTGTTTGGAGTGTCCTTAAAAGACCGCGCAGCCGTCCTCCCCGCCGGCTACGCGGGAGATGCGGCCTACTGGATCGAACCAAAGACCGGCGCATGGGTCACATCCACCTACTACCGCGACTCCCTTCCGAAATGGGTCCAGGATTTCAATTCTTCGCGCCCCGCGAAATATTGGGATCGCGAATGGAAGGACGCGCAGGGAGCCCTTCTGCGCTCCACCGCGCACCGCAAAGGAAAAAACGGCGAAGAAGCCGGCTTCTTTGAAGTCGTCGGCTCCACGACCTTCGGCAACGAATACGAATTCGAATTCGCAAAAGAATTGATGGTGTACGAGAAACTCGGCCTCGGTCCCGCAACCGACTTACTTTCGATCAGCCTCTCGCCCAACGACATTCTCGGTCACCAGGTCGGGCCGGACTCTCCCGAACTGCAGCAGATGGCCCTCGACCTCGATCGCGAGCTGGCCGACTTCTTCAATTTCCTCGGCCACCAGATCGGGCTGGCCAATGTCTGGATCGCGCTTTCGGCCGATCACGGCGTCTCCTCGCTGCCCGATGCAGTGAAGAAACTCCGTATTCCGGCCGCGAACCTCAACGTAGAAAAACTCGAGGCGCAAATCAATCAAGCCATCGCCGCGAAATTTTCTCCCGGCCACATCGCCGCCGATCTCAAGTATGTAGAGCTGGACTATCCTCTGGCCTGGCTCGATCAGGACGCTTTCTCCGCCGCTCACGTCCATGAGCACGACGCGGAAGCCGCGGTCGGCGAGGCCATGAAGCAAGCCGGATTGCGCGATTACTACACCAAGTCGCAACTCGCCCAAGGTGAAGTTCCCAACACCGCGCTAGGACGAAAATATCTGAATAGTTATTCCCCGGAAGGAAGCTGGTACGTGATGGGCGTTCCCGATATTTACACCGTGGGGCCGGGCAAGGGCACGGACCATACTTCACCTTACAATTACGACACGCATGTGCCGCTGGCTTTTTACGGCTTGCCATTCCAGCCCGGAACCTATCGCACCAGTGTCGAGCCCGTCGACCTGGCGCCCACGCTCGCATCGCTGTTGGGAATCAACGCTCCCACCCACTCCATCGGGCGCGTGCTGACGGAAGCCCTGGCGCATCGCGCCACAACCTCGGCCTCGGGAGAAGGCCAGCCATGACCGACAATTCCGGACGCTCGAATCCCGATCTCAGCGTCGCCGTTGCCGGCATTCCGCTCAAGAATCCCGTGATCGCCGCCAGCGGAACGTTCGGATACGGCGTCGAGTTCGAGGACGTGGTCCACCTGGGTAAACTCGGCGGTTTTGTAGTGAAGGGCCTGTCAAAAGAACCGATGATCGGCAACCCTCCGCCGCGCCTGTGGGAGACCGCGGCCGGAATGCTCAACGCCATCGGTCTGCAAAACATCGGCGCGCGGGCATTTCTCGACGAGAAGCTGCCGCACTTGCGTGAAATCAAAAATACCGTCGTGATGGCGAATATTTTCGGCTACACCCGCGAGGACTACGAACACACGATCGAGATCCTGAACGAGGGTGAAGGCATCGCCGCCTACGAGCTGAACGTTTCCTGCCCTAACACAGCCCACGGAGGTTTGCAGTTTGGCAGCGATCCGCGCTCGCTCGACGAAGTTGTCACCACCGCCAAGCGTGTGGCGCGGCGCCCGTTGATCGTCAAGCTCTCACCCAACGTCACCAGCATCGCGCAGATGGCGTATGTGGCGCAGGAAGCAGGCGCCGACGCGCTCTCGCTCGTCAATACCTTCGTGGCCATGGCCATCGACCCCGAGACCCGCAAGCCGCGCATCGCCAACGTCACCGCCGGACTCTCCGGCCCAGCCATCAAGCCCATCGCGGTTCGCATGGTATATGACGCCGCGCACTCGGTGAAAATTCCCGTGATCGGCATGGGCGGCATCTCCACCGCCGCCGACGTCGTCGAATTCATGCTCGCCGGAGCCACCGCGGTCGAGATCGGCACCGCCAGCTATTGGGATCCCTGCGCTACGGAAAAAATAATCGACGAGCTGCAACGCTGGTGCAGCGAACACCAGGTCACCCGACTCGCCGACGTCACCGGCGGAATGCTGCTGGAGTAGGCGCGCTAATTGCTGAGCTTCGGGCGTCCACAACTGGCCGTGCCCCGCTCCAGCATTCTTAAGGAATCGATGCGGACTGTTTTCGCTTGCAGATCCATCTGGCCCGCGATTTCAACGTAGTCGCCAATGTTCTTCCTGGCGAGATTCTGATTGGCGATCTCGAAAATCATTTTCCGGTCCGGGTCGATGAGTACGATCTTCTTACCCTTCGCGACGCATTCTTTGGCACACGTCGGATTGGTCGCGGTGAATGTGCCACTCTCCGCCCGTCCGCGGGCGCACGCTTCGTCGGAAAGCCAGCCGCGGATGGCTGTCTCAGATTGGCCCCCGGTCTGTTGAGCCAGGCCACATACCGCGAGTGCGAGCACCAGGGCCAGCGGGAACAAGCGAACGGAATTGCGCATCGTTGCTCCTCCGAATTTAAATCGCCGAGCCTTAATAAGCGCCCAGACGCGACGACCTGAATTCAAGTCTAAACCCACTGTCTAGCGCCACCCGCCCAGAATCGCTCCCATAGCCAGATAGCACACCGCCTGATATCCCGTGTTGATCAGGTAAAGTTTGAACGGCTGCCGGCTGAACAGCGCGCCGGTAAACTGCACGGTCGTTACAATTCCCAGCCAGATGGCCAGACCGATCTCCATGCCCGACAGCGCCGTGGAGACATTCGCCACCACCAGAATCTTTCCCAGCACAATCGCCGCCAGAATGCTCGCCACCATCGACATGGCATACGAGGGTCCTGCGCTCTTCTGCAGCTCGGCCATCTTGGCTTTGTCGTTGGGATCGTAGCCCATCAACACGGTCCACGGCTTGGCAAACAGCGCCGGCGAGTACCACACGAAGCCGGCCACCATGTCGGCCAGCGCACACACGAACACCGCCCACAGATTCACGCCCATCACGTGCATTGAATCCTCCGTTAGTCCACCGATTGAACTGAAACGATTGAACTGAAGCGATTGAACTGAAACGACTGCATGCTTTAAGGCCCAGCCGGCTGGTTCGCAATGCCGCTAAGAAAGAAACTGCTGGTAAGAATTCAGATCGGAAATAGCGTGACCGCTATCGGCCGTGAGTGTACCAGATCGAGCCGGGAGACTTGTAGTCGCGGCCTTCGCCCCACACCGCGTGCGTCGCGCCTTCGCTGTCGATCGCCAGGCCGAAGTAGTCTCCGAAGGGGAAGCGGAACCCTCCCCGCAGAATGTAGTCGTAGCCGGGGGCGGGCCCGGAGAGCCGCGTTAACTCGCTCCAGGTGGCGCCACCGTTGGTCGAGCTTCGGTAGAAAGTATTCCACAGCGGACGGGTAAGGTGGTCCTCGTCAAATACCCTGGCATCCATCCATGCGATGCGAACATCGCCCGAAGCCCCCGCCACAATCGCCGGGAATGCGTGCTCTACTCTGGCGTCCGCGTTGGAAACATCGATCCGTTGCGACCAGCTGGCTGCTCCGGTGGTCGAAGACGAAAAGTAGATGCGCTCCGGCCCGCCGTTCGTGGCGCCCGCGTTCCACAAGGCGTAAAGTGCGCCCGCTGCGTCCGATGCCAGCGCGATCTGCGCCCCCAGGTACCCGGTTTCACAATTCTGCGCGTCGCACGCTGGAGGCGCGCTGGATACGTCGAGCAGAGCCGTGTTCCACGTGCGTCCACCATCGGCCGAGTGGCTGAGATAAACCCCGACCGGGCGTGCCGCTATTTCGTGGCGAGCGTAGGCGGTCCAGCCAAAATAAACGTTGCCCGCTGGATCGATCGTGGCCCCGCCCGCCAGCGACGATCCCGGCTCCGCGCCTGGATTTACCTGCACTGTGTGGAAGGTCTGTCCGGCGTCATGCGACGCGGCCACAAAAAATTTCTCGTCGTGGTTGAACCCGATATAAACGTCGGCGCCGCGAACCGTCAGCACAGGTTTGTCGGCGTCTTCCGGACCACGCTCCGCCCACGAGAACGACCACGTTCTCCCGAAGTCGAGCGACCGCGCGACCACTATATCGCGCCGGTTGTTCTGCAGCCACGAGGCGTAAACCGTCTGCCGGTCCATTGGATCCACCACGATCTGCGGATCAAACTGTCCCGTCGAGAAAGGAAGCACCGCCTTCGACGGCTCCCAGCTGAGCCCATTATCGCTACTGACGAGCAGGGCGACACTCGGAACTTTACAGGTTGCACAATCGGGAACATCACCATACTGCGGATAGAGTACGTAGAGATGCCCGCGCCCGTCGGCCGCAATCGCAGGTTCCCATTGATCGCCAGTGTGGTAGCCAAGGCGCGTCTGCGCCATGAATTCAGAGTCTGCCAGCGCCGCCGTTGTGATCAAGGCGAACAAAACCACGAGCGCAAGCGTCCGCGCACTCCTTGGTCCGAAGCTTGGTCCGGCTTGGAATCGGCTGGTGCAGAAAACCACAGAACGTAACCCCTGACGTAACGCCTGGCACAACCCTGCCTCCGGACTTTATCTTGATTCCAGAGGAGCGTCAATGTTCATGCAGGTAATCCGCATGATTTTACCAGTCTGTGACTTTCTTGTGGTTTCGTCATCAAATGAGTGACAATTTAGAAACGAACGTAATCATCATCATCCAGCCCAGGGGAGAGCATCACCATGGAAAAAGCCACATTTGCCGCAGGATGTTTTTGGGGAGTCGAAGCCACCTTCCGCCAGATTCCAGGCGTAGTCTCAACCCGAGTCGGCTACACCGGTGGCCAAACCGAAGATCCGACCTATAAAGAAGTCTGCACCGACCGCACCGGCCACGCTGAAGCCGTGGAAGTCGAGTTTGACCCCGCCAAGGTTCGCTACGCCGATCTGCTCAAGGTTTTCTGGGAGAATCACGACCCCACCCAGGTCAACCGCCAGGGACCGGACTGGGGCACGCAGTACCGCACCGCGATCTTCTATCATTCGCCCGAGCAAGCCAAACAGGCCCAAGCCTCAAAGGAAGCCTTGGAGAAGGCGCACCGCTACTCCAAGCCAATCGCCACTCAGATCGTTCCAGCGGTGACCTTCTATCCGGCAGAAGACTATCACCAGCAGTATCTGGAAAAGCGCGGCCTGGCCAGTTGCCACATCCCCTCGTAGAGACGTTGCTGGCAACCTCTCTCGGCCACCGACGACCAGACGCAGCCGCCGCTTTTGGATGCGCGGCGCTTCCAGCGCTGCGGAGTGTCTCGAAATTGGGCTTCAGTGTGTGCGTGAGAACCAGCTTTGCGGGAGAAAGGTGGTCTGGAATCCGCCAAGTCCAGCCGCCGAGCGGCGACATATTTTAGCCCAGGGCGTAAGCCCTGGGTAACGTGCGGACAATAGAACAAGTCCCGGAGGGACGGCACAGGTTCTCACGCACGTGGCGCGCAAAGTTCAAGAATATTTTCCTCAGCCCCACCGAAAGCTCGACCGAAAATGAACTCCTTCGTGAACCTTCGTGCTTGAGGCTTTTTATCAGGCGCTGGCCATCGGTTGCCGCGGCCGGAAGAAGAACAGCAAAACAAATCCCCCCAGATAATAAAGCGCGCTTTGCTGCAAACTGCAGCCCAGAAAGCGCTGCACCAGTCCGAACAAAGCCAGAGCCTCGCACAAGGCGTACGTCGCAAGATACCCCGTTCTCCAGTGGTTGAGACTGAGGCTGTCGTCGGGATGGCTCGCCAGGCTTTCCCCAGCCCGCAGCACCAGCGTGCGCCGCACCACAAAGATCACTCCCACGATCGCCACCGCCATCGTCGAGAACAGGTAGCTGAGAGCCGGGTCCACCGCTCGCGCGTTCCGGCCCACGAGTTCACCCGCAATTCCGTACAGAAGGATGCTGGCCAACATCGACCACTGCACCGCCCGCAGTGTCTTCAGGGCCCTGGTCATCGAAGTGAAGTCATAGCAACGTTCGTGCGCGAATTGGGGAAGGCTTTCAGAACTTCATTCTACGGCGGAAACTGTCCGCAACAATACTGTTTTTCCTGCAGTGTCAGTGGCTGTGATGTTGTTGCGATCGTCCCGGCCGCATCCGCAGGAATATTTGAAACGATACCGAACGGTTCCCATAGCTCGAATCCAGCGCGGCCGGCTTCGAGTAGAAAGTCAAATCCCCGCCCAGCCCTAGTTGCCAGGCCCGGTTCTGGATCAAGTCCCGTACCCCCCCGAACGTATACGCCCCGATCCGGTACGCCGGGTGCACGGGCGCCTGCGGAAACAGTTCGTCCTTGTCGACCAGCTCCAGCCGTGTGAACGCATAGTTGCGGCGCCGAAAGTTCAGCGTCGATTCCAGCAGATAGCTGTTCAGGTTCGTATCGGTGGCGATTTTGTGAACCCGCCCCCAGATCAGCGACGTCGCCCAGTTGCCCCAATCTTTGTCAGATCGGGCCAGCGGCCGGTTGTATTCCACCGATGCCGTCTGCCGCCACTGGCTGCCCGGTTCCAGCGCTTCGGGATGCTCCAACCGCCCAATGCTGTACTGCGCCGCCCAGTCGCGCGTGGGAGCCACAAACGCCCGCCCCGACCACGAATCCAGCGCCGCCAGCTGAATGCTCCACCGCTGCTCATTCGGCTCGCGCCCATTGAAAGCCGAACCCTCCAGCTTAACGCGGTCAATCACGAATCCGGTGGTGACGACGCCAAAGCTGGTGTGCGTGGAATCCTGCAAATGATGGCTCAACGGAGCCAGCGGCAGTTCCGCCGCAGAAGCGCGGTGGATGTATGTCACCGGACCAATCGCCGGCTCCGCTGCCGGTCCGCCATAGAACTCCCACGAAAGTTTCTTCGTCAGGGGCAGCATATACAGCAACGAAAGCTCGGCAAACACATTGTGCGGGTGCTGATGATCGACCAGTTGCTCGCCATGGTAAGTCTCCCCCGTTTGAAAAAGTTCCGGAAATCCCGGATGCGGCGACGTAAGCGACTCCGCGGAAAACATCTGCCGGAAAAGAATCGTGCCTGCACCCAGCCGGTGCTGTTCCATCAGCATGCCCACGTTCACCGACTCCGCCTTGCCCTCGCCGCGCGGGCCGCCCTGCTGGTTGTAATCCACGAAGATGACGCCGTGCGCCATCCATTCCCAGCCGCCGCTCATCCACATCCACGCCGGTGCCTGCACCGAAGCCGGCTGCCACGCCGTCCCCGAGCCTTCATGCGGCGAAGGCATCTGAAATACATTCTGCTCGTCCATCGGCATCGGCATCTGCATGCCAGCCATGGATGTGTCTTGCTCCTGGGACGGATGCTCGCGCGACGGATGTTCGCACGGAGAAGGAGTGGAGCTCTGCTGCGCACAAGCCCAGACCGCCGACAGCACCAACAGAATCACTCCCCCAGACAAACCAATTTTCACGAAATCCTCACTGCGGCATTCACCGCATGTTGCGCATCACTCAATCTGAAAGTCTTGTTGCTGAAATACGCGAGATCACACGAAGTACACCTTGCCCTCAAGGCCTTCGTGCACCTTCGTGTCCTTCGTGGTTGATGCTGTTTCTAGATGCGCAACGGAGCATTCCCGGGCGGGCTGCTCGCAATAACGGCGCTCAAGGAAAAATGCGCGGAGAAAGTTGAGGCCAGCGAGAGGTCCTCGCCGCCGTCCAATGTAGCGAACTGCGCCAGCAGCAGCCGCTCAGAAAAAGAAAACGACACGCCTGGAATCGTCCAACGGTGACCGTTCACGCAGCACTGGTAGCTGGTAGGCGACGGAGTAAGCGGAGTGGGCCGTGGGCTGTGACATCCCGCCGGATGACCCGTCTGTGCTACCGGAATCGTCACCGCATGCGCCCCGGGCAACGCAGTGGCCATCGTAAGCGCCAGCAACACCGCGATCATGCGCCACAGCCGATGCATTACTTTATGTCCCGGTAATTCGGATGCGGAGTTCTTCCGGGAGCCGCTGCCGGATTTCTTCGGGCAAGCGGTCATGCACGCGCCGCGCGCCCTCCTTGGCTGCATCGAGAACCGTGACCGGTGCGGGCGTCGCTACAGCTACGCCCAGCCAGATCAAAGCGGAAAGCCCGAAGCCCGCGAGCGCCGCAATCTCCATCCAGAAAGCATGCCGCGGCCCCAGGTGCCAGATCACGCCAAAGGCCAGCAAAAACACTCCTGCGGAAATCGAGGCCAGCGCGATCAGTCCCACATCGATCATGCGATGAATTTGCTGGCGGCTGCGGCAGTGTTCACACTCCGCAAAATGGCTTTCGTAGTCGGCGCGCATCTCCGGCGCCAGGCCGGAAATGTCATACCGCCAGCCCGCCAGAATCTTGCCAACGATTGGATCAACGCACTGCTGACTCATGGGTAAGACGCACAAACCACCCAGGCGAAAAACGCTCGCTACAGGCGAATCGGCTCCAGCGCCTCGGTTTGCGATGCCAGAAGCACGCGGTTCGAAAATAATCCACCCCGCGTGGCCAGCGCCTTTTCTGCCTCTCTCCGGGCGATTTCCGGATGATTGTTCTGCTCTGAGAGATGCGCCAGCACGACAAAGGCTGCATTATTATCATAGTCGTTCGTAAAGAAATCGGCGAGCGCCAGGTTCGAAAGGTGCCCCACCCGGCTCATCACCCGCTGCTTTACCGACCACGGATATGGCCCCACCCGCAGCATCTCCAGATCGTGATTCGATTCCATCACCAGCACATCGCACCCGCGCAAGTGATCGCGCACGCTCACCGGCAAATATCCCAGATCGGTCGCGACCCCAACCTTGATGCCCTCGGCGCGAAACGTGAACCCCACCGGATCGGCCGCATCGTGCGGAATGGTGAACGGCCTGACCTCAATGTCTCCCACTTGAAAGCGATGCCCCGACTCGAACGGCTCAAATTTTTCCAGCCGCGGCCGTTCGCCTTTTTCGTTGCGCAGCGCCCGCGCCCATGCCTGGTGGGTCCCCCCGGTCATAAACACTGGGATGCGCAGCTTCTTGGCCAGCGTTGCCAGCCCATAAACGTGATCGGAATGCTCGTGAGTAATCAGAATTGCCGAAAGCGAATGTGGATCTTCGCCCAGCGTCTTCAGTCGCCTGAACGTCTCGCGGCAGGAAATGCCCGCATCCACCAGAATCCGGGTGCGCGCGCTGGCCACCACCGCGCAATTCCCGCGGCTCCCCGAGGCCAGCATGGTCACACTTACGCCCATGTTCGCATACCCATGATCGCAGCATACGCGTAGTTGCTGTGGAATCGGGAGTAACTTTCTGGTTAGCCGATACCTAAGAGTGGACCTCAGACCTCAGCCCACCTTGCCGCAAGTCAGAGCGTACGGACTTCGCTGTCAGACGTCGGCCCGTCCTGGCCGAGGGCTAAGGTCCGAAGTCCGAAGTCCGAAGTCCGAAGTCAGTTCCTCACTTCCCCTGCCGCAAATTCTCCACCACGCCGCGCATAAACGATCCCCCATACGCCCCCGCAATCCCGGGAAAAAACGCCAGAAACGATCCATAAATCTGCGCCCGCGTCGGCTTGACGGTAAGCACTACGTAAGCAGCCAGTTCAGTCAGCGGAATAAAAACTCCCACCGTTAGGACCCACCGCCAAGGCCACCGCGGCCGCAGCAGTCCCAGCAGCATGCAGGCCGACAACACCAACAGCGCAGTAAACAGCAGATCGTTGATCGCAACGTCCGCCCACCCCGCCCCAACGCCGCAAAGCGCGGCCAGCAAGTAGAACCACGCATCGCTCCCAGTGCGAGAAACGCCCTCAGATGTTTTCATTCCGTAATCAACATTCGACATTCAGCAATCAGCAATCAAAAATCATCAATACCTGTAAAACCCTCTCCCGCTTTTCCGCCCCAGCCACCCCGCGTCCACCATCTTGATCAGCAGCGGACACGGCCGGTACTTGGGATCGCCCAGTCCGCCCTGTAGCACGCGCATAATGTCGAGGCAAACATCGAGCCCAATGAAGTCCGCCAGCGTCAACGGCCCCATGGGATGATTCATCCCCAGCTTGAACACCTCATCCACAGCCTCTGCCGTGGCCACGCCCTCCATCACCGTGTACATCGCTTCGTTCAGCAAAGGCATCAGCACGCGGTTGGAAACAAACCCCGGCGCGTCGTTGACTTCCACCGGAGTCTTCTCCAGCTTCACCGCCAAGTCGCGCACCGTCGCAAAAGTATCCTGCGAAGTCGCCAGCCCGCGAATCACCTCCACCAACTTCATCACCGGCACCGGATTGAAAAAATGCATCCCAATGACTTTCTGCGGCCGCTTGGTCAGCGCCGCCAGCTTGGTAATCGAAATCGAAGACGTATTTGACGCCAGAATAATTTCCGGCCGCGTCACCCAGTCCAGATCGCGAAAAATTTCCGTCTTCACTTCAAACTTCTCGGTCGCCGCCTCAATCACAAAATCGCACTCCGCCAGCTGCCCGCGCTCGGTCACCGGACGAATGCGCTCCAGCGCCGCAGCCTTGTCCCCGGCCGTAATCTTGTTCTTCGCCACTTCGCGATCCAGATTCTTCGCAATCGTCGCGACCGCGCGCTCCAGAAACCGCTCCTCCACGTCGCACAGCACCACGTCAAATCCGCCGCGCGCGAACCCATGCGCAATCCCGTTGCCCATGGTCCCCGCGCCCACCACTCCCACCTTTTTTATTTCCATAATCGCCTCGAGGAAAACCTTCGAGTCTACCACCGTCAACGCTGCGATGACAGGCGCCCAGCGATATGGCATGCACTCTTGGGACGGCTTCTGATCCTCGCACCACAGCGACCGCGGAGCGGACAGAGCTTGAGCGGCGGCCTTCTCAGCCCGCTCGAAACGTGCGAAACTTCTCTTGTTTCTCCGGGTTAAGAAAGCACGGTGTTGTGTTTCCGCGTCCGCCCGCGGTCTCCGGGGCGACAAGCACAGCCAGGAGGGCTCCATGCACCAAGGTAAAGTTTTCGCGGCCTGCGCCACCATCCTTCTCGTCGCAGGATTAGTTTCCAGTTGCGGCAGCGGCCATGAACTGCACTCCCTTTCCATTACTCCGTCTACCGCTGACGCCAAGAATTTTCCCAATGGCGCAGTGCAGTTCACGGCCATGGGCAGCTACGGTTCGGGTCAACCCGTCGTAGCCAATACTCTGTGGTGGAGCTTCACTCCCTGGACAATTCCTCCGCCGTCCCACGCTCCCACCCCGCCCACCCCTCCCACGTTCAGCATCACCGCCGAGGGTGTCGCCACCTGCTTTGGTGTGGGCACTTTCACTCTCTGGGCAACCGCCCCCGCCAATCAAAATGAGCCCGTATCCCAGATGACGCAGCATACGGCACAGGTTTCTGCCACCGCGCAGTTGACCTGCCCCTAAATTAGACAACCACAAGGCCACGCCGCAGGCATCTATGACAACGGCAACGATTCGCCTCCTTGCTTGCATAGCTCTAGTCCTGATCGCCGCCATGCTGGGAGCCTGCGGCACCAGTCACACTCCGCCACCGCCTCCACCCCCGCCCGCCTTCACGTTGCTGCACTCCTTCACCGGAGGTGCCGACGGTGGCAACCCATCCACGGTCACGATGGTTCAGGATGCACAAGGCAATCTCTACGGCACAACCCAGTTCGGCGCCGACGTAAACTGCAACGCCTCCCTTCACCCCGGCTGTGGAACCGTTTGGAAGCTGGACACCGCCGGAAACCTGACCGCACTCCATACCTGGTCCGGTGGCACCCTGGGAGGTGGCGGGTCAGGATTGGTCGAGGACGGCGCCGGCAACTTATTTGGCACTGCCGGGTACGGCGGCCTGGGCAACGGGTTCGTCTTCGAGCTCAACCAGAACGGCACGTTCACCGACCTGTACGATTTTGCCGCAGGCTCCGATGGCGATGCACCCACCGGAACCTTGTTCCGCGATGCGAATGGAAACCTTTTTGGCACCACGCTTCTCGGCGGTGGCAGCACCGATCCCCTCTGCCCCAATGGCCAGGGTTGTGGAACCGTCTTTGAGCTGGCTGCCAATGGTCAGTACAAACTGCTGTACTCCTTCCTCAATAATGCGGACGGAGCGGAGCCGCAAAATCTCGTCGCCGACAGTGCCGGCAATCTCTATGGCGTCACCTCCGCTGGCGGTCAAGGATGTCAGCCCATATCGGGTTGTGGAACCGTCTTCCAGCTCGATGTCTCCGGCCACAAGACCGTGCTTCATTACTTCACTGGCGGAAGCGACGGTGGTACTCCCCTGGGAAGCCTGTCCCTCGACTTTGCCGGCAATCTCTATGGCAGCACCCAGGCGGGCGGCGACCTGACCTGCCCCATTAACGGTGGGGCAGGGTGCGGCGTCATTTTCAAAATCGCCCCCACCGGCGCGGAGACAGTCTTATATGCCTTTCATGGCGGTTCCGACGGCAGCGTTCCGGTATCCGTGATTCCCGATGGCTCGGGCAACTTCTATGGAACCGCCCAGGGAGGGCCGAATCCGAGTCCCTGCGGAACCGTCTTCAAACTGGACGCCCAATCCAATCTCACCAACCTGTACAGCCCAGTGGGAGCAAACGGATGCGGGCCCATCGGTGCCCTCGTTCGCGACTCCGCCGGCAACCTCTTCGTGGCCACCGCGTTGGGCGGTGACGAGAACAATGGCAATGTCTGTTACAACGGCTGCGGAACCGTATTCAAGATCAAGCCTTGATTGTTGGCCCCGCGATCGAGTGGGAATTCTTGCGGAAGCCGGAAGCCGGAAGCCGAAAGCCGAGAGCCGGACTCGAGGTGTAAAATAACCAGGCAATCCCTCGAAAGGATTCTTCCCATGGCAACACTAGAAGCCCCCGTCCGGCCGCGCACGGCCCTGCATCAGGGACCATTCGTCACCGAGCCTTTTTACGATTTCCGCAACGAAGAGAACGCCCGCCGCATGCGTGCCGCTATCGCCAAAGTACGCGGCCAGCTCGGCCGCGAGTATGACCTCATCATCGGCGGCAAGCGCGTGAAGACCACCGACAAGATCAAGTCGCTGAACCCGTCGCAGCCCTCGCAAATCGTCGGCATCCACCAGAAGGCCAACAAAGACCACGTGGAACCGGCGATGAAGGCCGCGCTCGAGGCCTTCGAATCCTGGAGCCGCACGACCGTCGAGGAACGCGCCAGCCTTGTCTTCCGCGTCGGCGATCTCATGCGCTCGCGCAAGATGGAGTTCATGGCGTGGCTGGTCTTCGAGGTCAGCAAGAACTGGGCCGAAGCCGACGCCGACATTTCCGAGACCATCGACTTCTGCGAGTTCTATGCGCGCGAGGCGCTGCGCTTCGCGAAGGCCCACACGCCCATCCAACTTCCGGGCGAGCGCGACACGCTGATGTACGTTCCCCTCGGCGTGGGTGCAGTGATTCCGCCGTGGAATTTTCCCTGCGCCATCATGGCCGGGATGACGCTGGCTTCGATCGTCAGCGGCAACACCGTCATCCTGAAGCCGTCGAGCGACTCCCCCACCATCGCTGCCAAGTTTGTCGAGCTGCTGGAAGAAGCCGGGATGCCCGAAGGCGTGGTGAATTTCTGCCCCGGCGCCGGAGCCAGTTTCGGCGACGCCGTCGTCGCGCATCCCAAAACGCGCTACATCGCTTTCACCGGATCGCGCGAAGTCGGACTGCACATCAACAAAGTCGCCGCCACGCAAGCTCCCGGACAGGTCTGGATCAAGCGGACCATTTTAGAAATGGGGGGCAAGGACGCGATCATCGTCGACGCCGACGCCGACATCGATTCCGCCGTCGAAGGCGTAGCGCAAGCGGCTTTTGGGTTTCAAGGGCAGAAGTGCTCCGCATGCTCGCGTGCCATCGTCGACGAGCGCGTCTACGACAAGTTCCTCGAACAACTCAAAGCCCGTGTCGAGAAGATTCAGGTTGGCGATGTCACTGAGAACGCCGCCATGGGCGCGGTGATCAACGAAGGCTCCATGAAGACGATCCTCGAATACATCGAGCAAGGCAAGAAAGATGGACGCCTCATCACCGGCGGCTCACGCGTCACTGCAATGGGCGAAGGCTACTTCATCCAGCCCACCGTCATTGCCGACATTCCCGCAAAGTCGAAGCTGGAGCAGGAAGAAATATTCGGCCCCGTGCTCGCGGTCATCAAGGCCCGCGGCTTCGACCACGCGCTCGAAATCGCCAACGACACCGAGTTCGGCCTGACCGGCGCCGTCTACACCAAGTCGCGCGACAAGATCGATCGCGCCATCCACGAGTTCCACGTCGGCAACCTCTACATCAACCGTAAATGCACCGGCGCCATGGTCGGCGCGCATCCCTTCGGCGGCTTCAACATGTCGGGCACCGATTCCAAATCCGGCGGCCCGGATTATCTGTACCTCTTCACGCAGGCGAAGTCGGTAGGAGAGAAGATCGTATAGCTTTGTAGATACCCGAGAGTTTTGCAGGTGCGCCGTTCATGATCCAGTTGGAGCCTAGATCGGATCGCCGGGGACGAAGGTTGTGTGATCTCGGCCCGCTGGAGCGCGCCCGCTACTATGGCTGGTGGAGGCAATACACTCTTCTCAAGCGCACGGCGACAATCGGCGTTTTAGCGTGGATTGGGTTCATCCTCCTCGCGTACGCTGAACCTCTACTGAGTTCGGTAACGAAGCTGTTTGTCTGGCCCTCGTTGTTGATAGCCGTGGGCGCCGGCGTGTGGAGCGCCTTCCTGGACTGCCCGCGCTGTGGAGAGCGCTTCCACGGAGCCGAAAGTCCCCTCAACGATGAATGCTACAACTGTGGCCTGACTTACAGGGAACTCTCGGCGGTCGCGAAGCCGCGAGAACATGCGTAGGCGGACCGCGACGCTGGCACCGCTCTGGGGGAGTTATTTCGCCCCAGGCGCAGCCGCCGCCGGATTCCGCTCCGTAAACTGCCGCTGATGCCAGTACGGATAAATCGGCGTCACGTCACTAACGCGATCCAGTTTCGCGACCTGCTCCACCGTCAGATTCCATCCCGCCGCGCCCAGATTCTGCCGCAACTGCTCTTCATTCCGCGCCCCGAAGATCACGGTCGAAACCGTGGGTCGTTGCAGCAGCCAGTTCAGCGCTACTTGCGGCACGCTCTTTCCGCACTCTTTCGCAACTTCATCCAGTGCGTCGACCACCCTGTAGAGATGGTCGTCGGAAACCTGCGGACCCAGGTCCGCGGTTTTATGCAGCCGGCTCTCCTTCGGCAGCGACTGCCCGCGGCGGATCTTCCCCGTGAGCCGTCCCCACCCCAGCGGACTCCAGATCAGCGCGCCCACTCCCTGATCGGCGCCCAGCGGCATCAGTTCCCACTCGTACTCGCGGCTGATCAGCGAGTAGTAGACCTGGTGGCCCACGTAGCGCGCCCACCCGTAGCGGTCGGAAACATCAAGAGACTTCATCAAGTGCCAGCCGGAGAAATTCGAGCACGCGATGTATCGCACCTTACCGCTGGTCACCAGATTGTCGAGCGTGCTCAACACTTCCTCGACTGGCGTCAGCGCGTCAAAGCCGTGCAGGTGATAGATGTCGATGTAGTCGGTATCCAGCCGCCGCAAGCTGGCTTCACAAGCCTGAATCAAGTGATGCCGCGACGATCCCAGATCGTTGGGACTAGTCCCCATGCGGAACGTTGCTTTAGTAGAGATCAGAACCTCTTCCCTCCGCCCGGCGACCGCCTTCCCGAGGATCGTTTCCGAGAGGCCGTTGGAATAGACGTCAGCGGTGTCGAATAGATTGACGCCGGCGTCGAGGCAGATGTCGACAAGACGAGTTGCCTCCGCCACATCGCTCGCCCCCCATGCCTTGAAGAACTCGGTCCCGCCGCCAAACGTACCCGTGCCATAACTCAAAACCGGAACTTTCAAACCAGAGCGTCCAAGCTGTCGAAATTCCATATCAGGCATAGATGCAACTCGCCAGCGGGATGATTCGTGGCGTCGTCGTAAGTGCAGGTACCAATAAGAAAGGCCGCCCGCAGGCGGCCTGATCTCATCCCGATTAATCCTACTGCGCGACCCCAGCCGGCGGTTGTGCTACCGTCCCCGAAGTCGTCGCCGCGGCGGCTTCGTTCAGAATCCTGTGGTGGATGGTGAACAGCGCCAGTTCCAGCCGGTCCGAGACGCCGATCTTGTCATACACGTTGCGCAGGTAGTTCTTGATGACCTGCTCGGTGGTGCCGAGCTGCGTGGCGATTTCTTTATTCTTGTACCCCTGAACAATCAGCGCCACGATGCGCAGTTCTTTCGCGGTGAGCCGGTCGCGGACGCGCAATCCGACCATATCGTTCTCGGTGAGTTCGCTGGGTACGGCGACGTCCTGCACCCAGGTTTCGCCGCGCGCTACTTTCCGCACGCAATCGACCAGCGCCGCGCTGGTCACGTTGCGATAGACCACTCCGTGCGCGCCATTCGACATGTGCCGCTGCGCGCTCTCCCCGGTGTCGGCCAGTACGATGACGCGGGTCTTGGCCTTGTTCGCGGCCACTACGATCGCGGCGAAGTCCCCGTGGAATCCCGCGGCCACCACCAGCACTGCGGCGCGGAACTTGTCCAATGCCATGAACATCTGTTCAGGCGTCTGGGCCTGGGCCACAATGCGCATCTCATCTTCCACCGCGAGCACTTTGGCGATGCCTGCCCGGAAGATTGCCTGGTTATCCGCCAGAATCAGTTTGAGCATGTTGTCAACGCTCCAAGAAAATCCGCTTGCAAAACGATTATGAGTTCCTCACGAACTCGTACGTGTCGATCACGCAGGCCACACCGCGGCCTTCTCCACCTTCGCCCGTTGCGTCGGCGCGCACCACCCGCCCCTTGCACTGGATGGTCACATTCTCCTGACCGCCCGTCATCTCCGGAGGCAGCGTGATTTCAAATTCCACGGGCGAACCAATTTCCATCGAGGAATCGGCGCGGATGTAGACTCCCGCCGCACTCAGATTCCCGGTTATTCCCTCGGCGTCTCCGCCGGTCTCGCCCTTGTGTATCTTGATCGGCAATTCCAACGGGAACCGTTTCCCGGTCCGTGCTTCTTCGCCCACGGTACCTCCTCTAGACTGGCCTGCTGTTTGTTGCTCGTCTGCGAATGAGGCCAATGTCGTCAAACCAAGCTCCCGGCGGGCGCAGGCCCACTTTTATGCTCAGGGGCGGTTATATCACGAAAGACACTCTTGTAAAAGCCTGATTACGGGTTAGTTAACGGTAGCAACTAGGTTCCCCCCGCCAGAAGTCGGGTGTTCGGGGGAGCGGAACCGCGAGGCGGCCGGCATTTCCGGGTGCGAAAACGGCGAACTCCTTACTGGTACCGGCGGTCGAAATACGGTGGCCAGTCGCCCCGCTTGGCGACGGCAATTAATTCTGCGCCAAATTGGCCGCCCTGATTCACGCCAAACAAGCGATGCCGCGCCTTACTCTGCTGCAGGATCGGCCAGCGCAAAGCGTTGCCCAGGCGTTGTTTCAGCGAAGGTGCAGGATCGCGGAACTGCACCAGGCGAACGTCGTCGAAGCCGCAGATGTCGAGCAGCGACACAAGATTGGACCCGGCAAATCCGTACTCGTGCGCCAGCGTCACGTAAAAGCTGGAATTCGCGCACGGGCCCTCCATATTGGGCGTGCGCAGCAAGAGCATTCCGCCACGCTTGAGCGCCTGATAGAGTGCGTCCACCAGCCAAAGCAGCGAGTACTTGGGCACGTGCTCGATCACGTGCGACATGTGGATGAAGTCGTACTGTTCCTGCTTGTCGCTCAGGAATTCTCCAATATTGTCGTGGATCTCATGCAGAGTGATGCGGTCGGGCGCCCAGTCGCGGACGTAGTCTTTGTTTGCGATGGCGAAATCGGCGCCGGAGAGATTGCGATAGTCCAGTTTCAGGCACGCTGCGAGGAACCATCCGCTGCCGAAACCAATATCGAGGATGCGAGCTGTTTTGTCATGCGGCAAGTACGGTGCGTATTGCTGCACAGCCTCCATGACCACCGGATCCGTCTCGGTTTCACTCCACGTCGGACGCCGCTTCTCGGTCGCGTGGCGCTGTGCCATCCGACGATAAACTTCGGCGATGAAGGCGTGCGGTCCCATGGGAGAGGACGTTTCACCGGCGCGGCGAACCCCAATAGTAGCAAAGTGTTCGCCAGGCTTCGTTCGTCATTCTCCGTTCGTCAGAGAGGCTGGAGTTCTGGCAGAATGCAGAGACGCGAGATGTTCGAGAAGGAGGAAGTCCCATGCCATTCATCCCCCGGGGAAATGCCGGTTGTATTCAGGCTGCGACGGCACCTGCACGAATGATTCTATGCACGCTGTTTATTCTCTCCGGCCTGTCGCAACTGGCCTTGGCACAGTCGGCCCCGCAATCTACGCCTGCCGGCGCCCAGAAAGGGCAGCCGGACAAGAATACTGGCAAATCCAAGGCCAGTGTCTCCGAGGCCAGACCCGCCGATACCGGTAACACGCTGGAGAAGCTGAACGCTGATCTCGAAAGGCTGGCCGCCCGGGTTTCTCCCGCGGTGGTGCAGATCCTGGTCACCGGATACGGGCCGCTGCGCGAGCGCGATGACGAACGATCGCAGACGGCGTATATCGTCCGTCAAAAAGCGGTGGGCTCGGGAGTCATCGTCGACCCCAGCGGCTACATCATGACCAATGCCCACGTGGTGGAGGGCGCGCAACGCATTCGCGTCGCCCTGCCGCTGCCCATGGGCGACTCTGCCGGACAGGTGCCGATCGGAAAGCGCCGCATCCTGGAAGCTCGACTCGTTGGCCAGCACAAGGAGACCGATCTCGCGCTGCTTAAGATTGACGACACCGATTTGCCCACGCTGCCTCTCGGCATCCAGCAGCGGCCCCATGTCGGCCAACTCGTGTTTGCCATCGGCAGCCCCGAAGGCCTGCAGAATTCGGTCACCATGGGAGTGGTCAGCGCGATCGCCCGTCAGGCCGATCCCGCGAAGTCGCTCACCTACCTGCAGACCGACGCTCCTATCAATCCGGGCAACAGCGGTGGCCCGCTGGTCGATATGAACGGCTCCGTGCTCGGAATCAATACTTTCATTCTGTCGCAAGGCGGAGGCAGTGAAGGTTTAGGCTTCGCCATTCCTGCGCGCGTGGTCGATTTTGTCTACCACAGCCTGCGCAAATACGGGCACGTCCATCGCGTTGAAATTGGCGCGGGCGCGCAAGAGATCACGCCGACTCTGGCCGAGGGTCTACACCTTCCGAAGCATTGGGGAGTCGTGGTCGACGACGTGAAACCCGATGGCCCGGCCGCCGCCGCTGGACTGCAGATTCAGGACATCATCCTCACCGCCGACGACCGCCGCATCGAAACTCTGCCGTCGCTGTCGGCAGCGTTGTACCTGCACCGCCTCGACGAGGTCGTGAAGCTGGAGATTCTGCGCGGCAACGAGAGAAAGACTCTCTACGTCCCGGCGATTGAACAGCACGATCACATGGACGAACTTCTGGACTCGGTCAATCCCGAAAACAGCCTGATCTCTCGCCTGGGAGTGCTCGCGATCGATCTCACCGACAACCTGCGTTCCAAGTTGTCGCTGCGCATTCCCACGGGAGTCGTCGTGGTGGGGCGCGCGGCTGACCTCATTCTTCCCGATACCGGCCTGCAGGCAGGCGACATCGTCCACCACCTCAACAGCACGTCCATCGATTCCATGGACATTCTCCGCACGACGGTGGAAGCTCTGAAGACCGGCGATCCCGTCGTGCTGCAGGTCGAGCGCGAGGGCAGCCTGCTGTATGTGAGCTTCGAGATGGAGTAGCGAAAGAAAGAAGGATGTGACGCTGGCGCCCCCGCCCGCGTAAGCCCACCCCTAAATCTGCTGGACGAGCGCAACCTCTTGCGCTTCCGCTCATGGTTAGCTAAAATATGGTTAGCTAGAATATGGTTAGCTAGAGGAACCTCGATTAACTACTATGAAAACCGTCGGCATTCACGAAGCCAAAACCAGCCTCTCTCGGCTCATTGAAAAAGCGTGCCGGGGAGAGGAGGTCATCATTGCGCGTGGCAAAGAACCAGTGGTGCGGTTGGTTCCGATCGGCGGCCGCAAGGGCCGTCGCCAACTCGGCATTTTGAAAGGGAAGCTGGTGGTCGGGCCGGAATTCTTCGAGCCCCTCCCTCCGGATGAACTTGAGCGCTGGGAATGAGCCATGCGTTTTCTCCTCGATACGCACACGCTGCTCTGGAGCTTCAATGATTCTCCCTCTTTGAGCCCGCGAGCGCGAAAACTAATCGAAAACGGCAGCAACGAAATTCTCATCAGTGCAGCTTCCGGTTGGGAAATTGCCACCAAGGTTCGCTTGGGAAAGTTGCCCACCGGCGCGGACCTTGTCGATGAGCTCGAGCGCTACCTTGCTCAACTCGGTTGCGATGCTCTGCCCATTTCGCTCGACCATGCCGTCCGGGCGGGCAGCCTTCCGGGGGAACATCGTGATCCTTTCGACAGAATGCTGATCGCTCAAGCGCAGATGGAGAATCTCAGAATTGTCAGCAATGATCGCATCTTTGATGCCTACCACGTTGAGCGTGTCTGGTAGAGGTTGGTAGCTAGGCAGAATTAGATCGACCCTGCGCCCGTTGCCGAAGCCTTCAACTTGCCGGCGCACTCGATTGCCAGCCCCAGCCCTGAACCGATTACCTCCACCACGCGAAGATCGTCCGCCGTGAACGCATCCTGACCGGCGCGATACAGAGCCAGCACCGCCGCTACTCCCGTGCTGCCTTCGAGCGGCACGGCCAGCGCCGAACGCAGCGTGCTGTACTTTGTGGGATCGTTTAGGTAGCCCGGCTCGACCGACGGATTCCCGTTCAGAATCGCCTTATGGTTTTGCGCCACCCATCCCGAAAGGCCTTCTCCCTCCGGAATCCGTAAAGAAGAGAACAGCCGGAAATTTTCGCCGCTCACAAATTCCGCGGCCAGCGTGCCGTTCCTGGGCAAGTACACGGCCATGGAGTCGTGCGGCACCAGCCATTTCAGCCGCACCGCGAGCAGCGAAAGAATGTCTTCGGTGCGCAAAGAGGCGCCGGAAGAAGCGCTGGCCTGGCGGTTGAGTTGGATGATTTCTTTGCCGTGCTGTCGAGCCGCGACCAGCAGCGCTTTGGCATCCGCGGATGATGCCGAGGCCGGGCTGGCCGGTTCGCCCGATTCCGCGAACCCCGCCGCCGGCGCCAAGCCACGCTCAACTTTAATATCCGTGGACAATTTCGGCGGAGCTTGCAGCGGCTGTTCCTTGGCTAGCTTCTCCAGTTCGATGTAGCGGCGGCGCAGAATCTCGACCACCTTCGGATCAAAACTCTTGCCCGCATCCGCCACCACCTTGGCCATGGCATCATCGAGCGGCAGAGCCTTGCGATACTGGCGATCCGAGGCCAGAGCATCCAGGCAATCCACCGCGGCGAGAATCCGCGCCCCGATCGGAATAGTCTCCCCGGCCAGCCCGTTCGGATACCCGCTGCCATCCCATTTTTCATGATGCGCGCGCACAATCGGCACTACCGGATACGGAAAGTGAACCTGCTCCAGAATCTCGGCCCCAACAATGGGATGGATCTTCATCTTCTCGAATTCTT
>Ga0210399_10000307_pt1 | contig 39875 bp, 32 predicted proteins | sample IncBWC14MmetaG_FD_150865 | JGI IMG/M metagenome (GOLD analysis project Ga0210399, IMG submission 150865) | Forest soil microbial communities from Barre Woods Harvard Forest LTER site, Petersham, Massachusetts, United States - Inc-BW-C-14-M | ecosystem: Environmental > Terrestrial > Soil >... | reverse complement strand
AAGCGGACCGCAGAACGGTTGTTATTAGGGTCAGTGATGTGCCAGGGGAGCATGGTCCGGTAGCTGTTCTGCGCGGAGACCACGTTTCCTAATGGATCGACCTTCTTGGCTGGAACCAGCGAGTAAGCGTCGTAGACCATGCTGGAGGTGTTCCCGAACGGGTCGAAGAATTGAGTCGGCAGATAGAACTGTGCGGAGTCGAAGATCTGCCTGCCCGAGGGTATCCACCAAACGCCGTCCTGCAAGAGATACTTGCCTTCGCCGACCAGCAGGTTGTCACTGACGCGATTACCGTACACCTGATTGATCAGCCCGGGGGTGAACGCCATCTTGTAGGTCTGGTAGGGCAAAGCGTGGGATTGCACTTCTCCCAAAGGCAACGCACCCGACAAATCGTCTTTGTAGTAAAGAGTCCGGGCGCGCTGGATGAGCCGTTTTTGGACTTTGTTGAGGTCGGGCCCAGCTTCGTATGGAATCTCTGTGGCGGCCGGTCCCGCGGCCAGCATGGCGTCAAACGTATAAGGCGCATCGCCTGTGCGCGTGAACCCTGTCAACTCGTACGTCCGGGTCTCAACGGGCGCACCGATGCGATACCAATCCGGTTCATCCGGTTCATTGGTGACCACGCTTTCCGTGTAGGTGATCAGGGTTTGCTGCTCGGGTGGGAGCGGTGGCTGACCTAACGCCGGCGCACGGCGCGGGTATCCGATCGCCGCTGATTTCGTGACGTTGCCGTATGGGTCGACTTCAAGCGTCATCGCGTGGCTCACGCGGGGATCGGCGGGATTCCGCTCGTAGTGATAGTCAAGACTTTCGCGGTCGGTGGCGTAAAACACCGCGTGCCGGTTACTGAGTGCGGGCTGTCCCAGCCGGAGTTGATAGTTGTGTTCTGACACGCTGTAAGGATGCTGGCTTTGAGACGTAGAGTCGTCGGCGTATATTTCCTGCCGGAGTAGCCGCCCCTTGAGGGCGCGGCAAGCTTCCTCTTCCTCTCGTGCCGTCAATCCAGAAGGCAGGTTGGTGTCAGGCAGAAGGATCGCCAGCGAATCGCCGTTGTAGTATTCGTCCACGAAGTGCCGGGAGATATTGTCCCGATCCAAAAACGGTCCAGTGTGGAACCAGGTCTTGGTGTGAACGGGAGGCACGTGAAGTTCTTCGTCGACTGTATTCGGGCCGCCGGGGAAGATCCCTGCTCCAAGGAATTGGGCAGAGTCTTCCGTGTCCCACTGCTCGACCAGACCGAATCCCCGGAACTCGCGCTCGATGCCGTCATAGTAGCCATGGCGATACTTATATAAGGTAACGAGCTTGCTTCCGGTAATTTCGTCGCGCGACTCGGACCGTTCGAGAACCTGGACAGGAAAAGGCAGCTTGGTGATCCAGGGCGTGCCGGCGGCGAGGTCTTCGAGATAGAACTGAGTCGAGGACGCGTATTGGAGCCGGGTCTCGCTACCCATGTTGTTGTTGATCGCGACCAACAGGTGGGGCTTTTGCCCGCTCATCAAGTCGATATACCGCATTGGGTAGCCGGCGTCCTGGGGCAAGGGCGACGACCAGACGAGACAGCCGGTGCCATTTCCGAACAAATCGACGGCTGTTACGGCGGAGAGATCATCTGTGGGCGGGAAATTGGGGATGAGCTGGGCATCGCTCCAGCTATTTCCGGCCTGATTGGCCCAGAACGCGACCGAGTCCGGCCCGAGATAGAAGATATCCGTGGTGCCGGAACCGTCGATGTCAACCAGACGGATTCGCTTGGGGTCGAAGAGGTCGGGCCGGTCGAAAACGGGCGCTTTGTCCATGCTCACTTTGGCCCCGAAGCGCCCGTAACCCATATTGGGCCAATAGCAAATTTCGCCGTTTCGGATGCGAGCGATGTCGGTGAGACCATCGCCGCACATGTCGGCCAGATAGACGGATTGCGTGGGGTCAGCGAAGACCAGAGCTGGGCCCTTCTCCTCATCGGCGGCTTTTCGTACCATCTCGGACGGCCCGAAGCCTTCTTTGGCGCGGGAGGGATACCATGTGAAGACCTGATCTTCGGAGATCAGAATGTCCGAGAAGCCATCGCCGTCGAGGTCAAGCACTTTGAGATTCGGATCGCTCCAGGAAATGTTGGGGTTCGAGGCGAAGGCGGTAAATGGCCCCCACTGGCCTTCTTTGTCACGCTCGTAGAAGCCCGCCACCGGCTCGCTGAACTGAACCAGGCACTTTTCGCCGTCTCCGGCCAAGTCCATGATCTGTTGTGGGCCACTTCCCGGACTCGCCAGGGAAGGCTGAGTGGCCACAAGCTCCATAGGAGCGAATTGCGCACTGCCTCGATTGGGTTTGTAGTACCACGCGTTGGGCTGCTTGAGGAGAATGCCTGAAATACCCTCGCTGTCCAGGTCCACCCATTGGTACTGAGCCTGGTCCAAACCGATGGGTAGGTTCTCAAGACTGGCAGCGTCGATGAAATGGATCTCCGGGTCTACTGTTGGCTGGCTGTACGTGAAGGCGAGAGGCGGAAACGACTTCTTCTGATAGTCGCCGCTCTGGTTGTCCCGGATGTATCCGGTCTGGGTGACCGAAGTCAGGTAGGTGGCTACCGGGTTTTCTGCATGGCTCAGGTCGGTGGAGCGAACGAGGCATGGAGTTGCGCCCAGTTCCTGAAACCGGTGGAACATCAGCACGCGCCGGCAGAGACGATAGATGCGGACGTCAAAGCCGGCGCGGAAGCTCGAAAAGGGGTCGGGGCGGGAGGGCCATGTGGCAACTTCGTCCACGGTGGGCTTGTCATGATCGTGCTCTCCGTAATCGAACACAACTTGAAACAGGTAGTCATCCTGAGAGCCGGGCGCCTTCTTGCCGTACTTGATGCACTTCAGATACTGATTGGCGAAACTGCTGTTGTTGGCAAGCCGATTCCCTTCCTGGGGCGAGGAGTGATCAACGTTGCGCGGGTCTTCCTGCTTATATTGATACTGGATGCGATTTCCCTTGTCGTCGTAGCTTTCCTCAAGCAGCCATTTGAAGACGTGCGAGCTCTCATCCGGATCAGATATCCTGCTGCTGGGGCTTTTCCCGTAAATGCTGGTGACGTTATCTTTGGAGACTGATTTCCAGTAGGAGTCGCCACTCTCATGGTCCTGCCATCGCTCGATTCGAGCAAAGAGCCCTTCAATCCTGGGGCGATAGCGCTGAACGGTATAGGCGCGGCCGTCTGCGCTGTCGGGTCGTGAGTCCCTTTCCCAGTCATTTCCACTCTGAATCAAGGCGGGAACCAGGTCTTCAGCCTCGGACAAGATGAATACATCGGATTCCTCAGCATCCCGATACCTGGGCAAACCCTTTTCAGTTTTTCGCGTCACCGAGGGAACGGATAGATTCCAGCCCAGACCAAAGGGTCCATTTCCAGAGCCAGAGTCGTAGGAGAGTGAAAGTTTGGGATAGAAATCGGACCGACTGGGAGTGGTGTAAACAGGTACGGTGAAGGAAGCGGTTCCGGTGACCGCATTCACCGAGAACTTCTCTCCAATGCCTTTGATCGCTCCTCCGCCTTTGGGAAGAGAGGGCGCAGAAAATGAAGTCGCTACGGTGCCAGACTGAACCGCACCCGGCGCGTGGTTCCCGGCTTCAGAATCGTCCTGCAATGATGAGCCAGCTTTCCTACTGCATCTGCGTTTGTTGAAAGGATGGTGCAGGCTAACAAAGATGCGAATCTGCCATCCTGAACATTTTCGTTTCTATAGATTGCCAAATGGCGAATTTTTGCCCAATGTTCGAGATTGGATCAATGGAATACAGGTAACGCGTGGATGAAATCCAGCTAACGAGCCAAGTGTATGGGAAACAAGACCTGCCCGGCCCGACAATAGAGTTCGGCCGTTCGCGCTTAACACTGTTTCCCAGTTTTCAACAGTGTTAGACTCCGTCCAGGTCGATTCCTACATGCAAGTCCCCCACCAGTCCGAAGGCGTCATCCGGTTCGGTGCATTCGAAGTTGACCTATCCTCGGGCAAGCTGGAAAAGCATGGGGTCAGGATCAGGCTGCAGGAGCAGCCGTTCCAAATCCTGGCCATGCTGCTGGAGCAGCCTGGCAAAATAGTTACGCGAGAGGATTTGCGAAGAAGGCTTTGGCCAGCCGACACCTTCGTTGACTTTGATGTCGGGCTCAACAACGCGATCCTGAGGTTGCGTAATGCCTTGGGCGATTCGGCGGAGAACCCTCGCTTCATCGAAACCCTGCCTCGCCGGGGCTATCGTTTTATCGCTAACGTGGATAGCCCCCTTCCGGAAGCTCTATCTGGCTCCGCTCCGCGGGCGACGGCCTCTCATCCCCATCCGCAAGTGATCGTCCTACCTGCCCGGGACGCAACCCCTGGAGTCCTAGCGCCATCATCGGCGCGACTTCGAGTGAGGAGAAAGATTGCTTGGATCGCCGGTCTAGGGTTGGCAGTCCTGCTAGCGTTCGTCGGCACCCTGAACGTAACTAGGTTGCGTCAGCGAGTCTTCGGAATGCCTGGTCCGTCGGCCATCCGTTCCCTCGCTGTGCTGCCACTCCAGAACCTTTCTGGGGATCCTGCTCAGGATTACTTCGCGGATGGGATGACGGATCAACTCACCACGAACCTGGCCACGATTCGGTCGCTGCGTGTTATTTCGCGCACCACCATGATGCAGTACCGTGATACTCACAAAGTATTGCCCCAGATTGCGGAGGAGCTGCACGTAGATGCTGTGGTCGAGGGGTCAGTCGTGCGTTCCGGCAGCAACGTGCGCATCACCGCGCAATTGATTGATGCCCGCCGTGACCGTCATCTATGGGCGCAGAGTTACGAGCGGGAAGTGAAAGAGATCCTGAATTGCCAGGACGCGGTGGCGCTGGATATCGCGTCCGCGGTGAAAGCCGAGTTGAGTCCTGAAGAGCATGAAACGCTGGCCAGGCCGAGATCGGTTATACCGGAGGCCTATGAGGCGTGTCTGCGCGGTCGTAACAAGCTGGGTACACAAGCGCCGGAACCGATCAAGCACAGTCTCGAGGATTTCCAGCGCGCGATTGACCTTGACCCTTCCTATGCTCCCGCTTACTCCGGGCTGGCCGACGCATACAGCCTGATGGCCAATTACTCCGCGCTTTTGCCACTGGAAGCATTCCCCCGGGCTAAAGCAGCGGCTTTGAAAGCACTAGCTCTTGATCCTTCCTTCGCCGAAGCCCACGCCTCACTCGGTGTGGTGAAGAATCACTATGACTGGGATTGGCCAGGAGCAGAACGTGAATACAAGCGGGCCATCGAACTCAGTCCCAGTTACGCCGTTGCGCATCTTCGTTACGCAAGGTATTTATCTATGGTCGCTCGACATGATGAGGCCATCGCTGAAATTGAGCGCGCCCGGGAACTCGATCCGCTCTCCCTGGTCATTCAAAGCAATGTGGGGATCGCGCTTTATTACGCGCGTCGTTATGATGCGGCAATCCTGGAATCCCGCAAGACCCTGGAAATCGATCCCAATCGCGTCTACGCGCGAGTTTTTTTGGCGCTCTCATACGAACAAAAAGGGATGTACCCGGAGGCAATTCAGGAACAAAAAAGAGTGCAAGCTTATTTCAAAGGTGCGCCCAATGTGGGTCTCGCACACGTGTACGCCCTATCAGGACGTACCACCGAAGCCCGGCGGATCCTAAGAGAACTGGAACAAAAAGAAGACAGCGATTCTGCCTGGTTCGCTATCGCCGGCGGCTATGCGGCCCTGGGAGAAAAGGACCGTGCTTTCAATTGGCTGGAGAAGGCTTATGCAAAACGCGATTTCTTTCTCCCTACGCTTGCGATCAATCCGTGGATGGACCCGCTTCGGTCGGATGCGCGCTTCGCGGAGCTGGCTGGCCGTATCGGCCTTCGTCTGTAAACGGGTTGGCCTCACATGAAAGGAGTATCTCGCTGTGCTCAGTCTCTTTCCCATATGGGCAAACGCGGAAGTGTTGACGAATCCGATCAACTCCCGGTTTTCGGCAATCCGGAAGCAACTGCCTGATCATGATCTGCGCAATGCATTTGATCGCTCCGAGTGGGAAGGCGTTCAAATAGAGGGTTCGGCGCTGCTGGACTCTTGCTGGACTCTGGGCTGCAAATGAGGTATTCGAGCGCAAATGAGAGCGAGCTAACTCTAACGAAATACGTGTAAATCGGTGAGCACGAACAGGGCAGGTAGAATTAGCAAATCGCCGCCTTTTTCCTCTCGTCCATTTCGCAGGCATGCAAAAAACCTTTATCCCAATTTATCCCAATAGGCTGCCAATCGTGCCCAAACCGTCCAGAGCTTGCCGAATGTGTTGAAAGGATTTGGGCGCTTGCCGAATGGCTAGGTAGCAGCTAGTCAAGACACATGGGTTACACAACGTACCTAAGACATGGGTAACACTTTTGGGCCGAAGGGATTTTCGAGCGGTTCGAGCAGCCGAGTCTTCAGATCGACTTGACTGCCGTCCACTTATCTCCGGTCCAGGGTCAAAGCGTAGATGTCGCTGGAGCCGTTGTCGCGAAGCAGAAGGGGAACATCATTGGGGTCCAATCCAAACCAGAATCCCGTCGCCCCCGTGAGATAAGTGCCGGTCAGATCCGCGACCCGTTCCTGCTTACCGTCCGGAACTGAAATGCGATCAACCAACCATGGTTCCGGTCCGCGAAGCGCGTAAATAAATTTTCCGTCGCGCGACCAGGTGGGGAAGCCCCACGCCCCTTGGTGCCTTGCGAGAGTGGACCATTGCCGATTCTGCACATCGAAGAGTTTGATTTCGGTGGTCGCCGGAATAGTCATAGCCGCGATGAATCGTCCATCCGGGGACCAGCGAGGCGAAAACAATTCATCCGAGCCGGGTATCCTGCTCACTTCGCCGCTGGCGACATCGAAGATGGCCAGGGATGCCTTCGGCTCAAAGACCGCATACACGATTTTGCGACCATCGGGAGACCAATAGCCATCTTCCAGGCCCGTACCCTCCACCGAGGGGAGGAGTTGTCGCGGGCTTCCGCCTTGGGCAGCGACGGTGTAAAGCGCAGAGAGCCGCGAATCTTGCTTAGCAGCAAAGAGAATCTGCTTCCCGTCGGGCGACCAACGGCAAACGACGGGGCGGATCGGAGGGCTCGTAAGTTGCACCCGCTCACTTCCGTCCGCTTTCGCACGCCACAGAATGCCATCGGGATAGGTGACGTAGGCGATCTGCTTTCCATCACTCGAGAAGGATAAAAACTCGGCGGAAATTCCGCCAAGGTACGGTTCTATCCGTTTGGACTTCGCATCGAAGCGGGCCAGTTCCGCGCGTGGCGTGGTACCCACGGTAAAAATCTTCTTGGCGTCCCGGCTGGGGATGGGGGTGCCCCAATGGATAGGGCCGGAGGTGAGCGGGTAAGGAAGGGGGGAAGTTTGCCCGAAGAAACTACGGCGCTCGTCGAGAGCCCATACCTGCTCGAAGCCTCCGACATTGGGCCCATTTTCGTTGTTGCCTCCGGCGAGAAACAGGTAGAAATTCCCATCGCGAGTCCACCGTCCGCAGCACTGTCCCTCAGGCCCCTGCCAGTAAGGAAACACGGGGTGAAGGTTTCCGCCCGAAGAAGAAATCTCCCAGAGCACGGTATTCCGGGTAAAGCGAATACGGTCGCCGTCTGGACTCCAGGCCATGTCCGAAATCGCGCCATCTCCTGTGGCCAGTTTCTTGACGTTTGTCCCGTCAATTTTCATCGAATAGAGATTCTCGTCCCGGTCCGAATACGCAATCGAGGTTGCGTCCGGCGACCAGGCCGGAGAGGAGACGCCCGCCCTCTCCGTGATGAAGCGAGGCGGGCCCCCGGCCGTTCCCATAGCGAAAATGCCGGAAGTCGACCAGAGAAGAAGACTTGCTCCATCCGAGGACACATCGGTGGCAATGGGGGAATTCGATCCAGCGGATATCGTGGCGATATCCCCTCCGGTGATCCCGACCCGTCCCACTGGCCCCAACGGATAGATATTGAAATAGAGGCTGCTTCCGTCCGTGCCCGCGAGACCCCCGATGTAGCCGTTGTGGGTAATCTGGGTGTATTCCGCGACACGAGGCGGCAACGACGGCTTGGCCAAATACCAGACTCCTAGAGCAAAAGCCGCAAGGACAACGGCTGCGACAGCGCCTATCCGCCGGGACGGCCTCATGGTTTTCCGCGGCGCTTCAACTTCCACTGGCTTCGGCTCCAGAGGCGCCACCTCGCGGGAATCCGACCATGCTTCCAGGGCAAAGCCCAAGTCGGAAGCCGATTGGAAACGCTGCTCCGGGTTTTTCTCCAGACAGCGCTGCACCACTCTCTGCAGCGCCGCCGGAAGATTTGGCGCAATCTGCGAAATGCGCTGAGGCTCTTCGTTCAGGATGGAGCTCATGGTTTCGGCGGACGTTGCCTTGCGGAACGCGCGCCTACCTGTAAGCATCTCGTACAGAATTGCTCCGAATGCAAAAATGTCGGCGCGATGATCCGCCTTTTTCCCGCGCACTTGCTCGGGCGCCATGTAGCCGGCAGTGCCCATCACTATGCCAGGCTCCGTTCTTTCCGTTAGGGTGGGCGTATCGCTGTCCACGGCCGGTTGGTCTTGCGTGAGTTTCGCCAAACCAAAATCGAGAATCTTGACGCGCTCATCCTTGGTCAGGAACAGGTTCTCCGGCTTCAAATCGCGGTGAACGATTCCTTTCTCGTGAGCGGCACCCAAGCCGCGGGCAATCTGCACTCCATATTCCACAACCTTACTCACTGGCAACGCACCCGCGCGAAGCCGTTCCCGGAAATTCTGCCCTTCCAGCAATTCCAGAACCATGAATGGCGTGCCCTGGTAAGTGCCCAACTGGAACACGGCTAGGATGTTGGGATGGTTCAACGCGGCCGCGGCCTGCGCCTCCTGCTCGAAACGACGCAGCCGGTCTGGGTCGTTCGAGACAAACTGCGGCAGAACTTTGATGGCGACGGCGCGTTTGAGACGCGTGTCTCGCGCCCGATAAACCTCGCCCATGCCGCCAGAGCCGATCAGCGTCTCAACTTCGTAATCATCGAGCCTGGTTCCGGGCTTGATTGTCATAGCCAGCGATGAAGATTTGAGGAAGCTCGACCCCATTTCGTCGCTGGCCGAGAGAAGCGACTCGATCTCCCGGCGGAGGGTGGTGTCGGAGGCACAAGCATGATCGAGAAACGCGGGCCGGTCTACGGGCGGAAGCTCTAACGCTTGATACAGCACGTTGCTTAACTTTTGCCAGCGCTCAGGCGTCATGGGAAGGTTTCGGGCGCATCTCGCGGGATAGCCAGATTCTGGCCGTGGTCCAGCCTCTTTTTACAGTTGCCGGAGAGACCCCCAACACGCGGGAAGTCTCCTCGATGGACAAACCGGTAAAGAAACGCAGCTCGACAATCCTGCTTTGCTGAACGTCGAGTTTGGCCAGGGCGTTCAGTGCGTCGTCGAGGGCCACTAAATCCACAGTTTGCTTTGGAAACAAAGTCATGGCGCTATCGAGCGGTACTTTGTTCCTTGCGTTTCGCTTGGCAGCATTTCGCCGCCTGGCGTATTGAACCAGAATCTGCCGCATCAAGTTGGCGCTGACCGCAAAGAAATGTTCACGATTCTGAAAGTCCATGGGGTGCTGTTTCATCAGGCAGAGATAGGCCTCATGCACCAAGGCGGTTGTTTGCAGAGTGTGACCGGAGGCCTCGTTACGAAAGTGGCGGTGGGCTATTCGGCGAAGCTCGCCGTAGACCAGCGGCACCAAACGGCGCAGAGATTCCTCGTCCCCGGCCCGCCAATTAGCCAGTAGCTCACTGACAGGCTGTGCTGGCGGTTCTGGCATGAAAAAGCCCTCTACGGTACGAGCTTCCGCGGCCGAAACGTTTACTGCTTGCGCCCTCTAAGTCAACTCATTGAAAGAAAGCAGGTTAGAGCCGCCCTCTGGGGATTCCCTGGGCTGAATCCCGGAAAGCGGGACCTGTTCCAGCCTGTGAGCCAATTTAGCCCGGAATTGCACTTTAACAAGTAGAAGCAGGTCGGTCAACCCGGCTCGATGAGGAGGGATGAATCATGAAAGCAGCATTCGGAATTGCATTGCTTTTGGTTTGGCCGCTCAGCAATTTGGCGACACCAGCCCCACAGAAGCAGGTCAATGACTCCGTGCCCTGCCTCATTGCGGATGTCTCCCGGAGCGGCCTGCAATCAGGAACTTCTGAGACGAGGCAGCAAACAGAGACGGGACGCGGTACGGCGTACTCCGAGAACAAACAGGGTATCGCTGCGATCATCGGCGAGCCGGCGGACTTGAAGAAGGCGGAGCACTGGTTTGAAAAAGCGGCACGCAGAGGCTATGCGCCGGCCCAAGTCAACCTGGCGATGATGTATTTGCAGGGATGGGGAGTTGTGCGCAATGACGGCGCGGCACTCTACTGGCTCACGCTTGCCGCGCAACAGGGACATCCCGTAGGGCTGTTTAATCTCGGGCAACTTTACTTAAAGGGATGCGGTGTGCGTGAGGACTACCCGGAAGCCTTTCGGCTTTTTCAGGAAGCAGAGCGAAAAGGAAATGCGGCAGCGCAGGTCAACCTTGGTTACATGTACGACGAAGGTTTAGGCGTGCCCCGTGACCGGGCGGTGGCCGCTGAATGGTACCGCAAAGCAGCAGAGGCAGGGGAGGTTGCGGGAGAATTCAATCTTGCTGATCTGTACTTGCGAGGAGAAGGACTAACACAAAGCGACAAGCTCGCGTTTGAATGGTTCCAGAAAGCTGCGCTGCAAGGGCATCGCAAAGCTCAGGTCATGGTTGGCACCATGTGTGCGGAGGGACGGGGCACAGCAAAGGACCTCGAATCCGCATACGCCTGGATCGGCGCCGCACAGTCAGAGGGAGAACTCGACATTCAGCGATCGCTGGCCAAGATCGAACGCCAACTGCCACTTGACGCGCTTCAACGAGCTAAAGGGCGTGCCCGGGTGCTCGCGCAACCGCCTAAGCAAACTATCGCCGTTGGCTTACTTTACTGATGTGGGCTCTGGCAGAAATGGCAGGAACAACGGACTCGAACCCGCAGCCTCTGCACTGCGGGGTCTCGCATCGGACGGCACGTTTGTTCTGTTGGCACCGGTTCCTGTTTGCCCGGACCCCATGTCTCTGATTATGCGAAGGCAGCGGATCATGGGATCTCCTGCTGGATCTCGGAAGGAATTGCGGGCAGTCCTGGATCTTGCGGCCGCTCACCGCATCCGTCCCCAACTGCGGAGCTTTCCTCTCGAACGCGCGGGCGAGGCGTTGACAGATTTGGAGACTGCCCGACCTGCTGGCCGTGTTGTTCTCGTGATGGAACAGTAGTTTTTTCTTGGTCTGTGCTTTGCAATTCGGACGGTGAGGCACGACAGTTAGCCATCGAAAAAGGTGAAGGGCGGAAGATGAAGTTTCTTGGCGCTCTAGTTTCGTTACTGCTCCTTGCGGTTCCGACATTCTGTTCGAAGGTCAAACACGTCACCGCAAACGGCGCCGATTTCGTATATGTGGAAAAAGGTCGCGGCACGCCCATTTCTGCTGGTTCACGGAAGCCTGAGTGATTTCACCATGTGGTCGGCTCAAATGGAGGTCCTGGGGCGCAACCACCGAGTGATCGCGCTCAGCCGGCGGTACCACTGGCCGAACGCGTTGAAGCAAGAGCCTAAAGACTACACACCAATTGCACGCCCAGGACGTGGTCGCGTTCATCCAGGCCCTGCGACTTGCGCCGGTGCACCTTGTGGGGCACTCCTACGGTGGATTTGTCTGCGCCTACGCGGCGAAAGATCATCCGGAGCTGGTCCGTTCGCTTACTCTCATAGAGCCGCCAATCTTCTCTTTTCTCTCTTCCCATCCGGAACGGCCGCCCTTTGTCACTACTGCTTTAGACTTGTTTGCAAAAGGGGAAGACGATTCTGCTGTGAAATCCTTCATCTCTGGGGTTCATGGTCCGGGCAGCTTTGAGCGGCTTCCACCCAAGATTCAGGAGCACATGCTCTTGAACGCACACGAGATGCGCGCCGAACTCCGAATGCCCCCAGAGCGATACTTTCCGGTCTTCACTTGCGACGATGCACGCCGAATCACAATGCCTACGCTCCTCGTAACAGGCACGAACAGCCCGAGCTCCTTTCGAGCCATTCTCGATCAACTGCATGTTTGCGTGCCATCAAGCAGCGTAACCGAAATTCCTGCTGCGTCTCACGGAGTGGAATTTGAAAACCCGGAGGCATTCAATGACGCATTGCTCAACTTTGTCGTACAGGTAGAAAAAGCTTCTCAGCTCCGCGAAAAAGACAGGCCGAACATGAAGAAAATTGCGCCGAAGTGAAAAAGCTTTCAGAGTGCTGTTAGCCACCTATCGGGCCGCCGGTGCGACCGGCTTTATTGTATTCAGTCCGACAAACTCCCTACGCATGTTCCCCGAGAGATTAGTCGTAATAGGAAGGCTTGTAGAACGCAATTGAAGGATTGCTCCCGGCTTCGTTCTAGCGGGCAACTCGGAAGTAATGCAAATGTTGCAGACGGCGGCATTCGCAAGTTACCTGCTCGGACGTGGGGCTGCGACCAGCACAGCTCAGCGAGCTACTGCGGAAAACTCATGCGTTGCAGAATGGCCTGAAAGCGCGGTTCGGAGCGCAGGGGATCGAGCCTGGGATCATCCTTGGCCCAAGTCATGCAGATCGAATGCGCCTGGTAGGCATTTTCCAACGCGTGCAGCGCTTGCTCCCTATCGCCCAGAGCCAGGTACGTTGTGCCCAGTTCATAGGGACAGACCCAGCGCTGTTTACCGAGTTCCAGCAATCTTCGTAGCGACGCTTCCGCTTCCGCCCGCTGACCCGCAGCGGCAATCGCAGTCGTAGCCGTTGCTACATCCAGCGGGTTAGCTTCTGGGAGCCGCACCAGCCGCGCCTCCTTCAGCGCTTCTGGTAATCGCCGGCTTTGCACTAAGGCTATCGCCAGGTACGTGCGGCAGGTGTAGCATTTCGCATCGAGCTCCAGTGCCTTGCGCTCAACCTCGATGGCGCGGTCGTACTCGCGTCCCAGAAAAAAATACATTCCGTTGTTGGCTTGAATCAGCAATGAAAGCGGATCAAGTGCTCGCGCCCGCTCACTGGTAGCAAATGCCTCGGCATGGTGCCCGAGGGCTGAGAGGTAGTTTGCGTAGTGGTCTTGAGCGAGCGCGTTGCCAGGATTGAGTTGGATGGCACGTTGCAAGTGCTGTTGCGCCGCCGGCCAGTCCCACCGGTAGATCAATTCCACATAGCCCAATGCGTCATGCGCTTCGGATAGCCCGTCATCCAGCTCGAGCGCCTTGCGCGCCGCTTCCTCCGCCTTGGGCATGACTTCATGCGGTGCCAGGTAGTAGTCCGCTTGCGCCAAATAGGAAAGCGCCATGCCACTGTAAGCCAGCGCGAATTGCGAGTCTTTGCCAAGCGCTGACCTGAAATTCGCGATGCTGTCCTCCAGGTCCGCCTTCGATGTCGCGGCATTCAAGTCGTGTCGGCCGCGCAAGTAGGCTTCATAGGCCTGCGGATTAACTGCACGAGGCTGTTCCCCGGGCAACAGGTTAGCGCGGATCTGGCGTGCCACACCCCCGGCGACCTCCTTTTGCAGTGCCAGAATGTCCCGCAAATCGCGCTCATAGCTCTGCGCCCAGACGTGCTGATCTGTGAAAGAGTCCACTAACTGTGCCGAGATGCGCACCTGCTCTCCCGACCGGAACACCGTGCCCTCAACAATCCCATCGACGTGCAATTCGCGGCCGATCTCAGGAACGGACTTTCGTGTGCCCTTGTATTGCATTGCAGTAGTGCGCGAGATGACCCGCAGCCCATTTATCTGCGCCAATTGCGTGATCAACTCATCGGTCATCCCATCAGCAAAATACTCCTGGGAAGGATCGCCGCTGAGATTCTCAAGCGGCAGCACGGCGATGGATTGAATGCGCCTTGTGGCGGCTGCTCCTAGAAGTCGTTGTCGCAAGCCTCCGGCATTCAGGCTGATGAGCAGCGCGAGCAATGCCGCGGCGCCCGCGCCGGCGGCAATCCACAACCTTGCCCTGAGGCTTAAGCTGGCTTTGGAGCTTTTCACAGGCAGCGCGGCTACCTTGTCGCCGACTGCAGATGACGTGGTTGGAAAATTCTCGACGTGGGCTCCTGAATCCTGAGGGGAGGCGGAGGGGATACTCTCCACCGCGCCGGTGAAGCGGTAGCCTCGACGCGGCAAGGTTTCGAGGAATCGTGGGCTCTCAGCCGACTCGCCCAGAGCCTCACGAAGGCGGTTGATGGCGTTGTTCAGCCCGTGATCGAAGTCCACGAAAGTGTCGCCGGGCCACAGTGCCTGGCGCAACTCTTCGCGCGTCACCACTTCGCCTGGGCGCTCGAGCAACATTCCCAAGATTTGGAACGGCTGGGTCTGCAGCCGAATCCTCACGCCGTGTTTGCGCAGCTCAGAAACGCGCAAATCCATCTCAAACGACCCGAAGCGCGCCACTACCTGAGATGTCCTTGGGGAATTCACGATGAACACCCCGCATTGAATTGGCCAGAGTGTACCACATCGATAGACAGCCATAGAAGCGTGGTAGCTCGGGAGACCAGACCCGGCGGCCTTTGGATTCAAGTACTTACACCGGGAGATTTATTTGGCAGATACGGGGTGCGTGGGGGATTGCCCTGCTGGGGCGTCTACGCGACAGTTGCCTGCGCGCGCGATTCAAACTCAGGAGGAAAAGCAATGAGATGGAGGCTCGTGTATCTGCCCTTTCTTCTTCTAGCCTTCAGTGTTTCGGTGAAGGCGCAAATCGAACCAATAGCTACTCTCAAAGTTCAACCAATTCCGCTTGCTGGCGGAGACATATTTCCACCTACCGTGCTTCGTGACGGCACGGTAGTGCCGTCTTATGGCCTTTTCAACCAGTTCGTTCCGGGTCCTCCCAACCAGAATCCGCCCTTTGACCCAATGAATGCAGACCCCCACGGCATCACCAATTTTCACGGTGTCACCGCCATGGGGTATACCGGCGGCTTCACGACCGGCCAGAAGTTCGCCGTTGTCACTGACATCCGCGTATACCAAGGGGACTACATCGGAGGGCAAATCGCGGACCCCAACACCGCAGGGGCAACCCGATCAGCGCGTGCGTACGGCACTTTTGTCGAGATATGACTCGACCTCTGGACATATGACCCCAGTTCGGGGTCACTCATTGAACAGGTTCATGACTTCAGTCCGTGGACGGCGCCCAATGGCCTTTTCTGGATCGTCAAAGTTCCGGACAGCGCAGTGCAAATCAGCCCTGACGGCAACACTCTGACCATTCACCTGGAAAACGTGCCGGTAGTCGATGCGGTTAGGTTCCCTCCCCCTGTTCCCAACAACTTTGCTCTGGACGAAACCAATATTTCGCCATATCACCTGATACGAGCGAGGACTTCCTTTGACATCACTTACACCAAGACACCGGGCACCGCACGTCAGATCCGTCCTGCAACTGATGACCCGCTGAGCCCACTGAATTGGGCCGGTAAGATGTGGGACGCCACCAATTCTGGATCGTTCTCCGTTGCTTACGACGACGGAACGTTTTCAGCTTCGGGTACCTTTGGTTCCTCAGGCAATTTTGGTGAGATGGGCACGGAACGCAACGGCTTCTTCGTCCATCACGAGGAACAAGGCGACAACGACGACATAGAAGTTGGAGCGCAACCCTCGTCGTTACCGCTTCAGCCAGCCAACATGAGCCAATCGGCAGCAACCGCCAATACGGAGAAGCCGGTGAAGTTTGCCCTTCTCAAAGGACGAGTCCCCGTAAGGGTCAGTCATTAGGGTACTTCATCGGTCCTTGTCTAGATCAGTGCACCTTTCTCGGGAACCTAGGGCGCCTTCAAGAACGGGCGCCCTGTCCCTTTACAGCATGAACATGAGGGGATTATCTATACGTCGAGGCAGACGTAAGGTGGAGACCACGTGCGCGCACAATCGCCAATAGCGGAGCATTGCGGGAGCGAGCACCAATCTCTTGCGTCACTCCTTGTCATTGGCCGCTACAGCAGCTGGAAGGTGGCTGCCAGTTTGGCGGTCCTGATTTGGGGCATCGCTCTCACCGGAGGTCTTTTGCTGCGTTAAACTAAACGCTCCAGCCCCGTTTGAATATGAGAGTTCCTCTTTTGCCACCTCAAACACGGCGAGCCCTTGGAACTGAAAGCCCTGAGAGCTCATGCACCGTTTCGACAGATGAACACAAGCCCGGAGCGGCTGAATGAGATCGATACTCTCCCTGTTAATCCTATTGAGCTTCAATAGCTCTTGGTTAGCTGGTCAGGAGTTACGAGAGCCTTCTTCCGGGGAGTCTACGGCCCTTCTCCCGGGCCTGGGAAACCATCACCATCCTATTGCGACGAAAAATGCCGAGGCGCAGAAGTTCTTCGATCAAGGACTCATCCTAAATTTCGGTTTCAATCACGACGAAGCAGTGCGTTCATTCCGACGCGCCATCGAGCTCGACCCGGAAGCTGCAATGGCGTATTGGGGCGTTGCTTGGGCTCTGGGCCCCAGGTATGCATATGTGTCGCTGACTCAAGGATCGGACATTTTCCTGGATGTCGATGTAGAAAGGGAGAGAGCCGCCTACCAAGCCGTCCAGAAGGCCATGGCTATGCGCTCGCGCGCACCGGAAAACGAGCGGCGCTACATCGAGGCTCTTGCCAAGCGGTATTCGGGCGATGCAAACCCAAATCGCAAGAAATTACTCAGCGACTACAAAGACGCGATGGCCAGGCTTGTTAGACAGTACCCGGATGATCTGGATGCGCAGGTGCTCTACGTCGAGAGCCTTGTGCTGCGGCGCCCATGGCAACTTTGGAAGGCAGATGGAACTCCCGAGGAGGGAACAGACGAGGCAGTAAGCGTACTGGAAGGAGTCTTGAGCCGCGACCCTCAGCACCCCGGCGCCAATCACTACTACATTCACGCAGTGGAAGGGTCGCAACATCTGGAGCGCGCGATCCCCAGCGCCGAGCGGCTTATGACCTTAGTGCCCGGCGCTGGACATTTGCTCCACATGCCCACGCATATCTTTTTTCAAATGGGAGACTACGAGGATGTAGCGGTAACGAATGAGCATGCCGCAGCGGCCGATGAACGATACATGGAACGCTCTGGAACAGCGGGCCTTTATCCGCTCATGCTCTACACTCACAACCTCCATTTTCTTGCTGTGGGCCGCGCTGCTCAGGGCCGCTATGAAGAAGCCAAGGTGGCAGCGGACCGTGTTGCGGAGTTTGCCGCTCTTCGTGTGAAGGAAATGCAGATGGCCGAGTGTTGGGTGGCCTTGCCGCTGTTGATCCAGGTTCGTTTTCAGCGGTGGGACGAGATCTTGCAAGCTCCAGCACCAGATTCAACTTGGCTCACTGTAAATGCCCTCTGGCTTTTCGCCCGCAGTCTCGCATTCGCTGGCAAGGCCAGGATCGTCGATGCGAACGGCGAACGAGAGCTCTTCGAGGCTGCTCTAAGGCAACTGCCGGCGAGCGCACTCTATGTGAACGGGTATAACAGCGCGGTCAGCGTGCTCAACGTGGCAGCGATCGTGCTCGAAGCTAGGTTGGCCACGGATGGGCGCAGTGCTGTCGAGCTTTGGAGAAAGGCCGTCGCGGCGCAAGACGCCTTGAATTATGACGAGCCGCCCTCGTGGTATTACCCGATTCGTGAGTCCTTGGGCGCAGCTTTGCTTCGTAACGGTCAAGCAGTGGAAGCGGAAGCGGTCTTTCGGGAAGATCTAAGGCGGAATAGACGCAATGGCCGTTGTCTATTTGGCCTGATGGAAAGCTTGAAGGCTCAAAATAAACTCGTAGACGCAGAGTGGGTCCGAAAGCAATACGAGGCCGCATGGAGGGGCGCTCCACTTCGCATCACGGACCTCTAGGGATAACTCCCGGGTTGCTCGTGATCTGGACAGAACGGGTTTGCAGACTCGCCAAGCCGCATGCATTTATGCCCAACCAATACCTCTGGGTTTTCCAGTAAACTGGCTACCCAGTGAGGGATCGCCACTTGCACAAACATAGGTCGCGTTTCCACCAGAGTTTCAGCGCGCTCTTCCTACTTCTAGTTGCGGCCTCCGCAGTTGCCCAGTCCGTTCCTCCGCAACTGATGAACGGCCTCAAATGGCGACTCATTGGCCCATTCCGAGGAGGTCGAGTAGTTGCCGTCGCAGGAATTCCGGGTGACTCGAGAACTTTTTATTTTGGAGCTGTCAATGGCGGAATCTGGAAAACCACGGACGCCGGAACCGTCTGGCGGCCCATCTTCGACGACCAGCCTGTGGGCTCGATCGGAGCAATCGCAGTGGCACCAGCGGACCCCAAGACGATCTACGCCGGTACTGGTGAGTCGGATATTCGATCCGACTTGTCTTCCGGCAACGGTGTTTACAAATCCAGCGACGGCGGCTCCACGTGGACGCGCGTAGGCTTGGAGGATACGCGCCAAATCAGCCGAATCGTGATTGATTCGCGAGATCCGAAGATTGTCTATGTGGGCGCTCTTGGTCACGCTTATGGACCAAACGAGCAACGTGGAGTTTACAAATCCGTCGATGGCGGAGCGCATTGGGCCAAGGTCCTCGATCAAGGATCTGAGATTGGCATTTCCGACCTGGCGATCTGTCGCGGAAATCCGCAGCTCTTGTTTGTCGGCACATGGAATACGCATCGTCCTCCCTGGAGTACCTACGCTCCTATTGACGGACCCGGTGGCGGCCTTTACCGCTCTCAAGATGCCGGCAAAACATGGTCACGCCTCAGTAATGGTCTGCCTGAAGGTGATTGGGGACGCGTCGGAGTGGACGTTGCGCCGGATGGCAAACACGTTTACGCCCTCATCCAGGCAAAGAAAGCAGGTTTGTATCGCTCCGACGATGGTGGCGATACCTGGACTTTGGAGAACACGGATCCTCGTCTCGTCAGTCGTGCCTGGTACTTCAACAGCATCACTGTCGATCAGCAGAATCCCGATGTAATTTACATCCCAAACGTCGCTCTTTATCGATCGGCGGACGGAGGAAAAACAGTTTCGATTGTCCGCGGCGCGCCTGGCGGTGACGATTACCACCAGATTTGGATCGATCCCAAGAATTCCGACACCATGGTTCTCGGAACGGATCAGGGCGCGACAGTCAGCCTTGACCGCGGCCAGACTTGGAGCACCTGGTACAACCAGCCGACCGCGCAGCTCTATCATGTCATCACGGACAACCAGTTTCCCTACGTCGTGTACGGCGCGCAGCAGGATAGTGGAAGCGCTGCCGTCCCCAGCCGCACCGATCACGGGCAGATCACCCCACGAGATTGGTTTCCCGCGGGCGGAAGCGAGAGCGGGTACATCGCGCCCGATCCCAAGGATCCGAACATCATCTATTTGAGTGGAACCTACGGTACCGTCGCCCGCTACAACAGGGTGACTGGATTCAGCCAGGATGTGACTCCATGGCCGGTGCCAACATTCGGTTCCGAGATCAATCAGCGCAAATATAGGGACCCGTGGACTCCAGTTCTCATTTTTTCCCCTGCTGACTTCACAACGCTTTACCTCGGGACGCAATATGTGATGAAGACCGTCGACGGCGGTCTGCACTGGCAGACCATCAGTTCCGATCTCACCGGATCGACACAACAACCAGGAGGCAAAACGGAAGGATCAACGACGATCGAGAACGCGAAGCAACGAGGCTACGGCGTGGTGTTCACCATTGCGCCGTCAGCTTTGAACCGCGACACCATCTGGGCGGGGAGCGATACAGGACTAATTCATCTCACCCGCGATGGTGGGAAAACCTGGAAAGATGTGACGCCCAGCGGCCTGACAGCCTGGAGCAAGATCTCATTTATCGAAGCTTCGCACTTTGATCCCGCGGTTGCTTACGCGGCTGTAGATCGCAGCCGGCTAGACGACCAGACACCCTATCTGTATCGAACCGGCGACTATGGAGCTACCTGGCAACTGATTACCAACGGCATTGCGGCCAACGCTTTTCTGCGCGGCATTCGCGAAGACACTGAGAGAAAGGGAATGCTGTTTGCCGGGACTGAACTCGGCGTTTACGTATCATTCGATGACGGCCGCGATTGGCAGTCCTTGCAACTCAATCTGCCGGTAGCTTCCATCCGCGATCTCGCGGTTCACGGCCAGGATCTGGTAGTCGCTACTCACGGCCGCTCTTTCTGGATACTGGACAACGTCACGCCGCTTCGGCAGGCGTTCGATGCCGAAAAGGATAATGCATTTTGGCTTTACCGTCCTGCGCCCGCGTATCGCATCGATAACGACTCCTTCGCGGGCACCCCACTTCCACCGGAGGAACCAACGGGCGAGAACCCGCCCGCCGGAGCCGTCATCGACTACGTCCTCAAGTCTTCGGCAGGCAGCGTGACGCTGGAGATCATCGATACGCACCAGAAACTCGTCCGCAGATTCTCCTCGGAAGACCGGCATCCGGAAAAGCATCCATTACTTCCCATTGCCGAGCGCTGGTTCCCCAAACCGCAGGCGCTCGAAACGAATCCTGGAATGCACCGCTTTGTCTGGGATCTTACTTGGGGGAGCTCCGGAGGAGCGGGTGTGGATGAAGAATCCGAATACCGCAATCCCAGGGGTCCTAAATGTGTGCCGGGGATCTACACGGTCAGACTCACCGTTGACGGAAAGCCGCAGACTCAGGGTCTAAAAGTTGTGATGGATCCCCGCTCCGCCGCCACTCCCGAGATACTTCAGCTGCAATTGCAACTCGGTCAGCAGATATTTGCCGAAACCCTGGAAGCGCGCCGCGTGCTCGCGGAAATCGCTTCACTGCGGAAACAACTTGGCGATCTCGAGCAGAAGGTTGGCGAGAAAGATTCGGCTATTAAAACGGTACTGGTGGATGCTCAAACTGAAATTTCAAAGATTGAAACCAACCCGGGGGCCGGTCCCGGGCAGACTACAGGTCTGCAGGATGCCTTCGCCGATATCGCGTCGGCGCTTCGCGTGGTCGAAAGTGGTGATCGTGCCGTCCCTTCACAGGCGATTGCTGTTTACGATGAGTCCGACCATTGCGTCAAAGCAGCCATCGCACAATGGAACGAGTTTAAAACAACTAAACTTCCCCGGCTTAATCAGAAATTGGCTGAAGCAAATCTCGCTCCAATCGCTATCTCGGAAATCGAACAGGAAGTCCAATCTCTAATGTCACGCTAGACTGTTTGTCTCCTGGCGTGCGATCAGTTCGGGACACTCCGTCTCCCGAGCGTACCCGCAAAAAAAATGCCGGATTGAATCCGATCGGCGCCATTCTGGCCGGGTTGTCGTCAACTCTTACCTAATCACGTTACGTCAGAGTTGCCCGTCATCTGACCAGGACCCGAACTGCGAATGCCGGTCCCGAGTGTAAACGCCTGTCAGCAACAGTTAACGTCCCTGCGGTTCTTGGCCTCAGAGAGCAATAGCGAGAAAACGAATGAGGTTTCATAATCCATTTGACTGCCGAGCGGTCAAAAAGGCACGATTCCGCTTCATCCTGGGCCTCAGGAATGGGAGAAAACCGCATGAACATGAAGAGCATGCTGATCTGCTTAAGTACCGTCATGTTGCTAACCTTTAGCTTCTTTGCCATTGCTGCGCAAGAAGGGAAGCTGATTCAGCAACGCATAACCGCCGACGAGATTCCCTGGTCCAAGTCGGTGAGCAATCGGCCAGGATCAGGCATGCAGCCGGGACTCGAAACCGTGTTTGTGGTTGGTGACGGGGACCAGCAGGGACTATTTTCACTGGTTTTTAAGGTGCCCGCACACACCGCCATTCAGCCCCATTCGCATCCGGACGAACGCTCGTGCTTTGTGCTCTCAGGCCTCTGGTATTTTGCCTACGGAACTGTTCGCGACGAGACAAAACTGAAGGCTTTGCCTCCGGGCAGCAACTACACCGAGCCCGCTCATGCCGTTCACTTCGCGGGTACGAGGGAGCAGGAGGCGGTCGTGGAATGCACGGCCGTCGGGCCGACTGGAACGACTTTCATCAATCCGGCTGACGATCCGCGCAAGAAAAACTGACTGGGCCAAGTGTGGTGATTGCAGCGTAGTCGGAGCTTTGTTGGCGTAGCGACACTCTTCGATTGTGAGCTGCTAACGCGCGGGCGGCGGCGATATAGGTGCCGACCAGTGGGCGTCTCGGAATCGCCAGTGCCCGTCTCGATAGTCGACGAGCCCAGTAAAGTATCCGACTTCCTCGATACGATGCCCAGCCTTATCTACCTGGATCTCGCGCCACGACGCTGCGACGACCGCGAGTTCAGCAGTGAGAGGATCAACGCGCAAATCGTCGCCCCATGTCAAGTCGATACGGTTGATGGTCCGCGCAAAATTCCGAGTGCCCTCCTTTGCAGCGGCGGCGTTCGGGAACGCTAGCTGTCCGTTAACGGCCATGAAGAACCCTGGGCCAGTGTCGAAGAACTTGAGCCACGCCAGCGGCCCCTCTTGAGTGACATCATGGGCCACCGTATGCATCAACGTGCGCGCGCTTTCGTCAATGGCGGCAACACTAGCAGGTGTAAGCGATTGTAATTCGGCTGATCCTGAGGTGCGAGCGGAACAACCAGCCGAAGCGAAAGCCGCCAGGAGAAGAATACTCCGCCAGATCAATACAGAGAGAGTTTTCACCGACAGGTCAGCTTTCCTGATCGCTTGGTGAGAACTACAGGAACGAACAGAACGGGGATTCTTATCAAAAACTCCCGCAGAAAGCATGCGATACCTCCTACCTTTAGTACATCCGTGCGGCGCGGAACGATTCGCAGTGGTGCCGTCGGACTGTCTCGACCTAACGCTGCATAGGTTAGTACTATACTTCCTCGCGAGGAATAACATGGCAAACCGCTTTGGCGCAGACATTCTGATTCAAGCCCCAGATCCTAAGAAAGCTGCCCTTTTTTATGTCAACCATCTCGGATTCGAAATTACCGACAACAATCCGAAAATGATCGGCTTGCATGGTCAGCACATCAACTTATTCATAGAGCCTGGGCCACCCTTGGGACCGGTCTTGGAAGTGACGGTTGACAACGTTGTCGACGCGAAGCAGCGACTAGTAGAGGAGGGCTGTGAAGTTGTCAAGGACGAGCCGGATTTCCCTCGCTGCTATATCAAAGACCCGTTTGGCCTAATCTACAACCTCACCAGCTAGGACCGGTGCGTCGTTCCCAATAGAGATGGCGAGCGGATTGTCGGCCGGAAGCAATTCGGTACCTTCCGAGTGGCCCGTCACTCGGGCGCGATCCGTCCGTGTGATCCCAGAGCTATGATGAGCGACGGCTTTTCGATGGTTAGAGAATGCCGGCGCGACCGGCCCATCGGGCGATATAGCTCTGTAGGAATGATGTGAAGGCGTCCGCGCCAGGTGGAAGCTTTTTCCCACGGAGGCTGATTCGCGAGAAGTCCACGTTAACAACTGGATTAGTCAGCTTGCTAATCGCAACTTTGCGATTTCGGCAGGCGGGCAACACGAACGAAGGGATGACGGCAATGCCCTCGCCTGCCTCTACCATGGCGATCATGGTGTCGAGATAATTGAAGACGGCACGCCGATGAACGAATCCACCGGCGCGGGCAAAATGCTTGTCGATAAACTGCTGGACGACACTGCTCGGCACGAGCGAGACGAGCGGCTGTCCCTTCAGAGCAGACCAGGTGGTAGAGGAGCGGCGCAATGCCGGATCGTCATCGGGGCGAATCACCATCAAGGAAAAACGAAACAATGGAGTCCGACGGATTCCAGGCGCGGGCTCAAAAAACGCACCCACGCTCATATCCAGTTTGCCCTCCACAACCATCTGCGAGAGGGCAAGTCCACCGACATCGAAGACTTGGATTCGGAGGTCGCTCCGGTGAGTGCGGAATTCCTTAATGGCTTCCGGCAGTATGTTGGCCGCCACCAGTGGTGGCGCGCCAACGGACAAGGTGTGGCTAGCTTCGGTTGCCGACCGCCCGATGCGCGAGACGGCACCATCAACCTTTTCCAGGCTCTCCCGTACAACGCCAATCAATTCATTGCCGTAACTTGTCAGCCCGACGTGGCGCGTGGTGCGATCAAACAGGCGGAATCCAAGCTGGGTTTCCAGCTCTCGAATCAATACGCTCAAGCCAGATGGGGTGATGTAGAGGGCTTCCGCGGCGCGCGAGAAGCTTCGATGTTGCGCAACCAGCAGAAAAGCCCGGAATTGTCTGGACGTAAAATCCATTGATGACTATCACTCAACGATTCGTGAATTATTTGAACTTGTATCACAAGACCGTACGGATTGAAATGGTCCTGCGGCTGGCTTCGGCCTCGGCGATGCCGAGACGCTGGGGAGCGGGCTCTTGCAAGATTTGACGGTTAAACAGCGCATTTCAATTGGCGGCGCCCGTGTCCCGGAAGTGCCTTCTTTCTTTGTCCGCCTGACGCCCAGCCAATGGCTCATCTGCGCAGTCGCGGCACTCGGCTTTGCGTTCGACCTTTACGAGACTTTAGTGTTGCCGCTCATTGCCCGTCCCGCACTCGCCGCTCTCGGCAACTTCAAGCCTGGCAGCCCCGATTCTAACCTCTGGGTGGGACTGCTGTTTTATTTACCATTGGCTTCGGGGGGTATCTTTGGGCTCCTGGGGGGCTACCTCACCGACCTTTTAGGGCGCCGGCGTGTCTTGGTGTGGAGCATCTTGTTGTATGCCTTCTCGGCTTGTGCCGCCAGCTTTGCACTCACATTGCCGCAGCTATTGTTTTTTCGTTGCACCACCATCATCGGCGTGTGTGTCGAATTTGTAGCTGGGGTAGCATGGGTGGCGGAGCTCTTCTCCAATCCCAAGCAGCGTGAATCCGTTCTGGGCTACACGCAGGCGGCCTTCGGTTTTGGGGGGCTCATGGTGACGGGAGCCTATTATGTTGCCGTCAGCTACGCCGAACGGTTTCCAGCCATCCACGGCAGCCACGAAGCTTGGCGCTATACGCTATTGTCCGGGCTGATCCCTGCGATTCCACTGATCCTTATGCGGCCGTTTTTGCCCGAGTCGCCAATCTGGCGGGAAAAGAAATCCAAAGGTACATTGAAGCGGCCGAGCATCGCGGACCTGTTCCGGCCCGCACTGCGAAAAACGACGTTGGTCTCTACCTTCTTGGTAGCTTGCAGTTATGCTCTGGCTTCAGGGGTCATTCTGCAGACGTCTCGTATGGTGCCGGGACTCCCGGAGTTGCGCGGACTGGCGCCCCGTCTGGTGGAGCAAACGGTGAGCCGCGTGCAACTTTTTCAAGAGTTAGGCACGATTGCCGGGCGCTTGCTGTTTGCCTTTCTGGTCGTTCGAATCGCGTCCCAGCGCCGTCTGTTACGTATCTTTCTCCTTCCGGGCTTGGTTGTCTTTTCTTGGGTCTATTTTTTCGCTGCAACGCACAGTCTAGTGCTGCTAATATGCGGGATTTTTCTCGCGGGTCTCTTGCTGAATGGGCCGTTTAGTCTTTGGGGGAATTACCTGCCGCGGGTGTATCCGACTCACTTGCGTGGTACCGGCGAGGGTTTCGCGATCAACATCGGAGCCAGAGTGATCGGCGCATCGAGCGTACTTCTCACCACGCAACTCGCAAATGTCATGCCCGGTCCCAGTGCAGCTGCTCAGCTTGCTTATTCGGCTGGCAGTGTCGCCGTCCTCGCCTATACGATGTCGTTGATCGGGAGCATCTGGCTGCGTGAGCCTGAAGGCGGGCAACTACCCGATTGAAGGGTGCGAAGGCGATGTCTCCACGGCTCGTAGGGATAGGAAGATTTGGCTTGCCAATGAGTCCGTCGACTTCGTCGGTCTCCTTCAAGGAAGCCTTGCTGACATTCCTTTTTATTTTGTTCATCGCCATTGTCGCCCTCAGCTATCTCATACCTCCGGCCGTAGTTCCGGCGTCTGCTCCAGCGACAGAGTTCTCTGCCGAACGCGCGATGAAGCACCTGAAAGTCGTCGCCCGTGAGCCTCACCCGACCGGCTCGATTGCCAACGAGCGTGTCCGCGATTACATCGTCGAACAGATTACGTCTTTGGGACTGAATCCAGAGCTGCAGAAATCTGTTATCACCACATCGTGGGATATCGGAGGAGCCCCTTACAGCGCAGGAACCGTAGAAAATGTCATTGCCAGATTGCCCGGAACAAACACCACAGGTGCGCTTCTTCTTGTGGCGCACTACGACTCGGTGGCGACTGGGCCCGGCGCTAGCGATAACGGCTCCGGCGTTGTAACACTCCTCGAAACTCTTCGCGCGCTCCGCAGCGGGCCTTCACTCAGAAACGATGTGATTTTTGCATTCACTGATGGGGAAGAAGATGGAGGGCTTGGGTCGCAAGCCTTTGTAGATGAGCATTCCCTCGCAAAGCTCGTGTCAGTGGCTTTGGTCATCGATTCAGGCGGAAGCTGCGGACGGGGGCCACTCGTTGTGGAGAATCAGCATCAGCAGAACGGCTGGCTCGTTCGAGAAATGGCCGAAGCACTGCGACGTCCCTTCGCGGCATCCATTTCCGATGATTTTCGCGGCGCCATGAGCTATGGCGATGATTTGAACCTGTACCCGAAGGGAATTGAGACGATCACCTCTGGCATCAACAGCTGCCCGACCACGTATCACACGGCGAAGGACGACTTGGAGAATCTTGATGCTCGTAGTGTTCAAGATTTGGGCAATTCCTGTCTCACTCTGGCGCATCACTTAGGCAGCCTGGACTTGAAACACCCGTCGGAAGGCAAAGTGGTTTATTTTACTTTTTTTGCTAGACTTTTTTTCTACCCTGTAACCTGGGTTCTGCCGCTGACTCTGCTCATCCTTGCAGTTCTTGCCGGTATCTTGTTCCTTGGATTCCGTCGTCGACAATTCACGACGCGGGGCCTGAGCTTCAGCTTTCTGCTGTGGCTCGCTGCCTTGTTGGTTAGCGGAGGACTCGTAGCTCTTATCTGGTGGGCTCTCCAAGCGCTGCACCTAGTGAACAAGTCTTTCCTGTCCGCCTACAATGTCACGCCCTACGGAGTAGGATTTGTGGTGCTCACAACCGCCAGTGCCTCCGGGCTTTTCGTCTGGTTCCGTCAGAAGCTAGATGCGGCGAATCTCGCGGCTGGTGCTCTTCTGCTGTGCATCGTACCCATGGTTCTCACTTGTTTCTTTGCGCCAAACGCCAGCTTTCAATTCACTTGGCCCCTCGCGGCGGCCTTGCTCCCGATGGGGCTTGGACTCGCTCTTAAACGATCCGATTCGTTGTTGCTGAAGTTCGTGCGACTGCTCTGTGCTATCCCCGCGCTCTTTCTATTTCCACTGTTCATCGGGTACTCGGTGACCACTCTAGACGGGAAAATGGGAGACATGATCATTTTGGTGTTTCTCATGATCGTCCTGCTGGCCCTGCTGGCACCGCAGCTCGATGTCTTGACTGCGCACGGCAGAATGTTAGTTCCGGGAGCGTGTGCGCTTTTGGCGTTCGGTCTCATCCTCTACGGCGCGCTGAGCAGCGGTTATGATCCTAAGCATCCAAAACCCGACACGATTTCTTATTGGCTGGATACGGACACAGGAAAAGCCTCGTGGATCAGCTTCGACGAGAAACCGGACAACTGGACTTCGCAGTTTCTGAACGGGCATGTTGAAGCCAGCACGCTGCGCCTCTTCAACCCTGTCGATGGCGACAGTATTCTCAAAGCGGAAGCTCCACGCGTCCAGCTTTCTCCGCCCCGCATCGACACGATAGAGGATTCCACCGCGGGTGGCGAGCGCGGGCTTCGTTTGCGCCTCGTTTCACCGCGACGGGCCCGCATCATCTGGCTTCAGGTGGAGAAGGCCACCGTTCTCACTGCGACCATCGAAGGCCGGAACGTGCAGGTCAACGAGGTGGATAAGCGGAACAAAGCGTGGGGAATTGTTTACCTGGCCTTGCCGTCGGAAGGGATTGAAGTGGATCTCTCCTTCAAAGCCTCGGAAAATCCTCATCTCACCTTGATTGATCAGTCCGATGGTCTTCCAAACATCTCTGGCTTCCACGTCGAACCGCGGCCGAACGGCCGGATGGCTTTGCCTGTGACATGGCCCTTTTTTGATTCAACGGTTTTGGTAAGTCGCATGTATCCAAACATTTTGGAGAAAAACTCTACCGGTCGGTACTGACAACAGTGGTCGGATTTCCTAAGCCGTGCGTGCAGAGGATATATTACAAATCACCCGCCAAGAATCGCGTTGTGTTGACAGGTCCCAGCGGCGGTTCCTGCGCCAACTTGTCCGTGCAACCCGCTATACGCAGGACTGGGCACACTCGGCATTTCGAAGCGAACTGCAACGCGATCACTCCCGGATAGCCGGCAACCCTTCCCTTAACGGATTATGGAAGGTTTGCCCGTCATCCGATCACAATCGACTGCACGTCCTAATCGGTTTTGTTACTCTCGGAGCAAATCGGAATGGCAACGTTCCGCTAGACGCACGACAAAAGTCGTGCGAGAACGCACAGTATCTGAGAGCAGGCACAAGCAGGGAGGCGTCACATGAAAGCTCAATTTGGCTGTCATTGGGCTGCGAGGGTGGAAGAAATGTTCGGTCCGCCCCGGTACAGCTTCGCATTTCGAATCAGCTGCACTGTGTTCATGATTGCGTGCTGGATGGTCTTGGCTACTTTGGCTGCAGCGCAGAACCTGCATGGTGAGCCAACAGTTGGAACAGACGCTCAGTCGTGCGCAGCCTTGGCCGAGTTGAATCTGGAAAATGCGGCTGGAGGCCCGGCCCTCGTCACATCGGCTCGTCTCATCGACGTACCCGCCACAGGTTTGGAACGGTGGCTCCCAGTGGATATGGTAGCGGCGGAGCTGGAAGCGGGCTGCACATCCATCACTATTGCGACGTGACCGGCTATATCGCGCCGCAGAACAAGTTTGAATTGAAGTTGCCAGTTCCTAGCGACTGGAACCGGAAGTTTTTCTTCTACGCCTGTGGCGCCTTCTGTGGCAGCGTCTTTGGCGACGCCTGCAACCTTGGCCTTGAGCGTGGTTATGCCTCAGTGACAGGAAACGGCGGGCATGACAGCCGTTGGGGATTTGACGGGGTTTGGGCTGCGAACGCGCCTGAACTACAGGAAGATTTTGGCTGGCGCAGCACTCATGTGGTCACCTTGATTGCCAAGGCCATCACCGAGCATTACTACGGAAAGCCGATCAAGTATTCCTACATGGGAGGCGGATCCAAAGGAGGTCAGGCCGTTCTCATGGAGGCGCAGCGCTTCCCGGGGATTTCGACGGCCTGATGGCTAGCGCCCCGGTGTACGACTACACGGGGCGAAATACCATTGCCGCAGCTTGGTTTGCACAAGCGAAAGAAATCAGAGGCATAAAACCGCGCGATTATACCTCGGCAAATGTCGGTCCGGGCGATTCTGGGCAGTTTGTCGGCAAACCTTACCCAATCGCGTTACGTCAGAGTTGTCCGACACACGACCAGAATCCGGGACACCACATCTTCAGTTCTTCAGTCGTGAGTGCTATGTGATTTCGCCAGGTAGGAACCGTCGCAAACTCCGTCCGAATCGTCGAGTCGTCCAGCCAGACTCCCACTCGTGCGAATCAACATTTCGACAGTGTGCAGAATTGCACAGGCAGCTGATTGACAGGAGTAGTACTGTGATCCCAAAGGGCGAGTCTCCTCGCGGGGAAACCAATATGAGCGCAGCTGTAATGGTGGAACGGATTGCAGAAGCGTCGCCGCGACCCAGGACTAGGATTACCGGTGTCATTTACTTGCTTTACTTTCTGACGGCGGTATTCAGCATGCTCTTCCTTAAGGGCCTTGTTGTCTATGGCGATGCCGCGTCTACAGCGAACAACATCCTGGCGCACCAGTCTTTATTTCGGTTGGGGATAGCAACTGGCCTCATCGCTACGGCGTGCTATGTCGGAGTGACAGCTCTCTTCTATGACTTATTTAAGCCTGTGAACAAGAGCCTTTCTTTACTCGCGGCGTTCATCAGCGTCGTGGGATGTGCCATTCTTGCTTTCGCTAGCGTCTTTCAACTCGCCCCGCTTGTCGTCTCGGGAGGCAGCCAGTACTTGAGCGTTTTTAACGTGGAACAGTTGCGGGCGCTGGCGTCTCTGTTTCTCGAATTGTACGGTCAGGGCGTCAGCATCTGCTTCGTATTCTTCGGAGTCTATTGCCTCCTGATCGGCTACCTAATTTTCAAGTCGAGCTTCCTGCCTCGAATTCTGGGTGTGCTGATGGCGTTTGCCGGTGTGGGTTGGCTGACCTTTCTATTCCCGCCGCTCGCAGACTATCTGTCACCCTACAATCTGGTCCTCGGCTTCCTCGCGGAATTAGCGCTGATGCTCTGGCTGCTCGTGATGGGCGTGGACCTTCAACGATGGAAGGAACAGGCCCGTGCCGCATGAAAACCACCGCCTATCGTTCGGAGCTGTGCGCTGGGCTTTCTGATCGGAAGCCCGCTCTGATTTGCGTGAACACCTGATTCAGAGTATGAGAGCACCAGTGATGATGAAACGGATTGCTGAAGTGTCATCGCGCTTCAAGGCCAGAATGGCCGGTGTCCTTTTTCTATTGCTCGTACTGACGTCAACATTCACTGAGTTCTTCGCTCGCGGCAGGTTGAGTTTCGCAGCGCACATCGCAGCGGGCGTTATAGAGGTCTCGTGCATGATCGCTGTGACGCTGATCTTCTATTACATCTTTAAGCCGGTGGACAGGCGCCTTTCTCTGCTCGCGGCGTCCTTCAACTTCGTGGCAGTCACCATTTTGCTTCTTCAAGTTCTGCCCCACAGCTTGAACATCGGCCTCGGATTTCACGGATTCTATTGGATCCTGATCAGCTACCTGATTCTCAGGTCGACCTTCCTGCCTCGGTTTCTGAGTGCACTGACGGCGATCGCGGGCTTGTGTTGGCTGACCTTTCTGTCCTCGACGCTCACAAACTATTTGTCCCCCTACGTTATGGCCTCCGCCTTCCTCGTGGAAGGATCGGTGTTCCTGTGGCTCCTCGTGATGGGCTTGAACGCTCCTAAGTGGGAAGAGAAAGCAAACAGGTTGGCCATAGGAGCGTAACATCGCGTTAGCACTCACAACTCGGGAATCGGCTCGCCAGTGGGCGGATTGTCGGCCGGCAGTAATGGCGTGAATCGTGTCTGCCCGGATTACTTCCGGCTCGCCCGTGACCCGACCGGTGCGGTGAAATGGCGCCTTTTCCTTCGTGCTGTTTGGTGTGCCGGAGGTTCGCGTTCGTCTCGAACCGCGTGTATAGTCGCCGGCAGCGGCGCGGCAATCTCGGCGCGCCCAAGGAGGGAGAAAGTATCGAAGCAGCGGCAATTCAAGAAGACGTCCGCTCGCTTATCCAAGAGTATTTCGGTGCAAGGAAAGGCACCGATGAACGCAAAATCCTCGCCTATTAGTCAGATGACGTCGTACTCGACCTTCCGACGGGAACATTCAAAGGAAAGACCGCAGTGCAAGACAATTTTGTGCGCCCATTTGTCGCCGGGTTCCCTGGCAACGTACATTCCATCCGGAACTTAGCCCACGCTAAAAATCTGGTCGCGGGACTTCCACTACTGTTGGCTGCAGCCCTCGTGTTGCTCTTTCCAAAAAGAGCACCCGCATCCCTAGGCTCTTGAATACTAGCAAGGGGCAGAGGTCGCAGGCACCCGAGACCAGGCGCCCACCAAGCCGATGCAAGCGCCGGGTGACTTCGACGCCACAAGCTCTGCGTCTAGCCTTTCCCGGAGTGTCTCGAAATTGCCCAGTGCTTCGCAGGAAAGATTGTGCTGCTGCATCTGTGGGCGAACACTGCACAGGAGATCGTAGACCCATCCTGCGAAGAACGAATCACCTCCCATGGGGATTTCCATCCACATATGCGGCGCTGGCAGACCAGCCTTTTCGAACGCCCGGAAGAGCACGAGTTCCATGTCTGGGTTTGCTCCGGAGCATTGGAAGGTCTTGCGAATGAGCGAAGCGCACGCCGACCACAGCGGGAGTTGGGCGGTAAGCAAAAGCAAAGGGGACCACGTCGGCTCGTGAAAAGCGAGCACGCCTCCGGGTCGGACCAGCCGCGAGAGGGAACGCAAAACAGCTGCGGCATCGGGGAGAAACTGCAGAATGCAACGGCCCACTACCCCATCGAAGGGCTCGCCAGTCGTCACCTCAGTCACGTCTGACTGCATAAACGTTACGTTGTACAGTCCGGCTTCCGCTACGCGAGCCCTGGCTCTGGCGATCGACCGTATGTCGCGTTCGACTCCGACGACCGCTCCCGAAGGTCCAACCAGACGCGCCGCCAGCATCGCTACGTCACCGACACCCGAGCCGATGTCCAGAATCCGCTGACTCGGACCCATCCCCGCGTCACGGAACAATCGCTCGGTGAAAGGATCAAGGCGCGCAGCCTGTCGAATCAGCCGCTCTTGCTCGGCATCGGTACTCCCAAGCACGTACTGAGAAGTGGAACCACTCGCGGTCATATCGCGCGGAATATTACCATGATTTTCTATCGGCATCCTCTTGCCTCCTGGCAGTCACTGGGCAATTCAATCGGGAAATCGTGCATGTGACAACGCGGATTTCGACGTTTTGCAGCCGATCAGACGATTCTGGACGAGCGGTCGCCCTTACTGGATTATGGATAGGGTTGCCCGTCATCCGACCACAATCGGGGGGGTGGACCCTGCCGAATCTCCAGTAAACACTATGTGGCTTTATGAGGAACGATGCCGAAGAACACCTAGCAGACGATCACCGGCTGCAACTTCCAAACGGCGTCCAATCGAACAGTGCCAACGTTGCCTACTTGAAGGGCTGAAGCTACATTCGGGCAATGAGTGCTCTCTGACGTTTCTTCAGCCCGTGTCCCTTGGCCTGTTTCACGTGTGATTCGGCGAAGTCGATTCCAACTCAGCTAGGGGCGCCTACTTGGCCTCTGCTTGACTGCCATCGCTTTTCATGTATTTTTTATAGAGGGCCGCGCCGAAGAAAACGGCCAACAACAGGCTCGAAGCGCAAAACACGAAATCCCGCAACGGACCCCACACTTTGCTGTTGATGTGATTGCGGAATTCGATCGAAGAGCCGCGCTGCCGTCGCTGGCGTGACGCCGGAAGAGTACGAAGATCGCCCGAACGCCCACCACATCGCGATCAAGAAAGCCGTCGCGGATTTCCTTTCACAAGCCATCAAGACGAAAAAGCGGAAGACTGTCGCTGGCTACAAACTCCACCTCGGACAGTTCGTGGAATCCATCGGCAAGATACATTTTCTCGACGAAGCCGGGAAAACGCAGTTGTACGCCTTTCGTGATTTTCTGGCTGGGAAGGGCTATGAAGCGAGAACGCAGCACAATCGCATGATGACCGTGCTGATACTACTTCCTGATTGGGCGACTGATGAGGCGGGGTTTATTCCCGGAGCGGATTGATAGGAAGTGGCCCGAGACCTGACGGCGAGTCCGACGACTTCACGAGGGCAATCGGCGCTAAACGGATTGACGGGGTCCAACCTCGCGGCTATGCTTTTATGTCTCGATGAGAAATTCAGGTTTAGCACTCTTTTTGCTTGGGACTTCGCTCCTTGGTCTATCTCTCGCCCTCCGGGCGCAGGATTTGCCAGAGACCCCGTACGATGAGTCTCAGATAGTTGCATGCGGACACCCTCCACCGTTCTTAACCCAGATGCTGCAGAATTCTATCCAAGGAATGCGACCAACTCAGAAATCGACGTCCCCAATGCAATTTGGTTCCCCGACTAGAGATGGCGAAATCCGCGACGAGCAAAGAGAACGGTCGAAGCAACCTAATCTCGTTACCCGTACTATTCCCACTGTCCCTCTTCGCTGCTAGAAACCCAGCTTCCTGAGTAGTCTCACCAACAAACTGTTTGTGTCCCGATTTTACATCGGAGACGCCAAGCCCGGTTCCGGTGCAGATGTTCAGTCATGCGACCCGAACAATCAGTGTCGTCTCATTTTCCGCGCATAGACGCGAGGCCCTAGAAAAGGGATGCGAATAACTATATGGACGAGAGACGACAGAAGCGGATTGAGACGGCCGTCGCTTGGATTGGCTATTCCGTGGTCTTTTTGGGTCTGATTGTTCTTCTCCTAAGCCTACTGCGGCTGTAGATTTGGCGGCCAGCCTTGTGGACACGTAGAGAGATTTATCCACGCCATAGTCTGAAACGCTCGGTGCCTGATTAAACGCGCTTGCTGGACAAATGCAGTACTCGGGTCAACATGTCCAGCTGTCCGACTTTTCTCAGGGGTTAAGGACTATCAGCGCGGCTTCTTTGTCTGCAATACTCTCAAGAGATAACGAGCAGTCTGTAGGAACCAAATGCGTGTATGTCCTGGACTGAGCAGGTAATCTTTGACACGAAACATCGCTGGCCGTATTACATTGAGAGGTTATAGCAGAGCTCAGCTTTGACAATGGCCAAGAATCAATGAGGATCGTAAACCCACTCATCTCTTTTCTCTATATGGCGATCCAACTCGCTGCAGTCGATGCCCAGACACCGCCTGCGCAGTCCCTATCCGTTGACCTGGAACGTTACTATTTTAATTCACCGGAGGCCGAAACTGCCGCACGCGCTGACCTGGATTCCGCTCTGAAACGGCTGGGCAAGTTCCAAGGACAAATCAACACGGGGCGGCAACTACTCGACGCCCTGCAGTCATACGAAGAGGTTCTCAAGCTCTACCGGCATCACGACGCCTATCTTCGATTGCGGTGTTCCCAGAACCGTAAAGATCCTGCATGTGAGGCCAACGGCAAGCTCGGATCCGAAGTCAATGCAGAAACTGCGTTCCTTACTCCAGAGATTCTGGAAATCCCTAAAGAACAGCTGCAAGCTTTCCAGACTGCCGAGCCGGGCCTGAAAAGCTATCAATTTGCGCTTGAAGATATTCGTCGCGATGCGCCCCACGTGTTGCCGAACGCTGAACAAGCTTTCCTCGATCGGCTGCACCCTGAAATTGCGGACTGGCAATACGAATTGTATGAACAGGTCCTGGCGGGCATTTTATTTGGCACTGTGCAAACAGCAACAGGCCCACTCGATGTAGTCCGCCAGCGAAATCTGCTTGCCTCGCACACCGATGCCCGCGTCCGTGAAGAGGCATTCAAACGTCGCTTTGATGGATTCGCAAGCCGCCGGGATCTGCTCGCGTTCGCCTTAATTCACACCGTTAAGGCACAAGACTCACTTGCGAAAGCCCACCACTATCCGGACGCACCAACGCGCAAGTACACCAGCATGTACCTAGATACAGCGCAAACACGCGCTCTGCTGGCGTTGATGGCGCAGCACGGAGCAGTTGTTAAACGCTTTGAGAAAATCCGAGCGGATGATTTCCAGCGCTCAAACCACGCGGAACTCAGGGCTTGGGACTTAGCCGCTCCGCAAACCGATTTCGCCCTGTCCACCACTCCACTCCAGGAGGCGCCCGGCATTTTTCACGAGGCCTTTGCCGGTTTAGGAGCTGAGTATCAGGAAGCTTTCGATGCGCTGTTGAACCCCGTCAATGGACGCGCAGACATTTTGTCCGGAGGGGCGCCCAACCGATACTCAGCGGGCTTCTCGGTGGGCTTTACGGGAAGCACCAGCATGCTGTTTTTCGGCCGCTACGACGGCACCTACAAGGATCTCTCAGTGATTGCGCATGAGGGCGGCCATGCGACACACCGCAGTTTGATGACCGCACATGGGGTAAAACCGTTCTATGCTAACGGGCCGAGCTTTCTTTTTGAATCATTTGCGGTCTTCAACGAACTCGTGCTTGCGGACTATCTCGCGGAGCACGCGGTTGATCCTCGCTTGCAGCGCTTCTACCGCGAGCAATGGCTGCGTATCAAAGGCTTGGACGCTTTCTACGGGGCTCAAGACGCACTGCTTGAACAACAGATCTACGATGGAGTGTCCCAAGGTACCATTCGAGGTGCCGATGACCTGGACAGAGTGACTCTCCAGGTGGACGAACAGTTCTCAATCTTTCCCTCGACCACTCCGGAACTTCGGAATCGGTGGGCGGCTGTTTCGCTCATGTACGAGGACCCACTCTATGATGTGAACTATGTCTACGGAGGACTTTTGGCCTTGAAGTACTTTCAGCTTTACAGTGCCAACCGAGAGCGGTTTTTGCCGCAATACGTCGCGTTGCTGAAAAACGGCTTTGATGCTCCTCCTGCTGTTCTGCTTAAACAGTTCTTGCACATCGAGCTACTCGATGGTTCGCTTCTCCCTGATGATCTTGATCTGTTGAACCGGCGCCTCGATCAATTGGAGACTAGCGCATCGCACTGAGGTCGGTCCCAGAAAGCGGTAGCGATCGGCATGGACTTTCTCGCCGTGAGTAGGCTGAATCCCTCCTCCTCCGCCAGATGTGCGTGGAAGTGGTCTCGAGTTTTTTGGGCCTTGCTTGGGTAATCATTACGCCAAGATGCAGCGAGTCGCTCCCACCCGGCTTCGCCTTCCGCCCGTAAAATAGAGAGTTAGCAGAACTATGTCCGATGCCCGCAGAATCGCCTGGTTGGTGGCGGCCTGGGCCGTCTTCCTCGGCATTTACGCCGGGGTCTCTTTCTATTTAAAACCGGGACACTCGCTGAGCGCGTTCGGGGATATCGTGCAGTGCTTAATGCCACTGATCGCGAATGCCGGCTTGCTGATCAATGCGGGGACGCCACACTGGCGGCGGAACATTTTCTGGATGCTGCTGGCGCTGAGCTGCACGTTGTGGATGACGGGGCAGTTTGAGTGGACGTATTACGAGATTTACCTGCACCGGGACGTGCCCGATCCATTCGCAGGAGACATCATTTTCTTCTTGCGCGGGATGCCGATGATTGCGGCGCTGGCGCTGCGGCCGCACCTGAAACGCGAAGGATTGCGGATGGGGCTGGGATACCTGGATTTTGCACTGCTGCTGACGTGGTGGACGTTTGTGTATGCGTTTTTTGTGCTGCCGTGGATGTACGTCAACTATTCGGAAGCGGTTTACAACTACGCGTACAACGTGCTGAACACGCTTCAGCAACTGGTGGTGATCGGCGGGTTTGGCATTTTCTGGCTGCGCACGCGAAATGCCTGGCGAGCCGTATACGCGTATCTTTTTTCCGCCTCGGCGTTGTACATGCTCAGTTCCCTGACCAGCAATGTGGCGATTTCCCGACACGATTATTACACCGGGAGCCTTTACGACCTGCCGTTGCTGAGCGTGTTTGTCCTTTATGGGCTGGCGGGGTTTGTGGCTTTCACAAAGAGGAAGCAGCTTGATTTGCCCTCGGACGGCAGCATGGGTGGGGAAAGCGAGAGCAGCGGGACGGAAAATGTCTGGGCCGCACGGATGGCGATGGGAGCGGTGCTGTCGCTGCCCTTGTTTGCGCTATATGCGATGCACCTGGAGCATGACACGCGGGCGATCCGGGATTTTCGGTTGACGGTGACGCTGGTCGCGGCGGTGCCGCTGGTGTTGCTGGTGTTTTTGCGGACTCACCTGGCCGACAAGGACAGGGCGCTGCTACTGGCCAGGTCCGAATCTTCCATCGAAAATCTGCAGCGCCTGCAGGCACAACTGGTGCAGTCTGAAAAGCTGATATCGCTTGGTCAGTTGGCAGCGGGCGCGGCGCACGAAATCAATAATCCGCTTACGGCGATACTGGGTTATTCGGATTTGCTGGCGGATGATCCGGCGCTGCCGGACCGGGCGCGCTCAACCGCGGGGAAGATACGGGAGCAGGCGCGGCGGACACGCAACCTGGTGCAGAACCTGCTGAGCTTCGCGCGGCAAGTGCCGCCGGAACGGACTTTGCTCGACATCAATTCGGTGATTACGAGTGCGGTGCAACTGCGCGCGCTGGATTTGCGCACTGGCGGCCCGCGCATTGAGACGGAGCTGGAATCCGTGCTGCCGGGCGTGCGCGGCGACAACAACCAGTTGATGCAGGTGTTTTTCAATATTGTGAACAATGGGCTGGATGCCATGGGAACCACCAGTAACGGCGTGCTGACGATCAAAACTTTGCGCGACCGGGGGAGCGTGGTGATTCTTTTTTCGGACACCGGGCCGGGCATCAAGGAGCCCCACCGCGTGTTTGACCCGTTCTACACGACGAAGCCGGTGGGAAAAGGTACCGGGCTGGGGTTGAGCATTTGTTATGGCATCGTGCAGGAGCATGGAGGAAAAATACTTTGCTACAACGGCCAGAAGGGAGGCGCGGTGTTTCGCGTGGACCTTCCCGCGGTGCTTGCGGTTTTGCCCAGCAAGGGCGTTGTGCCTCCCAGCACGACCCCGGTACCCAGTAAACAATCTTAAGCAGGACATTGCGGCGCGGCGGCTGAAATTTACGGCGGCAGAATGCATAGAAGCTCATGGTAGGGTTTCCCGGCAAGGGTGTGGGCGAAAGGCTCAAATATGAATGAAATTGCGATCCGCACGGAGCAACTGACGCGGCGATTCGGGGCGTTGACAGCCGTAAACTCCGTGGATCTGCGGGTGACCGCGGGGCAATTCTTCGGATTCCTCGGGCCGAACGGGGCGGGAAAATCCACGACGATCAAGATGCTGACGGGGTTGCTCGCGCCCAGCTCCGGACGGATGGAGCTTCTGGGGCTGGATTTTCAGAGCCATCCCATCGATGTGAAACGCCAGATCGGCGTGGTTCCCGAAGGAATGGGCTTGTTTGAACGGCTTACGGGGAGCGAATACCTGCACTTTGTCGGGCGAATGTACGGGCTGGATGGCGCGACGACGGAAAAACGGACCGCGGAATTGTTGGACTTCATGCAACTGGCGGATCGCGAAAAAACGCTGATTGCCGATTATTCGCACGGGATGCAGAAAAAATTGGCGCTGGCCGCGGCGGTGATTCATGGCCCGCGAATTCTTTTTCTGGACGAGCCGTTTGAGGGCGTGGACGCGCTGGCAGCGGGGGCGCTGAAGGCGCTGCTGGGGCGAATGACCGAGCGCGGCGTGACTATTTTTCTGACGTCCCACGTGCTGGAGATTGTGGAGCGGTTGTGCAGCCACGTGGCCATCATTCACCAGGGGCGGTTGGTGGCGCAGGGATCGCTCGAGGAGTTGCGGGCGGGAATTCCAGGAGCGGAAGGGGAAAAGAAAACTCTCGAACAGATTTTCCTCTCGATCGTGGGGCAAAGCGGCGGTGAGCAGGCGCGGTTGGAGGAGTTGACGTGGCTGACTTGAGCCAAATGCCAGGGGTAACGGAACAGCTGAAGCTGATTGCCGGATTGCGCTGGAGCATGTTGAAGAACAACCTGCAGCGCAAGAACAACCGGTGGGATCTGATGGGCATGATCCTTGCCTCTGCGGGCGGTGCGGTGATGGTGGTGGGCTTGTGCGTGGCGTTTTACGCGGGCGCGTATTTTTTTCTGACCAAGGACCGGGCGAGCTGGATGGCGCTGCTTTACTGGGCGATATTTTTGTGGTGGCAGGTGGTGCCGATTCTGGTGGCGGGGTTTGGGGCGAATTTTGAGTTTCGGAATTTACTGCGGTTCCCGCTCAGCCTGCGCACCTTTTACATACTTGGCGTGGGCTACGGCTTTGCCGACTTTGCGGCAGTGTCGTCGCTGTGCTGGATTGCGTCGATGCTGGTGGCAACAGCGGTGGGGCGGATGCAACTTCTGCCTGCGATGATGGTGGTGAGCCTGCTGTTTGTTCTGGTGAACGTGACATTGGAGCGCCTGGTCGGTTCGTGGCTGGAGAGGGTTTTTTCGAACCGGCGAGCCCGGGAATTGCTGGTCGGATTGTTTGTGCTCTCGATGGTTTCTCTGAATTTTCTGAACCCCGCGCTGCCG
>Ga0210399_10000306_pt1 | contig 39913 bp, 26 predicted proteins | sample IncBWC14MmetaG_FD_150865 | JGI IMG/M metagenome (GOLD analysis project Ga0210399, IMG submission 150865) | Forest soil microbial communities from Barre Woods Harvard Forest LTER site, Petersham, Massachusetts, United States - Inc-BW-C-14-M | ecosystem: Environmental > Terrestrial > Soil >... | reverse complement strand
TCAAAAGCCTTGCCGAGCTTCTCGCCGACCGGCAGGTCGATCGAGCAATAGAGCACGATCCTGCCCTCCTGCCTCGCCGCGTCGATCAGTTTCGGCGTGATGGTCTCGGCGGGCGGCGCCTGCGCGCGCAGCGGCGCCGCGAAAACCGCGGTCGCGAGCGCGGCCGAGCCCTTGATCATGTCGCGCCGGGACCACCTTGCTCGCGTCACGGCGTGCTCGCTGTCATCGCGCCAGCGCCCGGCAGCGCTCCGCCGGCAGCGTCAACCACACCTCGCTGCCTTCGGCGACGAGATTGGTGGGCGCGGTGACGACGCGCAGGCTGGTGCCGTCGGCGGCCGCAACGAGATAGTCGCGCGTGGCGCCCAAAAACACCTGCCGCGTCACGGTCGCCTTGATCGTATTGCCCGCATCCGGCGGCGCTTGCGCCGAAAGTTCGATGTCATGCTGGCGGATTGCGATCGCGACGGTCTCGCCGCCTGCAAGCGTAGCCCCGCTCACCCGCAGCGTCGCACCCGCGAAATCCATATGATCGGCATCCCGCGCGCGTCCCTTGATGATGTTGGCCGCGCCGATGAAGCGTGCGACGAATTCCGATTGCGGCCGGTCGTAGATGTCTTCCGGCGTGCCGAGCTGGTCGATCCGGCCGCCATTCATGACGGCGATCAGGTCGGCCGTCGTCATCGCCTCCGACTGGTCGTGGGTCACGTAGACCGTGGTGTAGCGGTATTCGTCATGCAGCCGGCGGATCTCGAAGCGCATCTCCTCGCGCAAATTGGCGTCGAGGTTGGAGAGCGGCTCGTCCAACAGCAGCGTCTCCGGCTCGACGATCAGCGCGCGCGCCAGCGCCACGCGCTGCTGCTGTCCGCCCGAGAGTTCGCCGGGGTAACGCTCGGCGAGCGCCTCGAGCTTGGTCGTCGCCAGGATCGCGGCGAGCTTTTTCGCTGTCGTGTCGCGGTCGAGCTTGCGCAGCTTGAGCCCGTAAGTGACGTTGTCGGCGACCGTCATATGCGGCCACAGCGCGTAGCTCTGAAAAATCATCGACATCTTGCGCGCTTCGGGCGGCAGCGTGCGCGCCTTCGAGGACACCACGCGGTCGCCGACATGGATCTCGCCGTCGGAGGGTTCGAGGAAGCCCGCGATCAGCCGTAGCGTCGTGGTCTTGCCGCAGCCGGAGGGGCCGAGCAGGCAGACGAGCTGGCCGTGATCGATTTTTAGCGAAACATTGTCGACAGCCGCGACCGCGCCATAGCGCTTGGTCAGGCCGCGCAGTTCAACCGACGCCAATCCATCCCCCGGCTTTGCTTTTGCCGGGGAGTATAAGCATTAAACGGTGACGGCGGGAAAGCTTTAGTCCGAGTGCGTCACAACTGGCAGCAGCCCCTCATCCCCAGGGAGCGGCGTCTTCGCCGCGTCTCGAAGGATGAGGCCCGATCGTGGCCTCATGGTTCACCGAGCGATGCGAAGCATCGTCCGCGAGACGGCGCGAAGGCGCGCCTCCCCACCATGAGGGTCCTGCAGCGAACGCTTAAGGCGTTACACCTTCGCCGAGCCATTCGATGGCGGCTTCCATGCCGCCCTTGCCGTGCGGAATATTCAGCGCGTTCAGCCCGACCTCGATGGTGCCGAGCGTGCCCAAGACCATCGGCGCGTTGACATGGCCCATGTGGGCGATGCGGAATGCCTTGCCCTGGAGGTCGCCGATCCCGACCCCGATCACCACGCCGCATTTTTCCTTGCAGTAGCGCAACAGCGGCGCGGGATCGTGGCCATTGCCCATCGTCACCGTCGTGACGGTGTCGGAGCGCTCGGCCGCGTCGGCGATGTTGAAGCCGAGCACCTGGCCTTCGGCCCAGACCGCGACCGCACGCCGCACCGCTTCCCCCAGCAGCCGATGGCGAAGGAACGCGTTCTCCAGCCCTTCCTGCTCGATCAGATCGAGCGCTTGGCGCAGCGCGAACAGCAGATGCACCGGCGCGGTGCCGGCATAGCGGCGATAATGCTCGGTGCCCTCGCGCTCGCTCCAGTTCCAATAGGGCGTGCGCAGCCCCGCTTTCCGGTGCACGTCGAGCGCGCGATCGTTGGCGGCAACGAAGCCGAGGCCCGGCGGCGTCATCAGGCCTTTCTGCGAGCCGGACATCGCGACGTCGATGCCCCAGTCGTCCATCGAGAACGGCATGCAGCCGAGCGATGCCACGGTGTCGACCATGTAGAGCGCCGGATGGCCCGCCGCCTTGATCGCCTTGCCGATCGCCTCGATGTCGTTCCAGACGCCCGAGGCAGTATCGACCTGCGCCACCATGATGGCCTTGATCGCATGCGCCTTGTCGGCGCGCAGCCGCGCCTCGACTTCGGCCGGCTGCACCGCGCGCCGCCAGTCGCCCTTCAGCACCTCGACGTCGGCGCCCATCGCGGCCGCGGCCTGTCCCCAGCCGATTGCGAAACGTCCGCTCTCCAGCACCAGCACCTTGTCGCCGCGCGACAGCACGTTGGAGATTACGGCTTCCCAGGCGCCGTGGCCATTGGCGATGTAGATGTAGGACTTGCCCCTTGTGGCGAACAGCTTTGAGAGATCGCGCAGCAGGCTCTCGGTCAGATTGATCATCTGCTCCGAATAGATGTCGAGCGCGGGCCGATGCATCGCCTGCAGCACCGCGTCGGGGATCGTGGTGGGTCCGGGGATGGCCAGAAATTCCCGGCCCGCGCGAACGGTCATTGCTGCTCTTCCTTGTTGCTGCGAAAAGGTATTCTTACACGCGACGCGAGCGCGTTCGCGATGCTTTTACGCGGGGAGGCGTTGCAAGAAAAGGTGTTTACCTCTTGGTCTCCCGGCAGCCGGCGGCTTCGGCCTCATCGACCGAGCAGAACCAGCGCGTGCCCTTGGCGATCTGCATCTTGATCTGGGAATACCAGCGGCTGGTCGGCTTGTGGTAGATGCACTCGCCGGAGCGGTTGACATTGCCCTTGATGTTGCACTCTGGCGATGGGGCGACCGGTCCCGAGGCCGAGGCCAGCAGGGTCGCGTTGGCGTCTTCCGGCGGCTTGGCCGCGCCGAGGATCGTCGTCTTCTTGTTGCGGACGCGCCAGTCCCACGGCGCGATGAACGCGCCCTGCCACATCCCGGCCTTGTCCTCGCGCGCCGCAGCCTCGTCCGCCTCGTAGTCGTGAGAGACCTGCTTGTAAGCCAGCGCCCAGCCGCTTCGCACCAGCCATTTCTGGATGTCCTCGCCGTCGACCTCGCAGCGCGCGATCTGCCGGCCGCGCCGGTCGGTCTGGCGGGGATGGCAGGTCCAGCTCTTGCCCTCGACGTGCTTGGCGAGCTCGTCGCGCGCGGAGACGCCGCAGGTCCACTTCTCGCTCTGCGGGTTGATGCAGAGCTGGTCGAGCGACGGCGCGTCGATGCCGCCGAGGCGGATGCGCGTCGTGCCGATCACGACCGTGTCGCCCTCGCGGACCTTGGCGAGGCCGGTGATGTCGGCCGCCGCGGTGGCGAGCGACGGCGGCAGGAACAGAACGATCGCGGGCAGGATTTTCCGAATCATGCTGATGGCGCCGATGCAATGGGGGATGGTGCACATTCAATCGTTACGATTGTGGTGTGGATTTGGCCGGCAGGCCAGCGCCACCGGTTCCGTGTCCCTTCAACTTCACGCGAACGCGATTCTCCGCAACGACATGGCATGCGCAACGAAAATCTGCAACCCTTGCGACAGACGTCAGCGCCTGATCGCGCGACGCGCGAGTGCAAGCCCCATCAGCACGAAGGCGGAGGTGACCTCGGCGCCCCCGACCAGGATGCGGGTCGGCGTCTTCATCTTGTTCCACTCATAGGCGCGATAGGGCCCATGCCGGCCGCCTTCGCCGAGATGCTCGACGATGCAGCGAAGCGCGGGAATGAAGGTCGCGGGCTCCGCGCCGAGATGGCAGAGCGCAATCAGCGCCAGCGCCGCGTCGAACACGTTCATCTCGGCGGCGATCAATTTGCCGATCACATAGCCGAGCACCCGGGTGCGGATCAGGTCGAACGCGCCATCGGGGTCGATCGCGCGCCGGGCCGCGGGCGGAAGTGCGATGAAGGCGGCATAGCAGCGGCCGAAATAGGCGCAGTAGAGTTCGGGCAGATAATAGATATGGGAGCGCGGATTGGCGAAGCCGCCGCTCTCGGCGAGCCTTCGCTGGAAGGCGATGATGCCGTGGACCGTCGCGAGCCGCTGCGGCGTTTCCAGAACTTTCCAGCGGGCGAGGTTGCGAAAACTCACCTCGAGAATGTCGAGGTTGAGCGTGGGATCGAGATCGTTGCCGTAGGGGCGCTCGCCGGCGAGATTGTCGATCCAGGTGGCGACGCCGCCCTCGTAGTCGATGTTGTCGTTGATCGGCACGGTGACGCGCGGCTCGTTGGCGCCGCTCCTGACCTGATAGCCGGCGTAGAAATCGAGCAGCGGCTGGTCGAGCATCGGATCGTCGGAGCCGGCCTGGGTCGCGGCCGAGAACGAGCAGGCCGTGGTGTCGCAGTCCGGCACATAGATGCCAAAACCGAGGTCCTGCTTGATCTGGGCGAAGAAGCGGGAAAAGCGCGGATGCGGATGTGGCGCCAGCGCGGTCACGACGTTGAACGGCGTGCCGTCCTGCGCCCGCACCTCCTCCCGGCTGGTTTTCAGGCAAAACTCGACCATGGCGGCGATCGCCGCCCGCGCCGCCGTGGTCTCATCCTGTGACGCCAGCCCGGTGTCGAGGAAGCCGAGCAGCGCCTCGGTGAAGAACGCGTCGTAATAGGCCGAGCGGTGGCGGATCTGCACCGGCGCCCACATCGGCTCGGCGATGCCGCGCCACGGCGGGTTGATCAGCTTGGCCGCCTGCGAGCGCGCGATGAAGATGCGGGCGAGGTTGAACAGCAGCGTCGAGTTCTTGTAGCCGCGTGAATTGAGGCCGGTCAGCGCCATCTTCAATTCGCGGCCTGATATGTCGGGGTCGCCGATCAGGTTGAACGCGGCATAGGTCGGGATGAAGCCGTTCCTGGCGAACGAACGAAGCAGGTGCGCGGCACAGGTCCTGATGATGCGGTCGATCTCGGCGGCCTTCGGGAGCGGACCGGCCGCTTGCCCGGGGGCTGGCCGCGGGTGCGCGAGCGCGATGGTGTCGAGTAGCGATGCCACCGGGGTGCCGATCGCCTCCCAGTCGGGGTCGGCCTTGTCGCGCGCGCTGACCAGCGCCTGCCGCAGCGCCCCGAAGCTCGACGGATCCTTAAGCTCGGGAAGGCCGGCCCGGCGCAATACGGCGCGCAGCGGCGGATTGGCCAGCGCCGTGCGGTAGAATTTCGCCAGGTGCGCGTCGCCGCCTTTGTGGTGGAACAGAATGGGATCGCAGACGTCATACAGTGACGGGCCGTCCTTGGGCGCGGTCAGCGCGCGAACGGCGGCACCGGCAAAGTACTGAAACGTCATGGAATTTTCTTCCCGCGCGCGAAGTGAATCGCGCCTTTTCTCGGGTGCGCTTCGGTGAGGTGAGGACGGCGCCCCTTGTCCTCGGAGTGCAAACGGTTGGAAAAGCTATACGAACGCGCCGGAAATACCAGATGTGACCATGGTTACGGCCAGAAGCGTGGCTTTACGGCAACCATGACGGCGAGGGATCGGCGCGATGCAAGGACAGAGCGAGTTCGGGGTGAGTTCCCGAGTGTGGCATATTTATCAACAAAATCAGGTCCTTGCCTGTCAATGATGATTATGTGTTGCCCTGCATGACCGGGCCGGTTAAGGGGTTGCTTATCGCAGTGCCGCAAAATTGAACCCAATTGAGCGGCACCGCTGAGCAATCCGTAAAACCAGAACGACCGTGGTCCGCGACCAATGCCGCGCGCCATCGCCATCGCCACCGACAGGACGGACCGTGATGCATCAAAGGCCGCTTCCCATCTCGCGCCGGACGCTCGCCATCGCCGCCGCCCTCGCCGGCACGGTGTCGCTGGCGATCGGCGCCCATGCCGCGCTCAACAAGCGCGCGCTGGAAGCGGCTCCCGCGGTCGCGGTCGAGCAGGGGACGGTTGCCCGGACGGCCTCACGCGTCGCGCTGGTGATCGGCAACGGCCATTACCCCGATGCCGCCGCGCCGCTCGATCAATCGATTAGCGACGCGCGCGCGCTGACGGAAGCGCTGCGCCGTGACGGTTTTGACGTCGATGTCGTGGAAGATGCCAGCAAGGACGACATGGCGCGTGCGGTCGCGCGCATGAAGTCGAAGATCGGGCCCGACACCGTGGCGATGCTGTTTTTCGGCGGCTACGGCATCCAGGTCGGCCGCGAGAGTTTCATGATTCCGGTCGATGCCACGATCTGGCGCGAGGCCGATATCCGTCGCGACGGCGTCTCGATCGAGGCGGTGCTCGAGATGATGAAGAGCCAGGGCGCGCGCGCCAAGCTCGTGGTGGTCGATGCGTCGCGCCGCAATCCCTATGAGCGGCGCTTCCGCGCCTACTCGCACGGGCTCGCGCCGATCAACGCGCCCGACAATGCGTTGGTGCTGTCCTCGGCGACGCCGGGCAAGGTGGCCGACGATGGCAAGGGCGAGCACAGCGTGCTGGTCGCCGAGCTGCTGCCCAACCTGAAGGCCAGCGCGGCCAGCGCGGCGTCCGTGTTCAACAAGACCCGGGTCGCGATCTCCAGGGCCTCCGACGGCGAGCAGGTGCCTTCGGTGTCGTCGTCGCTGCTCGAAGACGTCCGCTTCGGCGTCGCCGCCCAGGCCGCCGACGCCAAGGCGGGAAGCTAGCCTAGTCAAATCGCCTCGGCAGCCGGACTGCCTTTTGTGAGGCAAAGCGGCGCCGCGAACTCGGTTCACCTCTTCCGCTTGCGGGAGAGGTCGCCGCGCTCTTGCGCGGCGGGTGGGGGTGCCACCGCAGGGCTTTTTCCTAATATGTATGCCCCCACCCCAGCCCTCCCCCGCAGGCGGGGAAGGGAGCGCACCGCCGGTGCGGCGATGGCCTTGATCCAAACCCGCAATACCCCTACTTCCCGTCCGCGTTCGCCATCACCGGCCGCACCGGGTCGCCCTCGCGCAAGAGCGCGCCGGCGCGCGCCACCACCACATCGCCCTCGTTCAGGCCGGAGCGGATCTCGATCTGGCCGCCCGATGTCAGCCCCAGCTCGACCTGCTTGGTCTCGACCCGGGCGCGGCGCACCAGCTGCACCACGGTGCCGGCCGGGCTGTAGAGCACCGCGGAGAGCGGGACGGCGACATTGCAGCTCTGGCCGGTCTTGATCTCCGCGCGCCCGGCCGAGTTGACCGGGAGCCGCCGCGACGGCGTTACGCCGACATAGACCTGACCGAGCTGGCTGTTCGGCTCGATGGTCGGCCCCACCCGCCGCACCTTGCCCTCGATGTCGCTGGCGCCGACCAGCTTGATCGTGGCCTGCTGGTTGACCGCGAGCTTCGTGATGTCCTCGACCGGCACCAGGCCCACCAGATCGTACTCGTTGCGCGCGACAATGTTGAACAGCGCCTCGCCGCGCCCCGAGGCGACAGCGCCGATGGTCGCCGTCGAGGACGAGACGAGGCCCGCGGCCGGCGCCTGCACCATGACATAGCCGCCCTCGGGCAGATTCAGCCGGGCGAGGTTTTGTCCCGCGGTGACCGTATCGCCGGCCTCCGCGAGCACCTCCGCGACCTTCAGCCCCGGCCGTTCGGGCCGCACCGCGGTCTCCTCGCGCGGCAGCACGAAGCCGGAAACCTCGACGATGTTGTCGAAACAGGATTTTTGCGCCTTCAGCACCGTGACCGCGGCGCCGCGCGGGGCGTCCTTAGGCGCGTCGGCCTCGTCGGCGGCGCGCGACGGCTGCGCCGAGAGCGCGAGCAGGGTGGCAGCAAGGATCGGCAGGGTGCGCGAATGACGGGACGCGGCGGCGCTATCCATTCAAATTTCCATCTGTTCCGGACCAGCATCGATACCAGATGGCCGGATGCCGAGCCATAGGACCGGCGACGGCATTTGGTCTCTCCGGAAGGGATGGAAGTTCAGGTCAGCGCCGGGCAAATGCCTCATCCATCGTGCGGCTTCGCCCGCGACCGCAAAACCTCATCGCGGTACATTCGACCGAAGGCCAACACCCAATCGCGCTGTTCGTCGGTGTCCGCCACGCCGAGGCCGCGTCATGATCGCGGTCCGTCCGAACGTCGATCCAATGCAGTCGGGACATTTCACATCCGATGTGATTCGACCTGCGCGTCCAGATGGCCGGTGAAAAATATTTTCACTTCCGTTTTTCGGAAATATATGTTTCCATCCGAATCGCCCCGCCGCGATAGAAGAGGGACGGACGCGTCGTCACGGACGTTGAGTGCGGGCTGCGATGGACGTGCTGGTTTTCGCCAGACGAGCGATGCTGGTACGGACGGCGAAGTCGTGTGGTCCTGACGTCAAGGCCATTTTTCCCTGAGGAAAACGTATATCCACAGGGCCGAGGCACCACAAAAGGCACCGTTTCACGGAGGCGCTCGGCGCAGTCACCGTAGCCGCGCCGCAAGCCCGCCAAGCGCCATCGGGTTCTCTGACTACCCGTGCGCCGCATGTCCGGTTCGCCCTCAAGTGCGGGCGCGAACGGAGACGCGCCGATGTCGACGCGATGGGCCACACTCGGCCGTCACGTATCCCGGCGATAGGTCTGCCGTGCCTCAGACAGCCGACACTAGTGGTTGAAGTGCTGTACAGCCGCCTAGGGCCAAGAGACAACATCGCGGGCTCAGCGCGGATATGAAAGAGGCCGCCAACTGAGGGGCGGCGTCAGCACATCCTGATTTGATCTTTTTTAGTTCTTGAACCCCATACTCGAGCAATACCACCAGCTTTCGAAGTCTCTCCAAGCGGCTTTAGCTACGGCCTCCTTGCACTCGTTGTAGGATTTCCAGTTGCCCACGTTTTTGCACGTTGAAAATTTAAAGCCACCAGCCCAGGAGCATCCGTCCGAGGGGGCGTTGCCAGTAGCATGGACGGGTGCGGCATTAGCGGGTGCAATCGACGAGATTGCGATAGCTAAACCCGCAACGAAGAGTAACGAGGCTTTCATAGCTATGTCCTCCCAAAAGCTGGGACAGGAAATGCCCATCCCGGAAGGTAAGATAGCACGCCTCCGTTACGGAGTTGAGTCCGCTCCGGGTCTTGGTCGTGTAAAACGCGTTTTCACACAGCCAGGGTCACGAACAGTCATTCAGGCAGTCGCGGCCCATGGTCCGGTTTACGGGCCACTAGCGGACCTCGACTTGGCGACCACGGTGCCAATCAGGACCCGATCTCAATTTGCCAACGCGTTTCCTTCGCGGATCGAGCAGTTGGCGGCGCTTGGGTGCAGGGAAACGACCTCGTAGGTCACACCATCATAACCGCCGATTGTCGCTCCGGGCCCCGACTTTCCGACGTCTACTGCTGCGGAGCAGTTGGAAAATGCCGGGCCTATGGTGACTACGGCGCGACGGGCGACACCACGATTGACTTGATACACGGTGACCGTATTGCCTTGGAAATCGACTCTTCCCGCAGTTCGTTCAGGACCCGCTTCCTTTGTCATTCCGCCGCCGCGACCCGCGGTCGTTCCGCGAATAAACGCACGGCCCGCTTCGCTTATATAAATGACCCGTACCACATTGTACGTGTTGGAGACGGACGAGCCATCTCGCTTGAAGACACCAGTCTCGGACCAGGAGAGCGTGATGCTCTTCCCTTGCAGTTGCTGAGGTGCAGCCCCTGCCTTAGCCTCAGCCGTAGAGAGCAACGAGATGGTCAGCAATGAGATCAGGTGGCGCGCAATCATTTCCGTTGGCAAGTTAACACCCGTTGGTTGGCCTTCGCCCACGATCAGACCACGGAGATCCGGTTCGCACCAGTGGGGCGGCGATTGCTTGGTCGGCACCAAATGTCCACATTGGGTCTTGGTCGTGTAAAAACGCGTTTTCACACAGCCAGGGCCAACAGCCGACGTTACGATCGAGGCGAAAACCGGCACCGAAAATGGGAGAGCTTGATCAAAGCAGAAAGCTATAGCGCTGCACCCCGACAATGCCAGCATGGGCCACGCGGTGCACGACTGGCAGCGTCGATCCCGCCGTGATCGGCACCAGCGTGCCGTCGGCAGCTCGGCCGAAGCGCTCGGTGATCGCGCACGGAAGAATGCGCTCGCCGCCGGGCTCGGGCCTCAGATCGCAGTCGAGATCGCGCAGCCGCTGCGGGAACGTCGAGGACGGCAACGCCTCGACCCGCACCTCGAAGTCCCCGGGGATCGACGTCAACCACGCATCGCTGGCCTCGATCGCGAGCTTGTTGATGGCCTCGAACTTGTCCTTGCGATCGGCGATCACCTGCCGACGTGGCTTGTCCTCTGGCAATTGGCAATATTTCGCCGACGCAGCATGCCACGAGAACTTCTTATCGGAGGAACGCATTGGCCAGATCCATGACCTTGTCGGCGAAGTCCTGCGTTAGCTGGCGCACATCGAGCTTGTATCGCGGCCGGTCCTGCGCGCTGGCGTTCTCCATGATCGAGAGCTTCAGGGCGATGGTGGTCGCGATCTCGGCAATGGCCGTGATCTTCGGGTTTTCCTGGCCGGTGAATGCGCGCTGCATCAGAGATCCACCCGGTATTTGTAGAACGCGGTCGTGACCGCAGGGGCATCGTCGCACACCACGATCACGCCATGCGAGTTGACGACGCGGCGCGGTGCCAGTTGCACGTCCTGGCCGATGAAGATCGGGACGAGGCTGCTCTGGCCCCAGAGGGACGCCAGCCCTGGCGCCATGTCTGCCGGCACCTCAAACGTCATCCTCTCGCCCTCGCGGCTCAGGACCTTGCCGTGCGCGACGTCCTCTGCAATGGCGCGAACACGTTCGGCGCGGGCTTCGTTCATCAGTCAATGCCAAGTGATCTGGATATGCACGCGCCGGGTCTCGGCCGGGCCGAAGCGGTTCGCGATCGACGTGAAGATGTCGGAGATCACGTACACCCGGCTGATGACACAAGCCGGAATTGACTTGCGGCGCCTGGGACAGATGAAAGCCGAAACGGCTTATTTTTCAATACGCTGTTTTGTCCCGCACTATCCCGGAGTTTGAATCAACGTTCGACTTTCAAAGCAATTAGCGCCGGCGACATCAGCGCGCTCGCCGAACGCGGACGGCTTTTGCTTTTGCTTGACGGCTGGAACGAACTTACGCCCGACGCGCGCAAGCGTTTGCGTGTGGAGATCGGGCAAATCCACCGTGACTGGCCCGACGTTCGCATCGTTGCCACAACGCGGCGGCAAGCGCTCGATGTGCCCATATCAGGACCGCGCGTCTATATCGAGCCGCTCTCCGAAGACCAGCAAATGGCAATTGCGGATGTGTTCTATGGCAGGGTAGGTAAGAAGATCGTTGACGATGCATGGCGGACACCCGGCGTTCGTGAATTAATCTCCACGCCACTGTACCTTTCCGCTCTACTCGCGGGCGGTTCCCAAGGCGTAGTTGCCGACACCAAGGAGGCCGTGCTCCGTCTGTTCGTCGAGCAGCACGAACACGCAGGCGACCATGCCGAAGCTCTGCAATCAGCGCTACTTGGATGCCACACAGAGGTTCTGACCGAGTTGGCAAGCCATCTGAACGCGGCCGGCTCGACCGTAATGTTGGAGGCGGACGCGCGCCGGATTGTAACGACGACATCCGCTGGGTTGCGAGAGCAAGGCCAGATTGTCGGATCGTTGGAGCCGATCGCAGTCCTTGAATCTCTGACAAGCCATCACATTTTGATGCGATCCGGGGATGGCGTCGCGTTCCAGCACCAGCAGTTCCAAGAATGGTACGCGAGCAACCAAGTCGCGGTGTTGATGCGGGCAAGCGCGAAGGGTGACGCAGGCGCCCTTGTGCAGTTGCGCGCCACCATCTTGGACCAGCCCGCCTGGGAAGAATCGGTCTTATTCGCAACGGAACGGGTCTCCCGTGAGCACGGTGGAGCGGGGATCGTTGCGCATGCCGTCCGTCTTGCGTTGCCCGTCGATCCTATGCTGGCTGCTGAAATGATTTATCGCGCGGCCCCCGAGGTTTGGGAGCTCGTAAAGGCGGACATTACGACATTTGTGGCACGCTGGCACAAGCCCGGAAAAGTGGATCGCGCGGTGCGTTTCATGATCATGACGGGTCGGCCCGAATTTGCCCCTCAGCTTTGGACACTTGCATCCAACAGCGACAAGCAAATACTGATTCCAGCTCTGCGCATTGCGCCCCGTTTTCGTCCACGGGTCCTCGGTCAAGATGTTCATACGAAGGTGGCGAATCTTCCTGCGGAAACGCGCGAGCATTTGCTCACACTGATTGCCGGCGAGAGCGGCGTCGATGGCATGGATCTGGCTGTGGAGTGCGCCAAGGCGGACCCGAGTCCGAAGGTCCAAGCGGAAGTCGTTCAGCGCCTCCAGTTTCGGCGGGCCGATCGCCATGTTGCCGATCTTCTGTCCAGCGCACATGAAGAGACCTGGGCGCTGATCGCGGCACGCGGCTATGCGGAAGAACTCCGGGACCCTGCTTTCTCGGAGAGGCTGCGCATCATTCGAGCGAAGGCTATTGAACAGGCAACGGTGCCATCTGAGCGGCTCCACCTTCTTCTCGCCCAAACCGACTACCCGGGACGTGATGCGGCGATCGCAGCCGCGATTGCGGACCCACGCTTCCCCATCGACGATCGGCAAGGCGGCTCGCTCTATTTTGCTCAGCAGCACGCGCCGAACGCTGTACTACAAGGACTACGTCAGCGCCTGGAAGCGGGCCTAGCATTGCCATTCCACGCGGACGATCTTCTTGTGAACTTGGAAGTGACCGATGAAGGGCCGATTGCAAAGGCCATTCTCGATGTTAGTCGTGAGAGCCGCGATATTGACGCCGTCGCGGTTATGGCAGGTCAAAAAACGGTGGATGTGCTCATCGACAGATTCCTTACGTGCGCTCAGGCCTTGCGGACCGCACGGAATGATCGCACGCTGGCTGATGAATACTATCGGCTCAGGTCGAGACTTCGAGGCACCCGCCCTGTTATTTTCGCCGCGGCCGTTGCGCGGCGAGCGAGTTCGGACGATCCCAGCGTCATTGCATCCCTCGCATCTCTTGTGTCTCAGCATGGCACGGAAGATGAGGATCGCAAGCGGCCTCTCGCGATCGATCCCGAGACGAAGCCGGCGTGGATCGGCCTTCTGCGCCGCTGGGCAGAGACGGTGATCGCAGCGCGCACCGGAAGAAGACATGACATCAGCGAAGTTTCGAACGCCATTGGCCGCTTGGGCTTCCGGGAACTCGTACCCGAACTGAAGCGACTGCTTGATGAGGAGCTTTTGCGCCTCAAAAAGGCGCGCGAAGGCTTTTTGGATGCTCAGCGGCGAGGCGATATCGAGGCGACTTCGGATGCTAGAACGCGTTACAACATCCAGTACCAGGCGTCCTTTGCCGGCCTGGGCGGCAGTGAGGTGGCTGGGGTTGTGTCGCAGTATCTCGAAGACCAGGATTTCGGCCTGTCTGCTGCGCAGATACTGAAATCTATATCGGACAAGCAAATGAATGAGCCCGAGCCGAGCTTCTACCGCCGGTGGCCATGGTTTGATGGAGTCGCGGCCGCGCGCGCCAATCGCGCGACGCTGCCAAAAGCCGAGCCATTGAACACACTGGCAGCGCCAATCTTCGCAGCTATACACCGGCTGGCGACGCCGGATGCAAGCAAGGAAAACCAATTGCTTGCGATTGGATTAACGTGCATCGGCCTAGGAATGGCACATCGCGATCACGATGAATTGGTCGCCCGCGTCATGGCGTTACCACAGCCGTTGATGGCAAAGCGGACGCTGCTTGCTGCGATGGTGCTCGATGGGCAGGTCGTCGATGCTGGTCTTGTCATGCGCGCCATCGACGAATGGTTAGCCGACGCCAATGATCCCAAACATGCGTGGCACAAACGGCAAAATACTTGGGAAATCGAGCCTTGGCTGGAGTTGCTGCCCTTCACGACCCGACCGGAGGCTGTACTTGAAGGCTTGGCAAAGGTGAAGGCGTTTTACGGCAGCGGCTGGGCGAGAAAGTGGGAACGCGTGCTGGCCGCTGTTGCCGCCGTGTCCGGTGCGCAAGGGGACGCTCTACTAGCGAGCCCTTGCGCGAGCGCACAGAGATATAGCGCATGACCACACTTGGATGCAGGCAGTCCTGAACCGAGGCACCCCCGAATCCGTGCTGTTGTACGTGGACCTGTTCATCGAGCGCGTCCTCGGGGGAGAACCCCACGGCGCCGATGCGTGGTACGTTGGTCGTCAGCTCGCGGAATATGTGCAGAAATTCCCCGAGCTGAAGCCTGAACTGAAAAAGCGGTATGAGACAACGGACGACGGTCCTGGCCGCAGAATGCTTGAGCATTTCTTCGGGGAAGCGGGCAGTGAGGATGATCTCATTGCCATGGTGAAGAAGTACGCTGCGAATGGCCAAGCATACGATGGTCAGATCGCGGCAGCGGTAGAGGCTGTGGCCGTGGACAAGGTACCTGTTGCCGAAGGCTCAAATCTTTACAACACACATCCGGCCCCTGTGCAGAACTCGCGAAGGACGCTTTTCGATTTTCTCGGCGGCTCCGCAGCCGAAGCGGCCTTAGCTAAGAGATGTCTTGAGGACATTGACTACCTTCGGGATGAATACGGCATCGCGGCTAATGATCCTCGGCACCCCGATGTCATGTCCGGGCGCCCGTGGCCCCCCGAGGCAGAGCCAGATAGCGCCGCCTGACCGGAAGACGCCGAGGCGTGATCCGGCACGTTGCTTCTGACAAGAGAGCGGCGCAAAGCTCGGGAATGACCCGGCGCGTTCCAGACCGATCGCTACCCCATGCCGCGCCCCCATCGACCCAGATGTCGCCGATCGTGCGCCCTCCGATCCAGCGCTCACGGAATACGACGAGCAGCACGTCATCAACCTATCCGCGCATGCTTGATGCCAATGCGGAAGGCGCCGACTGGCGCGCGATCTCGCGGATTGTGCTGCATATTGACGCGGAGCGGGAGCCTGATCGGGCGCGGCGCGCATTCGACAGTCATCTCGCGCGTGCTAGGTGGATGACGGGGACCGGATACAAACGGTTGCTTCGGCGCGATTGAGGGGATGACGGCTCTGACGAGTAGATCAGGCATAGGCAGCGCGTGCCTCACGGCGGCTTGTGAGCCTTACCGGGCGTTAAAAGAAGCGGCACCTAGACAGGCTGTCTCGCCGGGAGGATTATGCGGTGGTAGGCGATCCAGGGGCGCCGCCATGGACGTCGCACGTTGGCTGCGGAATATTGGCCTCGAACAATATGAGGCGGCATTCCGCGAGAACGAAATCGACGAGACGATCCTCCCGAGGGTAACGGCGGAGGACCTGAAGGATCTCGGCGTGTCCATTGTCGGGCACCGCCGCAAGATCCTGGATGCAATCGCTGCTCTACCGACCGATGAGGGCGCTAAACTTTCCTCCGCTAATGAAGCAAGTGCGTCTCGGTCGTTAGGGGTAAGCCCCGAGGACCGAGCCGAGCGCCGTCAGGTCACGGTGGTGTTTTCCGACATGGTTGGCTCTACGGCCCTCTCCGCCCGCATGGACCCGGAGGATTTGCGCGAGGTGATTTCCGCGTACCAGACCTGCGTCGCGGAAACGGTGCGTCGCTTCGGCGGCTTCGTCGCGAAGTACATGGGCGACGGTGTGCTCGTCTATTTCGGCTATCCGCAGGCGCACGAGGACGACGCCGAGCGGGCCGTGCGCGCTGGACTGGCGCTCATCGAAGCGGTCCAGTCCCTGACTGCGGCCGAGCCGCTCCAGGTGCGGATCGGAATCGCAACCGGATTGGTCGTAGTTGGCGATCTCATAGGCTCTGGTGAGGCGCAGGAACGCGGCGTCGTGGGCGAGACCCCGAATCTCGCGGCCCGCCTCCAAGCCGCAGCGGTTCCCGGCACCATCGTAATCGGTCCGGCGACACGACGTCTTCTGGCCGGCCTGTTCGAGTATCGCGATCTCGGCTGCATCGAGGTGAAAGGATTCGCCAGACCGGTTCAGGCTTATGAGGTAGTGCGGCCGAGCGCGGTGGAGAGCCGCTTCGAAGCGTTGCACGCGACCGGTCTGACCGCGCTCGTCGGGCGGGGGGAGGAGTCGGAATTGCTGCTCCGGCGGTGGGCGCGAGCCAAAGCCGACGAAGGCCAAGTGGTCCTCCTCTCCGGAGAGCCTGGCATCGGCAAGTCGCGGCTCACGGCCGCCCTCATCGCACGCCTCGCTGGCGAACCGCACACGCGACTGCGCTATTTCTGCTCGCCGCAGCACACCGACAGTGCGCTCTATCCGATCATTGGCCAGATGCGCCGGGCCGCTGGAATAGCACGCGACGACCCCCTGCAGGTGAAACTCGACAAACTCGATGCGCGGCTCGAACAGACCTCGACATCTCCGCACGACCGAGCGCTCTTTGCCGAGATGTTGTCGCTGCCGAATGATGGACGCCATCTGGCGTCCGAACTTGCCCCGCAGCAACGTCGGCAAAGGACAATGAACGCGCTCATTTTACAAATGGTGGCTCTGACACAGCAAAAGCCGGTGGTGATGATCTTCGAAGATGCACATTGGACCGACCCCACGAGTCTGGAAGTACTCAGTCGCGTGGTGGATCGGATCATGACCCTCCCGGTGCTGCTTGTCATAACGTTCCGGCCAGAGTTCGATGCGCCTTGGATCGGACGGCCACACGTCACGGTGCTAACCATCAATCGGCTCACACAGCGCGAGGTCGGCGCGATGATCGACCGCCTCGTCGGCAACAAACTGCTTCCTGCGAGCATCCGGCAGGACATCATCGAGCGCACTGACGGAATACCGCTGTTCGTTGAGGAAATGACGAAGGCGGTGCTCGAGGCGGAGAGCGATGGTGCGGCTCGAGACCTGGTTGCGGCAGTTCCGTCGTCTGCTCTAGCCGTCCCCGCAAGCCTGCACGCGTCTCTCATGGCGCGGCTCGACCGGCTTGGCCCGGCAAAAGAGGTGGCGCAGATCGGGGCAGCCATTGGGCGCGAGTTTTCACATGCTGTGCTGGCCGCTGTGGCGCACAAGCCGGACGCGGATCTGGGATCGGCGCTCGATCGCCTCATCCAGGCCGATCTGTTGTTCAGGCAGGGAGTGCCGCCGCATGCGACCTATCTGTTCAAACATGCGCTGCTACAAGACGCCGCCTATGGCACGCTACTGCGACAACCGAGAGGTGCGCTCCACGCCCGTATCGCGGAAGCCCTTGAGGACCAATTCCCGGAGATTGCCGAGAGCCAGCCGGAACTACTGGCGCGTCACTGCACAGAGGCTGGGCTGATCGCGAAGGCCGCGGGTTTGTGGGGCAAGGCGGGACAGCGGTCATTGGCTCGCTCGGCGCTGGTCGAAGCCATAGAACAGCTCACCCGTGCCCTTGCCCAGATCGCAAATTTACCGGGCACTCCTGCGCTGCGTCGCGAGCAGATCAAGGTGCAGGTCGCGCTTATAACGCCGCTGATCCACGTGAGGGGGTATGCCGCGCCTGAAACGAAGGCGGCTGCTGAGCGGGCACGCGTGCTGATTGAACAAGCCGAAGCGCTTGGAGAGCCCCCTGAAGATCCACTGCTGCTGTTCTCCGTCCTCTACGGCTTCTGGACCGCAAGCTATGTCGCATTCAATGGTGACATGATGTGCGAGGTTGCGGCGCAGGTTCTGACACTCGCAGAAAAGCAAGGGGCCATAGTGCCGCTAATGCTCGGGCATCGCCTTATGGCCAATTCTCTACTGGTCACGGGAGACATCGCGGAAAGCCGAACCCACTACGATCAGGCGATCGCGCTGTATGATCCTGCCGAGCATCGTCAGCTTGCGACGCGCTTTGGCCAAGACCACCAGGTTTCCGCCTTGTCCTATCGAGCGATAGGTCTGTGGCTGCTTGGCTATCCCGAAGCCGCGCGCGCAGACACCGAGCGCGCGCTCAACTGTGCGCGCGAGATCAACCAATCTGCAACTTTATTGTTCGCGCTGCTCCACGGATCATTGACCGATACTCTTTGCGGAGACTACGCGGCAGCCACTGCGAAAGTTGATGAGATCGTCGCGTTGGCGGATGAAAAGGGCGCCTCTTTTTGGAAGGTGCCCGGAGTGATGAACCGAGGCTGCGTGTTGATCTTAACCGGCAACGCCCACGACGCGGTCCAAATCATGACCTCCGGAATCACTGCGTATCGATCAACCGGATCAACGCTTTGGATGCCGTGGTACTTGGCAGAGTTGGCGAGGGCCTATGCTCAGCTCGATCGCTTCGATGATGCTTGGCGCTGCATTGGCGAAGCGATGGCGGCGATGGACACAACCAAGGAAAGGTGGCGCGAAGCTGACATCCACCGAATAGCAGGCGAAATTGCGCTGACGTCGCCCGAGCGGGATGTGGCGAAAGCGGAAGCCTGCTTTGAGCGCGCGCTCGCGATCGCCTGCGAGCAGAAGGCAAAATCCTGGGAGCTACGGGCAGCGATAAGCATGGCACAGCTCTGGCGCGATCAAGGTAAGCGGAACGAGGCGCGCGAGCTGCTCACGCCGGTCTATTGCTGGTTCACCCAAGGCTTCGACACCCGCGACCTGAAGGAAGCGAAGTCGCTGCTCGACGAGCTCACGCGATGAGGCCATCAACAATGACCGGCGACTTCCGGTTTTGTGCCTTGAGCCGAACAACGAAGCCACCGTCGTAACGAACCGGACATAAGTCGTTGTACCGGCTCTGCATTGCGGCTGCGCTCAGCCGCGCAGTACGTCCAGCGCACCACGAAGACGAGAACGGCGCGTGCCGATCGTGGCCGGGCTCCGAGTCGCCCCCATCCGATCCTGACGGGCAAGGTGTCCAGATCGAAATCTTGTTCGCGGAAATTTTCGGGGATCACAACGCGAACAGCGGATCGGGACACAACGGTGGACACAGATCAAGCATAGCATTGAGTTTACGTCGCTTTTTGGAGCCATGATGTCCCCAGGGAGAGTACGAAGTAAACCGTAAACCATTTCGCAGGGAAGGCCGGCTATCCGGCTGAAGCTGTGGTTCCTCCCCGTGCTTTTCTTAATGCACGGGGGCCGCGGGTGTCAGTCGATACCCGGCCTTCCCTGCGCGCTCTCATGTCAGAGGGTTCGAGGTTCATGCACAACTCGGGGCGTAACTGCGCCGCGGGACGGCGAGGTCATGTCCCTCTCCGCTCTTTGACATCTGAAATCGGCAAACACCCCCGCTGTCGTCCCGGACAAGCGAGCCGGTAGCGCGCAAGCGCTGCGCGGCGAGCGCGGATCCCGGACCCATAACCCCGGGACGTGGTTAGGAGCACGCTGTGGGCGAGATTGAGGGCCACAACAAAATCCGGTGGTTATGGGTTCCAGGCTCAACCTCATCGGTCCGGCCGATGGCCGGCCGCTGTGGCTGCCCCGGAACGACGTCAGCGTGATTTTGCGCGCGCCTACGTCCCCTTCCGGCGACGCGCCGTCTTCGCAGCGTCGGCTGCCGTGTCCGCAGCGACGGCCTTTGCTGCATCGACCGAGGTCGCGGCGCCATCGGCCTTCGTCTGAGCGCCGGCGTCCTCCGCCCCGCGCCAGTGCAAAATCTCCATCGCGAGCACGGGATGATTGAAACCCTTGAGGACGAGGTCATCGAGCGGTGCGGCGTCGACATGAGCTTCGACCATACCAAAGACGCGCCTGGAGACCACGACCTGGCCGGCCCTGGCCTCGTCGCAGAGGCGGGAGGCAAGGTTGGTGACGCTGCCGATTGCGGCATATTCCAGCCGCTGCTCGAAACCGATCTGGCCGAGCGTGGCATAGCCGAGTGCGATGCCGACGCCGAAGCCGAGACTATGGCCGCGGTTGCGCCACTTCTCGCACAGCGCCCCGATCGCGTCGCGCATCTCGACCGCCATCTTCACCGCGCGCGCGGTGTGGTCGGCAAACTGGATCGGCGCGTTGAACAGGATCATCACGCCGTCGCCGGCGTAGCGGTCGAGCGTGCCCTCGTAACGGAAGATCAATTCGCCGAGCGCGGCGTGATATTCGCGCAGCACGTTCATGGCCTCTTCCGGCTCGGTGGTCTCGGTGAACGCCGTGAAGCCGCGCAGGTCGCAGAACACCACGGTCACCTCGCGGCGGTGGCTGTCGAGCAGCGCCTGATGGCCGTCGTCGGACGCGATCAGCTGCGCCACCTGCGGCGCCAGGAAACGCTCCAGTTTTCGGATGCGCTCGATCTCGCCGAGCTGCTTCTCGACCCGCTCCTCCAGCGAGCGGTTCCAGTTTCTGAGCTGCTCGGTCTGCTCGGTGAGCTGTGCCGCCTGCTGCTGCACGGTGGTGTGCGCAGCGGCAAGCTCGCGGCCCTTGTGGTCGACCTCGGAGAACAGCCGCGCATTGCGCATCGCCAGCACTGCCTGGTGCGCGAAGGTGCGCATCAGCCCGATCAGCCCAGACGGGAAATCGCCGGCGGCGCGGCGCAGCACGACCAGCGCGCCGAGCGTGCCCTGCTGGTCGACCAGCGGCACCACCAGCACGGCATGGAAGCCGGCGGCGACCGCGACATCGCGCAAGAGATGATCGTCGGCGCGGCCGAGATCCGGGATCGCGATCGGCTCACCGCTGGTCGCGGCCTGCTGCAGGATCGTGGCACCCTCGTCGATCCTGAGATGCTCGCCCTCGACCGCGCGGTCGATGCCTTTCGCTTCCACCAGATTGAACTGATGCGCCGTCGCGTCATAGCCATAGATCAGCACCGCATCGGCACGGGTGATCTCCAGCGCACGGGCGGCGACCGTCGGCAGCACGGCATCGAGGTCGAGCGAAGAGGCGACCGCGCGCCCGACCTCTTCCAGCACCTTCAGCTCGTTGATCGACTGCGCGAGGTCGCGTGTGCGCTCCAGAACCTTGGATTCGAGGCCCGCATAGGTCTCCTGAAGCTGGCCGGCCATGCCGTTGAATTGCCCGGCGAGCTCCTCGAGTTCATCATGCGTGCGCACGTCGATACGATGGGAAAAATCGCCGGCGCCGAGCCGCCGCGCGCCGGCCCGCAGCGCCGTGATCGGCACCAGCATGCGCCGCGCCAGGATCGTGCCGGCAAGGATCGCGACCAGCAGCCCGAGCCCGATCAGGAGCGCACCGCGCAACAGCTGGTCGCGGATCGGCGCCAGCGCCTGCGCGGTCGGCTGCTCGAAGAACACGATCCAGCCGAGCTTTGGCACGGCGCTGGCTGCGGTCAGCACGGCGTGGCCGTCGGCGTCGGTGCCGGAGCCCTTTGGCTGACCGTCCGGCGCGATCATGGCTGCGATCTGCGGCAGGGTGGCGACGTCCTTCGCGACCTCAGGTCCGCGCGACGAGCTCGCCAGGACCTTGCCCCTGGGGTCGACCACATAGGCGAACGCCGCCTTGCCGACCTGGGCGTCGGACAGGAAGTCGGCAAGGAAGCGCAGGTCGATATCGGCCACGGTGACGCCGTCGTTGAAGCCGGAAATCTTGAACGAGATCGACATCGAAGGCCTCGTGCCGTCGAAGCTGACCGGTGCGAAGCTGGTGCCGCGGGCGACCGTCTCAGTGAAGCGGATGTCGCGGCCGAAATCCGCGCCCGAGCTGGCGACGACCTGGGTGCGCGACAGCCGCAGCACCTCGCGGCCCTCGCCGCTGAGCTGGGTGAGCTGGGTGACCGAGGGGACCTGGGCCAGCAGCTGGCTGTAGTCGGCGCGGCGCTGCAGCTCATCCTTGACGCCCGCCCGGGTGACCCAGCTGATCTGCCGCGCCAGCTCGGAGACCGCCTCGTCGATCCGCTTGGCGGTCGCCGTGGCTTTGTCCGCCATGGCGTCGGTCAGCGCGGTCCTGGTGGCGCGGTAGTTGATCCAGGTCTCGGTCAGCCCGTTGACGGCGAGCACGAACACGACGAGGCCGACCAGCGCGATGACGTATTTGGCAAACAGGCCCTGGCGGAGCAAACCAAACCTGTCCCTGATCCCGCTCATCAAGACCCTCGCGCGGTCGCTCGTGCCGCCGAATCCCGTGCCTGGGAAGCGGCCACGCGCCCGCAAACCCTGGACAATCCATGCATGGGGCGCGCCAGCGCTCCAGCCAGCCGCCGGGCTCGTCACGCCGAAGCGCCCGGCCGGGCCTGTCTAGCACAGATTGGTCGGCCCAATTGTGAGGCTGCCAGTTCGGTGAATGGCGGGGTGGGGATATGATCGGATCGGAAATCTGTCGGGAGACGTTACCGGCCAAAGAGCTGCTTCAGCACGTCGTTCATGGGCTGGCTGTCCTGATGATTGTCCTGGGCGGCCGCCGGCGGCGCAGGCGGCGGATTATTCTGGGTCGGGGCAGAAGGCGAGGCTGGCTGCGGCGTCCCCGGCGAGGGAACATTGCGACTGCGGCCGGCCGTGCCCTGCTGCTGCAGGCCCTGCTGGATCAGGTTGCCGATGGTCTCGCCCAGGCTCCCGCCGAGCGGGTTGGTCGCGCCGCCGCTGGTGCCGGTTCCACTGCCAGACTGGCTTCCGGCCAGCCCGCCGAGGCCATTGATCAGCCCGTCGAGGCCGCCGCCATTCGCGCCAAACAGGCCCTTGCCCATCTCCTTGAGCTTGGCATAGGCGGCGTCGGGATTGTCCAGAATGCCCGCCATGTCGGGATAGATCCGCGGGCTGTCCCATGGGCCATCGATCACGACGGGAATGCCGAGCCCGACCGGCTCGGTGGTGCGGCCCTGGCCCTCGGTCGTCATCACGAGCTTTGGCTCGACCCGGAAGGCGAGCGACTTGTTGCCGATGTCGACCATGCCCGTGCCGGTGACGCGCACCAGCGGGCCGACCAGGTTCAGGTCGGACGTGGTGGCCTGGCCGCGGTCGATCTTGAACGAGGCCGAAAGCTGGGTCAGGTCGGTCTGCTCGTCCTTGCTCTCCTGCCAGCCCGACAGCGGGCTTGCGGTCAGCGAGCGGATCATGCGGGCGACGTTGAGGCCGCGAATGGCGCCATCCTGGAAATTGACGAAGGCGGTGCCGCCGAGGTTGGCCATGACGGCGCGCTGGCTTGCGCCCGACGAACGGCCACCGATCTTGGCCTGCAGCCTGCCGTCGAGCTTGTCGAACCCGGCGAGATTTTGCAGCAGCGGCAGCGCGCGCACGCCGGCGAGGTCGCAATGCATGGCGTAGGTCGGATTGCCCGTGGTGGCATCGACGATTATCTCGCCGGAGGCCTCGCCGTCATAGGCGCCGAGCTTTGCGATGGAGACCTTCAGGATGCCGCCCGCCAGCGTCGCCTCGGTCTGCGCCGTATCGAAGCGCGCGCCGGCCAGATTGAGCTCGGCGGCCGAGATTTTGGCCTGCGCGTCGACATAGTTGAGCGAGGCGAGATTGAACGGCGCATTGCTCCAGGGCTGCGCGCCCTGCTCAGTCGCGGCGCTGGACGCCGGCATGCCCAGCCGCTGAAAATCGAGATCGAGCTTCACCAGCGGCTTGCTGGCGACGTCGACGGAGGCCCAGCCGTTGAAGGCGCCGCCATCCAGCGTGCCGCTGACACTGTTGATCATGATGATCGAGCCGTTGAGCCTGAGCTCCGCCTTCGCCGAGAGCGGCGTCTGCAAGGTGCCGGGGACATCGAGGGTGAGCTCGACGGGAATGTTTTGACGCTCGATGGCGCCTGGCGGCACGGTCCCCTTGATGACGAATTTCAGCGGGGTATCGCCGGCGCGCGCCCGGCCCGCAAGATCGATCACGCGATCGGCGCCGATCACGGCATCCGCATTGATGTCGTCGATGCGCTTCTCCACCCGATCGCGCGCGTTGGACATCACGATCGCGCCGTCATTGACGGTCACGTGCCTGATCGTGATCGGAGCAGCCTCGCCGTTAGGCGTTGCCGACCTCGCGGCGGTCGCGACCTCGCGATGGCGCTCGCGGAGCAGGGGTGCGGCGAGGACGGGCTTGTTGATCACCAGTTCGCTGATGTCGGGATGGCCCGACCAGGCGCTCGCAAGCGTCATGTCCGCCTGCAGACTGCCGATGCTGAGACGCACGGCGCCTTCGCGATCCCGGGAATCGGCGAGCGTGACATCGGTCAGGGTGACGTTCAGCGTCGGCCACAGGCTGATCCTGGTGGTCCCCGCGATGGTCAGGCGGTAGCCGGTATCGCGCTCGACCCGCTCTGCGATCGCCGAGGTCAGGAAGCCCGAGGGGATCCCGACGAACAGGAGCAGCGCCAGGATCACGATAACGGCGCCGAGGGCAGCGCCCGCGAATTTCAGTACTTTCATGTCGCTATTCCAATCCGAAACCGGCGCGACCGCGCCCTGGGCAGATCAGTTTCGGCTCAATCCCGGTTGGTTCGGCGGGTTCCCTGACCAGCCGATCGTGCCGGCAGGCACCACTCAAAAAGGGCCCCCAAACTAATCGGCGGCGCTGCAAACTTATGTGACTTATGGCACACTTCAGGCGCGTCGACGGCTGACGATACCGATTTCAGACGGGTATTGCGATGAGCAAGCAGGCCGAATTTGCGGTCATCTTGAAAATGAATCCGATGTTCGCGGACCTCGGGGCCGACGAACTGCAGCGGATCTCCAATCTCTGCCATACCCAGCATTTGGGCGCCGGAGAGATGCTGTTCCAGAAGGGCGATCCCGGTGATGCGCTGTTCGGCGTGCGGCGCGGCCAGATCAGGATCGAGACCGGCGCCTCCGACGGCAGCCGGCTGACGCTCAATTTCATGGGCCCCGGCGACCTGTTTGGCGAGGTCGCCGTGCTCGATGGCCAGAGCCGCACGGCGGATGCGACCGCGGGCGAGGCCACCGAACTGTTCGTGCTGCGGCGGGAGGATTTTCTCGGCCATCTGGAGCGCGAGCCGAAGCTCGCGATCAAGATCATCCGGCTGCTGTGCCAGCGCATCCGCTGGCAGAGCGAGCGGATGGAGGAATCGATGCTGCAGCCGTTGCCGATCCGGCTGGCGCGCAGGCTTTGCGCGCTCGCCGACGATTTCGGCTCCGAGGTGCACATCTCGCAGGAACAGCTCGGGATTTTCGTCGGCGCCGCCCGCGAAAGCGTCAATCGGCAACTGCAACAATGGCGCAAAGAGGGCATTCTCGATCTGCAGCGCGGCCGCATCCTGTTGCAGAATATGAGCCGGCTGACGGCGATTGCACGCAATGATTAGGCAGTGCCGCGCGGCGCGTCAGGCGATTTTTTGCCGGCAAATCGCGGCTTTCTCCGCCGCCGGACCCCGCACCGCCCGTGTTCATCGTGGGGCGCCGTTTCCTAAATTCCGATTTATCGTCGCCCATTATGTGGCCGTGCCGCCCAACATGATCTCAATCGGGACATCAATCTTCAATGTTTGGGACATGAACGGTTTTTAATGTTCCCCAACATTCGGACATAAACTGCCTCGCAACAGCACGGGTTTCCAGCTCCGCCCCATCGTGGGCAGGGGACGGTGGCTTTTTGCCCGTTGCAGGCGACGAGTATGAGTATCGATGTCTCTTGCGTACCCGATCCCGACCACCGCGCGCCCTCCGTTCTCGCTGGGGCGCTGGCGGCGTCCACTCCTGACCTGGCTCGACGGCATCGAGGAAGGGTGGGCGGTTCCGCTGCTCTTGATCGGGTTCGTCGCGGTCTGGTCGGTCTATTTCGTGATCGCCTATTTCGATGGCGACCTGCATCCGGACGTGCTGGAGACCTGGACGCTCGGACGCAGTCTCGCCTGGGGCTATGCCAAGCATCCGCCGCTGATGGGATGGGCCGCGCGGGCCTGGACCGAAATCTTTCCGCTGACCAACTGGTCGTTCCAGGTGCTGGCCATGACCAATGCGGCGATCGCGTTGTGGAGCGTCGACCTGATCGCGCGACGCTTCGTGCGCGGCGACAAACGCGCCGTCGTGCTGCTGCTGTTGCTGCTGCTGCCGGTCTATCAGTTCCATGCCCAGCGCTTCAACGCCAACGCCGTCCTGCTCGCGACGTGGCCGCTCGCGACCTATTGCTTCCTGCGCTCGTTCGAAACGCTCGACATGCGCTGGGCTGCTGCGGCCGGCGCGTCCGCCGCGCTCGCGATGCTCGGCAAATATTATTCGGTGTTCCTGCTCGCAAGCTTCGCCTTTGCCGCGCTGTGCCATCCCGGGCGGCGGGTCTATTTCACCTCCTCGGCGCCCTATGTCTCCGTCGCGACGGGCCTCGCGGCGCTCGTGCCGCATCTTTACTGGCTCGCCACGACAGGCGCCCAGCCATTCGCCTACGCGCTGGAACGGCACGCGGGCAAGGCGCTCGGAGCGTCGCTGATCGAGGCAAGCCTCTTCGTTCTGGGCGTGACGGTGTTGTGTGCCGTTCCGGCGCTGGTCTGGGCACGCATGGCGGGCCAGCGCACCGAACGTTTCGTCCGGGATTTTCAAGCGCTCCACCCCGGCCTCCGGCTGCTGCTGCTGATCGGCATCGCGACCGTCGTATTCCCCGCGATCACGGCGATGGCGCTTCGAACCGACATGCCGGTGATCTGGTCGCTGCAAGGCCTGTTCCTGTTCGTTGTCGTGATCGTCGGCGGCGCAAGCTGTTCGATCGACCGTGACGATTGCGTCAAGCTGGCCGGCTTCGTGATGGGGACTGCGCTAATGACGGCGGCGGTGATCGCGCCGGCGCATGCGCTCTACCGCAACAGTCACCCGCTGCACGAGGGGCGCAATTTCTATCAGCCCGCCGCGGAGGAACTGACCCGGCGCTGGCACGCCGAGACCGGCATGGCGCTCTCCACGGTCGGCGGTGACGACGACCTCGCCTTCGCGCTCGCCTTCTACAGTTCCGATCATCCGCTCTACGATATCCGCCTGGTGCACCCGATCACGGAGCGGTTGCCGCAGGACGCGACCTTCGACAATGGGTGGGCAGCGATGTGCTTTGGCGGCGATGAGTATTGCGCCTCCTCTCTTCAGAAGGTCGCTGCCCGCGCACCCCGCTTTGTCCGCTACGAGATCGTCGTCGAATCGAACCTGCTGGGCCAACCCGGCGCCAGCGGACGCTTCGTCGCCTTCCTGGTGCCGCCGACCTCGAAGCCGGTGCAGGCGCCTTCGCCATCGGACGGTGTCGAGGACTTCAGTGCCATGCGCCGCACGCACACGAAGTGGGAAGGCAAGACATTGGGCGGCGTACCGATGGACTAGCCGGTCACGTCGGGTTGACCGCGGTTCCGCACCGAATAGAGTGCCGAGGGCCAACCGCGGCGGTCAATGATGTCGAACAGATCCCATCGCAATGCCGGCCATATCGGGATGAACAGCCTGCGGAAGCGGGGAATCCTGCATTCCTCTGAGCGCGCGGCCGCCGCCGCGTTGGGGCGGACGTCCCATGTGGCAGTGGTCGGCGATTGCCTCGCCACGCTGCGCAGGATTCCCTCCCGATCGATCCAGCTCGTGATCTGCGATCCGCCCTACAACATCAACGTCGCGGCCTGGGACGATCTCGACCATTATGTCGACTGGGCGGGCCAATGGCTTGCCGAGGTCGAGCGCGTGCTGTCGCCCACGGGCAATCTCGTGCTGTTCGGCGGATTGCAATATCAGGGCGAAGCGGGCAGCGGCGACCTGCTCAGCCTGATGAACTGGATGCGCCGGCACAGCGGCATGCGGCTCGCCAACCTCATCATCTGGAACTACCCGAACGGTATCAGTGCGCAGCGCTTCTTTGCCAACCGTCACGAGGAGATTGCCTGGTTCGCGCGCACGCAAAAGTACTATTTCGATCTCGACGCGGTGCGCACCCGCCTGGAGCCGGAGCGTCTCGCCGCTTACAAACGCGACAAGCGCCTCAATCCCGAAAATCTCGACAAGGGCATCAATCCAACCAATGTCTGGCGGATTCCGAGGCTCAATGGCAATGCGAAGGAGCGGGTCGGTCATCCGACCCAGAAGCCGAAGGCGCTGATCACGCGCATCGTGTCGGCGCTGTCCTATCCGGGATCGACGGTGCTGGATTTTTTCGCTGGAAGCGGCGTCACCGCGCGCGTCGCAATCGAGACCGGCCGCCATTCGATTTCAAGCGATGCCGATCCGGAGTTTCCGGTCTTTTTCAAACGCCATCTCGATCAGCTTCGCAGCGCGCCAGACTACCGGCTGATCGCAGGCCACGACTGGTCGGAGCATCCGGCGTTTTCCGCTGGTTCGCAGAGCACTGCTTTCACGCCGACGGCGCCCAGGCCTGCTGCGGGATAGGCGCCTATTTGACCTGCACCGACATCTTGACGGAGGGATGGATGTTGCAGCGGACCCGGTAGGCACCGATTTTGTCGAACTTGTAGGAGAGTGACTTGCCCGGCTTTTGCAGGCCGAGATCTTCGCTGTCGTCCTCGCCTCCGGGACCGAAGATGTGGATGTTGTGAATGACGTCGTCGTCGTTGGTGAAGATCAGCCGATCGCCGCGGGAGATCACAGCCGAATCCGGATTCAAAGCCAGTCCGTGCTGGATGACCTTGATCGTCGTCGCCGCCGGCACCGCAACGACGAAACCCAGCACAATGGCAATGGCGAGAACGAGACGATTGGGCATTGTGACTCCCTGGATTTCGAGCGCTGCTAGAACTTCACGGCCGTCCACAGGCTGAAGTAGAGATTGTTGTTGCGGCCGGCGTTCACGGAACTGCCGTCGAACCGAAAGTAGTTGACGTATTGCACAGCCAGACGAACGTTCATGTTCGGGAAGGGCGAATCCGGCTTCCCCCACGGCACGTAGGCGACTTCCAGGATCATGCCGTCCGAGTTGGGGCTGCCGTTCGGCGTGCCCCAATAATTGGCGTCGGCCAAACCGACCGTGCGAAAATACTGCACCGATGGCGTGACCGTGGCGGCGACGCTGTAGGAGACGTCGACGCGCATCGTGTCGAGCCAATGCTTGTCAAATGCGCCAAGAGCCAGCGCATCGTCCGGGGCCATCGAGGCCGTCTCATGAATGTAGGTCGCGTGCGCTGACAGCCGGTCGCTGGTGACCCTGCTGGCATCACTGATGAACTGGTAGTTCGCATCAAGCGCCAGGTCGGTCTTGCGGACGGGGAGGCCCAGGGTCTGGCCGCCGCCGGGAACGACGGTGCCGGACAGCATATACGCCCCGATCTCGACGTGATGCTGCTCCCAGTCCTTCAACAGCGCGACCCGCGCATAGGGAAGAAAGGACGACGTCTGGTCGCTGTCATCTGGCACCTGGCCCGTCGCACGCAGCGTCGCCCGGTCGAGCCCCTTGTAGACGTCGCCCTCCAGATACACGAGGCTGTTCCAGAGCGCGTAGACGCCCGCGCCGACGGCGCGCTGGCCAAGGCTGTTGTCGACCAGCGTGGCAGCCATCGGCGTCGGCGCCAGCGGCGAGCGGTTGTAGGGAAATCCCCAGACCGGCGTCGAATTCCACGGGTCCTGCACGGTCGGACTGTTGTTGACGGTCAGCCCCCAGAGCAGGTCCTGTCCGAACAACTCCCCTTCGCGGGCGTGGCGAATGTCCACGTTGTTGATCTTTGCCTGCTGCGCCACGCCGTCATAGTTCAGCTCGAAGAAGGCCCCGACCTTCGACGTGATCTGTCCGGCATAGTAGAGCGACAGCTGATCGACCGCGAAATTGTCGTTCGGCTTGAAGCCCGGCGCCGCACCGCCGTCCTGCGGCTGCGCGGTGTGCGTAAACGAGAACTGCGCCGTGGCGGCGATCGGCAGCCCGTGGTCCTTTCCGTCACTAGCGACATAGCCGTGCATCTTGAAGTCTCGTCCATAGGGGGTCAGCTGCGGACCGAACGCCCCGATGTGACAGGCCGCGCAGGGTTGACCGGTCTGAATGGCAAAGGATGGCACCGCGAACGCCGCCTGGTTCGTCGCCAGGATGAACAATGCAGCCAGCCATGCAATCCCGGCGTATGCGAGGCTGCGGAAACGTCTTCGCGTCCGGTGCTCGAATGGAGCCGCCGAATTCCGCGCCGCATCCCAGCGCAATCGGTCGGGAAAAACCCTCGGCATCTCGCGCCCAGCTATTCAAGCAATGACGCCAGGAAATCCCAACATGGTTAAGATTCCGTCAAGCACGATCGGGAGGCGCGGGCACTTGGCCGCCGTGCCGGAATGCCACGCCGAAGCGGTCGTCAAGCCGGCAATCCGCCGTGCGGCGAGGGCTCATCGCTCTCTGCAACGAGAAGCCGCGTATCAGGTGTCCGTCGTGCTGAATGATTCGTAAACCGCGCGCGAGCTTGAGGTGGCTTGCCAACGCCGAAAACGAGCGACCCCCGAAAAGTACGAGGTCAACTTGCTGCAAAGGCTTTGCTGTTCCGAATGGTCCTCCATACCTGGCTTTAATATTACAGGCCTACCGTCGCGGCGTTTCGTCAATGACTGGGACGGGAGTGGGTTGAGTGGCCTCGCCTGAGATCGATTCAGGAGCCAGCAGCGGTTTGCCTCATGCGGACCGCCCGGCCAGCCAGCCGGGCGACCGCTACGCCATCTCCTTTCGCCGCCATTTCCGCGTGCTCACGATCACGCTTTTGGCGGTCAATCTCGCGATCGGACTGGTCGCGCGCCGGCAACAGCACGCCATCATCGATCACGCGGTCAATGTTTATGATACCGCTTTCATCTCGACGAACTACGTCAACCTCGCGCAGATCGCGTTTCAGCATTATGTCGACGAGCGCTTGCGCGCGGAAGGTGCGACCGAGACATCCAAGGCGAACGCGCTGCTCGACGACGTGCTCGACAACATGGACGTCGCCATCGAACGCGCGAGCGCGCCTCTCACCCGCGCCCAGGGACAGGACATCAGTGCAAGCCTCTCCGAACTTCGTGACCTTGCGGCGAGCGACCCGGGCCTCGCGGATCGGATCGCCGACCTTCGCAAGAAGATGGAACGGCTGCGCCAGCGCAATTCCGACATCGGCCTGAAGGCGCGCGACGAGATTGATGCTTTCTCGCTCAAGTCCGATTTGCTGCTCCTGGGCTCGATCTTCACCAGCATTACGCTCGCCGGACTCGTTCTGCTGGCGATGCATCGCATGATCAGCGCGATGAAGCGGCGTTCGAGCGATCATTTCCATGCGGCTCTGGAGGGGATGCCGCAGGGCCTGAGCATGGTCGACGACAATCTCCGCCTGATCGTCTGCAACGCGACCTATGCCCAGATGTACGGTCTGCCCGCGGAACTGACACGGCCCGGCACGCCGCTTCGCGCCATCCTGGACCACCGCGCCCGGCACGGTGCGACTTCGATCGATTCGCAGGACTTTGTCGAAGAAAGGCTCGCGCTTGCCGCGGAACGAAGGACGACGACGCTCGAGGAGCAGCTGCAGGATGGCCGCATCATTTCCCTGATCCGGGCTCCGCTCGATACCGGCGGGTCGATCACGATCCACATGGACGTGACCGAAAAGAGAAATTCGGAGAAGAAGATCGCGTTCCTGGCGCATCACGACGCACTGACCGGCCTCGCCAATCGCGTCCAATTGCGGGAGCATATCGAGAACACCGTCAGGGATGTGGAAGGTGGAGCAAGCGCCGCCGTCCTCTGCCTGGACCTCGACAACTTCAAGACCGTGAACGATACCTTGGGGCATTCCGTCGGCGATACGTTGTTGTGCGCGGTCGCCAAGCGGTTGCGGGCGCTGTTGCGCGACCAGGATATGGTTGCGCGAACGGGAGGCGACGAGTTCGCCATCGTGCAGTCCGGCGCCGAGCCGGCAATGCAGGCCGCTGCCGCGCTCGCGGCTCGCGTTGTCGAGGAGCTGAGCGCGGCGTTCGAGATCGGCGATCATACCGTCGTGATCGGCGCCAGCGTCGGCATCGCGATTGCGCCCGACGACGGCAGCGATCCGGATCAGCTTCTGAAGAATGCCGACATGGCGCTCTATCGCGCCAAGGGAGCCGGACGGGCGCAGTTCCATTTCTTCGAGACCGAAATGGACGTCAGGGCCCAGGCCCGGCGCCTCCTCGAACTCGACCTTCGCAAGGCCATCGGCGCCGGTGAGTTCGAACTCTTCTATCAACCCATCGTCAATCTCGCGGAAAACCGCATCACCGGTTTCGAAGCGCTGATCCGCTGGAATCATCCGACGCGCGGGCGGGTCCCACCCAACGATTTCATCCCGCTGGCGGAAGAAACCGGGCTGATCGTGCCGATTGGCGAGTGGGTCATCCGCCGGGCCTGCAAGGACGCCAATACCTGGCCTTCCGATCTGAATGTTGCGGTGAATGTCTCGCCCGTACAATTCCGCAACAAGAGCCTCGCCATGACCGTGACATCGGCCGTCGCGTCATCGAACCTGCTGCCGAGCCGACTGGAGCTCGAGATCACGGAAACCGTACTGATGCACGACACGCGCGACACGATGGCGACGCTGCGCCAGCTGCAGGTGCTCGGCGTTCGAATTTCGATGGACGATTTCGGGACGGGTTATTCGTCGCTGAGCTATCTTCGCAGCTTCCCGTTCGACAAGATCAAGATCGATCAAAGCTTCGTCCGGGATCTCATCGACAAGCCGGATGCGATCGGCATCATCCGCGCGATCGCGAGCCTCGGCCGGAGCATGGGCGTCACCACGACGGCGGAAGGCGTCGAGACCCAGGAGCAGCTCGATCAAATGCGCGAGGAGGGCTGCACCGAAGTGCAGGGCTACTTCTATAGTCGTCCCGTTCCCGTTGGCGAGATTGCCGGACTGCTCACCGGCTTCCGGGATCGTGCCCAGGCCGCGGCCTGAATTGCGGGGCGCCACGCCAAAAGCTATTCCGCCGCGGGCGAGACGACGTTCGACGGCTTGGCTGACGTCCGCGCCGGCGGGCGGAGCTCGAGCAGATCGGCCGGACTACGTGCTGATCAAGGATCAGGACCGGTTGGACCATCCAGCGCTCCGGACCAGGAGCTGATCGGGACGAACTGGCGCCAAGCGATTCCCGCTTCGCAGCTGTGCAATTCATCACCATGCCTCTCCACTGGCCTTGCTCGATCGGCCGGACCGCTCCTATCATGCCCTCGCCGGGGTTCTTGGGGAATTGCACGATGACGACGGCTTTGATGGAGACACGCGGGTCGGCGGCGTCGACGCGTTGGGTTCAGCTTGTCCTTGGCCTGATCGCCATGATGTCGATCTCCAGCCCGCAATATGTCTGGACGCTGTTCACAAAACCATTTCAGGATTCGCTGGGAACAACGCTCCCGGCGATTCAGGTCACCTTCACGATTTTGATCGTGCTGCAAACCTGGCTGTCGCCGGCGCAGGGCTATCTGGTCGACCGCTTCGGCCCGCGCCTCCTCATCGCCGTCGGCTGCCTGCTCTCGGGCCTCGGCTGGATCACGTCGGCCTTCGTGACCAGCCTGATCGGCCTCTATCTGACCTATGGGCTGCTCTGCGGCATCGGCACCGGCGTCGTCTATATCGGGATCATCGGCCTCATGGTCCGATGGTTTCCGGACCGCCGGGGCCTTGCGACCGGTGCGGTTGCGGCGGGCTACGGGTTCGGAGCGATCCTGACGACGTTCCCGATCGACACGATGATGAAACAGTCCGGCCATCAACATACGCTCGTGGTGTTCGGCATCATCCTCGGCCTCGTCGGCGCGATGGCGGCGCTCGCGATGCGCATGCCCGGAAAGGGCGATGCGCTCCCGCCACCGCCCCAAATGGCGTCGCAGGCGGGCACACCGCCGGAGCGCATGCTGCGCAACAAGATCTTCTGGCTGATGTTCATCATGATGACCATGATGTCGACCGGCGGGTTGATGGTGATCTCGCAGTTCGCCGCATTTTCGCGGGATTTTGGCACCGCCAACGTCGTGGTGTTCGGCCTCGCGGCGCTGCCGCTCGCGCTGACCGTCGATCGCTTCACCAACGGATTGACGCGTCCCTTCTTCGGTTGGGTTTCCGACCGGATCGGGCGAGAGAACACCATGGCAATCGCTTTCCTGATGGAAGCTGCGGCGGTCACGCTCTTGGTTCTGTTCCGCGACAATGCATTTGCGCTTGTCGTGCTCTCGGGGCTGGTCTTCTTCGGCTGGGGTGAAATCTTTTCGCTGTTCCCCTCGACGCTGACCGATACGTTCGGCGCGCAGCACGCCACCGCGAATTACGGCTTCCTCTACGTCGCGCAGGGGGTTGGATCGATTCTTGGCGGGCCGCTTGCGGCACTCCTGCGCGAACAGACCGGAAGCTGGCTGCCGGTATTTGCGATCATCATCGCCATGGATGCACTGACGGGGATTCTCGCTTTGTTCGTGCTAAAGCCGATGCGTCGTGCCTACGCCGGCAAAGCCGCAGGCTGACTAACGCGTAATCTGGAGCAGGGCCACCTCACTCCGCGGCCGGTTGGATTGCGGAGGGTGGGCGCCGGGATGGCGGTTCCTGGTGATGGTCGCCCGCATCATGATCGGCATCGCCGGAGGAGACGATCAGCCTCTTGCCCAGGCGCCAGATCAGCGAAGCGAGATCGTCCATCACCATGAACATCGCCGGCACGAAGACCAGGGACAAAACGGTCGAGAACAACAGGCCGCCGATCACGGCCAGCGCCATCGGCGAGCGGAACTCACCGCCGGCCCCGACCGCCAGCGCGCTCGGTATCATGCCGGCGACCATCGCGATCGTGGTCATCACGATCGGTCGCGCGCGCTTCATGCCGGCGTCGATCATCGCCTCGTCGCGCGGCTTGCCGGCACGGATCGATTCGATCGCGAACTCCACCAGCATGATCGCATTCTTGGTCACGATGCCCATCAGCATCAGGATGCCGATCCACACCGGCGTGGTCAGCTGCTTGCCGGTCAAAAGCAGCGCGGCGATCGCGCCGCCGATCGAGAGCGGCAGCGAGAACAGGATCGTGATCGGCTGCAGGAAGGTGCCGAACAACAGCACCAGCACGGCGTACACCATCATCAGGCCCGCGGTCATCGCGGTGGCAAAGCCCTCGGACAATTCGTTCAGGCTTTCGGCATCGCCCGACGGATTGACCCGAACGCCCTTTGGCAGCGTCTTCATGACGGGCAGCTCGTGGATCATCTTGGTGGCGTCGCCGAGCGCTGCCGCGCCGACGAGGTCGGCCGCGACGGTGGCCTGGCGTTCGCGGTCGTAGCGATTGATACTGGTCGGGCCCTGGTCGAGCTTGATGTCGGCTACGACCGACAGCGGGACGCCGCCTTTTTCGCCGTGTTGGCCAAGCGGCACGCGCAGCTGTTCCAGCGTCCTGAGGTTGGCGCGCGCTGAGTCCTCGAGCTGGACGCGGATCGGCACCAGCCGGTCGCCGGCATCGAACTTGGCGAGCGCAGGTCCGACATCGCCGATGGTGGCGACGCGGACGGTCTGCGACAGGCTTTCGGTGGAGACGCCAAGCCGCGCGGCAAGGTCGGCGCGCGGCTGGATGCGCAGCTCCGGACGCTCCAGCGCCGTTTCCGGGGTGACATTGGAGATGATGGGGATCCGCTTCATCTGGGTCGAGAGCTCGTTGGCGACCTCGTTGACGATGTTGCTGTCGATCCCGGTGACGACCAGCGAGATGGCGCGCAGACCGTTCTCGTCGAGGAACCAGAAGCGGATGTCGGGAACGTTGTCGAGCTCCTTGCCGATCTCGAGCTCGAGCTGGCGCTGCGTGATCTTGCGCTCGGTTTTCGGCGTGTAGTTGATGATCAGCGCGGCACGCCGCACTTCCTGTATTCCGGGCGGGACGCGACCGCCGTCGACGAACACGCTGCGCACCTCCGGCCGCTTGCGCAACCGCGCGACGATGTCCTCGGTGACCTGTTCGGTATAGGCGAGCTGCGAGCCCGGCGGCAGCTCCATCGCGAGCAGCGAGCGCGCGGAGTCCTGTGCAGGCAGGAAACCTTGCGGCAGGAGCGTGATGCTCCAGATCGAGGCGGCGAAGATCGCCAGGCCGATCAGCACGGTAACGTAATGGTGCTTCACCGACCATTTGACGACGTTGTGATAGCTATTCAGCACGCGGCCCGGCGGCGGCTCGGCATGCGAATGGTGTTTGAGGAAATAGGCCGCCAGCATCGGCGTCACGAAACGCGCGGCGAGCAGCGAGAAGAACACCTGCACCGAAACCGTGATGCCGAACTGCTTGAAGAATTGCCCGGCGATGCCGGACATGAAGCTCGCGGGTGCGAAGATCGCAATGATGGTGAGGCTGATCGCGATGACGGCAAGCCCGATCTCGTCGGCCGCTTCAATCGCCGCACGGTAGGGCGTCTTCCCCATGTTCATATGGCGGACGATGTTCTCGATCTCGACGATCGCGTCATCGACCAGAATGCCGGTCGACAGCGTGATGGCGAGGAAGGAGACCAGGTTGAGCGAGAAGCCCAGAATGTCCATCGCCCAGAACGCCGGGAAGATCGACAGCGGCAGCGAGATCGCGGCGATCAATGTGGCGCGGATGTCGCGCAGGAACAGCAGCACGATGACCACGGCGAGGATGGCGCCCTCGAACAAGGTCGAGATCGCTGCTTCGTAGTTGCCCTTGGTGTAGTCGACCGAGGTGTCGATCAGCTTCAGGTCGACATCGGGATAGGCGACTTTCAGCGCGTCGATGCGTTTCTGCACAGCGGCTGCGACCACCACGTCGCTGGCGCCCTTGGAGCGCTTGATGCCGAGCGCCACCACCGGCTCGCCATTGAAGCGCGCAAAGGTCCGGCGGTCGGCGATGGTATCGGTGACGGTGCCGAGATCGTCGAGCCGGACCTCGCCGCCGCCGAACAGCGGGATCATGGTGCCGGCGAGATCGTTCAGGGTCTTGGCGCCGGCGAGCGTGCGAATCGCCTGGTCGTCCTTGCCGATCTCGGCGCGCCCGCCGGCCAGATCGACATTGGTGCCGCGCAGGAACTGGCTGACATTGACGGCGGTCAGTCCCATCGCCTGCAGCCGGTCGGGATCGAGCGAGACGAGGATCTCGCGCTCGACACCGCCGATGCGCTCGACCTGCGCCACGCCACGCAGGCCCTGCAAGGCGCGCTTGACCACGTCGTCGACGAAATAGGACAGCTGCTCCGGCGTCTTGCCGGGCGAGATCGCGGCATAGGTCAGGATCGGCAGGCCGATCACGTCGACACGCTGGATCAGCGGTTCGTTGACGTTCTGCGGCAGGTTGGCGCGCACCCGCGTCACCGCGTCCTTGACGTCATTGAGGGCGCGGTCGGTGTTGGTCTCCAGCGCGAACTGGATGGTGGTGACCGACAAGCCGTCGGTGATGGAGGAGGAAATGTGCCGCACGCCCTCGACGCCGGAGACGCCGTCCTCGATGGTCTTGGTGACCTGGGATTCGAGCTCCGCCGGAGCGGCGCCAAACTGCGCGACCGCAACCGAGATGACGGGGATATCCGCAGCTGGCAGCCGCGTCACCGCGAGCTTGGTGAAGCTCACCCAGCCGAGCAGCAAAAGAATGATCGAAAACACCACCGAGGGCAGCGGGTTGCGGATCGACCATGCGGAAATGTTGAGGGCCATCAGCGTACCCGGGTCCGGTCGAGGTCTTCGGCAAACAGGGTCTTGACGTGGTCGCCATCATGCAACGAACTGCCGGCATCGGCCACCACGATCTCGCCGACGTCGAGCCCTTCGAGGATCTCCGTCGAGGTGTCGGACACGAGGCCGACACGCACCCTGCGGGTTTCGATCGTGTCCCCTTTCACCACCTGCACGGTCAGATGATCGATCGCGGTGCGCGGGACCGCGACGCCGCAACTGCGCTTGGCATCGATATTGGCGCGGGCGAACATGCCGACCTTGAGCGACGGATTGTTGGTCACCGAAATCCTGACATGGCCAAGCTGGGTGGTGCGGTCGATCTGCGGCGACACCAGGCGGACCCGCCCGACCAGGTCCGGCGAGTCGTCCCGGCTGATGCGTGCGGTGGCGCCCGGATTGAGTTTCAGCAAATGGACGCTCGGCACCTCGGCGTCCAGTTCGAGCTCGTTGCCGACCGCGATGCGGAACATCGGCCCGGCCTGCGGCGAGGCCGGCGCGCCGACGATGGTCCTGACCTCGGTGATGAGGCCCGCGGCCGGGGCCTTCAGCGGGATCGGGCCCGGTCGTGCGCTGCCCGCGGGCGCGCCCGGCTGCGGCGGCGGCGGGCTCAGGCGCGCCAGTTCCTGGTTCTCGGTGACGGCGTCGCCCTCGTGAACGAAGAGGTCGGTGACCCTGGAGCCTTCCTGGTCAGCGCCGACCACCGCTTCGCGGCGCGGCACGACGAAGCCTGTGACCCGCACCAGGTCGGAGAAGCAGGCGTTGGTGGATTTTGTGACCACGACCAGCGGCTGACCTTGCGTTTCTTTCTCCGCGGGGCGCGAACGGTGCTCGAACCAGTAAACGCCACCCATCAGGACAACGAAGAACGCCACGCTCGCTGCAGGCTTGAGGTACTCGGAAAGCATCATCGCCGGATCAGTCCAAAGCAGAAGTCATCAATCGCAAGGCAGGCGAAGCCCCGGCGGACACCACGGCAAGATCGGACCGGCCTACTTGGCCGCCGTCGTCTTGTTCTCCATGTTCACCACCTGCACCCGGCGGTTCACTTCGGCCAGCGGCTGGCTCGGGTCCTTCAGCTTGCTCTTGCCGTAGCCGACCGTGACGAGGTCACCCGCGGCGATCGCGTATTTGTCCACCAGATAGCGTTTGATCGAATCGGCGCGCCGTTCGGAGAGGTCCTGGTTGTAGGCCTCGCCGCCGGCCGCATCGGTATGGCCCGCGACGATGAAGGTCGAACCCTTGAGGTCGGCGTTGGTCATCGCGCGGCCGAGCGCCTGCACCGAGGCAAGCGACTTCTCGCTGATCTCGGCCGAATTGTAGTCGAAGGTGATCTCGAGATCGATGTTCGGCTTGGTCGTGGCGATGGTGGCGATTTGCTCGCGCTCGGTCACCGACAGCGACCGCGTCGCCCGCCCACGGATGGTCTGGACGAATTTGGCCTCCGCGGCCACAGCCGTCGGATCGGCCTGGGGTGTCTGCGGGCCGACGGAGAGGCCCCGGGTCAGGGGCGGCTTCTTTGCGGGAGAGAGCGCGTGGAGGATCTGGTCCTCCGTGACGTTGTCTTCGGCGCGCGCGGTTCCACTTGCGAAGCACAATGCGGCGCCAAGCGTCAGCGCCGATAGGATTGCGGCAAACTTCCGCCGTCCCGACATTTTCGACATTTCCAGTCCCTCCTGCCCTGTCCGTCCGACACCCCGGACTCGTGCGGTTGTCCGCCCGGTTAGTCTTTGCCGAGGTCGACGCGGTTCGGCGGCGACGGCCCAAAAATTCAAAAATATCAACGGACCCCGTAGCCTTCGTACTCCTGGACGATGTTCGGGTCCATCGCCTTGGCGTTGGCAATATCCAGCGCGCCTTCAGACACCGCGCCGTTGCGCTGCTTGGCGAGGCCGCGTCCATAGAGCGACGAGGTCAGTCGCGGATTGAGCTTTAGCGCCGCTTCGAAGTCCGCCATGGCATTCTTCGTTGCGCCGGCCTTCAGGTTGACGAGGCCCCGACTGTCCAGCGCATCGATGAAATTCGGGCGCAGCCGCAGCGCCTCGTTGCAATCCTTCAGCGCCACCTGCAGCTCGCCGACCACGGCGCGCACCCAGCAGCGGTTGTTGAGCGCCTCGACGTCCTTGGGGTTGAGCCGGATCGTGTCGTCGAAATCCTTGATCGCGAGATTGTAGGCGCCCTTGCTCGCATAGACCTGGCCGCGTCGGTAGAGCGCATTGATGTCGTCGGGATTGGCGCTGATCTTCTCAGTCAGGCTCTTGATCGTGGGGTCGTCGTTGAGCGCGACCTGCGGCGATCCGGTGTTGGCGGCGGCCGGCTTGTCGGATGGCGTGGGGCTGGGGCTCGGGCTTGCAACGACGACCTGGGTCGGCGTCGGGCTTGGCGAGACCGCAGCCTGGCTGGGTGTCGGGGTGGGCATCGGCGTCGGCGCCACGACCGGGGCGGGCG
>Ga0210399_10000305_pt1 | contig 39926 bp, 25 predicted proteins | sample IncBWC14MmetaG_FD_150865 | JGI IMG/M metagenome (GOLD analysis project Ga0210399, IMG submission 150865) | Forest soil microbial communities from Barre Woods Harvard Forest LTER site, Petersham, Massachusetts, United States - Inc-BW-C-14-M | ecosystem: Environmental > Terrestrial > Soil >... | reverse complement strand
ACGATCGCGATCACTTTCAACAAAATGCAAAAACCAGCGTCGCTTCGCTCCGAGGACTGATCGGATCATCCCGGAACACTGATCGGCATCACAGCGGAATGCTGATCGACTTCATCGGAATCCCCATTTCTTCCCGGCCCCGTTCCTTACTGGAGTGGGGGCTATTTGATCAGCAGCAAAACTGAGAGTTTTTCAGCAACTACTGCGAATGTTAGTCTGTTCGGGAGGAATGGTTCCAAATCGGCTGAAGTCGTCTTTTGGTTTCCCGGATCGGTGAGAGTAGCCGTTACTTCTGTTGCCATCACTCATCATGGCGGCATTCTCGCATCGGGTGAAGCCGATAAAGCTGACGGCACGCGAGCCCTTTTTATCGCCCTGGCGGACCTCAAGGGTCAGGTTACCAACGTCATTCAGACCGGGGATTTCTACCCGCGAAACGTCTGCGCGGCGCCAGACGGTTCAGTTTGGGCCTTTGGAGATAGGATGTGGGATGCGGCAAAACACGAGCCATCGATGGGCAATACATTGCGCCGCTTCGATTTCCAACACGGTGAAGTGGCTAGCTACATATCTCGGTCCATATTCCCGGAAGGGATCGAGCCGGACGTGCTTTCATTCATTCGCTGTTCCGCCGACGCGGTCTTCGTTTACAGCACGCCGGCTAACCTATTGATTGAGCTTCCGTATAAGGCCGTAACCCCTCGCATTTACGATACCTCTACCCCGCAGGGTGTCAGAGTTAGAAGCCTTGCTGTTACAAATTCTGGCGCTGTCTATGGCGCGCTTCTGGATCGAAAGGTAGATAGCGGTCAGGGTGGCATGTACCACTTGGTACTAGACGAGAAGTCTGGATCGGCTCATTGGCACGCTGTGAAAGGTGCGGTCGGTCGCCTGACGGACGAGGGCGTCGTATTCAGGGTATTGGGAGCCGACGGAGAGAACTTAGTGGTAAGCCGGGTTGGGGACCCGGCACAACAGATGGCCCTTCACTGGATAAGTACATCATCGAGGTAACGCATTGCCCTAACGGCGCTCCGCGCACCCTTCTGCGGACCGCGACGCGGGGCAGCAGAAGGCAGTACACGGATAGTCACTCTCGGCCTGTGACGGTAGATGCCTGTAAGGAGTCAGCGGAATCCGATCTCTCTATGAACAAATGCAGGTGAATTAATGGGAGACGGAAGCGGGTGGTGAGGCGGGCTTCTCCGGGTACAACCTCTCAAACTCCGGGTCGCCATGAAGGGGGGCGAGGTCCGGGTCGCGGCGGGTCCACACGGAATCTTTCGATCCCGCTTCCCAAGCTTTGCGCAACGCGTCCATGGCTTCCGCCTTTTTGTTCAGACCGCAGTACACGCAAGCGGCGTTGTAAAGAATCGAGGCTTCGTTGGCCCGCAAGGTGACGGCCAGGTTCAGTTCGCGTATGGCGTCTCCCTCCCGTCCCAATCTCGCGTAATTGGCGCCCAAGAGGATGCGTGCTCTGGCATCCTCGGGCACGTGTTTCAAATGGTTCTCCAACGCGACGCTGAATCTGCGCGTCATGTTGAGTTTGGCCGCTTCCTTTTCCATGGTCCCCAGAGAATTTAAGATGGGAACATACACGTTGTAATCTTCACCGCTCGCCTCGATGGCGGATTCCGAAATGTCCAGAACTTCTTGTGAGCGCCCCGCGGCAAACAGAGCGCGGCAGAGCAGGTAATAGGCGCCGTCGCAGTCACGTTTTCGTTCGATCGCTTTTTTGACCATTCGCACGGCTTCGTCATACAGCCCGGCGGCGTAGAGGACCCAGGCCTGGCTGATGTGTGTTTCGGGCAGGTCCCAGCGCAACGCTACGGCCCTGCCAGAAGCTTCCCGCGCGCGGTCGACCCACACTTCATCGCGGCTGAAGAAGGAGTAGTACATAGCGCACGCGTTGGCGCAGGCGGCATAGGCCAGTGCGAAGCTGGGATCCAGCGTCACTGCGTTTTCAAACATCTGCAGCGCGAACTCGACGTCCTGTCGAGTCAGCCGCCGGGCGTAACGCTTGCCGCGCAGGTACAGATCGTAGGCTTGCAGGTTTTCCGTGGGCTTGTCGGCCAGCGCTTCCAGTTCCTGCGGCGAAAGAGTCACGCGCAGGGCCTCGGCGATCTTGCGCGCCATTTCATCTTGTACTTCGAATACGTCTTTCATCTCGCGGTCGAACCGCTCTGACCAGAGCGGGAAATCGGTGTGCGTGTCGATCAGCTGGGCACTGATGCGGAGCCGTGCGCCGGCGCGCCGCAAAGTTCCGGTAAGAACATAGGCGGCGCGAAGCTGCTGGCCAATTTGTGCCGGCGTCACCGGTTTGTCCCGGAACGCCAGCACCGTGAGGCGGGAAAAAGTGTTCAGCCCCCGGATCTTGGAAAGCTCGGTGATGATGTCCTCGGTGATGCCGTCGCGCAAATATTCGTCTTCCTTGGCGCCACTTTGATTCTCGAAATAGAGCACGGCAACCGACTTCTTCGGCGGCAACGTGCCAGCTACCGGCAGGCTCGAAACGTCGGTCTTTTCAGCTGCCGGGCGGCGGTTCGAATCGATGTCTCGCTTGAGGCGCTTTAGGTCGGCGCGAAGTTCGGCCGCGGTCTGGTAACGCAGTTCAATATCTTTCTCCAGCGCCTTTGCGAAGATATTTTCCAACGCCATGGGCAATCGCGAATTTAACTTCGTCGCCGGGGTCGCCTCGGAATGAAGGATGCCATCGAAAATTAACGCCACTGTCGAGCCCGAAAAGGGAATTACTCCTGTGGACATCTCATACAGCACAACGCCCAGCGAAAATAAATCCGAGCGCGCGTCCAACTCTTCGCCCCGGGCCTGCTCCGGGGACATATATGCCACCGTCCCTATCGAGCTGCCTGGGCTGGTAAGAAGAGCTTCGTCCGCCATGATCGTCTGAGTGCGCAGCGAAGCTTCGCTTTGAGGCTCTTTCGCTTGCTGCCGCTGGGCCGCCAGCTTGGCCAGCCCAAAATCCAGTATCTTCCCTTGTCCCTTTTCGACGACGAAAATGTTGGCAGGCTTGATGTCGCGGTGGACGATGCCCTTCGCGTGGGCCGCTTCGAGGCCGTCGGCAATTTGTATGCCCAGGTCCAGGATTTCGGAGATCGTAATCGGCTTCCCGGAGATGCGATGCTTCAGAGTCTGGCCTTCGAGCAGCTCCATGGCGATAAACGGACGGCTTTCGAATTCACCAATATCGTAAATGGTGCAGATGTTCGGATGATTGAGCGAGGATGCAGCGCGCGCCTCGCGACGGAATCTCTCGATCGCTTGAGAATCATTCGAAATGTCGTCGGGAAGAAACTTGAGCGCAACGTTCCGGCCGAGTCGCGTGTCTTTGGCCTTGTAAACCACGCCCATCCCGCCGCCGCCCAGTTTTTCCAGCACGCTGTAGTGCGAGATCGTGCGCCCAGCAATAGAGGAAGTATCCGTCATCGGCCATGGAGTTTACCGCAGCGCCTCAAAGCAGGCAAACCCGCGAGATGGGACGCGGCCATAGTTAACTTCTCCTGAATCGTGGCATTGCCAAAGATGTGGAAGGAAGCCGCCAAGAAAGCTCGGGGGAGAGCGCCGTCTAGTCCTGCCGTTGTAGGCGCAAGGCGTCCGTCTTGCGGGCTTTGCCGCAGGGCATTACAATGCCACTCGACTTTCGACGGCCGTTTTAGAGTTCGCATCCGCCCAGTGTTGTTCTCTCAAGGGAGAAATTACGCCATGAAACGTGTCGCTTTGACCTCTTTGTTGATACTTTGCGCCGCCCAATTCGCTTCCGGGCAAGACTGGGCACGCGCAACACTCGAAAAATCCTCTCGCCATCGGGAGTGGATCACCGTTAAACACGACGGCCGCTCTGTGGAAACATTTGTCGTCTATCCCGAATCGAAGGGCAAGACGCCGGTCGTGCTGATCATCCACGAAATCTTTGGCATGACGGACTGGGTGCAGGATTTGGCGGATCAGGTTGCCGCGGCGGGCTACATTGCGGTTGCACCCGATCTTCTCTCCGGTATGGGTCCAAACGGCGGCCGCAGCAGCGATTTTGCTGAAGGCAAAACAATGGAAGCCGTAAGCCACCTGAATCCGGACCAGGTAACTGCGGATTTGAATGCCGCGTCGGATTACGCGTTGAAGATTCCGGCGTCGAACGGCAAGCTCTTCGTCGGCGGCTTTTGCTGGGGGGGCGGGCAGACCTTCCGCTTTGCTACCAATCGCGCCGATCTGGTGGCTGCTTTCGTTTTCTATGGCCCGCCGCCGGATAAAGATGCCATGGCACGTATCAAAGCTCCGGTCTACGGTTTCTTTGCGGGAAATGACGCGCGCATTGGCGCCATGATCCCTGATGCCGTCGCGCAGATGAAGGCCGCTGGCAAAACTCTCGACCTGGTGACCTATGACGGCGCCGGACACGGCTTCATGCGTGCCGGTGAAGCGCCTGATGCAAAAGATGCCGACAAGAAGGCGCGGGCCGAGGCCTGGGTGCGCTGGAGGAGTCTGCTTGGAAAATAGTTAGGCTTGTTTCTGTTCGAGTTCCGCCCACCGCGCGTAGAGCGTGTCCACTGATTTCTGCGCTTCGTCCAACTGAGCGCAAGCGCTGTGGAGACTTAAGCGATCGCTGGTGACGGCAGGGTCTTCCAGGGCGGCGCGCTTGGCTTGAAGGGCCTGCTCGGCTTCATGGATGCGTTCCTCGATGGTTGCGAATTCCCTAGCCTCAGTATAGGAAAGTTTCTTTTTCGCGGCAGCGCGCGGACTTTCATCCCCGTCAGGCCGAGGACGTCGATAGCCATCCGTTAACTTAGATGCAGCCGCTGCCAACTGCGCGCGTTGCCAGGTTTCCCATTGCGAGTAATCCGCGAAACGCTCCGCCGCGCCAAACCCATCCAGTCCGACCACGACGGTGGAAACGCGATCCAACATAAAGCGGTCGTGGGTGACCAGCACCAACGCTCCGGGATATTCAAGCAGGCTTTCTTCCAGGATTTCCAGCGTGGGAATATCGAGATCGTTGGTCGGTTCGTCCAACAGCAAAACGTCCGCGGGTTGCAGCATGAGTTGCGCAATCAGAACCCGAGCGCGTTCTCCACCGGAAAGCCGGCCGACCCGCTGATTCAAGTTTTCACTTGAAAACAGAAATCGTTCGGCCCACGAAGCCACATGAATCACGCGATCCTGATAAATCACCGCGTCGCTGTCCGGCGCGAGCGCGCGGCGCAGCGTAATGTCCGGATCGAGTTCGCGATTCTGGTCGAAGTAAACAATTCGCAAGCCTTCGGCGCGGCGGATCTTCCCGGATTCCGCTTGGATGTCTCCACGCAGCAAGCGAAGCAGCGTGGTTTTGCCGCTGCCGTTCGGGCCCACCAGTCCGACTCGCATGCCCGAAGTGACGGTGAAGTGAATGTCCTTGAAAAGCGTACGGCTGCCAACGCCGAAGGAAACTCCCTCGAGGGTAATGAGCTGTTTGCTTTTCCGGTTCGTGGCGGAGAAATCGATCTCGGCGCTGGCGGTACGGCTGCGGGCATTCATCTCCGCGAGTTCGCCGATCATCTGGTGAGCTTTATCAATGCGCGCTTTGGCTTTCGTCGCGCGCGCTTTGGGTCCGCGGCGCAGCCATTCGAGCTCCGTGTGCACGCGGTTTTCCAGTGATTCCTGCCTCTTTTTCTGCGCATGAAGGTACTCTTCCTTCGCTTCCAGGAATACGCTGTAGTTTCCGCTAATGCGCAAGGCCCCGTCTTCATAAGCTCGATTGAGTTCCACCATTTCATTGACGACGTTTTCCAGGAAATAGCGGTCGTGGCTGACCACCACGCAGGCGAATGCAGCGTTCCGAAGAACGGATTCGAGCCACTGAATCCCGGCGAGATCCAGATGGTTAGTGGGTTCGTCCAGCAGCAAAATGTCCGGCGACTGCACCAACGCTTCGGCGATTGCCAGCCGCTTGCGCCAACCGCCGGAAAGCGTCGCAGCATGCACATCGAGATTCGCAAAACCCGCACGGCCCAGTGTTTCAGCGGAACGTGAGGCCCGCTCTGCTTCTGGAACTGCGGAGCTTTCTAGCGCGCCCTCGATGACCGAGCGAATTGACACGCCGCCCGCGTACTCGGAAATCTGCGCCACATAGCTCAGCCGTGTCCCCTTGCGAATCGCCACCTCCCCGCTGTCCGGCTTGACGCGGCCGATAAGCATCTCCAATAACGTCGACTTCCCCGAACCATTCGGCCCAATCACGCCGATGCGATCCCGTTCGGAAACGGTAAACGAAATGTTCTGAAAGAGCGGCGCGACGCCGTATCTCTTCGACAGTCCTTGCGCGCTGATGATCGGAGGCAATTTGCTCGGTCTTCTCCCGCACATAGTTTAACCTTGACAGTGATGCTGGTGGAAACGCGGCAAACGGCTGGTTCCGGTCAAGCGAGATTCATTCTTGACACGCAAATTTGACGCTCTGGTTCTCGGTGCCGGGGCCGCGGGACTCCTCTGCGCGATGGAGGCCGGCAAACGCGGCCGGCATGTCGGCGTACTCGAGCGTGCCGACCGCATCGGCAAGAAAATCCTGATCTCCGGCGGTGGCCGCTGCAATTTCACCAACATTTATTGCCAGCCGGAAAATTTCATTTCCGCGAACGAACACTTCGCGAAATCCGCGTTAGCCCGCTACACGCCCGCTGATTTCATCGCGCTGGTCGAAAAACATCGCATTCCTTACCACCAGAAAACGCTCGGGCAACTCTTTTGCGACCGCTCCGCCGAGGACATCATCGATTTGCTGGACTCGGAATGCCGCGCGGCAGGAGTGCAAACATTTTTGCAGAGCCGAATCCAGGAAGTGCAGCGCACCACGGAATTCGTGGTCCGCACCGCATCCGGCGAATTTCGAGCCCCCGCCCTGGTGGTCGCGACCGGCGGACTCTCGATCCCCAAAATGGGCGCAACGTCGTTCGGCTACGAACTGGCGCGCCAATTCGGTTTGAAAATCGCGGAGACCAAGCCCGCGCTAGTGCCCTTCGTCCTGGCCGGAGAAGACCGGAGCCGCTACTGCGATTTGGCAGGCGTTTCCGCGGAAGTGGTTGCGAGCGCCAATCATCACGCCTTTCGCGAGAAAATGCTGATCACCCACCGCGGGTTCAGCGGACCGGCAATTCTTCAAATTTCTTCCTATTGGGAGAAGGGCCAGCCCATCCATCTCGATCTGGCGCCGGATCGTGAAATCTCGTCGGCAATTCGCACCGCCAAGTTTCGCAACCTGGCCGCCGCCCAGAATGCGTTCCAGGGAATTCTGCCCAAGCGATTCGCCGAACGCTGGCTGGAACACCATGCGCCTGCCGCGTGGAACAATGACGCACTCGCAAAATGGGAAAAGCAGGTTCATGAATGGGTGATCAGGCCCGCTGAAACCGAGGGCTACGAAAAGGCGGAAGTGACGGCCGGCGGCGTGGATACCGCCGAATTGTCCAGCAAAACGATGGAATGTCTAAACACCAAAGGATTATTTTTCATCGGCGAAGTCGTCGATGTCACCGGCCAGCTCGGCGGATTCAATTTTCAGTGGGCGTGGGCTTCCGGCGCCGCCGCGGGCCGTGCTTTATGAAGGGACCGAAGCCCGACGAGCGCCCGCACGTGCCGGAGCGGCCGGAGATTGCGCAGCCTTGGCATCTTCGGCGGCAACGAATTCCTCGTACGTACCCTTGAAGTCCTCGATTTTTCCGCTGTGGAAATGCCAGATGCGCGTCGCGACTTCGTCGATGACGTCGTGGTCGTGCGTAACCAGCAGCACCGTCCCGTCATAACGTTGCAACGAAATGTTCAACGCGTTGATGGATTCCAGGTCCAAGTGGTTCGTCGGCTCGTCCAGCACCAGGAAATTCGGCTTCTGCAGCATCAGCCGGCAAAAAATCAACCGCGCCGATTCGCCGCCGGAGAGCGCCCGCGTAGGCTTCAGCGCATCTTCACCACTGAAGAGCATCTGCCCCATTAATCCGCGAAGCTCCTGCTGTGAGGCGGACGGATCGAACTGCCAAAGCCAATCAATCGCGGTCATCCCTTTGGTGATCGATTCGCCATGGTCCTGTGCGAAGTAGCCCACCGTCACTTCGTGGCCCCAGCGGACCTCGCCGCCATCGATTGGGAACCTCAGGTCCTTATCCTCGATAAATCCCGGCGCGTTGCGAACCAGCGACTTCAGCATGGTGGTCTTGCCGACGCCGTTGCGGCCCATCAACGCGATTTTTTCGCCACGCACCACGCTCGCTGAGAATTTGGGAATCACCTTCAAGTCTTCGTACGATTTTTCGACGCTGCGAATTTCCAACGGGTGTTTCCCCGAATTCCGCTTCATATCAAACTTGATGTACGGCCGCTGGATGTTGCTTCTGGCCAGTTCCGTTGTTTGCAAGCGTTCTACTTCCTTCTTGCGCGAAGTGGCCTGCGCGGAACGCGTGCCCGCCGAAAACCGCGCGATAAAGTCCTGCAACTGCGCAATCTTTTTCTCGCGATTGGCGTTGTCCGCCTCGATGCGCCCGCGAATCTGCGTCTTGGCCACCACCATGTCGTCGTAACCGCCGCCATACATGATGATCGTTTCGTAGTCGATGTCCGCTGTGTAGGTGCAAACGCTGTTCAGGAAGTGGCGGTCGTGCGAGATCACGATCAAAACGCCTTCGTAGTCACAAAGATATCTCTGCAGCCAGTGAACGGAATCAAGGTCCAGGTTGTTGGTCGGCTCATCGAGCAGCAGCGCCGTGGGATTCCCAAAGAGCGCCTGCGCCAGCAGCACTCGCACCTTCTGCCCGCCCTGCAGTTCGCCCATCTTACGTTCATGCAGCGAGGACTCAATGCCGAGTCCGTCGAGCAGCACCCCCGCATCCGCTTCCGCCGTGTAGCCGCCTTCTTCACCGACAATGCCTTCCAGTTCCCCCAGGCGCATGCCATCGGCATCCGTCAATTGCTCGTGGGGCTTGGCGTAGAGCGCGTCGCGCTCCTCGAGCGCCTTCCAAAGCGAGCCATTCCCCATGATCACGGTATCGATGACGCGGTACTGGTCAAACGCGAACTGGTCCTGGCGCAGCACGCCCATCTTCTTGGGCCGCGTGACCGAGCCACTGGTGGAGTCAAGCTCCCCGGTCAAGATCTTCATAAATGTGGATTTACCAGCGCCGTTGGGCCCGGTGACAGCATAGCGGCGGCCAGCCATAAAGGTGCAGGTCACATTCTCAAACAGGACCCGCGGGCCGAACCGCATAGTGACGTTGTTGACCGAGAGCATAACCTTCTAAGTATAGCGTGAATTCCATGTCCGCGCTCCCCGCCGTTTTGTTCGTGGTGTGCTCCAGAAAGCACATTGAGGAGGAGTTCCAGGGGAAATCACGGCAGAGCAAAGGTGAACAGCGCCGACCCCGCCGCAACGGCTACATACTGTTTTCCATCGATCGCAAACGTCATCGGCGACGAATACACCGACGCGCCGCACTGAAAGTGCCACAGCGCTTTGCCCGAGGCCGCTTCCAGCGCGATGAAATTTCCCTCCGCGTCGCCTGTGAACACCAGCCCGCCCGCTGTCGATAGCACTCCAGACCACGTCGGTGAGGGATGCTTCCATTCCCACTTTATTTTCCCGGTGTTCGGATCGATCGCGCGCAGCGCTCCGGTAAACGGCGCGGCATCGTCATTCGGGAAGTACGCGCTTCCGTAATAAGCGTGCCCCGCTTCGTAGGCCTGCGGGGCCGTGCTGAACACGTCGCATTGCTCCCGCGCCGTAACGTAAAAGAGCTGCGTCTGCGGATCGTAAGTAGGCGACATCCAGTTCGTCGCGCCGGCCGCTCCGGGACACACGCGATTCCCTTCAAACGTGGGCGATGCGTCTTTGCGCGCGATCGGCGTGCCGCTCGCGTCCTTCGAATCGCTCCACGTCACTTTTGCAAATGGATTGGCCGAGATCAGCTTTCCGCTGCTCCGGTCGACAACGTAGAAAAACCCGTCGCGGTTGGCTTGCAGGATCAAGTGTCTTTCACCTTGATCGACCATCACTGGAACTTGCGTCGCATCGTAATCATGCTCATCGTGCTTCGAAAACTGGTAATACCATTTGAGTTTTCCAGTTTCGGGATCAAGCGCCAATAAGGAATTGCTGTAAAGATTGTCCCCCGCGCGCCCTTCGCCACGATTCGAAGGCGAAGGATTGCCGGTGGTCCAAAAAGTAGTATTGGTCGCGGGATCGTATGTCCCGGTGATCCAGGCCGGCGCGCCGCCGATTTTCCACGACTCGCCTTCCCACGTCTCATGTCCTGGCTCGCCGGGACCCGGAACGGTGTAATAACGCCATCTGCGATCACCGCTGCGGACATCGTACGCATCAATGAAACCGCGGATGCCATACTCCCCGCCCGAAACTCCGATGATCACGAGATTCTTGATCACCAGCGGCGCCAGTGTGATGCTGTAGCCCCCGCGATAGTCCACCGCCGTAACGTCCCAAGCGACGTTCCCGGTTTTCGTGTCGAGCGCAATCACATGCGCATCAAGCGTGCCAAGAAACACTTTGTCGCCCAAAATCGCAAGCCCGCGATTCACACGCCCGCAGCACGGCCGAATATCCGCCGGCAGCGCGCGCTGATATTGCCAAATCGGCCTGCCCGAGCGCGCGTCCAGCGCAAAGGCGCGATTGTCCTGCCCCGTGCCATATAAGATTCCATCTACAGCTAGCAGTGTCGTTTCGAACTTCCCGCCAGCCATCGTCTGGTAAGCCCACTTCGGAACAAGCTTCGCGGCATTCGAAATGTTGATCTGCTCCAGCGCGCTAAAGCGCCGCCCCGCGTAGTCCCCGGAGTACATCAGCCAGTTCTCTGGCTCCTTCCCCGATTCCAGCAACCGCTGCGCCGTCACCTGCGCATGAGCTGGTGGCGCTGGCCAAATTATCATTGCCCATAGAACGAAGGTGGCGCCTCTTCCCACTGTCATTTCGAGCGAAGCGAGGAGTCTGCTTTTGATTGTCCAGGGCATCATTCCGGTGTTCATGGGGCACCCACCGCAAGCAAGTACGCGATCAGATCTTGCAGGTCTTTATCGCTCAACATTTTCTGATCGTAAGCCGGCATCAGCGATTCACGGCTTTTCTCATAGGACCGTAGTTTGTCCTTCTCCAAAAGGTGCAACTGTTCGCGCGTGTCCATCATCTGCAGGGTGAAATTGTCTTCGTTCAGCACCACGCCCACCAACTTCGTTCCATCCGTCCTGACCACCGTGACCGTCTCATATTCCTGCGAGAACTCTTTCATCGCCTCGGAGATCCCTTGCGCCAATCTCCGGCTCGGGCTGCGCACCGATTCCACAAGATACTCTGTCGAGCGCGCCGAACCCGTGGTGCTTAAGTCGGGCCCTAGCCGCCCTCCCTTCCCCTGAATCATGTGGCACGTCGAGCAAGCCGCGCCCCCATAGAAGAGTTCCTTGCCGTGTGCTGGATTCCCCACGACTTGCGCGGGCGCTTTCGCTTGTACGCTGCGAATATAGCTGATCACCTGCCAGATCTCTTCTTCCGTCATTCCTACGCCTTGCTGCGTCGCTCCATTCGGCGGCATCGCCGTGCCGGGAACGCCTTCATTGATGGTTCGAAACAGGTCGCCATCCGCATTCCCGTGGCGCTTCTGCGCGCGCGTCAGATCTGGCCCCCGCCCCCCGCCGCGCGCCCCCAGCCCGTGGCAGAACGCGCAATTTGCCCGGAATTGCGATTCGCCCAGCTTCGTCGCTTTCCCGTCGCCGGAAAACGGATTCTTCTCTTGCGCCCCGAGAGATGCCGTGAGCACTCCAATGACCAGCAGCGCAGCGCAGGAGAAAAGAGCAACCGCCCATACCCGCAGTTGCTTTAGGGGATCCGGCAAATGTACCTGGTAGACGTTGCGCATAAATGTGGCAACTCCATCGCAACAAATATCAATTTGCGACGACTATAATACCCGTTCCTGAACAACCAATGGCCTAAAGTTACGAACACGCAATGGACTCGAGTCATTTTTTTAATGGAAACAATTTGATATCTCACGCCGAAAAGATATCACGACCCGACCGACTAGGTAAGCCAACTTCCCCCTGGCCTTGGATTGCGCTTCCCCTCGGCCTCCGCTACAATCCCGCGCGTTGCTACTCATGAGCGATTCTTCTGTCAGACCGCGGATCGTCATCGGTTCCGACCACGCCGGATTCGCCGTCAAAGAAAGCATCCGGAAATATCTGGAGACTGCTGGCTACGCGGTCGACGACCAAGGAACATGGTCCGAAGAGTCCGTAGATTATCCCGATTACGGAAAAGCCGTTGGCGAACGTGTCGCTTCCAAACAAGCCGATCTCGGCATCGCCGTCTGCGGCTCCGGCATCGGCATTTCCATCGCCGCCAACAAAGTCACCGGCATTCGCGCCGCCCTGGCCCATGATGCCATGACTGCGCGCCTCGCCCGCGAACACAATGACGCCAACGTCCTGGCCCTCGGCGGCCGCATTGTCACCCCCGAGGCCGCCCTCGAAATGGTGCAAATCTTCCTGAGCACCGCCTACCTAGGTGGCCGCCACCAGCGTCGCCTCGACAAAATTGCGCGGATGGAAGACCAAGCCTAAACTCACTGCTACGCGGAAGCGCGGAAGGTGCATCCATGGAGCGGGTTCGTGAGCTTGAAATTCGCTCCGGGTTCCAGCCAGATCGTGGCGAGCGCTTGAGGTTACCAGGTCACGGTAACCGCGCCGACGCCAGACGTGGGAACCTTGTAAGCGTGGGGGAAGCCGGCTTCCATCGTAACGTTGCCGACGGAATCAATGATGGCGAACTGAAATTGAATCGTCGCACCGGCGGGAACGGAGGCATCGACAAACCAGTTGGGAGGATTGGTCGTCAGTAGGGGGCCGACAGCGGCATCCGGTGTCACTACTCCCGAGCCGAGTTCGACGACGTTGCCGGTGAGGTAGACGCCGCCCGAGGAGACCTGGGGCACGTTGTTCACGGTAAAGGTCACCGGAATGAGCGGGCCGGTAAGAACGGTAAAAGGCACGGTGTTCGCGCTTGCCCCGGATTTGGTGGTGAGTTGCACGTTGTAAGGGCCGGGCGTCGTGCCCGCCGGCACGGTAAAGGCTACCGTTGAGTCGGACCAGGAACTAATTGTCGCGGCGGCCGTCGCCGAGGCCCCCACGAAAAGCAGCGTGCCCTGGATTGCGCCGAAGCCCTGACCAGCAATCGTGCCGCTGATACCCGCTTGGCCCGACAGAGGCCCGATGGAGCCGACTCGCGGCGCGGTGGCCGCCAAAGCGAATTGCCAGACGGAAACCGAGTGCGGCGGCAAATTGAAATTCATCACCGGATTGTTGTTGGCGCTTCCGCTATTCACAGTAAGAATTGGCACGCCGCCGAGCAAGCCGCTTAGATAATCCGCGTACAGACCCGGAGCGAGAGAAGTCAATAGTCCCGTAATAGGGTACGTCGTCGAGTCGCTTTTATTGACTGCGATGAGCACGACGTTGCCGGAAAATTGCCGCTCAAGTACATACACGTCGAAGCTGAGCCAGCGCTGGATCGAGGTGCCGTAGGCCAGCGCGGGATTGTTTTGTCGGAGCTGGGACATGAGATTGATGAGCGAGTACGCGGTGGTTTGCGTGTTGAAGGAGCTCATCTGGACGCGATTGTATGGGTCGCCGCCGCCGTTGGTGTCGTTGTGCAGGTATTGCTCGTCGCCGTAAAGGACCACGGGAATTCCACGGCAGGCGAGAAGCAGCGCCAAGGCTTCGTTGAGGCGATCCGTGCTGTTGTTAACGCTTAGGAGGCGAGGAAGGTCGTGGCTGTCGAAAAAAGTTACGAGATCGTTGGGGGAAAGGAAATCTTGATTTTCGACGCTGAGAGCGTTGTCCAGTTCGTGAAAGTCGCCCAGATTGGGGTCGCCGAAGACGTCCCGAAAAGCGTTGGCCAGCGGAAAGTCGAGCACCGAGATTCCGCTGTGATTCGAGAATTTGCGGGAGTCCGGGTAGCGTGGATCGCTCGTGTTACTCTCGGCCCATTCTCCAAATAAGAATGTCGGCCCGGTGGTGAAAGCGGTGTTTGCGAGGCTGTATTCCCAGCCCCAAGTCACGTGCTTGACGGCGTCGAGGCGGAAGGCATCAACTCCGTGATTCATGAACTGCACAAGGGCGCCTTTCAGGTATTGGTCGACGGCAGGATGGTCCTGGTTGAGGTCCGCCAAATCGGCGAGCGTGTCGTACTGGAGTTGGAAAGCGTCGGTGAAATCCGCGATGGTGGGATTGTGATGGAAGAAGAAGGGGGCGACCGGGTCGTTTTGGAAGCTCGCGAAGGGCTGCCCCTTGTTCAGGAGCGCACCGAATTCGCCGGCGTCGTTCGGGTTACTGTCGTTCGAAGCGAAGTCCACGATGACGCGGATGCCATTTTGGTGAGCGGCGGCGACCATATTGTCGAACGCGGTCCAGGAGCAGGCGGGAGAAACATCGCCGAAATGTTCTTCGAGGCACATCATGTCGCGGGCCCAGTAGCCGTGATAGGGGGCGAAGGCAGAACCATTAAGGACCGCGGCAACATCGATGTTATCTACCGGCGGCGAGATCCAGATGGCGGTGATGCCCATGCCGGCGAGGTAAGCCATCTTCTGCTGGATACCCGCGAAATCGCCGCCCCAATACATTTGAAAATTCGTGCGCGTGGGATCGAAAAGGCCTTTGCTTTGCGGTGGATCGTCGTTGGTAGTGTCGCCGTTGAAAAAACGGTCGGTGACAATTTGATAGATCACTTGCTGCTTGAAGTTTCCTGTTGCGGCAGTGACAGGCGCGCCGCCGACACTGAGAGTGAGGCCGGCGGAAGCGGAACGCGAAGCACTTGCGCCGGAGAATTTGACGGCGTAATTGCCGCGCGGCACCGAAGACCCGACAGTGAAGGTGACGGGCTGGCTGCTGCCGACCGAAAGCGTAAACGGAGAACTCGGCGAGGCGCTTACTCCGGTGGGGAGCCCGGCGATCGCGACCGTGATGCTGCCGGTGAAGCCGTTGACGCGCATGGCCGTTACGGTCACGGCCCCGCTGGTCGAGGTCTCTGCCGCGACTAACGAATTCGGCGAAGCGGTGAGAGTAAAGCCCGGTGTGTTAGGCGGAGTCGAAGCCCCACCGCAACCTCCGAGGACAAAGAGAAACAGAGGGGCCAACCGTTGGATTCGCAAAGAACAGCGTCGGTGCATTGGCGGCGTCGGAATCAATAGCGCTCGAGCAAAAAAGTTTACCACCGAACCGGTGAGCCTGACACTGCGGGAAGCAGACATGGTTGAACGTGAACTACCAGTACGCTCATAACTCCCCTCGCCAACTCCCCGATTTGCGCCCGCACCCGCACTGGGCATCTTGCGATTTCGGCCGCTCAAAGCGACTACCTGCCTGAGCCAAATGGATTCGGCGGCGGCTTCAATTCGTATTCTTTCGGCGCCTCCGCACCCATCAGGTAGCGGACAAAATAGTCCCATCGTCTTCGCACCAGATACGGTTCATTGCCGAAGCTATGCCGGCGCTTCGGCAGCAAGAGCAGGTCAAAATCCTTGTTCGCTTTGATGAGCGCGTCATGTCTACAACCAGCTTGGCCCTCTAATTCGGGTCAGGTGGGCGCTTCGCCGTGGCCACGGTATGCCATACGCTCCGGGAGCAGCTGTCAACGTCTCCATCCGGCCACTGCAAATTGGCTTTCCTTCACTTCATCCGATAAAATCGCCTGACTGCCCACGCCCTGCCGGCAAGTGGCCCGGGCAAACGAGGAATCACTATGAGTAAGACTACGGACGCCAACGACCGTATGAATCGCCCGCTCGACGGCGTCGATTCCGAAATCGCCGGTCTCCTCCGCGACGAAGCCAAGCGCCAAGCTACCGGTCTGGAACTTATCCCTTCTGAGAACCTTGTCTCCGAAGCCGTCCTAGAAGCCATGGGCTCGATCTTCACCAACAAGTACGCCGAAGGCTATCCGGGAAAGCGCTACTACGGCGGCTGCGAATACGCTGACAAGGTCGAGCAACTGGCCATCGATCGCGCCAAAGAACTCTTCGGCGCGGAACACGCCAACGTGCAAGCGCACTCCGGTACATCCGCAAACGTGGCGGTATACATGTCCACGCTGCAAAAGGACGACGTCGTTCTGGGAATGAATCTTTCTCATGGTGGCCACCTGACGCACGGGCATCCGTTGAATTTCTCCGGCCGCATGTACAAATTCGTCGCTTATGGCGTGAAAAAGGAAGACGAACGCATCGACTACGACGAAATTGAACGCCTTGCTGCCGAGCACAAACCAAAGATGATCGTAGCGGGCGCGAGCGCTTATTCGCGCATCATCGATTTCGAGCGCATCGCCAAAGCGGCGAAGTCCGTTGGCGCGCTCTTTTTCGTGGACATGGCCCATATCGCCGGACTGGTAGCCGCTGGCGTTCATCCGAGCCCCGTGCCGCACGCCGATATCGTTTCTACGACGACTCACAAGACGCTCCGCGGGCCGCGCGGCGGCTTGGTGTTGTCGAAAGCCGGGTTTGCCAAGGAACTCGACAGGCTGACATTCCCCGGCACCCAGGGCGGCCCGCTGGTACACACGATTGCCGCGAAAGCCGTGTGCTTGAAAGAAGCCATGGAGCCATCCTTCAAGGAATACCAAAAACAGGTGGTGGCCAACACCAAAGCGATGGCCGCGGCCGTTGCCAAGCAAGGATTTCGCATCGTCACCGGCGGCACGGACAACCACCTGTTTCTCATCGAAGTTCACCCGCGCGGCATCACCGGGACGGATGCTGAAAAAGCCCTCGACCGCGCCGGAATCACCGTGAACAAAAACTCCATTCCATTCGATCCCCTCCCACCCATGAAAGGCGGTGGAATCCGACTGGGCAGCCCTTCGGTCACCACTCGCGGCATGCGTGAACCAGAGATGGAACACATTGGCAACTGGATCGCGGAAATTCTCTCCAACATTGGCAACACCGAGGTTGAACAGCGCGTGCGCAAACAAGTTGCGGAGCTTGCTGCAAAATTTCCGATTTATGAAGCGCGCCTGCGCGGCGGCCCAGCGCGAATCGAACACGCCCACGTTTAGCCCGGCCGCATTTCCAAAAAGCCCTTCATGAATATCTTGAAAGCAACCGCTGATTTTGAACGCTGGCTGGGAGGCCAACTCCCCATCATCCGCCAGGATCTGGCTCTCAAGCATCAGCACATGGCGGAAGCCGCTTTTCCTTTTTTCCGTGCCACTTTCTACCGTTGGTTGCAGCTCTGGCCGGAGGTTTGCTCCTCTTTGGTGAAAGCCCCGGCGGTTTTGGGAGTGGGCGATCTGCACATCGAAAACTTCGGGACGTGGCGGGATGAGGAAGGACGTCTCATCTGGGGGGTCAACGATCTCGACGAAGCTTGGCCCGCGCCTTACGCGCTGGATTTGGTGCGATTGACCACCAGTGTCTATGTCGCGATCCAGGAAGAACACCTGGGCATTGCGAAACGCGCCGCTTCCGAAGCGATTGAAGAGGGTTATCGAGACGCTCTAGCCGCCGGCGGCAAAGCCTTTATTCTTGCCGAAGACCATCGCTGGCTGCGCTTACTGGCCCTTGGGAAGCTTCGCGACCCGGTACAATTCTGGGATAAGCTGGAGCACCTGCCCCCGTACACGGCCAAGCCACCAGGAGATGTGCGCAAATTGCTGGAGAATTCGCTTCCCTCGGCTCGAGAAGGATATCTCTTGAAACGGAGAATCGCGGGACTGGGAAGCCTGGGGCACCCCAGGATTCTTGCCTTGTCCCGCTGGCGGGGAGCGTTTATCGCTCGCGAAGCGAAAGCCATTCGGCCCTCGGCTTGGGTTTGGGTCAAGAAGGCGCCGTCGACGAAAATTTATTGCGACCAGCTCGTCCAGTTTTCCATCCGTGTCCCCGATCCCTGTGTCCGTTTCCAGGGCCGGTGGGTGGTGCGGCGTCTTGCTCCGGACTGCTCGCGCATTGAGCTTGCTTCTCTTTCGAAGGATCGCGATGAAGCGCGACTGCTTTATTCGATGGGCTGGGAAACTGCCAATATGCATTTTTCCACGCCGCAGGCGATCGCCAAGGTGAAGCAAGACCTGGCAGCGCGACGAAATCGCTGGCTGCACAAGTCGGCGAAAGCCATGCTGGCGGCCACCATGAAAGATTGGGATAAATGGCATCGCGATTGGAAACGCTCCGCGCCGCGGTAGGCTCCGCCGAAGGACCTGTCCTCCTCCCCGTCACCCCAAACGGGAGTTCCGCTGAACTAAGACTGTCCTCCGGGTCAGTAGATTCGGAATAAGACTACGCGTAGCCTCAGAAATGACTGGGATGGGAAGCTTACTTGCAACCGTGCTGCTCGACTGTTCCGCTAATCGTCTGGCTGAGCGGAACAATTTACTTAGTGATTCTCGACTGGCCTTGGCGCGATGCTCCAAGGCGCCGCGCGGTATCTTCCCACTCTCCCGGAAATCTAATTCTCCTGTAATCGCCTCGAGCCCGCGTTCGAATCGGGCCGCCCGGCGGTGGATGAGGTGAACCGATGATGGATACCGAAGCCTTCCGTGAATTCAAGACTGGGTTAACGCTACTGCGAGACAATTACGCCATTAAAGCGCTGCCGCACATGCGGCGCGCCGTGGACCTCGATAAGAACAATCCTTATTACATGTCCTACCTTGGCGTGGTGCTGGCGCGCTCGGAAGGAAAATGGGGTGAAGCAGAAAGGCTGTGCGACTCCGCCGTTCGAATGAAGCGGAATCAGGCGCAGCTGTACTTGAATCTTGCCGAAGTCTATGCCACTGCCGGCCGGCGCGACGACGCCGTGGATGCTTTGCAGACGGGGTTGAAATACGCACGCCGCGATATCCGCCTGACGATTGCGATGAACAAACTGACGGCGCGACGGTCCCCAGTCCTAAGCTTTCTCGGCCGCCGACACCCGCTCAACCGGCAGCTGGGAATTTTGCGGCACCGTGCCATGCGGCTGTTCACGCAGTCTGCTTGAAACGATCTCTCCACCCCCAAACACAAGAACGGGCGCCCCGATTTCACTAGGGCGCCCGTTTTTGCTTTACCTGCTTGATGGAATGACTTAAGACCCTGGGTGCCCTAACGCGAGTTGCCGGCGCCGAAGTTATAAGTGTGCTGAATTCCCATTTCCATAAGGATTTTGATTCCGATGCCGAACATGCCGGTCGGGAGAGCGTCCCTTCGAACGACTTCGGCGAGGTATTCACGGGCCAAGGAAGCCGGATCGCGCGAGTACGGCATGGTTACAAACAGCCGCATGCCGACTTCATAAGCGGGTTCGCTGGACTGAAAAAAGACACCGGACCGGGAAACGCTGACCGAGCCGCGCATGTCTTCAAAGTGGTCTTTGTTGGGGTCGGAAGGACGGATGCGCATCAACTGGGTAATCTTGCAACGGCGGCTGCCGCGGCGCTCCGGAGCTGAACTCGGCTGCTTGGGGAAACTTCCTGTTGAGAGTTTTTTCGTCATTAAGTCGTGCTGGGTCGTCAAGGGAAACCATCTTTCCGGAGGAGTTCGGGGAACCATCCGGTAAGAGTGTATGCGAGGGCGACCACCAAACCTATAGTGGAAACGTACCTGAAAGAAAGTAGGACGCTCCGAGAAAATGGTAGTACGGAAGTACTAGAAAAGGAAGGGAGGAAGGTGTGGAAAAAGACGAGTAAATTGCTGATCGGGAAGAAGAAGAGAAGTGGTCCCAAATTGAGGCTGGGGCACAGGTCTGGTACCAATTCGGGACCAAGCAGGGGTTAGTTGTCGGCAGGCACGAACCTAAATAGTTCAGACCGTTGGGGTTTGCAGCCTAGGGAGGGGATAAGGTCGGCTGCAAAATTGCAGCAGTCGGGTGTGCGCGCGGGGCTCCAGCAGATCATTGATCATGACGCCCGGAATGGCCATGAGGGCGGAGACTGAGGGAGGATGTCCCACTATGAGTGTAGGAACGCGCCAGGTTTTGCAGGTAGCAGAGCAGGCCCAAAAGAAGATCAGTTCGAATGGTGACCGCAGGACAAATATCTCGGCGCTAGAAGGCGCAGCACCCCTAAACGGCGCGAGCCGGAAACCACGCGTGTTCGTGGCCGCTGAAAATCGATTGTTAAGAGAAGCGCTTTCCCGGATGTTGGTCAAGAACGGGGAGATAGAAGTGGTCGGAACGGACTTGGCGGAACCCTTCCAGACAGGAGATTTGCTCAAGGAAGAAACGGACATCCTGCTGCTTTCCTCGCGCGGCAACCGCAACGAAGATTTGACCGCGGTCCGAACCGTACGGAAGACGGCTCCCAACGTACAGATTCTTCTGATTGGTTTAACGGGAGAGGAAGCAGAATTTATGCAGTGCGTACGGGCGGGAGTTCGCGGCTATCTCCCGAGAGACGCTTCAGCGGAGGACGTGGTGGAAGGCGTGCGAGCGTTGCAAGGGGGCGAAGCGATCTGCCCGGGGACGCTCTGCGCAACACTGTTCCGGTACATGGAGCGAGAAGCGACCTCCTTCCCTTCCGCGAGCGTTCGCCAACAGTTGGGATTGACGCGGCGGGAACAGCAGTTAATCCCGCTCATTGCCGAGGGGCTCACCAACAAAGAAATTGCCAACCGCTTCTGCCTCTCGGAGCAAACGGTGAAAAACCACCTGTATCGCATGAAACACAAAATTGGCGCGGAGGACCGCTTGGGCATCGTGCAGATTTGCCGGACGCAGGGGTTCATGCCGTAGCTCTCCCGGCACGTTGTCATCTCTAGGAGAGCGAATTCTCAACTCGTGACGTGAAGCGTCTGGCCGGCTACCTGCAACAGCGGCGCCTCGCGCCCGCGCGCCGACACTTTTTCCACGGACTTGACCTGGCCATCTTGCACCAGCAACGCGCAATCGAAATTGTTCACCGTGGGACACACATGCCGTGGAAGAAGATAGAGCGCTTCTCCCACTTGCGGACCCACCGTACCTGCCTCGAAGGCCATCGGTAGGTGCTCTTCACTAGGCGAAAGAGGCATCAGCCCGGCATGTCCAACGACCACGCACGTGGGAACGCCGGCGTCGGCTGATACAGCCTTGTGACCAGCGTCCGAGGTGACCATTCCCGTGCGCGGCTGGCTCACCACCCGGGTCAAGACCAGCACTGCGGGCCGATAGCCATACTCGCTGGGAAGCTGCACCATCGTCGTGGCATCGCAATACACCACAGTTCCGGGCGAAATGCGATGGAGGAAGCCTCCTGTTCGAAAGCCCTTAAAGGAAAGCGAACACGGGAACGTGGGCGTTCCCGCAGTAATCACTTCGGGCACCACCATGCCGCTGCGCTCGACTTCGCTCACAACTTTCAGCAAGCGTAGATAGCCGGCATGCGCCGCTGCGGTACGTTCAGCTTGTTCCAAGCTGCCATAGTGGCCGTCGTAGTAGTGCAGGCCGCGGAACTCCAGCCCCAGGTGGCCAATGCGTCGCGCCAGCTCAACAACCTTGTCGCTGTGGTTTCCCTCGATGCCGGTCCGATCCATGCCAGGATTCATGTCGAGAAAAACCCCGACCCGGCTATCGCGCCACTGCCCCACCTGCTGTTCGTTCTCGGCCAGGACGGAAATGCGCCCTTGCGGGAACTGCTCGGCGATTTCCCTAACCCGCCGCGCATTGGCGCCCACCGCGGGATGCGCAAAGAGTACGTCTTGGGCTCCGCTCCGGCAGGCCACCAGCAGTTCCAGAGTCGTCGCGCACTTGAAATTGCGGATGCCGCGCGCGATCAGCATATGAAGGGTGTAACCCAACTTCGCGGTTTTCAGGTGCACGCGCCAGCGATCTGCATCGCCGCCCAGCAAGTCCAAGGTGCGCTCAATGTTTGAAGCCACGAATTCTGGATACAGGAGCAGCGCAGGGGTGAGCACATTTTCGATATCGGGAACGCCGTAGCGCTGGTCCCAGGCAAATTCACTCAGCATGGATTTTTGCATAGCCATTCCGATCTCGATGATAGCGCGTAAGTGCAACTGCGGGCCAGAGAACACTGGCAGGCAAAGTTGATTGACCCTAGGAATTCCGGATAGTAGGCTCTCTCGAACCTTGTGAGCGCGACAGATCCAAATCTGTCCAACCGCCCTGAGCGAACGGACCTAGTTCGTGGCCTGGGTCTGTGGTCGGCGGCCGCGATCGTCATTGGCGATACTATCGGAACGGGCATTTTTCTGGTTACCAGCGACATGGCCCGCGCCGTCGGCACAGCCAAGCTGGTATTGGCCGCTTGGATCATCGGCGGACTCATCGTGCTGTGTGGCGCATTCTGTTATGCCGAACTAGGTGCGGCATTCCCGCAAGCAGGTGGCCCGTACGTCTATCTCAACCGCGGCCTCGGTCCTCTTTGGGGATTTCTTTTCGGCTGGATGAGCTCGTTTCTCGAGCGGCCGGTGGGCATGGCCACCCTGGCAGCAGGATTTCTGCGATTCCTCGGTTTCCTCTTCCCGGTTGTGGCTGCTCCCTTATTCACGAGCCATATCGGCGGATACGACTTCAGCTTCACACTGGCCCAGCCGCTCGCGGCGCTGGTAGTGGTGGCGATCACCGCCATCAATTATTTAAGTGTGCGGATGGGCGGCGCTATCCAAGTGGTGCTGACATCCCTGAAGATGGGTACGATCGCAGTGATCGTTATCGCAGGCGTGCTATTCGGAACGCAGCCTGGGCTCGAAACTGCTCCGCAAGTCACGCACCTAGGCGTAGGAACGATCGGTGGGTTGCTGACCGCCCTGGTCCCTGCCATGTGGGCTTACAACGGCTTCAATGACCTCGGCGACGTCGGTGAGGAAATTGCGCACCCTCAGAAGAACGTCCCGCGTGCCATCATCCTGGGACTGCTCACGGTGGCCGGCCTGTACCTGCTTGCGAATGTTGTTTACTTCCGAATTTTGCCTTTCACAAAGCTGATGCAATCACAGCACGTCGCCTCGGATGTGGTCGAAACGTTCGCCGGCTCTCGAGGTGCGACTTGGTTGACGGTAGCCATGGCTATCTCCGCCCTAGGAGCGCTCCATGTCGTGGTCTTAACCGGAGCCCGCATTCCTTACGCCATGGCTCGCGATGGCGTCTTCTTCCAATTCGCCAAGCGGATTCACCCCTCTTTTCGCACCCCCAGCGGTGCGTTGATCTTTCTCGGCGCCGTGGCCGCGCTGCTCGCATTGAGCGGGACTTACGAAGAGCTCTACTCGTTGTTTGTCTTTGGGGTGTGGATTTTCTTCGCTTTAACCGCCATGGCCCTTTTTCGTTTGCGCAAAATAGAGCCCCACCTACCGCGGTCGTACCGCGCCTGGGGCCATCCCTGGACAACGCTCATTTTTTTGGCCGCCGCTGTAGCTCTGACCATCAACTTGTGGATGGTGCGGCCGGTGCGCTCCTCGCTCGGCTTGGCGGTGATCCTGGGAGGCGTTCCGTTCTTCTACCACTGGCGCAAGCAAACTGGGACTTCAACACTACGCAGCAAACAAAGTTAGGGTGCGCTGACGGGTTGGCGGTGGATGACTTCGCGCCTTGGTTTGTGCGATTCTTTCTGCTCACTTGAACTTGAGGGCGAGATCCATGCTGAAAAAATTCAAAGAGTTGTCAGAAAAAGAGATTCTGGCGATCGCTATCGCGGCGGAAGAGGAAGACGGGCGGATTTACGGGGAGTTTGCCGACGCGCTGCGGGAAGAGTATCCATCGACGGCGGAGATGTTCGAGGAGATGCGCCAGGAAGAGGTGGGCCACCGCGACCGTTTGTTTGCGATGTTCCGGCAGCGATTCGGCGATCACATTCCGCTGATCCGGCGGGAAAACGTGAAGGGATTCCTGACCAGGAAACCGGTGTGGCTGGTCCGGCCGCTGGGGGTAAAGGTCGCTAGGAAGCAAGCCGAATTGATGGAGCTAGAGGCCAGCCGGTTCTACGCGCGAGCGGCAAGCAGAACGGCGGACGTGTCGACGCGGGAATTGCTGAACAAGCTAGCAGATGAAGAGAGAAAACACGAGCGGACCGCGGGTGAATTGGAAGAAAAGCATTTAACCGCCAGCGCGAAGGCTCAAGAAGACGAATCCCATCGCAAGTTGTTCCTACTGCAGGTCGTTCAACCGGGCCTGGCAGGTTTGATGGACGGGTCCGTCTCTACGTTGGCGCCCATTTTTGCCGCGGCATTCGCTTCGCACAAGAGCTGGGAAGCGTTTCTGGTGGGACTGGCAGCCTCAATCGGCGCGGGAATTTCGATGGCTTTTTCCGAGGGGCTTTCCGATGACGGATCGCTGACTGGGCGTGGCTCACCATGGCTGCGCGGTGCGGTGACCGGGTTGATGACCACCGCCGGCGGAATCGGACATACCTTGCCCTTCTTGATCGCCAACTTTCGTGTCGCCATGCTGGTGGCCATTATTGTGGTGGCGGTCGAACTCGGAGTGATCAGTTTCATTCGACACCGCTATATGGATACGCCGTTCTTGCAGGCGGCGTTTCAAGTGATTGTTGGAGGCGTTCTGGTTTTCTTGACGGGATGGTTGATCGGCAGCGCGTAAGCTAAAGGGACCTATCTTTCCTGAGAGCCTCCCCGCTTCTACAGGTGTCCAAGTCTCTACTCAGTCGGAATGGGCCGCGGCGGGAGCCGGTTCGGGGGCACGACTGAAGATACGCCGGAGCCAGGATTGTAAGCGGTCCATGTAGATGTAAACGACCGGTGTTGTGAACAGCGTCAGCATCTGGCTGAGTATGAGCCCGCCAACGATGGTGATACCAAGCGGCCGGCGCAGTTCGGAGCCGACGCCTGCGCCGAGCGCGAGAGGCATGGCACCGAGAAGCGCGGCCATGGTGGTCATCAAGATTGGCCGGAAGCGCAGCAGGCAAGCTTTGTAGATCGCTTCGACAGGCGACAGTCCTTCTTCCCTTTCCACTTGAACGGCGAAATCAATCATGAGAATGGCGTTTTTCTTGACGATGCCGATCAAGAGAATGATGCCGATGAGCGCGATGATGTTCAGATCGGACTTGATGAACTGAATGGCGAGCAGTGCGCCGATTCCAGCAGAAGGAATCGTGGAAAGAATGGTAATGGGATGTATGAAACTCTCGTAGAGGATTCCGAGGACGATGTAGACGGCCGCGAGAGCCGTGATGATCAGGACCAGTTGATTGGAAAGCGAGTCCTGAAACGCTTGCGCGGTGCCTTGAAAGGTAGCGTGCACGGTGGACGGAACTTTCAGGGCCAGACGGGCCTGCTCGATGTGATCCACGGCGGGGCCGAGAGAAGCACCGGGGGCGAGATTGAAGGAAAGCGTGATGGCCGGAAAGATTCCCTGGTGGTTGACGGAAAGCGCGGTGTTGGAGTGCTCGAAATGAGCGAAGGCACTCATGGGCACAAGCTTCCCAGAACTGGAGGGAACGTAAACCTCCTTCAGGGCGTCCGGACTCGGCTGGAACTCGGGCGCGACTTCCAGCACCACATGATACTGGTTGATCCCTTTGTAGATGTTGGACACCTGACGCTGGCCGAAGGCGTCGCTCAGGGTGTTGTCTATGTCCAGAACATCGACGCCCAGGCGGCCGGCCGTGTCGCGATCGATGACGATGGCGCTTTCTAGGCCGTGCATTTGCTGGTCGGAATTGACGTCGCGCAGTTCGGGAATCTTGGCCAAGCGCTGCTGAAGGATGGGCGCCCAATGAGTGAGGTCGTCGAGATTGTCGGCTTGCAGGGTGTATTGATATTGAGCGGCGCTTCCGCGCCCGCCAACGCTAAGATCCTGAACGGCCTGCAGATACAAAGAGGCGCCTGGGATTCCGCTGGTCTTGGAGCGGATTCGCGCGATGACCTGGTCGGCGCTCAGCTTCCGCACGTTGAGAGGTTTGAGCTGGGCGAACAGGCGAGCCGTGCTGCCGCCGCTGCCGCCGCCAGTGAACGAGATTACCGTCTCCACAGCGGGATCTTGCGAAACAATGTCCGTAAAAGTGCGCATCTTTAACGACATGGCAGCGAAAGAAAGATCCTGATCGCCTATAATGCTGCCGTTGATGCGGCCGGTATCTTGTTGCGGGAAGAAGCCTTTGGGGGTCTGGTAGAAAAGATAGCCATTCAAGCAAACCGTACCGATGGTGACCAGCAAGATCAGGAACTGGTGCCGCAGCACCCAGCGCAAGGAGAAATCGTAGGTCCGCAGAAGACCGTTGAAGGCGTTTTCGGAAAAACGGTAGATCCTGTTATGTTTGCCCGTTTCATGGCGGAGGAAGCGCGCGCACATCATGGGCGTGGTCGTAAGAGAAACGAAAAGAGAGACGCCGATGGCCACGCTAAGAACCACAGCAAACTCGCGGAAAAGGCGGCCCACGATGCCGCCCATCATGAGAATGGGGATAAAGACGGCCACGAGCGAAGTGCTCATCGAGAGCACCGTGAAACCGATTTCACTGGCGCCCTTCATGGCCGCGTCGAAGGGTTTCATGCCTCCTTCGATGTGACGCGAGATGTTCTCGATCACCACGATGGCGTCATCCACGACGAAACCGGTACAGATGGTCAGGGCCATGAGGGAGAGATTGTCGAGGCTGTAGTGGCAGAGATACATCACGCCGAAAGTGCCGATGAGCGAAAGCGGGACAGCGACGCTGGGGATGATGGTGGCCCAAACATTCCGGAGAAAGGCAAAGACCACGAAAATCACCAGGATGATGGAAATAATGAGCGCAACTTCCACGTCATGGACCGACGCACGAATCGTGGTGGTGCGGTCAACGGCGACGCTCAGATGGAGAGAGGGAGAGATGGAAGCGCTGAGAAGCGGGAGAAGGGTCGTGATGCGATCCACCGTCTCGATCATGTTGGCGCCGGGCTGGCGAAAGATGGCCAGAAGTACCGCGCGCTTTCCGCCGGAAAGTCCCAAGTTGCGTGAATCTTCTACGGAATCGATGACATCCGCGATGTCGCGCAAACGCACCGGAGCGCCTACGTGCCCAGCGACGATCAGCGGCTGATATTCGTAAGCCTTGAAAAGCTGATCGCTGTCGGAAACGGCCCACGTTTGTTTGGGATCGGAGATGGCGCCTTTCGCAAGGTTGGCGTTGGCGGCCTGCAGTGACTTGCGAATGGTTTCCAAACTGATTCCGTAGCTATTGAGCTGATTAGGGTTCACTTCGACGCGCACGGCAGGGCGGGCGCTGCCCCAGGTAAAGACCTGGCCGACGCCTTCGACCTGGGCGAGCTTCTGGGCCAGGATGGAATCGGCGGCATCGTAGATTTCCGCCGGCGGAATGTTATCGGAGGTCAGGACCAACAGCATGATGGGAGCATCCGCGGGATTGACCTTGCGATAGGTAGGCTGGCCCGGAAGGTCAGCGGGAAGCTGGCTGCGAGCGGCGTTGATGGCGGCTTGTACGTCGCGAGCGGCGGCGTTGATATCGCGATTGAGATCGAATTGGAGCGTTATGCCGGTGTTGCCGAGGCCGCTCGAGGAAGTCATCTGGGTGACGCCAGCAATGCGGCCGAACTGGCGCTCCAGAGGCGTGGCGACAGCAGAAGCCATGGTTTCCGGGCTTGCGCCCGGCAAGCCGGCACCAACGGAAATGGTCGGAAAATCGACTTGCGGTAGAGGCGCAACCGGCAAAAATCGGAAGGCCACCACACCAGAGAGAAGGATGGCGATGGTGATCAGTGACGTGGCCACGGGCCGTCGAATGAAAGGCGCTGAGAAGTTGGAAGAGAAATTCACCGATCAATCTCCAGGCGCGGTTCCGTGCGCGGGCTCCTCGACGGGATTGCCAACGTGGAACGAGAAGCGGTGCGCCAGCCAGTCAAAAGCAAGATAAACCACCGGCGTAGTGTAGAGCGTCAGCAACTGGCTGAGGATCAGCCCGCCGACGATCGTGATGCCCAAGGGACGCCGCAATTCCGAACCGACGCCGGCGCCGAGGGCGAGCGGCAAGCCTCCCAGGAGCGCTGCCATCGTGGTCATCATGATGGGACGAAAACGCAGCAAGCACGCTTCGTAAATGGCGTCGAGCGGCGCCTTTCCTTCCTTGCGCTCGGCCTCCAGCGCAAAGTCGATCATCATGATGGCGTTTTTCTTGACGATGCCGATGAGCAGGATCATGCCAATCAAGGCGATCACGCTGAAGTCCGTGCGGCAAATCAAGAGTGCCAGGATAGCCCCGACACCCGCGGACGGGAGCGTGGAAATAATCGTAATGGGGTGAATGTAACTCTCGTACAAAATGCCAAGCACGATGTAAACCGTGATCACCGCCGCAAGGATGAGAATCGGTTCGTTCGCCAAGGAGTTAAGAAACGCAGCTGCGGTGCCCTGAAACGTAGCCTGGACGCTCGGCGGCATATTCAGATCCTGCTTGGTGCGGTTGATGGCGTTGACGGCGTCCCCCAACGAGATATTGGGAGCTAGGTTGAAGGAGAGCGTAACCACCGGAAACTGGCCCTGATGGTTCAGCGCCAGCGCGGCTGCTCCGGGCTCGAACCGCGTGAAGGCGCTCAGCGGAACCTGCGTTCCGTTGGAGGATTTCACATAGATGTATTTCAGTGAATCGGGATTCTGCTGGAACTGCGGGTCCACTTCCAGCACGACATGATACTGATTGAGTTGCGTGAAAATGGTGGAGACCAGCCGCTGGCCAAAGGCGTCGTAAAGCGTGTTGTCAATATCTGCCGGGAGAATGCCCAGTCGCGAAGCGGAGTCGCGGTCGATGGTGAGCGCGGCAACCAGGCCCTGGTTCAACTGGTCGCTGGCAACATCGCGCAATTCGGGTAGGGCTTTCAATTTATCGATGAAGCGGGACGTCCAGAAGGCGAGCTCCCTGGGATCAACGTCTTCGAGACTGTACTGAAATTGCGTGCGGCTCACGCGGTCTTCGACCGTTAAGTCCTGAACCGGTTGCAGAAACAGCGAGACGCCATCGACTTTGTTGAGGGCCGGCTGCAGGCGGCGGATGACATCGGTGGCACTGATCTTGCGTTCGGCAAGCGGCTTGAGATTGATCTGAATGCGTCCGCTGTTCAGCGTGGTGTTGGTGCCGTCGATACCAATGAACGAAGAAAGGCTTTCCACGGCCCCGTCCTTCAGGATCACTCCGGCCAACTCCCGCTGCCGCTGGGCCATGGCGGCGAAGGAAATGTCTTGCGCGCCCTCCGATACGCCGAGGATCACGCCGGTGTCCTGCACCGGGAAAAACCCTTTGGGCACGTAGATATAGAGAAGAATTGTGCCCACCAAAGTGGCGACGGTAACCAGCAAAGTAGTGGTGCGGAAACGCAGGACAAACTGCAGCGTACGGCCGTAGAAAGCGATGACAGCGTTAAAAGCATTTTCCGATTTGCGATAGAACCAGCCTTCCTGCTCCTTTTTGTGCAGGCGGAGGAGTTTGGCGCACATCATGGGAGTCAGCGTCAGCGAAACAAACGCGGAGACCAGGATGGTGACGGCCAGGGTGACGGCAAACTCACGGAATAGGCGGCCAACGATATCGCCCATGAAGAGAAGCGGGATAAGCACGGCGATGAGCGAAATGGTGAGAGAAACGATCGTGAATCCGATCTGCTCGGAGCCCTTGAGCGCGGCTTCCAGCGGCGATTCGCCTTCCTCGATATAACGGCTGATGTTTTCGATCATGACGATGGCATCGTCGACGACGAACCCCGTCGAAATGGTTAGCGCCATGAGGGAAAGGTTGTTGAGGCTATAGCCGAGGACGTACATCACCGCAAAGGTGCCAATCAGCGAGAGAGGAACGGCAATGCTGGGAATGACGGTGGCGCGAACGCTACGCAGAAAAAGAAAAATCACCATCACGACAAGCGCCACGGTAAGCACCAGCGTGAACTGCACGTCTTCGACAGAGGCGCGGATGGTGGTGGTGCGATCGGTGAGAATGTCGACCTTAACGGCCGCGGGAAGCGCCCCTTTGAGCTGGGGCAAAAGTTTGGTCACCCGGTCGACCACAGCGATGATGTTTGCGCCGGGCTGTCGCTGAATGTTCAATATGACGGCGGGATCCAGATTGGCCCAGGCCGCTTGCTTGGCGTTTTCCACGCCGTCAACCACCGTCGCGACATCGGTCAGCCGCACGGGCGCACCATTGCGGTAGGCCACGATCACTGGGCGATAGCTGTCACTGGAAATGAGCTGATCGTTTGCGCCGATGGTGTAAGCCTGATGCAGGCCGTCGAACGTACCTTTGGCCTGGTCGACATTGGCTTGGCCAAGAGCGGTGCGAAGATCTTCCAGACTCATGCCGTAAGAAGCCAGGGCCGTGGGATTCGCCTGAATGCGAACCGCGGGGCGCTGGCCGCCGCTGATGCTGACGAGTCCGACGCCAGAAAGCTGAGAAATCTTTTGCGCGAGTGTGGTGTCGGCGAGGTCCTCGACTTTGGAGAGCGGAAGAGAGGGTGAACTGAGCGCTAAAGTCATGATGGGCGCGTCAGCGGGATTGACTTTGCTGTAGATCGGAGGATTGGGAAGTCCTTGCGGGAGAAGATTGGAAGCGCCATTGATGGCCGCTTGAACCCCTTGCTCTGCAACGTCAATGCTCAAGTCCAGACCGAACTGTAGTGTGATAATCGAGCTACCGAAGGAACTCGTCGACGTCATCTGGTTTAGGCCGGGGATTTGGCCGAACTGGCGCTCCAACGGCGCGGTGACCGAGGAAGCCATGACCTCCGGGCTCGCGCCTGGATAAAATGTTTGCACTTGGATCGTGGGGTAATCGACTTGCGGCAGCGCGGAGATGGGTAATTGCCGGAACGCGACCCATCCGACAAGAAGGACGCCAACCATCAAAAGTGTGGTGGCGACCGGCCGCAGAATAAACGGCCGTGACGGACTCATCGCGGAGATCCTCCGGCATGGCCTTTAGACGGGCTCCCGGTTGGAGGGGTCCCTTGAGCGGGCGAGGGAGAAGTCGCAGGGCGACCCGCGCCGTTCGAACCGCCTGGGGGACTCGCATTGATTTTCGTCCCGTCCTGAAGTTTATCCTGGCCGTCGATGACCACCATATCGCCGGGATTCAAACCAGCGCTCAGGCCAACGCTGTTGCCGGTCGTCTGCGAGATGGTGACGGGGTAGATCTTCGAAAACGTCTCCTTGGAGACCGGATCTTTCGCGGCGACATAGACGTACGTGCCCTGGGGGCCGCGCTGAATGGCGGCCGTGGGGACGATGGTGAGGTCGTGCTTGGTGTCGACAAGCAGGTGGACATTGACAAATTGATTCGGAAAAAGAGCGTTGTCCGCGTTCGTAAACATAGACTTGAGCTTGTAAGTGCCAGTGGTCAGATCAATCTGATTGTCGATAGTCTGAAGTTTTCCGCTGGCGATTTTGGCGGTGTCGTCGCGGTCGTAGGCATCGACAACCAGCTGCGCGCCAGCATGGACTTTCGAGTTCACTTGGGGCAGCTGATCCTGAGGCAGGCTGAAAATCACCGATATCGGCTGGAGCTGCGTGATGACCAAGAGGCCGCTAGCGTCCGTGGCGTGCACGATGTTGCCGACGTCCACCAAGCGCAGACCGATGCGTCCGCTGATCGGCGCCGTGATGCGAGAATAAGTTAACTGCAATTTGGCGTTGTTGATCTGGCTTTGATCCGACTCGATCGCGCCATCAAATTGGCCAACCAATGCGCTCTGAGTGTCCAATTGCTGCTGTGGGATGACCCCTTCTTTGAAGAGTAGTTGGTACCGCTCAAAATTGACCTCGGCATCCTTGCGCTGCGCCTGATCCTTGGCGAGTTGCCCAAGCGCTTGCTCAAGCTGGACCTGGAAGGGACGCGGATCAATCTGGGCGAGAAGATCCCCTTCGTGGACGAACTGACCTTCTTTAAACGCGATGCTGACGAGCTGACCATCCACGCGGCTGCGAACCGTGACGGTGTTGAAAGCCGTCACCGTGCCGAGCCCATTGAGGTAGACGGGCAAATCGCCGCGCTGCGCGGTGGCAACGACGACCGGCACGACTATGCCCCCTGCGCCGGGTCCTCCCTTGCCCTTGCCGGGGGCTCCAGGCGCGGCAGCATCGGCTGAGGGGCTGGCGCTTTTCGCGCTGCGATAATACCAGCCACCAACTGCGAGCACAGCAATAACGACAAGCCACGGCCACCAGAGCGTCTTGGAAGGCACAGCATCTGGAGTTGCCTTGGCGCCGCGGGCGCTGGGTTCGGGAAGGTCTATGGAATTGAGTTGACCCATTCGTTCGCTCCTACCATGTACCACTTCTGTGCGAGCAAGTCTGTCTAAGACAGGACATTCGCATGATGATACTGAGGGCTGTCCGGACAACACCGAGGCCCGGCCGACACCTATAGACTACGCTTACATAAGACGGCTTTTGAAGGGGAATGGTTACGAAGAGCTTGAAGGGCCTCGAAGGGAGCCGATCGGGCCGTCTGGACCGTTCCGGAAGGGAGGAGCCTGCTTAAAATTCTCGTAATTTCAGGGGTGCAGAAATGGCTGGGAGAAAGTAGACTGTGGCGAAATAGTTGTGGCTTTCCGAAAGCGGAGCAAAGAATCCGGAAGATTTAGGAGAAAAAAACGACATGTTAAAGGGCTTGATCCTGGGGATTGTGCTGGGAATGTTGCTGATTGCAGGAGGCACCTACTATTACTTCGCTTCGGGGCACGCCCCGGTAGCCACTTCGGCGGCGCCCATCCCGTTTGAGAGGACGTTTGCGAGGATGGCGCTGCATGCCTATCTGGATAAACTACCGCACCCGCAGCCCCAGGTCCCGGCGGATGAAGCCAATCTGATAGCTGGCGCCAAGGTTTACAAGGAACAGTGCGCGGTGTGCCATGGGCTTCCCGGCGAGTCCAAGGGAGTAGTCGCGCTGGGAATGTTTCCCTCGCCGCCGCTGCTGCTTCATGGCACGGGCGTGACGGATGACGATGCGTGGGAGTCTTACTGGAAAGTGGAGAGCGGGATTCGCATGACCGGAATGCCAGGGTTCAAGGGGCAGTTGACGGAAACGCAGATTTGGCAGGTGACCGTGTTGGTAAAAAACGCGGACAAAATTTCAGAGTCCGTCAAGAAAGAGCTTGCGGCAGGCGCCTCGACGCCTATGTCCATGGCCATGCCCATGCCGGCAAGCACTCCGGGGCCAGCGAAAAAGTAGATTGCACTAGGGCGCTGCGCGGGCCGAATGAAACCCGCCGCAATGATTCGTGCACGAAGGTGCGCTTCTCAGTGACAGGCACCGCTGCCGGAATCGGTGAAGGTCTTCCCTGCTTCGGGAATGAATTGCCAGTCATAGGAGTTTGGTTTGAGACTGAGCTTCAAAACGCCGAAAGCGGTGGCATCGCGCAATTCGCTGTTGGGCTTTGTTTCGCCGAAGGGACGATGGTTCTTGCCACCGGTGCCGACGACAAATTCGCGAATGCCTCGCTTGGCATCGGCAATGCCGTCAGGAGTTTGCGGAGCGAATCGCTCGTAATCATGGTCGTGCCCGTTGACGATGACATCGGCGTTGGCTTCGTAAAGGGCCTGGAAGAGAGGCTTGACGGTGAGATCGTTGCCGTGGGCGCCACCGGAACTGAACAGCGGCTTGTGCCAGTACGCGAGTGTGCAGGCCGCGGGGTGGGCGGCAAGATCGGCGCGGAGCCACTTTTCCTGCGGCGAACCTCCCTCGCAGCCACCGACATCCTTGCATTCGCTATTCAGCACGATGATGTGCCAAGTGCCGAGTTCGTAGCTGTAGTAGCCGGTTTTCGGGTCACCGGCAGCGGCGCCAAAGTAATCAAAGTACGGCGTGCCCCCGGTGGAATGGAACTCGTGATTGCCTACTGCGGGGCGAGTGCGTGCTTTGGCGCGTCCCCAAGTCTTGTCGTAGCAGATGAAATTTTCTTTGCTGCCGTCCGGATAGGCGAGATCGCCAGCGGCGAAGACGGTGCCGGGGATTTGATCGAGCAGTTTTGCGGTGGCTTCCGCGCCGGCAAGATCTTTGCAATCAGCGATGTCGCCAGCTCCGACGAGAATCGCGGCCTGATCGTTGGCCGGGGATGCGCCGGCGAGATTTGGGGATTGGGAGCCAATAGCAAGCAAGAACCCGGTGATTAGAATTGCCAGCGTCAGTGTGGGCTTCAAGCGAACCTCGCAGTCAATTTAAGTGTTATTGCCGGGGGGGGAATGGAATCCTATTCGACTTCGATCCGGCAGTGAAACTGATATCGCCTTTAAGGGCGCTCCCTACTCGGGAGGAAAGGCGGCGGCCTTTCAGTTCGGCTCAGGGTAAACAAGCCCTTCGAGGCTCAGGTAAACCGCCGCACTCCCCAAACCGAGTTTCTGGTTAACAATAACTGTCCCCCCACGCCCCTCTTTTTCAAAAGTATTCATTCTAAAGGAAGTTAAAGCCCTTTGTTTTGAACCACTTTTGGAAGTGTTCATTCTAAAGGTACTTAGCGCTGTTTTTGGGAAGCGCCATGAGACGTGTGGATTCTAAATGACTTAAAATAGTACATGGCCCCGGTCGTGGAGGCTGCGAATATTGATCGCATGAGCCTCGCTAGAAACGAAAAAGCGGCAAAAAACTGCCGCTGGCGAAAAAAACGCGCACCCTTATCCAGTAAGGATAGTAGCTGATTCATCATAGATGCTCAATGGTCATTTGCGGCCGGGGCAAGCGGCGGCCGGGGCGAAGGCACGAAGAGTGCTTCGCCATGGCGACGCCCGAGCGGTTATTTTTCATGCAGCGGCGACCAGCGGAAGCCGGCGGCCACAGTGGGTTTGTAATATTCCCGCTGGTTGAAATACTTGGTGCTGCCGTTGTAAAAGCCAAAGACATCGTTGTTGAGATCCAAACCATACATGACGAAGCTCAGGCCATGGGGTAGGCGCACACTTCCTTGTGCGTCAAACTCAAGATGGGAATAAAGATAGTTGTCGCTGTTGGGGCCATGAAGCCCTCCGGGTGTCGGTGTAGTGGGAGTCCCGCCAATGGGAGTGCCATCCTTGAACTGATAAGAGAATATGTTGGCCTGATTGTAGGAAAGCCCGACGCGGACGGAGACGCGACCGCGGTCATAGGTCGGGCTAATGTTCCAGGTGTTGGGAGCGGAGCGCAGGAGCCTTGGATTGTCGGAACGCCCTGGGAGGCCGGCAATGCGCGAGGCCGTATAGCCATAGTTGGCTGAAATCCCCAAGCCACCGAGTACGCCCGGAAGAAACGTCAGATGCTGCAAATAGGCTGCTTCAAAGCCCTGGACCCAGGCAGTGCCGGCGTTAATAGTTTGGGAGACCGTATATCTCCCAGGCTGTGCGGCAGGAACCGGCGGAGTAGTGAAGTTCTTAACGAAACTGGTAGCGACAATGGGATCGATGAGGTTCTTGTAGAAATACCCGGCCGTGAACATTCCAAAGGGCTTGACGGTGCGCTCCAACAGAACGTCGATGTTGTCGGCACTCTCCGCCTTGAGGTTAGGGTTGCCCAAGTTGACCGTATTGTTCGTGCTGTTGGGCGATGTAAAGGTAAACGAGGAGGCCTGAGCGATGTCTGTAGGGTTGGGGCGACCGAGACCGCGGCTGTAGGCGACACGGATATCGGTATCATTGTCGAGTCCGAAGCGCAGCGAGGCACTAGGCAGCACCTTGAGATAGGAGCCGCTGGTTGATGCCAGTCCACAAAAAAGGCCCGCGGATGGGTCTGCTGCCGGGTTACAACCGGGAGGGGGCGTGGGGGGGTTCGAGCCGTTAAATTGCGGCGCAGTGGTATCGAGAGTAGTGTTCTCGAAACGAACGCCGGCAACGAGGCGAATGCGGCCGGTAAGGTCAACCGTGTTCATCACATAGCCAGCGCCAACTCTTTCAACTAAATCGAAGTTTGTGGGGTTGTCGCCTGGCCCGAGTTGTCCCTTATTCGGGCTGAACTGAGAGGAATGAGCGTTGTAATAATCCAACACCTTGAGGTAGTCGGCGAACGGCCCGACGTTATAATTACCACCGTAGTAGCCAGGGTTAGTAACGTTGTTCGTGAACATAGACAAGAGTAACGGTGGAGTGCCAGCGTTTGGAGCCACATTTGTTGTGAAGGAATCGTCAAATTTGTGAGCATTGCGCAGCCTGCCGCCGACCTCGATTGTGGCGAGATGCGAACCCAAATGATAGCGCTTGGCGGCCGCACCCGTGATTTGGAGATTGAGTTGCGCCGACAGGCCGTGACCAAATAGATCGAAATTGTTCACCTGGAAATTCGCGGGGTTTTGAATTTCCGTGAAACAGCTGGGAGACCATTGCGGATTGTACAGATCCGAAGTGCCGACGAATTGGCATGAGCTTCCGCCTGCGGCAACGAAGGCGTTTGTGACACCAAAATTGGCTTGAGGGTCGCCGCGCTCAAGCTGGCGCGCGCGGGAAGCGGATACGTCCCACGAGAACCAAGTGGTGGTCAGGACGTGCTTGCCGCCTGCGACGAGATTGGCGATGGCGTAGTCGGGACGGCGAATGGAGGCGTTGAAAGTCGGGTTGTTGTTGAAGGGGCCAGTGGGTCCGTTAGCTCCGTTAAATGTAAAAGTGCTCGAATTAGGCGTGTTATCCGCGATGTTGTAGACCCAGCGCTCGCCATAGTTCTTAAAGTCCGAATAGAAACCGTGCATGTAGAGGTTGGAACCTTCCGCTAACTTGTAGTCGATGCTGCCCGCGAGTCCCCACCGCGTGCGGTAGTAGCGGTAATTCCGGAGATCGGTGTTGTTATAAAAGGGCGCACCTGGGACCCCGTTATTATTCGAAGCGTCTGGAGACGGCTCTTGGTCGTTAATGCCGCGGCCATTCCAGTCGTAAGAGCCGCCGATGAGCGCGCCGAAGCGTTTATCTCTGCCGAAGCGCTGACCGACTGTGCCAGTGGTTTCAACTAGCCCGCGCCCTCCGATGATCGGAGTATACCCGCCCATGCCGCTTAGGTTGACGGTAGGGCGCTCGCCGGCAGTTTTGGTGACAAGATTAACAGAACCGCCGATGCCGTCGGCGTCCATATTGGCTTGCAACGTTTTGTTGATTTCGACGGATTCGACGATGTCGGCCGGAATGGAGTCGAATTTGATTTGACGGACGTTGTTTTCTGGCGAAGGAATATTAATCCCATCGATGGTGGCGTTCGTGAGGCGCGGCTCGGTGCCGCGAACTTGCACGTATTTGCCTTCGCCTTCGTCGCGCTCGAGCGTGACGCTGGGGAGGCGGCCGAGGGCATCGGCCATGTTGGCATTGGGCAGGCTGCGAATCACGTCCGAGGTAAGGACTTGCACGACGTTGTCGGCGGTCACCTGGCGGTTGACTTCCTCGGCCTCACCGGAAGCGCGCTCGGCAGTGACCAGAACTTCGAGACTTTGAGCGCCGACCTCGAGCTTGGCATCGACGGTGGCAACCTGCCCGCCAACGACAGTGACCTGTTTTGTGAATTCTTTGAAGCCGACGTAAGTGATGCTAACGTTTAATGTTCCGGGCGTAACGTCATTGATGAAGAACTGGCCCTGGATATCGGAAGCCGCAATCGTTCCTATGGGTTGTAGCTGAATACGCGCGCCTTGCAAGACGCCGCCGGAATTGTCGGTGACGTGGCCACTGATGGAACCTTTGCGTTCCTGTGCGAGAGACGGAAGCGCAAAAACAACTATCGCGACTAGCGCCAATAAAATCTTCTTTCCATTCGACATCTACACACCCTCCACTTGAAAAACTACTAAGCTTCTGAAATGCCAGCAGTTAGGACAATGGACGCGGACAGCAGTGCAGATGGGACACGCCTTGTCCTTGCACGCTATTTGGGGCGAGGAATGCTACTGGGAGATGAATGGCGATTCACGAGTCTTTAAATTAAGGATGAATGAATTTTCAGGTTGGGCGCGAACGTCCGGAACACAAATTCGCGCACGAGGCCGAATAGAAAGGAAGAGTTAATGATTGGAAGTGACTGGTAGAGAAATTCTAAACACAGAGCCGGCACCGAGTTTGCTCTCGGCTCCGATCAAGCCGCCATGCAGGTCCACAATCCAGCGCGCAATCGCGAGGCCCAGACCGGAGCCGCCGGGCTCGCGGGAGCGCACCTGATCGGCACGGTAGAAACGCTCGAAGATATGCGGCAGGTCTTTGTCGCTGATGCCGATGCCGCTGTCGCGGATCTCGATTCGCGCACTTCCCGCCCCGTTCGAGAGTGATATGGCGATCTTGCCCCCGTGGGGAGTGTACTTCACGGCGTTTTCGACGACGATCAGGAGAAGACGCTCGATGGCGGCAGGATCGGCGGAGACTCTTATCGGACCAACTGCAAATTCGCTGGTCACCTCGATTCCCTTGCCAGCCGCTAGAATGCCGGCCTCTTCCGAGATTTTTTCCAGGCGCGGAAGGAGATCGATATTTTCAAAGTGAAGCCCCGAAGCTCCGGCATCCGCGCGGGCCAACGTCAGCAAATTTTCGATGAGGTGCGTGGTTTCCTCGGATGTCGCCAGGATGCGCGCGAGCGTTTCGCGATATTCGTCTTCCGTGCGAGGCCGTCGGAGCGACAACTCAGCACTGGTGCGGATGAGGGCGATGGGAGTGCGCAGGTCGTGAGAGGCGTCGGCGGTGAATTGCGTGAGCCGTTTCACCGAAGCTTCGAGACGGCCAAGCATGGCGTTCAAGGTTTCGGAAAGACGCCGCAATTCGTCGTTTGCGCGAGGAACGGCGAGGCGGCTGGACAAGTTTTGGACGCCGACGCCGCGGGCGGTCTCGATGATGGCGTTGACAGGAGCGAGGGCGCGGCCGCTCAGCCAATAGCCCGCCAGGGAAGCGAGGATTACTAGAAAGGGCAAAGTTTCTTTCAGAATGAGGCGGAAACGGTCGAGGGCTTGATCGAAGGGTTCGGTGGGAACCGCGGCGCGGACCTGATAGGTTTGGCCGCTGACATCGACTTTGCGCGTGGCAATGCGGTATTGCAAATAGTCGAGGTTGGTGGTGGCAAAACTGATGCCGTCCTTCATGGCAGGATTGTCGGCGCCGTGCGGGTTCTTGAACGGCGGGGATTGGAATATGATCTCGCCGCCGGCACCCGAAACTTCGAGCAGGGATGCGCCGGCCCACAAACCCGCGAGTTCGTTCAATTGGTTCTTAACTTCCGCGATGCCCTTGGGCGCCGCGCGCACCAGCACGTTCTGAATGCTCTCGAGGTTTGCGCGGGAGGCGTCATTTACGGTCGTTTCGATGCTGTGCTGAAACCCAAGATCGCTGATCCAGGCGAAGGAAGCAAAGGCGACAACCAGGACGGCGAAGTACCATGCAGTGATGCGGGCGCGAAGAGGCAGTTTCATGGTCAAGCTTCGGGGCCGAGAGAATACCCGAAACCGCGCGCGGTGTGAATCAGTTTTATGGGCTCGTTTTCGTCGACCTTCCGCCGCAGGAGGCGTACGAAGGCGTCTAGGGTGTTCTCTTCGATATTTTCAGAGGGACCCCAAACGGCGTCGAGAATGGCGTTGCGGGAGGCGACACGGCCTTCGTGGCGCATAAGGAATTCCAGTAAACGAAATTCCGTCGGGGTGAGATGGATCTCCCGAGTTCCGCGGAAGACGCGGCGCTGGGTGATTTCCAGGGCGAGGTCACAGACCCGCACGGTACGAGTTCGCGGCTCGGCAACGCGGCGTTCCAACGCGCGAATGCGGGCGAGCAATACGGCGAAGGAAAATGGCTTGGTCATGTAATCGTCGGCGCCGGAATCGAGCCCTTTGACGATGTCGGCGACGGAGTCGCGGGCAGTGAGCATCAAAATAGGAATGTCCTGGCGAAGTTCGCGGAAACGGCGAGCGACCTGAATGCCATCAAGGCCGGGCAGCATTACATCGAGGAGGACAAGATCGAACTGGTTGTCTTCGGCTAGAGAAAGAGCGGAGAGGCCGTCGTAGGCCAGACTTACGGCATGATTATCTTCCTCGAGGCCGCGCCGGAGGACCTGGGCCATTCCCTTT
>Ga0210399_10000304_pt1 | contig 39950 bp, 43 predicted proteins | sample IncBWC14MmetaG_FD_150865 | JGI IMG/M metagenome (GOLD analysis project Ga0210399, IMG submission 150865) | Forest soil microbial communities from Barre Woods Harvard Forest LTER site, Petersham, Massachusetts, United States - Inc-BW-C-14-M | ecosystem: Environmental > Terrestrial > Soil >... | reverse complement strand
TCACGTGCGCATGGCCTTGCCGATCGGGCATAGCTCTCCGTGTAGGGGCGGCTTTACGCAGCCTTCCGGTCTTTCTTTTTGTAAAGGCCGCCTTCCGAGGTCCGTTCTGTGGACCCCGAACGCATTTACGGGGCGGGCGCATTTGCCGACGCCGGCGGCCTTCGCACCCCAAACCAAAACCCGTCATCCTGAAGGCACGCTCTTCGCGCCCGAAGGATCTCAACCTCCCTGCCAGGCAATTTGCCCGCCTGGGCAGGTCGGTCGATCGCATCTCAATGGATTGGAATGTGGACTTATGGAAGGTCTCCAAGGAATGGAGACCGGGATTTACTTCAGGAAATCCAGCAACGTCGGCAATCCCAGCACTCGCGCCGTCGCGTTCAGCGTCGCCTGGTTCGCCACCTGCGCCTGCGCAAAATTCGCCGCCGCGGTCGCCAGATCCGCTCCAACCAACGTGTTTTCCTGCTGGCTCAAATTCAACTTGTCCTGGTTCAGGAACGATTCGCTCGAGCTGATCTGGTTCAGATTATTTCCGTAAAACACCCGCTGCTGGTTCACCTGGTTCAGCGCGTTCTGCACTTCCGTTACGCTCCCGGGGATATTCGCGCCTGTCGTCAGTGCCGTGTACAGGTCCTGCAGCGCGCCTGTCACGCTCCCTGACGCGTTCTGAAATAACTGGTCCCCTGGCAGGTTCGCGCTGATCGAATCTCCATTCGACAGTTCAACGCTCGTCGTCGCCGAATTTCCGTTGTACGTCACCGCGTTCGTCGCCGGGTCCAGCGTGAACGGTTGCGTGCTCACCTTCGTTCCCGCGAACAAAAACGCTCCCTGGTAAGTCGTATTCGCCAGCGAAACCGTCTGGTTCACCAACCCCTGCACTTCTCCCGCAATGGCCTGCCGGTCCGCCGCCGTCAATGTTCCGTTGGCGCCTTCCACTCCCAAACTCAGCGCCCGCGTCAGCGCGGACACCACATTACCCAACGTGCTGTCCGCCACCTGAAATTTTGACTGTAGCGTGCTCAAATTCTGCAGAAATTGTCCATCCCCCGCCGCTTGATCGTGATTCTGCACCAGCGACGCCGCCGCCACCGGGTTATCCGACAACTGGTTCACGCTTCGCCCGCTCGATAGTTGCAGCGTCGCAATCGTCTCGCTCTGCTTGCTGTCCTGTATGGACGCCAGCAGGCTCGGCAAAAGATCCGGGTTCAGTCGGATAGACATGTTCTTAGGTCCCCGCAACCATGTTGATCGTTGTCTGCAACAGCGTATTAATGATCGAGGTTACCTGCGCCGCGGCCTGGTACGCGTTCTGATACCTCACCAGGTTCGCTGCTTCTTCGTTGATGTCCACTCCCGAAACTCCGCCCTGCAGGTTCTGGATCTGTTGCAACACCAAGCCGCCCGACTGCTGCTGGGTCTGCGCACTGGAAACGTCGTTGCCCACTTGAAACACAAGTCCGCTATAGTAGGCGAGCGAAGTCTGCCCGTTCACCAACTGCTGATTCTGCAGCGCCAGCAACGCGTTGGCGTTCGTGTTGTCCCCCGGATTTCCCGGCGGCGGTCCGCCGCTCGCTGCAATCTTGTTCGGATCGCTGATCGCCACCTTCAATGACGCCGCCGCGCCCGTCTGCTGCGCCAGCGGTGTAAACAACGCCCCGCCCGCGGCCCCGTTCAAGTCATATCCCGCCTGTTGCTGCGTGTTCACCGCATTCGACAGGTTATACGCCAGCGTATCCAGCGAATTCCGGATGCTTGGAATCTCTTGATCGCGAATCTGCAACTGTCCCGCAAGCTGCCCGGCTGTAATTTGTGACGTGATATTCGTGCTCCCGGAATAAATGTCCTGGAACCCCGTCACCGTGTTCGGCTGCGTCGTCAGCGCAAAGCTTTGTCCGCCAACCACCAGTGGTGTTCCCCCGCTCGTCGTCAGCGTTACGCTTCCTCCCCCCGCATCCACGGTGGAAACGTCCACATAGTTCGAGAGTTGATTGATCAATTGCTGCCGCTGATCGATGAAGGCACCGGCATTCGCCCCGCCGCCCACAGCGGCCGCCACCTGGATATTTACTTGCGCGATCTGCGTCGTCAGGCTGTTGATCTGGCCCACGGACTGCTTCACCGCCAGGTCCGTGTTCTGCTGCTGCGTCGTCAAGCTGTTCGAAGTCTGGTTCAACGTACGCGCCAAGTTTTGCGCCGTGGTAATTACGCTCTGCCGAGCGGTCGGGTCGCTTGGATTCACGCTCAACTGCTGAAAGCTGTTGAAAAACGCCGACAGCGGCCCCTGTAATCCCGTCCCTGCCGTTTCGTTGAACAGCGCCTGAATCTGCTGCCCGCCGCCGAGGAACGCGTTCAATTTCCCCTGCTGCTGCGTCTCCTGGTTCACCCGCAAATCCAGAATCGAATCCCGCAAACTCGTCACGTCCTGCAACTGCACGCCTGTCCCCAGCGTCAGCGTTCCGATTTCAATCGGCGAAGTCTCCGAAAAATTCGCCCGCTGCCGCGAATATCCCGGTGTGTTCACGTTCGCGATGTTGTTGCTCGTCGTTTCGATGGCCCCTTGTTCGGTCAGCAACGAACCAATCGCAATGTTCAAGCTCGCGGAAAGTGATCCCATGGTCAGGCACGCTCCTGTATCGCGCGGACGTTCGACGTCTGCCTCAGCGCTTCCACGGCGTAGTTGCCTTCAATCATGCGGTACGCATTGAGCAGGGCGTTCACCGTGCGCTGCGAACGCCACAGCACTCCCTGCACTTCCTTGTTCAATTGTTGCACTCTCGCATGCGCCTTTTGCCATCTCTCGCGCAACTCCCCCACGGTCCCCGCTTCGCGCCCAGCCGGCAACGCTTGCGGCTGAAGACGGCGAATTCCCACGCTCGCCGTTTCCATTTGCGCGCATAAGTGTCGCTGGATCACCGTACTCTCTTCCAATTCTTGAACTTTGCAGGAAGCAATCGCCGCCTTCGCGCTCGTCAACGCCGTCGAAAGCGCATTCAATAAACCGATTTCGCGCTCCAGCAATTCACTGTAGGTTGGTTTCTCTGTGCTCATCGCCTAGGCTCGTTCATCCAGCTTGTGTTCCTCGGGCTCCGCTGTCGCCACTTCCACGCGATCTTCGTCCACATCCACGGCCAATTTTTCCGCACCTGGCCTGCGATTGCCCTTACGCCGATGCTTCTTTTGTCTCTCCCGGTCTTCCGACCGGAGCGGCTCCAATCTCGTTGCCGGTGCTGGTCCCATCCCGTTCATCATGCCGCTCCGCCGCTTTCCCCATTAACTCTTCGAGGTTTTGCGGCTGTGGTCCGCGATCAAGGCGTCAGCCACTTTCTTGCTATCCGGGTTGTACCGCCCGTTCTGCACCTTCGCCTGCAACGGCGCAACCTTCTCCAGTCGCACATCCAACACTTTTCCTGCCTGCGCCGCCAGTTGCTGCACTTCGGCACCGCGTCCGGAAGGTTTGAACGTATCTTCCGTTTGTGCCGCGGTCGTACCCGCAGTCTTTGTCTGGCCCTGTGCCGGTACTCCGGCACCCGCCGAATTCTTTACCCGATCGCTCTGCAACTCCCCGTTTGCCGGTATTTTGGGGTCGATTTTCATAACCAACTCCTTATCTTCATCGTTACGACAGAACCAAAGGATTCTCCCTGCGTTTGAAGTACCCATCGGCAAATACTGAGAAAACTTTAATTCCCCAGGCCCTGACCTTGGCACCTCACTGTCCCTTATCGGCAGAACGTCCCAAAGGTTTACCTAACGCTTCGCCCTGACCAGCCGCGGATCGCAGACCCATGGTCGGATCTAAGTGCTTTAGAATCAACTTCCCTAACCCCAACCCTCCCGCCTTCCCCACCGCCGTGGACATCGCCTGAATCCCCATATCCTCTAATGTGTCGTGCGCCGGGTCCGTCGAATCCTCTTCCTCATCGGCAAAGCTGCTCTTCATTGATTTCCAAAATGTGGAGAGCATGATCGATTCAAACTCCGCTCCCGCCTTTTTCAGCTTGGCCTCCTGCACCGGCGAAAGTTTTTTCGTCGTAGCCTCCGCTCCGCCGGTTGGCGTCGTCTCCTCTTTTGGTGTCGCCACTGCCGTTTGTCCCAAATCGATTCCCGCCACTCCGCTCACAAAACCTCCAAATCCGCGTTCAACGCCCCCGCCTCTTTGATCCCTTGGAGGATCGCCACCACGTCCCGGGCCGTGGCACCCATTGTCTGTAGCCCGCGCACCAACTCTTCCACCGTCGCGCCTTCCTTCAGCTGGACCACCTGCACCGGTGTCTCGGCAGTCTGTACCGTCGTCTGCGGCACCACTTTCGTCTCGCCAGTTTTCGAAAAAGGCTCCGGCTGCGACACCTTGAATTCTGTCGTAACCTGGATCGACAGATTCCCATGCAATATCGCGCAGGCGCTGATGGTCACGTTTCCGCCCATCACCACCGTTCCCGTCCTCTCGTTCACCACCACTTTCGCCGCCGGCTTCGTGTGCACCGGCAACTCCCCGATCTTCGCCAGCAGCGCCGGTAATTCCCCTCCGGCCGCCTGCAAATCCGCAATCTCAATCCTCCGGCTGTCCACCACTCGCGCCAGATTTCCGCCTAGTTTTTCGTTAATTACCGCCGCCGTCTCTTGCGCCGTTTCAAAATCCGCATCGCGCAACATCACTTCCACCATCTTCATCTGTTTCAGGTCCAGCGCGGCGTCCCTCTCCACCAGCGCCCCGTCCGGAATCCGCCCCACCGTCGGATGATTCACAACCTTCGAGCTCGTCGCTGGCCCCGCGCTGTACCCGCCAATCACCAGCGATCCTTGCGCGGCTGCATAAATCTTTCCGTCCGCCCCCGACAGCGGAGTCATCAGCAAGGTCCCGCCCGACAAACTCTTCGCGTCCCCGATCGAGGAAATCGTCACGTCAATCTTCATTCCCGGCCGTGCAAATGGCGGCAGCTTCGCCGTCACGAATACCGCCGCGATATTCCGCACCTGAATCGTCGAAATCTGTCCCTGGATGCTCACACCCATTCGCTGCAGCATGTTTCCCAACGTCTGCACCGAAAAAATCGTCTGCTGCTTGTCGCCCGTCCCGTTCAACCCCACCACCAGCCCGTATCCGATCAACTGGTTGTCGCGAATGCCCTCAAAATCGCTGATATCCTTCAACCGCGCCAGATGCGTAACCGGCGCCGCCTCATCCGAAGCCGCCACCTCCGCGGGCATCATCCCCGCCACCCCCACCATTAAAATCACCGCCGCAATTTTCCTGAACACTGCTTCTCTCCTGAACAACTCTTCTCTGCGATCTCTGCGTCTCGCTCCGCCGTCTGCGTTAAATCTTTTCTCCTAAAACGACAGCAACTTCACCAGCGCATTCACAATAAAATTCGGCTGCCGCGAAGCATCCGCCACCGCTCCCTTGCCCTTGACCTCTACCTGCAGATCCGACACCTGCGTCGACACCACCGAATTGTCCGGCGCCAGATCTCCCGGCCTCACCAGCCCGCGAATGAACACCGTCTGCCGGTCGTTCCCCAGCGTGATGTCCCGCGCCGCCTGCACCACCAGCACTCCATTGGGCAGCGTCTCCATCACCTGCGCCGCCAGGTTCAGCGTCACGTTTGAACTCATCGATGACGCCCCTTTGCCGTCCAGGCTGTGGCTCGAATTCGCGTTCACCAGATTCTGCATCCGGTTGTTCGCACCCAAGCTCCCAAACAACGCCGAAACCGCCGACGACAGCGAGAATTGCCGCGACTGTTTGTTCTCCCCGTTCGTCCCAGCTGTAAAATTATCCACTAGGTGAATCGTCACCAAATCTCCCGGCTGACGCGCCTTGTAATCCCCGGCCATATGCGCCAGCGGGCTCGAATCCACCCACAAACTCCCCGTCGTACTCGGAACCGGCAGATTCATCGTCCGCACCTGTTGGATGTAGTCCTCGTACACCGTCGAAGTCTGAGGTCCCTTATCTTTCTTCTTCAACCTTGGCAGCGCCCCGCCAGTCGGCGCAAAAAAACTCCAAGCCACCGCCAAGATCGCCAAGCTCACCAGAACTCGTCTCACCGCATCCTCCCTAAAACGTGGCCTCGACTGCATCCTCGCCCACCACTCGCGCCTCCACCGTCTTCCCATGCAATGGCAGCCGCACCCTCACCCGCTCATCCCTGTGTCCGTTCTGCAAAACCCGAACACGCATCACCGTCGCGCTATGCTCCGAATGCAAATACAAATTCGCCGTCCGGTGCACATCCACCAGCACTGGGCCCAGCGCCGACTCCTCGCTCTGCGAACTCACCCTGGCGTCGTTTTGCTGTGCTACCGCCGCCCGCGCACCCGTTCCCGCAAACGTGCACCACGCATAAAACGGCGGCGTCTTTCGATTTCCTCTGGACCGCAGCAAAAACCGTGCCTGCCCCAGTCCGCTGTCGAACTTCATCGACGCCACCATCAATCCCGCGGCACTGCCCTCCGGAATCGTTACGTTCAACTCCAGCTCCTGGTTGCAAGCCCCCTTCGGAAACGCATACCCGCGCGACTCCATCGCCGTCCGAATCGCCGTCAGCACTTCCGCTTTCGAAGCGCTTTCCGCCGCCGCCGCGCATTGCGGCAGCAGCATCAACGGCAGCAACCACGCGCTTAATTTTCTTCCCATGCCCATTCTCGCGTCCTTACGACGTCAGCCCGTTAATCGTCTGGAACATCTGATCTGCCGCATGCACCACCCGCGAATTCGCTTCATACGACCGCTGTGCCAGAATCATCTGGATAAACTCCCCGACCACGTCCACATTCGAATTTTCCAGCGACCCCTGCAGGATTTTCCCCAATCCTTCGGTGCCGCCCGGTGTTCCAACAATCGGGTTTCCCGAAGCCGTCGTCTCCAGATACAAATTGCTCCCGACGCTGTTCAGTCCGCCCGGATTCGCAAACGTCGCCAGCTGAATGCTGCCCACTTGCTGCGCTTGCTGCTGCCCTGGAATCGTCACGCTCACCGTGCCGTCGCTTCCGATTGTGATGTTCGTCGCGCTCGAAGGAATCGTGATCGCCGGCTGCAGTTGGTTTCCATCCGAGTTCACGATGATGCCCGTCGAATCCAGGTGAAACGCGCCCGACCGCGTGTACGCCACCTCGCCCGTCGGCAACTGCACCTGGAAAAATCCCTGCCCCTGAATCGTCAGATCCAGCGGATTCCCCGTGGTATTAAAGTCGCCCTGCGCTTGAATAATCTCCGAAGCCGCCGTCCGCGCGCCCAACCCGATCTGCAGCCCGGTCGGAAATGTCGTCTGCTGCGTGCTCGCTGCTCCCGGCATCACCAGGCTCTGATAAACCAGGTCCTGGAATTGCAGCCGCCGCCGGCGGAATCCCGCCGTGCTGGCGTTGGCCAGATTGTTGGCCACGTTTTCCAGGTTTAGTTGTTGCGTTTCCATCCCGCTGGCCGCTGTGTACAGTGCTCGATACATTTCGTTCTTCTCCTCTGATAAATTCCGCGACTAAACTCTCGGCAGATCCTGCGCCGCCGTCTTGTTGAACTCGTTGTGAAAAATCGAAAGCGCCTTTTCCATCATCTGCGCCGTCCGTTGCAATTCGATCAGCGACACCGTCGCCTTCACCGGGCTGGCATTCGAGGTCTCCAGCGACCCCTGCATTACCCGCGGATCCGCCGCAAGTTTTCCCGCCGACTGCGATGCGAAATATGAGTTGCCCTCAGGCTTCAAATCCGTCGCCGATGCGAACTCCGTCACCTTCAGCTTCGCCACCACGCCGCTGTCCACCGATATCGTTCCGTCCTCGCTGATGGAGATCTCTCCCGAAGGAATCTGCAGCGGCCCCTGCTCGCCCAGAACCGGATCACCTGTCGCCGTCACCAACTGCCGCTTCGCATTCAATTGAAAATTTCCGTCCCGCGTGTACCGCACGCCGGCCTTCGTCTGCACGCTAAAGAATCCCGCGCCCTGCAGGGCCACGTCCGTCGGATTTTCCGTCTTCTCCAGATTGCCCGGTGTCAGATCTAGATGCGCGCCGCCCAGCACCCCGAACCGGTTCACCACCTGATTCAGCGGAGTCGTCAAAGACTCCTGCAGCCATGCCGGCATCGCCCGGTAAAACGAGACTTGTGCCTTGTATCCCGTCGTGTTGGCGTTCGCCAAATTGTTCGCCACCACTTCCAACGCGTCCAGCCGCGTCGAAAATCCGGTGAATGCTGAGTAGAATCCGCTGTCCATTCGTGTTCTCCCGCGGAACTAGATTGCAAGGCAGTGCCCAAATAAGTATTTTGTCACCCGAATATCCCGTTCCACTTCAACCGCTTGCACTCCCCGCTACCGGCAATTCTTGCCTCCAAAACAGATCCGGCAATCTCTGCCCTCTACCTCACGGCGCTAGGCAAACCTTGCCCCTTCCCAGCCCCTGAAGCGGCCTCCTTTCCAGGCGGGCACTTTTCTCTGCGAACTCTGTGCTCCTCCTCTGTGACCTCTCTGTTAAGTCTTCCGTTTCTCTTTTCTCTTTCGACTCCTCCCAAGCACACCCATACCCCGTCACCGTGAAGGATCTCAACTCAACTAGTCTGCAAACTTGAAAATCCAGGGCGGCGTCCCCAGATCACTCCGCAAAACTTAAAATAAACCAGCTCCGCTTACCGCCCTACGAATGCGTCACGAGCGAAAACCACACCGGCAATCCCTCGCATGCCAGTGCAATCTGAAACCCAGAATTCGGCTGCACCGTCTGCATCACATAATCTTCGCCCCAGATCACTGTTGGCACGCTCAACATGCAATGATCCGCCAGCGACGTGATCTTCGACTTGAAATTTCCCGCCACCATGTTGCACAACTCGCCCAAGGCATCTCCAACCATCGAACGATTCGACTTGGCATCTTCTCCAAGCATTTGCGTCGCCAGTTTTTGCGCGGTCTCCTTATTGCACCGGATCGTAATCATCCCGCACAGCGCTCCCGCCAGCCCCACCATTGCCGTCTGCTCGCCCTGCGGCTGTTCGGGTTGCTCCGCCATCACGCCCAACTCCGCGTTCGCCATCATCCCGAACACTTCTATCGCCGAGCACTCCAGTATTCCTTTCCAGTGCGGATCGAGCTGTACGTGCGTCTCCATCGTCTTCCCCATCGTCTTCCTCATCGTCTGACTCATTGCCCACCTCCCAGCAGAGGCGTCACCCGTTCCTTCACCTGTTCCGGCGTAAACGGTTTGCGAATATATCCCTTCGCTCCTACTGACAGCGCTTCCACCACGCGCGCTTCGCTGCCCTCCGTGGTGATCATCACCACCGGCGTGCCTTTTGCCGATTCCACCTTCGCAAGGTTTTTCAGAAATTCCAGCCCGTCCATCGCCGGCATGTTGATGTCACTCAGGATCAAGTCAAACCTTCCCTTGTTCACCTCCGCCAGCGCCTCCGCCCCGTTCCCCGCTTCGAGAACTTCCCCTAGATCCAGCCCCGCCTGCCTCAGCGACCGCTCCACAATCTTTCGCATCACGGATGAATCATCCACGATAAGTACTCGAAGCTTGCTCACGATTTCGCTCCTCACTTGAACTCGTTCCGCCTGCCTGCTCCGGCGCAATCGCCGCCATGCTCAACTCCACCAGAGGCAATACATGCAGGTATTCCGTCTGCAGCATTTCCAGAATTCCCCCGCGCTCTTCTTCCGTCAGCCGCGGAAAACATTGCAGCAGGAATCCAGGCCCTTCCAGTTCCGGCCCTTCCTGTTCCTGAATATTTTCCTTCACTGCCGCACTCGCACCCTCGCTTCCATTCCTCGTTTCAGCTCCCGCCGCTTCTTCCGGCGGCGTCAGTTTCTGCAGAAACTGGTCCGCAGCCGAAACCACTCCCACCAGGTACGGGTCGTGCTGCGCATTTTCCGGATCGTGGTGATGCTCGAATACGTCCATGAACGATGGCATGAAGTTCCACGCCACCCCCATCCACCTTCCAACTTTCCCGTGATCCGTCCCAAAATACTCCCGTTCGAGTTTCAGGTTATCCACCCAATTCGCCGGCGGCAGCGGCCGGTCTTTCGCGCTCTCCTCCATCAGCAGCATCCACAGCGGCAGTTGCCCGATATCGTGCAACAGCCCCCCCAGGTACGCTTGTTCTTTCTCCGGATATTCCACCGTCCGCGCGATCCGCTCGCTCAGCAGCGCGGATAGAAAGCTATGTTGCCAGAATCCCATCAACTGCTTCACCGGCACGGTCTTCCCCGCAAACTGCATCACCGAACACGTCAGCATCAGTGTTCGCAGCCGTTCCGTTCCCAGCAGCACCGCCGCCTGCTCAATGCTCAGCACCCGCCGCCGCAAGCCGAACAGCGCCGAATTGCACAGCCGCAATACCTGCGCGGTCAAGCTCGGGTCCGTGCGAATCACCTTCCCCACTTTTTTCAGATCCACCGCCGGGCTGCTCAGCAGCGCGTTCAAATCCAGCAGGTACGCCGGCAACGTCGGCAATCCCTTGCTTAGCAGGTTCATCAGCCGCTTCTTACGTCGTTCCGCCAGTTCGCCGAACGGATCGTTCGGCCGCTCCGGCACTTTCACATTACGTACTGGTTCGCTCATCCCTGTGTCTCGGCGTCCGGGACGCCATCCTTTCGGTTATCGGCCGGCAAGTTACCTTTAATCCGTTCGCGCGTCCCTGCCGCCACCGCGGCCCCCGGCACGCGGAACAATAAATCCCGGCGCGCCTGCTTCCGGAAAAATCCGACCCAGATATACGCCCCTGCCCGCACCGTCTTGATGCGTTGCGCCTCCATCTGGATCGCGTAGTTGCAAATCGTTGTCGCCATTTCCCCGGCATCCCTCACCGTGTCGAAACAAATCTCCGCGCCCGTATCGTGCCCCCGCAATGTTTCCAGCGCTTCCCGCACCATTGAGTCCGGTGAAACGCACGCAATCGTCCGGCACCCCAGCATTTCTTCCACCGCATAGAGCAGCGTGTGGTCAATGCGCTCGGAAAACGCGATGTGCATCTGCTTCCCCGCCAGCGTTGAGTGCACCGGCACCGCTTTCGCCGCCGCCAGAATCGGGAATGGCAATTCCCCCGGCGGAGCCACGAACATGCTGCGCCCCTTCGGACGGAATACCGGGCAACCCCATTGTTGTCCCAACGCCGCCGTCACTTCGGCCTCATCCAGCGGCACAATCTGCTCCAGCCAGTAGCTCAACTTTCCGTGGCCTCCTTCTCGTTGCAGCCGCAATCCCTCTCTCAATTGTTCCGAGGAAATCGCTCCCCGGTTTACCATCAGCAGCCCGAACGGCAGCCGGTGCACCCGCTCGCGTCCGTTCTCGTAGCTCTGCAGCGTCTGGCCCAGTCGCGCGGTCAGTGCCGTCTTCAAGCAGTTCGCGTGGTGATACCACCGGTTGTCGTAGTACACGCCCGAATACTTCGCCAGCAGCGAAAGCTTCGCCGCTCCCCCGTACTTGCAATCCGCAGCACCGCAACGAACCGTCAGGCGGTTCCACAACCGCTCCCCCGCTTCCTGGATCGACCACCACTCCCGCCCGTCCACGATCTCCTCTGCCTGTTCTTCGATCATCTCCACATCCTTATGCAATCTCCAGCATCGCCGCGCGCTGGCTCCGGCTCACCACCTCCGTCACCCGCAGCCCGAAATTTCCGTCCACCACCACAACTTCTCCCTTCGCCACCAGCCGCCCCGCCACCAGCAATTCTGCCGGCTCGGTCACCAGTTGGTTCAACTCCACCACCGATCCCGGCATCAACCCAAATACGTCCTGCAAGAGCATCTCCCTTTCCCCAAACCGGATCGTCGCTTCCAGTTGCACGTCCAGTATCAAGTCCAGGTTCGACGGTAATCCCGTTAATCCGCCTCCAATGGCCGCTTCCGCCTCACTCCCGGCGACCTCTAGTGCCGTTTCCTCCATTTCAGGCTTTGCTGCCAGCGAATCCCCCAGGCTTGCGTCCATATCCACGCGAAACTTCAGCTCTTTGCATTTCTCGCTAGCCAGGCTGAACGTCGCCGTAAGGTGCGTTTCGAATTTCGATCCTGTTTCAGCCTGGTACACAATCTCCGTCGGCTCCCCGCGCTCTTGTTTCCATCCCAGCGCCGCCTCCCCCGCCACCTGCCGCAGAAATTCCAGGTACCCATCCGTGTGCATTGCGGTAAATTCCGCCGCGGCATCCACCGCTTCCGACATCAGTAATTGCGCGCATTGCACCGCCACGGTCTTCTCGCACGTCCAGAGCATCTCGCCCTTCAGGCAGCCGCCTCCGCTGAACTTCACGCTCAGGATTCCCTCTTGCGTTTCGCCTTTCGGCTGCAATGCCGTACCGTCGGTTTCCGTCGCCGTCGAATTCGGTGCGCCCAACGGCGTCAGCACCTTCACGAACGCGGCCTTCCACACCTCCACAAAAGCCGTCATACCTTCCGTCAATGGCGTGCTCATGCTCCCTCACCTCCCGCGTTTCCGCGCAGACTGACTCGCCGCTCAATTCGTGCCCCGCGGTTCGTTCCCTGCCGGATCGGATGCGCGCGAAACATGGCTTTGCCCGCCACGTTAAAATTAATCGGGTCTTGCGCCCTCTTTGGCAGCACCAGCACGCGACCCGGTTCCAGTTGCACCACTTCGCGAATCGAAAGCGGACTCGACGGCAGGCTCAAATTCACCGAAAACCGGCTCTCCAGCAGCCGGTACTGCAGTTGCTGTCTTGTTTCCTGCGACGGGCTCCTCTCCGCGTACGACCACTGCACGGAAAGTTTCCTCAGCAGCGCGTTTGAAATCACCGCCGGAAACGCCAGGTTCAGCGTCCCACGCGCGTCCGGCAATCGGATTTCAAACGTCAACGACATCACTTTCTCCGTCGGCAGCATCAACCCGTGCACCTGTGTATGCTGTTGCCGCTGGTCGAACTGAATGTCCAGTGGCAGCACCGGCATCCAGGTGGTCTGCAAATCCCGCGCGATCAGTCGCACCACCGTTTCAAAAATCTGCTCTTCAATCTCCGTCATTTCTCGCGGCTCGATGGGGTCGGCGCCCGATCCGCCCAGCACCAGGTCCACGATTGGGAACACCAGCGAAAGATCCGCTTGCATCGTTGCCCGCGCGTCCAGCGGCAGCACTTGAAACGACGCCAGGTACGTCAACTCCGGTAGCCGGCTCAGGAATTCCGAGTACAGAATCTGCTCCACCGACACCAGGTTCATGTCGAATCCAACCCGCAGATACGCCCCCAACGACCCACCCAGCCGCCGCGCAAATGACTCGTGCAGCGTCGTCACCACCCGCACCTGGTCCGCGTTCAGCGCACCCAGCTTCCGCAAATCGCAGGCCGCCACCTTCCGCCCGGGGCCGTTTCGCTGCGAGTGCTTTGCCGCTGCAAACAGCGTGTCAATTTCGTCTTGTGACAGAATCTTCTTCATCCCTCACCTCAAACGGGATTCGAATCCCGCGAATTCCGATCTTTCGTCCCAATCTTCTCCCGCATCCGCACGCGCAGCCTCAGAATCGCTGCCGTGTGAATCTGCGACACTCGCGATTCCCCGATGTCCAGAATCAGCCCAACCTCCTTCATCGTCAGCTCTTCCAGGTAGTAAAGCCCCAGCACGTGCCGCTCTTTTTCATCCAGCTCTTCAATTGCGCCGGAAAGAAACTCACGCATCTCCGTCCGCGCGTACTGGTGAAACGGATCTTCTTCCTCTTTCGAAGTCACGGAAACATGCGGATTCTCCGGGTTCTCTTCGCTCGTACCCGCCTGTAAGCTCCCCAAATCCAGCCCGCGTAGTTCTCCGATCAGTTGCTGATACTCTTCCAGTGGGATTCCCATCTGTTCGGCAATTTCCGGCTCGCTTCCCGCGCGACCCAGCTTCGCCGCCAGTTCCCGCTGCGCATCTTCAATCTTTCGCGCCTGCCGCCGCAGTGCCCGCGGCCCCCAGTCCATCTGCCGCAAGCTGTCCAGGATCGCCCCCCTGATCCGGAACTGTGCATACGACTTCAACTGCACTTTTCGGCTGGCGTCGAATTTGTCCACCGCGTCAATCAGTCCCAAAATCCCTGCGTGCACCAGATCGTCAAACGGCACGTGCGCCGGCAACCGATCGTGAATCCGCCGCGCGATGTACCGCACCTCCGGCAGGTTCTCCTGTAACAAGCGTTCCCGCTCCAAGGGGTCCTTCGCCGCCACGCGCTCCTCTTTGTTCGTTGTCGTCGTCAACATGGCTCGTTTTTCCACGACGCCCCGATTATCGTCCCCTCAGTCATCGCACCACTCCCAGCGTCTGCACCGATACGCTCGCCGGAATTTCCGCCGGTGACAGCACCACAATCCGCGGCACAAACGGCTCCAGCAATCTCCGCAGGTGGTACCGCGACGGGCTGTTGCACATCAAAATCGTCGAGCTCAACGCCACCTTGTCTCCCACCATCCGCTGCAGCCCTTCCAGAATCTGTCGCAGTGTCGCTCCCACTCCCGCCGAGCTCTTGTCGCCCGCCGATTGCGGCTCAATCTGACGCTGCAATTCGTTCTCAATGCTCGGGTCCAGCGTCAGCACTTTCAGCTTGCGATCCTCCCCAAGCAGCGGCTGCACCAGCGACCTCCCCAGCGTCTGCCGCGCCGCTTCCACCAGCGCCACCTGGCTCTTGTTCGTCACTGCCGTATCCAGCATCGACTCCAGAATCGTCGTCAGGTCGCGTATCGAAACCTGCTCCCGCAAAAGCTGCTGCAAAACCTTTTGCACTTCTCCCAGGCTCAGCAGCCGCGGCACCAGTTCATCCACCAGCTTCGGCTGCGTTTCCGCCATCGCGTCCAGCAATCGTTTCGTCTCCTGCCGCGTCAGCAGTTCATGCGCGTACTGCCGCACAATTTCCGCCAGATGCGTGGCCAGCACCGATGTCTGGTCCACCACCGCGTATCCGTTCGCCAGCGCCTGCTCCTGCAGTCCCGGCACAATCCACAACGCCGAAGCGCCGAATGCCGGCTCTTGCGTTGGCAACCCATCCAGTTGTCCCGCGCTCGGGTCCGAACTGATCGCCAGCAGCCGCTCCTGCTGCAGTTCCCACCGAGCCACTTCCACTCCCCGCAACAGCACGATGTATTCCCTCGGCTTCAGCTTCAGGTTGTCCGTGATGTGCACCGAAGGCACCAGGAATCCCAGTTGCAGCGCCAGATGCTTCCGCAGCGCGCGAATCCTCTGCAGCAACTGCCCGCCCTGACCCGCGTCCACCAGCGGCACCAGTGCGTAGCCCACTTCCAGGCTGATTTCGTCCAACCGCAACAACGTTTCCAGTTGCTGCTGCGGGTCCGCCTTCTTTTTCTCCGCTACAATCTCCGCCGTCTTCACTTCCTCGAACGCCTTCGCCGAAGCGCGCGATGCCAGGTACGCCATCAAACCCGCCAGCAGAAAGAACGGCATCTTCGGCAGCCCGGGAATCAATCCCAGCAGCAGCATCACGCCCGCCGCAATTCGCAGCGGCACTTTCCGGCCAAACAACTGCCTCCCAAACTCCACGCCCACCGTCGTCTCGCTCGACGTCCGCGTCACCACAATCCCGCCCGCCACCGAAACCAGCAGCGAGGGGATCAGCGTCACCAACCCGTCTCCCACCGTCAACACCGTGAATGTTTTCGCCGCCTCGCCGATCGGCATGTTCAGCTGCAGTACTCCGATCAAAAATCCCGCGATAATATTGATGGCCGTAATCAGAATCGTTGCCAGCGAGTCCCGTTGGCTGAATCGCGCCGCTCCGTCCATCGCTCCGTAAAATTCCGCTTCCTTCGCGATCACTTCCCGCCGCGCCCGCGCCTGGTGCTCGTCGATCAACCCCGCGTTCATTTCCGCGTCAATCGCCATCTGCTTTCCCGGCATTGCATCCAGGGTAAAACGCGCCGCCACTTCCGCCGTTCTGACCGCGCCGTGATTGATCACCAGGTATTGGATCGCAATCAGCGCCAGAAAAATCACAAACCCCACCACGTAATTTCCACCCACCACGAATTGGCCGAACGACTGAATCACGCTTCCCGCCGCGCTCATCCCTTCGTTCCCGTGCAGCAGAATTCGCCGGCTGCTCGCCACATTCAGCGATATCCGGAACAATGTCAGGAACAGCAGCAATGTCGGAAAAACGGAAAACTGCACCGGCCGCAGGATGTACAAAGCTGACAGCAGCACCAAAACTCCCAGGGTGATGCTCAGCGCCAGGAAAATATCCAGCACAATCGCCGGCACCGGCACCAGCATCACGAACACCAGCGCCACCGCCGACACCGGCACCAGCATCTCCGTAATCCCGCCTCCGCCCGTCCCCGCCTTGTTTTCTACTGCCATCCGCTCCTATCTCCTGTAGTGGCCGAACCTTAGATCGGCCACTCTTGCCTTTGTAAGAGCGAGGCTTGCCCCGCCCTCTTGGGTTACTCTTGCCCTAGTAGCGGCCGCCCTCTGAGGCGTGCGCCTTTTCTTTCGCTCTTTGTCGCTCTCACGCCCTCACCCCCGCTCCCCGCATCCGCATCTGCGCGCGATACAGGAACGCCAGCAGTTCCGCCACTGCCGCAAACAGCTTCGGCGGTATCGTCTGCCCCACTTCCGTCGCCTTATACAGCGCCTGCGCCAGCGGCGGATTCTCCACAATCGGAATCTCGTTCCACCTCGCCAATTCTTTAATCCTCAGCGCCATCAAATTCTGTCCCTTCGCCACCACCACCGGCGCCGCCATCGTTGCCGCGCGGTATTCCAAAGCCACCGCGTAGTGCGTCGGGTTCACGATCACCGCTGTCGCCCGCTCCATCGCCTTCCGCAGCGATTTCCGCGCCTGCTCCCGCCGCAGTCGCTTGATCTTGTTCCGGATTTCCGGATTGCCCTCGTTTTCTCTTCCTTCGTCGCGCACTTCCTGTTTCGTCATGCGCAGCGATTTTTCGTAACTCCGCCACTGCATGAAATAATCGAAGCCCGACCATGCCAGAAACACCATCACCGATCGGTACGCCAGCCCAACGCACAACGTGCCGAGCAACACCAGCAATCCTTCGCCATGCAAACGCGTCGCATGCAAAATCGGCTCCGCGTGGCTTCGAATCAACCCAATCGCCAGGTATAAAATGATCAATGTTGGCAATAGCGACTTCAGCACCCGGCTCACCCCAGCCAGTGAAAACAATTGCTGAAGATTATTTACCGGGTTCAGCTTGTTGAAGTTCGGTGCCAGCGCCTCCGTCGCAAACGTCGGCACACCCTGCGCCAGCGTGCTTCCAACCGCGACTACAAACGCCACCCCCAGCAACGGCCCCGCCCACAGCAGCACTATGCTCCCGGTCGCCGAAAGCATCGGTACTCCTCCTGCCTCCCAGCCTGTAGAGACCGCCGCGTTCAGTATGTTTCCGAAATACCGCTGCCACAGATTCACCCAGACTCCCGGAGACCACGCCATCGCGCACACCACCCCCAGCAGCGTGATTGCGGACACCAGGTCGCGGCTCCGCAACACCTGCCCGTGTTCCCGGGCCTTCATTCGCCGCTTCGGTGTCGCCTTCTCAGTGCGGTTGTCCGCCAATTTCTTCTCCCTTTACTTCGCCAGTTCCAGCATTCGCCAGCTCCACCCCAGCGCGTGCCCGAACTGCTTCTCAAAAAATCCCGGCCACAATCCGAACGCCAGCCCCAGCACCACGTACCCCAGCATGCTTTTCAGCGGAACGCTCAAAAACAAAGCCGGCAATTGCGGCGCGGCCTTGCTGATGAATCCCACCGTCACATCCAGCACCATCGTCGCCAGAATCACCGGCGCGGCCAGTTGCACGCCCGCAACGAACATCCCGCCGGCTGCATGAAACAACGTCCGAACCTGTTCGATCCCGAACGTCACGCTTCCCGGCGGCACCTTCTCGAAACTTGCTTCCACGGCCCGCAGCATCCAGTGGTGCACGTTCAGTTGCAGGAAGATCATCAGCATGCACAGCTGGTGCAGGTTCGCCAGCACCGGCGTATCCACGTTGGTCTGCGGGTCAATTACGTTCACCAGCGAGAACGACAGTTGAAACCCGCTGATCTGCCCCGCCAGTTGCACCGCTTCAAACACAAATTGCAGGCACAATCCCATCACCAGCCCAAGCATCACTTCGCTCAGCGCCATCTGCGTCACGGTAAAAATCGTCAGGCTCGGCGGCGCAAAGTGAATCACCGGGTACATCACCGCCGTGCACACCAACACCAGCAACGCTTTCACCTGCTTTGGTATCGCCACGCTCCCGAAAAATGGCATGAACAGGATCGCCGCGCTCAGCCGCAAGCCGATCGCCGCGCCCCGTAACACCATCATTTCGAGAGGTACCCCCACGTCATCTCCTCACTGCGTGTACAAACGGAAATCGCTGAATAGCGCCCGCGTAAACGTCACCAGGTGATTCAGCATCCACGGCGTCAGCAAAAACACGATGATTCCCACCGCCGTCAGCCGCGGTACCGTCGACACCGTCGTGTCCTGTATCGACGTCAGTACCTGCGCGATGTTGATCACCAGCCCCACCGCCATCGCCGAAAGCAGAATCGGCATCGCCACCCAGAATGCCGCCTCAATCGTCTGCCGGCTCAGTTGCACCACTTGCTCCGGTGTCATCGCCTGGCCGCCTCAAACATGGAAGCTCTTCAGCAGTGAACCGATCACCAGGTTCCAGCCGTCCACCACCACGAAAAGCAAAATCTTCAGCGGTGTCGAAATCACCACCGGCGGCAATTGGAACATTCCCACCGAAGTCGTCACCGATGCCGTCACCAGGTCAATCACTAGAAACGGCAGAAACAGCACCGCCCCAATCTGGAATCCCGTCTTCAGCTCCGAAATCACATAGGCCGGAATCACGATGCTCATCGACAGATCTTCCGGCTTCGCCGGCCGCGGCTCCTTGCTCATCTCCAGAAACAGCGCCAGATCCTTTTCTCTCGTGTAGTTCAGCATGAACTGCCGCATCGGCACCGCCGACCGGTCCAGCGCCTGCCACGCGTTGATCTTTCCGTGCTCGTACGGCGTCAGCGCTTCTTTCCGCACGCTGCCGATCACCGGCTGCATCAGAAAATAGGTCAGGAAGAGCGACAATCCGATCAGCGTCTGATTCGTCGGCGCCGTCTGCGTCCCCAATGCCTGCCGCAAAAAATGGAAAATGATCAGGATGCGCACGAACGGCGTCATCGAGAGCAGAATCGCCGGCAGCAACGTCAGAAACGTCAGGATCAGGATGATCGTGATTGGTGTAGATTCCGTCCGCACGTTGATTCCCGGCAGTTGCAAAACGTTTTGCGGTCCCGCCGCAAACAACGGCAGCGCCTGCCCGGCCAGGCAAAGCCCCGCGGCGGGCAGCCACCGTGCAAGCGTCCTCAAGCGGAACAATTTCATTGGTGGCGCTCCTCGCCGTGCAATCCATTCCCATCCGCCTGCGCAGTTCCCCGCTGTTCCAGCAACGTAATCTGCTGCGGCGTCACCCCCAGCAGCAGCCTCTCGCCTTTCCATTCCACGATCGCCAGCATCCGCCGCTCGCCCAGCGCCAGCGTCTCTTCCAGGTGCAGCGCATGCGCCTTCCGCCGGATCTTCACGCTCTTCCACAGCGAAGCCGCGCTTTTCCAAACTGCTTTCCACGAAATGCCAGGAGCTCCGGCCCGTACACCCGTATTTTCCTGGTCCGCTGTCCACACGTTCGTTTCCCTCATGCCAGCTCCGTCACCCGCAACGCCAACCGCTGCCCCATCACCTCAAACTCCGCCCAGCCGATCAGCCGCTGGTTCACAATCACCGGCACGTCCGCCCCATTCACGTTCTTCGACTCCACTACCGACCCAGGCTCCAACCGCAACAAGTCCCTCACCGTAAATTCCCGCAACGGTACGTCCACGCTCAGCCGGCACTGCAGCAGCGCCGCCTCTTTCCAAAGCTCTTCGCTGACAGCGCTCTTATTTCCCGTGGTTGCCATCTGGAGAGTCGCCATCGCTCACCGTTGAACCAGAAATTCCGTGAAATAGATTTCGCGCACGCTCATCTCCGGAACCTTCACGTTGAGCGCCTCCGTCAATTTCTTTTTCAGTTGGATTTTTCCATCCGGAGTCAGCAAGGGCTCCGCCTTACTCGCCCCAAGTACCGCAATGACCGTATCCCGGATCCGCGCCACCGGCAGCCCGCTCGCAGGCTTTTCCCTATCCAGCGGCGCCGGTATTCGCTCCAGTTCCAGATCCATCGTCACTCGAACAAAATGGCTCTCTTCCGCATCCGCCAGGTTCACCGTGAACCCTTCCAGGTGCACCACCTGCCCCGGAATGGGCGACGCCTTGCTCGCGGCACCCGCGCTACCACGCTCCGCAAAAAACCACGCCGCGCCTCCACTACTCAGAGTTGTTAGGAAAACTAAGGCCGCCATCAGCGGCAACGAAGATCTCTTCTCGATCACAATCGTCGTCCCCGCAGGCACACCCGGGGCCTTGTTGCTTATTGCGGTCGGAACAGTGCTCTCAGCCATATCGAGAACACATACCTGCAATTTTAGAACCGTCCAACCGACTCGAACGCGGCCTTTTTCCGCTTCCCTCTATCGGCAAGTTGCTGCAAAAGGTTGAGTTAGTTTTTGAACTATTTTTTGCTTCGTTTCCGCTCGTGCAACTTTGGAACACGGCTGCGTTTCCGAATCAACCCATGAAAATGTTCTAACAAATCTGTAGCGTCCACCTTCAGGCTTGCCCTGAGTCTGCCCGAAGGTCCCGCCCTCTCGATTTGTTCTCATCCGCCGTTCACCTTATTGCTTCAAATTAATTGCCGTCTGCGTCACTTCATCAAACGTCGTCACCGCCTTCGCATTCGCCTGGTAACTCCGTTCCGCCAGAATTAACTGCGCAAACTCCGTCGCGATGTCCACGTTTGATTGCTCCAGCGCCCCGCCGCTCAAGCTCCCGCGTCCACCCGTCCCCGGCACGCCCACGTTCGCCGCGCCCGAAGCCAGACTCGCCAGAAACTCATTCGACCCGTTCCGAACCAGTCCCTGCCCGTTCGCAAACGTGGCCAGCGCAATCTGCCCCAGTGGACTCGTTTGTCCATTGCTGAATATTCCCTGGATCACTCCATCGCTGCCGATCGTAAAGCTCAGCAACGAACCGCTCGAATACCCATCCTGTTGCGTCGAGGAAGTTGCCGAAGGCGCCGCGTTCTGTGTTACCAACCCTCCGCCATTTGCCCCGGAAAGATTCCACGAAAAAGTCAGTGGATTCGCTCCGTTTGCGAAGTTCGAAATCGTCAGCCCCGCCACGTCGCCCGCCGGTGACACCAACTGGCCGCTGCCGTTAAATGCCAGCGTCCCCGTTCCCACCACCGGATTCCCGCCCGCCGCTAGATCTGTCGTCGGCACCGTGATCTGATACTGCCACGTGTTCGCTGCCGTCTTTGTAAAGTCATATGTCAGCACATGGCTCGCTCCCAGCGAATCATGCACCACGATTGAGGTGCTGAACGTTCCTGCCGCTACCAGCGTTCCCGTCGCACCGAACGTTTCCGCTTGTGTGCCAGTCGTTGCGTCCGTCAGCGTATTCGCGCTGAACGTCACCGGCGTTCCACTCGCCGCATTAATCACCAGGCTGTTGCCGTCCAACGTCGCCGTGAAATTGGGATTCGCGCTGATGGCTGTCGCCACGCTCGCCAACGTGTCTCCTGCCACCGTCGTGTAGGTAAATGCGTTCGTCCCGTCGCTGAATGACAATTGGCTTCCCGTCGCCAGCACTGTCCCGGCCGCAATCCCCGCGCCCGTCTGCTGCGCCGCCGGACTGCTCGGCAAACCGCTCGTCGCATCCAGGTTCAACGCCAGTTGAAGGTTGGCGGTCGCCTTGGGTGGATTAATAAGTCCTGTCGGTATCGATAGCGCGCCCAGCGTGGCATTTGCTTGAACCACTCCGTTCACTGCGTTATATCCCTGTACCGTCGCTCCGTCTTGCGTCAGCAGGTCGCCATTTGGTCCGGTGCTGAAATTCCCGGCGCGCGTGTACAGCGCTTCGCCGCCCTGGTTCACCACAAAATACCCGTCTCCCTGAATCGCCACATCCGTCGGCACACCCGTCGACTGGATGCTGCCTTGCGTCTGTATGGAGCTGATACCCGATACCGACGCTCCAACGCCTTCCTGCACCGCGTTGCCGTCGCCGCTTGTCCCGATCTGCTGGTAAAACAAATCCTGAAACGTCGCGGTTTGCCCTTTGAACCCTACCGTGTTCAAGTTCGCAAGATTGTTCGCGATTACCGACAACCCTGTGGAACTCGCGTCCAGGCCCGACAATGGAATTGAAAATGATGGCATGACCTTCTCCTTTTATTGATTCGCCGGCCCGGAGGTCGGGTTTAATTTACTTTGAAAAATTGCGTCGTGATTCGCTGCACTCGGCCCGCTTACCATTCTTACCGCCACTGCCTGCGCGCTCGGCATCACATTGGCACTCGCCCCGCTGCTGCCCGTCCCGCTGCCTGAACCGCTTCCCGTCGAACTTGTCTGCGCCGGATTCACTCCCGTCGCCACCTGCAGGATCTGCTGAATGTTCGTCAGCGTCTGCAGCGTGTTCATCGACACCAGTTCGCTCATCATCTGGCCCGGATCCATCGGGCTCGTCGGATCCTGCGACTGTAATTGCGCCGCGAGCAGTGTGATGAACGAATTCGTTCCCAGCACCGAGTTCGATCCGCTCGATGAGCCCGCGCTCGAACTTCCCGTCGGCTGCGTTGCCCCGAACAATGTTCCTGGTACGCTTCCCATGACTTTCCTCCCTTACGCCCTTACGCTCAGTCTTCCGGAATCATCAAAAATTCCGTTGCCCTCAAAAATCGTTCCCGCGCTGGCCTCGTACATCGTCTCGTTTTCCACTTGCTGGTACGTCGTACCCGCCTGTCCCCGCCGTTGTTGCTCCGCTGCCGCGTTTCCCGCGTCTCCCGCCGTCGAATGCAATGCTCCTTGCATAAGCACCACCTCTCCCACGCGTAGCTGCCGGTCTTCCAGAGCTTGCTGCAAAGACGGCATCTCCGCCGCCATTGCCGCATGCGCCTCTTTCTTCTCCACCGTAATCGCCGCTCCAACCAGTTGCCCGTGCACGGTTGCATGCAACTCCACCTGGCCCAGCTGATCCGCCTGCATCGCAATTCGTACCTGCGAGTGCCCCTGGTCGCCCGCCAACTGCGCCATATTCACCCGGTGCGATTCGTTCGGCGACGGCGCCGCGTCATCCGCATCCGGCGCCGCTGGCGCCGCGTTGTTGGAAGCATCGCCCGCCTTCACCGGCATCGCGTTTGCCGAATCTTTGCCTGATATCGCAACCGGCACTGCCACAGCATTCGCTGTGCCAGCCGCAAGGTTACTCGGATCGTTCTGACCCGCGGACATCGCGCCATGCACAGCATTCGAGGCCGCTCCCGCCTCTGAATCCTTGCTATCCCCCACCGATCCCGCGCTGCCGCTATTTCCGTTTCCATTCTCGTCCGCGCTCGAATTTCCCTTGATGTTGCTCCCGGCCTTCGCGGTGCCGGGTTTCTCCAGCGCTTCCGCAACTTCCGGAGTCACCGGCTCCGGCTTCACACTGACCGGCGATTCGTTCTTCGCACCAACAACAGGCGCCCCCGCGGTCTCTGTTCCGCTCCCATTCCCGCTGCTCTTCCCCTTAAACGTACCCACCACATCCTTCACTGGGTTCACACCCGCGCGCGCCGCGGCCTGTGTTTCGTTCACCGCCAGCGCCGCCGCTCCACGCAAAATCTCCTGCACACTGCGCTTACCCTGATTCTTCGGAGCAGCCTGCGCGCTTGTTGCCGTACTGTCCGTCGCCGGTAAAGCCGCCGCGGCCGTCGCATCTAAATCTCCTGCCTTCGGTTCACTTGCCGCGGTAGCAGTCGCGCTCGCCTGGCTATCTCCAGAACTTGCCGCTGCATTCTGCGCCGCTGGCTCATTCCCGGCTGCCGGCAAACTCTGCACAGCAACACCAGCCATCAAGTTCGCCGCATTTATCGAACTTGTACTCTCAGCTGCGGTCACCACAGTCGCCGCCGCCACCGGCATTTGTGGATTCTTCTGGTCCTCGCTGGAAGCTGTCGCGGGGGTGGTCGTTCCTCCACTTGCAGCTTCCGTCGCAGGCGCGGAAGCAGCACTACTCTGCGCCGCCGTTGTCGGCACCACCAGTGCACTAAGCACGCTCGCCGGCAAATTCTTAAAGTCCGGCGCAATCGGATTCGTCAGATCGCTTGTCCCCGTTCCTTTTGTCGTTTCACCCTTCACTCCAGTCGCATCGGTCGTTGCTGCGCCGGTCGTTGCCGTGCTCACCGCGGCATTGACCACTTGCTCGACGGGAATCACCGCCGCAGCTCCCCCAACCCACGGCGCCGCTCCATTCAGCCCGCCAGGAATCGCTGGAACTTGCGCCGCGTTCTGTGGGGGAACCTGCGCTGCCGTCTGCGCCGCGCTCTTTCCCGCGCCCGCACCACTCGAACTCTTTTCCTTCGCATCACTTTTTTTTGCCGTCTCTGCGTTCCCCCTCGCGGGGCTCTTCGCATTCACCGGCCCGTTATCAGAACTCTTCTGTGCCGCAGCATCCGCGGACCCGTTCGCAGCGTTTGTATTCTCCGCTCCACTCGTCGCCGCCGCTGTATCCTTCGGCGCGCTCGCTTCCGCCTGTTTCTGTGCCATCACCTGCGCAAATGCCGGCAGTGTCGAGGCCCTCGTAGCCTGTCCGATCACACCGCCGCCAGCGTTTCCGCAGGCTGCCAAATTTACCGATATGGGGGCTGCATTCATCGCGCCTCTTCGCACTCCAGCGCTATCTATGCAAAACCCTGGCCATTTTTTCGGGGGAATCTGCTTCGTCTATCTGCTTCTCAATCTGTCACTTCGGGGGAATCCGGAAAGCCCACTCATCTCGCCGCGCTGCGCCCTTACTTTTTTGCCCGGCAAACTTTGCCCGGTTCGCCCTCAACAACCCTCAACCCTTCCAATAAAACGCACGCGTCAGGTACATGTCGTCCATCACCTGCTGAATCTTCCGCCGCTGCTCCAAATCGTAAGTGCTCTCGAGCTTCTCCTTCAGTCCTTCCAGCACTTCGCGCTTCTGCCGCTCCGCTCGCACCTTCGCCGTTTGCTCGTTCCGCGCCGCTTCCGCCTTCACCAACTGCAGCACAATCTCTTTCTGTTTTCGCCGCGCCGCAACATCCCATTCCGCTGCCAATCCCAGCGCCGCCCCCGTGCTCCCCGCCTTTAGATCCTCTGCCGCCTGCCGCTTCCTCTGCTGCCGCTCTTCTTCCCAGTTCGCAATCTCATTCTTCAACGCGCTCACACGCGCTGCGCAAACCATCAGCAGATTTTCCTGCTGCTTCTCGATGCTCCGTTGCAATCTTAGTAAGGATTCCAGCCGGTAGTGAAACGCCATCATCTCACCCAGGCAGCGCCAGCAGCGCCTTCACCGATTCCGGAAATTGCGCGTTCTCGATTTTTTTCTGCTGCAAATACGCTGTGATCGCCGGCAATGCTCCCAGCGCCCGGTCGAGCGTCGCGTCCAATCCCTTTTGGTACGCCCCAATTCGTACCAGATCCTCTGACGCCGCATAGGCCGCCAGCAATTCCCGCAAACCCCTCGCCTTTTCCAGATGCTCTTTCGTGCACACAGACGTCATCAATCGGCTGAGACTATCCAAGATCGAAATTGGCGGATAATGTCCTCTTGAATTCAGTTTCCGATCCAGCATCACGTGCCCGTCCAGCAGCGCGCGCACCGCGTCCACCAGCGGGTCTTGCTGGTCGTCGCCTTCCATCAACACCGTGTAAAACGCGGTGATGCTCCCTTTGCCAAAATTTCCCGCGCGCTCAATCAGCCGCGCCAGCAGCGTGAACACCGACGGCGTATACCCTTTCGCCGTCGGCGGTTCTCCTGCCGCCAATCCAATCTCCCGCTGCGCCATCGCAAATCGCGTTAGCGAATCCACCACCAGCAACACGTTCTTCCCCTGCGCGCTGAAATATTCCGCCACCGTCGTCGCCGCCAGCGCCGCCCGGATGCGCATCAACGGTGACTGGTCGGAAGTCGAAACCACCACCACCGACCTCTTCAGTCCCACGATCCCGATCGCGTCTTCCAGAAATTCGCGGACTTCTCTGCCTCGTTCTCCCACCAAAGCCAGTACCGTCATGTCCGCGTTCGTTCCCCGCGTCATCATTCCGATCAGCGTGCTTTTCCCCACGCCGCTTCCCCCAAATATTCCCACGCGCTGCCCGCGCCCGCATGTCAGCATTCCGTCAATCGCGCGAATCCCGCATCCCAGCGGCTCGCGGATTGGTTGCCGGTCCAGCGGCAGCGGTGGATGTCCCTGCAACGGCCAGTATTCCCGCGCGCGGTAATTCGACATTTTATCCAGTGGTTTTCCGGAGCCGTCGATCACTCTTCCCAACAGCTCGGGTCCCACCCGTAACGATGGATTCGTCCCCCGTGTAACAATTCGATCGCCAAACCGGATTCCACTCGGCCGCTCCAGCGGCATCGAAAGCACCGTACGCCCGCGAAATCCAACAATCTCTCCTGAAAAACTTTTCCCGTCTTCCGTCAGGATGGCGCAACCTTCCCCCACACTGCATAATGGCCCGTCTGATTCCACCAGGTGTCCCACCGCTTTGGTGACCCGTCCGGTCCAGCGCAGCGTTGAAAAATCTTCCAGCCTGCGCATATATGCTTTTAAATCGCGTTCTTCCACCATCAACGCGGCCGTGGCCGCTGCTCCAGCAAATCAAAGAAACCCTGCTCGATTTCTTTCAACTGCGTCTCCAGGCTGATCTGCGTCGTGCCCACTTCCGCTTCCAATGCGCATTCCCCAGGATTCACCGCGGCATCCCCGATCAGTTCCGGGTTCCCCTGGCCGCCGCGTTGCGTGAAATATTCGTGCCAGAACTGCATGTCGGCCGGATTGGCCTTCAACCGTACATGCGTTCCCCCGTCCAGCTTCTCCAGCGCCACGTGCACCAGCCCAGTCAGCAACAACGGATCAATCTGCGATTCTCGGTGCAATATTTTCCGCGCGATCGCCAGCGCCAGTTGCACCACTTCCGTCTCGATCCGTCCGAAATATTCGTCTCTTTCTTTCTGAAATCCAGCGACCGCCTGCCCGACACCTGCCTGCAGCGTCGCCGCCCGTGCGTCATACGCCGTCCGCGACCGTGCCTCTCCGTCGCCCACCCCACGTTCGTACAGTTCCCGCTCGGCCTGCTCCGCCAGGCCCTTTGCGTCCTGGCCGTTCCACGGCATTCCCCCGTTCGTGCCCATTGCTCCGCCACCGCCGCCTGTCGGCACATACAAAAATGGCTCCAACTGCAGCGTCGTCCCGCCCTTCACTGACGACTCAAACGACATACGAATCCTCCTGCTCCTGCTTCAGCACCAGTTTGCCTTCGCCTTCCAGTCGCCGCGCCACCGCCACGATTTCGTGTTTGGCATTCTGCACGTCGCGCCCCCGCACCGGACCCAGCACGTCCATGTCTTCCTTCAGCATTTCCACCGCTCGCGAAGACATGCTCTTGAAAATATGATTCTTCAAATCCTCCGAAGCGCCCTTCAGCGCCGTCGCCAGCGTCTTCTTGTCCACCTGCCCCAACAATTCCCGGATCCCCGTCTCCGGCACTTCCAGGAAATCGTCGAACGTGAACATCAGGTTCCGGATCGTCGTCGCCAGTTGCGCGTTGTCCTGCTCGATCGATTCCAGAATCGTTCCCTGCGCTTCCTGGTCCACCTGGTTCAGCAAATCCGCCACCGCCTTCACTCCGCCGTAGGCCCGCCGGCTCTGCGAGCCCAGCGTCATCAACCGCTTGTGCAGCACCATCGAAATTTTCTTCACCATCTCCGGCGAAAACTGCTGCATCTGTGCCAGCCGTTTCACCGCCTGTCCGCGCACCTTCTCTGGCAGCATCATCAGCACCGCCCTCGCTATCTTGGTATTCAAGTGCGCCAGCACCAGCGCAATCGTCTGCGGGTGCTCGCCTTGAATGAATTTCGCCAGCTGGTTCGGATCCGTCTTTTGCAGCGTGTCCAGGTTCTGGGCGTTTGCTTCCTGCGCTTTGCCCACTTCCTCCAGCAACTCTTGCGCCGCTTCACGGCCAAACGCCTTAATCAGCAATTTGTTCGCGTATTCCTGCCCTCCCTGCGACAAATACTCCTGCGTAAGCGACAGCTTGTGATACTCGTGCAACACCGCCGACGCCACCGCTGGCGATATGTATTCCAGGTCCGCGATCTCTTCCGTGATCACCCGGATCTCCGCGTCCGGCAGCGCTTTGTAGACCGACGCCGCCACTTCGTCTCCCAGCAGCACCATCAGGATCGCCGCCTTGCGTTTGCCCGGTATCTGACTCTCTTCCATCATTGTGATTTCGGCCCAGCTTCTCGAACCCAGTTCTGCAGCAGCCTGCTTGCCGATTCCGGATCCGCCTTCACTTTGCTGACCAGTTCTTTCTTCAGCCGGATGGTGTCCGCAACCTCCCCCCCAAGAGCCCCGCTGTCTACTCCTCCGCCGGCCGATCCTTGCGCGTCACCCGCGCCCGCCGGCAAGAGCCCCGCCGTGTATCCTTCGCCCAGCGAGGCCTGCCCCGGATTCTTCAAAATCCCCATCACTTGCTTCTGCACCGGCCGCAGGACCAGCAAATAAACCAGCAGGAATATCGCCAACAGCGCCGCATACCGCAGCACTCCTGTCCACCGCTCCACGAAGCCCATCACTTTCTGTACTTTTCCAACCGGCGCCGGATTTTCCGATGGCGCTTGCACAAACGAAATGTTCTGCATCGAAAACAGGTCCCCGCGCTGCGCGTCAAACCCAATCGCCGCTTTCGCCAGCTCTTCAATCTGTTTCATCTCTTCCGGCGTTCGCTTCCTCCGCGTCTCCTGCACTTTTCCGCCTTCCGTCTTGCTTTCGATGAAATCGTCCACCAGGATCGCCGCCGCCATTTTCTTCACGCGCCCCGCCGGCTCCAGCAGGTGCCGCGTCGTGTGGCTCACCGCAAACGTCTTGCTTTCGCTTCGGATTCCCTGCGTCGTGCTGTTTGTCTTCGCCGCCGCCACCGCCGTAGGATTCGCCTGCGAATTGGGAGTGTTGCTTGGCGTTCCGGGAATTCCCGCCGGCTCCAGGTCCCCCACCGTCTCCTGCGAACTTTGCGAACTCAACACCGCCGTCTTGTCCGGGTCATACAATTCCTGCGTGCTCTCTCCCGAAGTCGGGTCGTAATCCAGCGTGATACTCGACTTGATGTGCTCGCTTCCTACTACCGGTGACAATGTCTGCACCAACCTCTCCGCCAGCAGCGTCTCCAGATCCGCGCTCGATCCACCGCCCATCGCCAAATGTCCCTGCCCCAGCGAGGGAATCTGTCCGTCCGTCGTTACCACCGTCACATTTTGCGGCGTCAGCCCGTCCCATGAACTCGCCACTAGATTCGCCACCGGCATCGCCACCTGTTCCGTCAATCGTGTTCCGCGCAGCTTCAGCACCACCGACGCCTTTGCCGGACGCTCCCGCTCCAGAAACAACGAATCCCGCGGCAGCACCAGGTGCACCCGCACAGACTCCACTCCATTCATCGACTGAATCGTCCGCTCCAGCTCCGCTTCCACCGCTCGTTGATAATTCACCTTCTCCGAGAAATCACTTCCCGACCAGTTCGGCTTGTCGAACAGCTCAAATCCCATCCGCCCGCTCGAAATCGGTCCCGCGGCCGTCGACGCCAGTCTTGCCTTGTCCACCTCATCCGCCCGCACCAGCACCACCGCTCCGTCGCTTGAAACTTCCGCCATAATGTTTGCGTTCATCAACCTCTGCGACAACGCTTGCGCATCCGCCGGCGCCATCCCCGAATACAGCGGCTTGTACTCGCTTCGCGCGGTGAACGCCACGAACCCCCACACGATCGCCCCCACCAGCAGCGTGCTACCAGCCAAAAAGACCCGCTGCCGGGTCGTCAGCCCTTTCGCGAAGTTTAGAATCTGATCGAGAAATTTATCCATTCCCTGTTTGCAACCACTCCCACGTTTGTAGGGGCGGGACTTGCCCCGCCCTCTTGGGTTTCTCTTCCTTATGTGGCACAGCCATTCCTGGCTGTGCTCTTGGGGCACCTTTCCCTCTGTGAACTCTGTGCCCTCTGTGGTAAATGTTTACTCTTCGCATTTTGCCGCGCACTTCAAAACTAAAACTGCATCCCCGAAACCTGCTGGTACGCCTGCACAATCTTGTTCCTCACCTGCACCATCATGTCGAACGCCAGGCTCGCCTTCTCCACCGCAATCATCGCCGAGTGCACGTCTTGCCCGTTCCCCGTCAACAATTGATTCACCTGCGTGTCCGCCTGACTCTGCAGATCCCCCACTTCCGACATCGCGTCTTGTAGCGACTTCACAAAATCCCCGGCCCCTTTTCCTCCGCCGCCATGCGACAACGTCGACGTCACCCCAAAATCTGCTCCCCCACCCGGTATCCCAGTAATTGGATTGCTCATTTCCCTCTCCCGTAGCGGTCACCTTCAGGTGGCCCAGCTTTCTTGCTTACAACCTCAACCCCGACAACGTCTCTAACTCAAAATCGTAATCGACGCCTGGATCATGTTCTTCGTGCTCGTCACCGCCGACGCGTTCATCTCATACGCCCGCGCCGCCCCCATCAGGTTCACCATCTCTTCCGCCGCATTGATCGCCGGATACGCCACATATCCCTGCGCATCCGCATCGGGATGCCCTGGCTCATAGCGCTGAATCGGCGGCGTCGTGTCCGCCGCCAGCCCCACCACCCGCACATCTTCCGCGTGCATGTCCGCCAGCGAAGCCAGCATCATCCCGTTGAAGCCCTGCATTCCCACCGGCCGCGCCCCGAACACCACGTTCATCCGCTGATACGGCCCGCCCGTTTCCGTCTTCGTCGTTTCCGCATTCGCCATGTTCGCCGCCGTCACTTCCGCGCGAATTCGCTCCGCCAGCAGCGCAGACCCGCTAATCTCCATCACTCGAAAAAGGTTCATGACTTATGCCCCCTCATGGATCGCCGAGTGAATCCCGGCGAAACTTGACCGCAAGATCGCTGTTGCCGCCTTGAACTGCAACTGCACCTCGGCCAGCAGCATCGCTTCCCGGTCCACATTCACGTTGTTTCCGTCCGGCCGCGCCAGCAACCCGCGCACCGGCATCACAAACGGGCTCATCCCGTCCTGCACGTCGCCATTCATCGCCCGCGCCATCTCTCCCCGGAAATCGACGTCTCGCGTGTGGTAGCCCGGCGTATCCACGTTCGCCACGTTCGTGCTCACCAGCGTCTGCCGCATCGACGCCACATCTAGATATCTTTCCAACATTCGTAAATCTGCCCCGTTCAGCCAGCTCATGCCGCCCCCCTCGCCGCCAATCCATATTCGCGAATCTTGTTTCGCACCGTTCGCAAACTAACTCCCATCAGCGCCGCCGCCCGCGTCCGGTTGCCGCCCGTCGCCTGCAGCGTTGATTCCAGTAATTGCCTCTCGACCTGTTCCAACGTCGTTCCAGGCTTCATCTTCTCGCTTGTGCCAGGCGTTTCCATATCGCACCCCAGGGTTGCACCCGATCCCTCCAGCGTTGTCCCCACCGCGAACGCCAGCTCCCTTCGGATCGTGTTCTCCAGTTCCCGCACATTTCCTGGCCAGTCATACAATCTCAACTGGTCAGCAAGTTGCGCGCCGATGCGAAACTTCCCCCGCGCGTCATTCGGCTCATACTTTTTGAGGAAATAGTCCGCCAGGGCCAGGATGTCTTCCCGCCTCTCCCTCAGAGGCGGAATCGACAGCGGCACCACATGCAACCGGTAGAACAAATCCGCGCGGAACCCGCCATTCTTCACCAGTTGCGACAGCGAACGGTTCGTCGTCGCAATAATCCTAACGTCCACCCGCATCGACTTCGTATCTCCCAGCCGGTCCACTTCCCGCTCCTGCAAAACGCGCAACAGCTTCGGCTGCAGATTCAGCGGCATCTCTGAAATTTCGTCCAGCAGCAACGTTCCGCCCTGCGCCAGCTCAAATTTCCCGGCCTTTGCGTTCTGCGCTCCCGTAAACGCCCCGCGCACATGCCCAAACAGTTCGCTCTCCAGCAGATTCTCCGGAAACGCCGAGCAGTTCACCGCCACGAACGGCCCCGTATGCCGCCGGCTATTCTCGTGAATCAACCGCGCCATTACCTCTTTCCCTGTCCCGCTCTCCGCTTCGATCAAAATGTCCGCTTCGCTCCGCGCCACCCGCCGGGCCTGCTCCATCACTCGCCGGAAGCTCGTCGACTCTCCTACCGCCTCCACCGTTTTGCTTCTCGCCGGCGCTTCCACATCCACCAGAAATCTCTCCGCCGCGCTCTCCAGCTCTTCAAACGAAATCGGTTTCTCCAGGTAGTCGCAGGCCCCGCCCTTCATCGCATGCACCGCGTCCGGCACGCTTCCATACGCCGTCAGCAATATCACCGGCGTCTCCGGCAGGTATTTCCGTACACCCTCCATCACCTGCCACCCGTCGCCGTCCGCCATGCGCATGTCCGTAATCACCAACTGGCTCGGCGTTTGTCGAAACGTAGCGAGCGCTTCGCCCACGCCGCTCGCGCTTTTCACTCGCCAGCCGCGCCGCTCGAAATTCGCCGTCAGCGCGGTCCGCATTCCCGTTTCGTCATCCACTATCAGCACTTCTTTCATGCTTTCGCTCCTGTCGCCTGCATCGCGCCCGTCGTCAACCCGTCCGTGACCGGCAACACGATCGTGAATCGCGTTCCCTCTTTTTGCCGACTCTGCACCGCTATCTCCCCGCCGTGCTGCTTCACAATCCGCTTGCACACCGCAAGTCCCAGCCCCGGACTTCCCGGCGTCGTCGTAAATCCCGCGTCAAAAATCTTTCCCTGCAACTCTTCCGCGATTCCCCGCCCTTCGTCCTGCACTTCAATCTGCGCCAGCCCGCCCGGAAATTGCGGCGCCCACTTCAACCGAATCTTCAGCGACCCGCCCGGCGGCATCGCCCGGAATCCATTGATCGCCAAATTCAAAAACACCTGCTTCAGCCGGTTCGCGTCCGCCTGCGCCAGCACCTTCCCGATCCCATTCTCAAACTTGATATCCTGCCCCCGCTGCCGAGCCACGGGCAGCAAAAATTCCGCCAACTCGCTCAGCAAACGCTCCAGGTCCACCGGCGCCAGCTGCACTCCCGCCTTCGCGTGAAACTGCAACACATTGTTCACCGTCGCCGAAAGCGACCTCAGCCCCGCCTGCAAATGCGTCGCCCACTGCCGCGCTTCCGGCATCGCCGCGACGGCCTCCGTCAGCAGCCCCGTAAACAATTCCATGCTACCCAGCGGATTCCGGATTTCGTGCGCCAACAACGTCGCAATCTCCGCCAGCGCCACCGATTCCCGCGCCGCCTCTCGCTCCGCCGCCAGTCGCTTCTCTTCTGTCACATCCCTCACAATCCAAATTCTGTCCGCCGATTTACTCTCCGCTTGTTTTCCGCTCAAGGTCGCGCGCGAAATGCCGATATACCGATTGCCGCCCCTTTCGCTCTCCGCCCATTCCTGCTCGCAAGGTGCCTCTTCTTTCGCCGATTCGCCCTTCAATTTCCCCAGCAGCCCCGGCTCCCCCACCCCGCCGTTCTCGTTCCAATCCGGTGGAACCTGCAGCAGCCGCCGCGCCTGCGGATTCATAACCTGTACCGTGTGCGCCGCCCCGCCGATCACCACCACCCCGCAGGGCAGATTGTCCAGCACCTGCGATAGGTAATCCCGCCACCGCGCGTTTTCTTCCAGGCTCTGCCCCAGATCCGCGTTCGCTTTCTCCAGCTCTCCGCGCAGTCGCTCCACTTCGCTCTGCAGCACCGTGTACGACTTCTCCAGCGACCCCGCCGCCTGCGTGAACGTCTGGAACATCTGCGCCAGCCCGCTCTCCATCGCTCTCCGCTGGACCGCCGGCATCCTCTTTCCCGACTTCATAATCAGGTAAGCCACTGTTTTACTCCCTCCTTACCGCTCAACTCGCTACTGCACGCCCCCGGGTGCCCCACACGCTTGCCCTGAGAAAATCCGAAGGGCCGCCTTTGCGTGTGGGTCTTGGGTTGCTCCTCGTTCAATTTCTCACTGCATCTCGCGGCGGCCGCACTCCCGCTGTGCCGTTTCCATCGCCGGCCGCGGAAAATGCGCCGCCCCCAACAGCAGTTCCTCGCCGCTCAAAATGAACGCCCGCTCCATCGCGTGCTGCAATTCCCGCACGTTTCCCAGCCAGGCTCTCCGCTTCAGCAGCCCCAGTGCCTCTTCACTCAACCACTTCGCCGGCGTTCCGTTCTCTTCACTCAGCAGCGCCAGGAAATGCTCAGCCAGCTTTTCGATGTCCCCCTCGCGCTCTTGCAGCGACGGCAACCCGATTGGAAAGACTTCTAGCCGGTAATACAAATCCATCCGGAACTGTTTTGCTTCCACCAGCGCGCTCAGATTCACGTTCGTCGCGCAAATCACCCGCACGTCCACCCGGTGCAAATCTGCGCTTCCCAGCCGCTGCACCTCTCCACTCTGCAAAAACCGCAGCAGCTTCGCCTGCATCCCCAGCGGCAATTCGCCTATCTCGTCCAGAAACAACGAACCGCCCTGCGCCGAATGAATTTTTCCCAGCCGCGACTGCACCGCTCCCGTAAATGCCCCGCGCGCATGCCCGAACAACTCCGCCTCCAGCAGCGCCTCCGGAATCGCCGCGCAGTTCACCACCACAAACGGTTGCTTCGACCGGGGACTCAGCTTGTGCACTGCCTCCGCCACAAGTTCTTTCCCCGTTCCCGTTGCCCCGGTGATCAGCACCGTCGTATCCCGTTTCGCCACCATCCGCGTCAACCGGTTCACTTCCTGCATCGCCGCGCACGTCCCAATCATTCCCGGAAGCGTCTCCTGCCCGTCGCGCTCCGCCTTCCAATCCACGATCTCTGACTTCGCACTGTTTGAATTTTTCTCCCCGCCCGCCTCCGCGCCATCCCCGCCCTCGATCCACATCACTTCCACGTCCGGATGTTCTCGATGAATCATCGCCGCTACTTCGCCCGCATCCAGGTCCGCCAGGTTCCGGTCCAGCATCACTCCAGCGCACGTCACTTCCCGCAGCTTCGCCAGCGCTGCCGCCCCGCCACATGCTTCCATCCCTTCCCGCCCTGAAAATTCGGGGGCATCCAACACCCGCCGCCGCACCACCGGGTCCGAACTCGCTACCAGAAATCGCCCGGTTGTTCCTATTCCCGACCAACTCACTGTCGCTCCGGTTGCCATCGCGTCACCCCGTTCGCTTTCTATTCTTCGAACCCGGCAACTTCCCGCTCGCAAATCCCCGTCACTGGGAAAACTCTTCCCGCTCCGCGCACGCCTCTACAATTGCGTGTTCATAGCCAAAATTAATTTGTCGTTTTGATTGAAATATCAGGAGTTACACAAACACGAAATTCACGCACTGCGCCACACAGGCACACCATGCGCTATAAACACAAAAAGTACTATGCACTTCCTGCCTATTCTCTAATGCAGGACGCGCCAAACACACCATTCCCGTCCGCAAAAGCGCTCCTACGCGCACCTGCGGCCCTCATTTCCCCTATCGGCAGGTCCTTCCGAAACTTTAGCGGGAAATTTCGACTGTCGAGTGTTCCACTTTGGTGGAGAACACCGACTCCACCAATTGTTGTACTTTCGGCAAGAACGCGTCCAGGTCCATCGTAAATCGCGCCAGATCCATGCTCGCCAGCCGTGGACCATACTTCGTCAACTGCTCCCACGCCGGGTCCGTCGCCAGCTCTACGCTTCTCCACTCTTCATATCCATAACCCAGTCCCCGATACCGGCATAACAAATCTCCAATGTGCACCAGTGCCACCAGCGGATTGTCCGCTGGCGCTCGCTCCACATCATGGTGGAATGCAATCACCTCCGTGATCGCAGGCGGCAGCTGCCAGGTCGCCGCAAGAATGCTTCCGCTCTCCGCGTGTGTGAATCCAAGATCTTTCATTTCCTCTTCTGCCAGCGGCACGCCGTGCTCCCGCGCCTGCGCCACCACATCCTTGTACTCAATCGGGTATGCCAGCGAGTTCACCAGAATTCCCAAATCGTGAAGCAATCCCGCCAGATACGCCTTGTCCGGGTCCCGAAAATCGATTCTCTCGGCCAGTTCCCGGCAAACCGCCGCGCAACCCAGCGAATGTCGCCAGTATACTTCCGGCTCCGTCGCCCACTTGGCGCCAGAGCTGAACTTGTGCAGGCAACACGTCAGCAAAATATCTTCCACCCGCTGGATCCCCAGCGTCATAATCGCCGCCTGGATCGATTCCGTCCCTCTCGCCCTTCCATACAGCGGCGAATTCGCAATTCGCAGGCACTGCGCCGCGATCGTCTTGTCGTAAGAAACCAGCTCCACTACTTTTTTCAGATTGATCTGCTCCGGCTCCAGCCGCAAGAGTTCCAGCAACGGCTTCAGCACCGCCGGCGAAGACGGCAGCGTCCGCACCTTCTCAATTCTTTTCCGCAATCCATCCCGCAGACCCTCGCTCATGGCTTGCTCGCTTTCCCCGCATCCGGCTTCCGGTAAACCGTCGTTCCCGGCAGGTGCACCAGCCGAAACTGGTCGTTCACCTGGAACAACGATTCCGCGTGCCCCAGGAAAAAGCATCCGTTCGGCATCAGGTTCGAGAAAAAATGCTGCACCACCCGCTTCTTCGAGGTCATATCGAAATAGATCAGCACATTGCAGCAGAAAATCAGGTCCATACCCTTCATGAACAACATTCTGCTGTCATCGTTCAGGTTCAGCCTCTGAAAGGTGATTTTCGCCTTCACTTCATCCTTCACCTTCAGCTTGCCCCCATCCCCCACCACAAAATATTTCCGTTTGTACAGATCCGGTGTGTTTCGAATCGCGTAATCGCCGTAAACTCCCTCCTTCGCCGTTTCCACCGACCGGTCGTTCAAATCCGTCGCCTGAATCTCAAATGTCCAACCCTTCAACAACGCCTCCTGCTGCTCCATCAGGAACATCGCCAGCGTGTACGGCTCTTCGCCCGTCGAACAGCCCGCGCTCCACACCTTCAGCTTCTTCAACCCGATCTTTGCCCGCTCCGTGGCCATCTCCGGCAGCAGCACGTTTTTCAGCGCATTGATTTGCGGCATGCTCCGGAACAAGCACGTCTCCCCGATCGTAATCTCGTTCAGCAGCGCCCGCCTTTCCGCCTCCTTGTACGCGATGCTCGTCAACGCATCCAGGTACTCCTTCGCGCTCGTCGCCTTCACTCCGCCACTCGTCATCCGCCGTTTGCACGCCGCCACCAGCAAATACAATTTTTCGTCGGAATGGTAAATCCCGCAGGTCTGATACACCAGGTCGCGAATCCGCAAATACACCGGATCGATCGCCTCTTCTCTTTCCTTCGCCGCCGGTGCCGGCTTCGCGCTCAGCGTCGCGTTCAGTACCTCACCCGCCATCTCTATCCTCGTTTCGCCTCGGATACCTTGCAGCAAAAAACTCCTCGGGGGTCGGAGCTTTAGCTCCGACTTCAAACGCCTGGACGATTTGGGCTTTAGCCCCTGAGGAATTGGTTCGTCGCCAGGCGAATGCATATTCTGCTCGGGTCATCGTCAGCCGCACTTCTACCGCTTCACCTATGTTGCGCAGCAGGCGCTCTTTCCTTCCAATCGATTCCCAAACGGCTCGATTGCACCCTCCGCTCGATCTCTCCCGCAATCTCCGCCAAGGGGAAAATTCCGTCCGCCCAACCCGCCGCCGCCGTTTGCCCGGGCATCCCCCAAACCACCGACGTCTCTTCATCCTGGACGATCACCTGTCCGCCCGCCGCTTTGATCTCTTCCGACCCGCGCACTCCGTCGCTTCCCATCCCCGTCAGCACCACCGCCAGCACGTTCGGCCCGTATGCCTGCGCCACCGAACGAAACAGCACATCCACCGCCGGACGGCACGAATTCTCCGGCGGCTCCCGGCTCAGCTTCAGATGCGCTGCCTTGCCGTCGTCTCTAACCACTTTCATGTGAAAATCTCCCGGCGCAATCCATGCCGACCCCGGTTTCAACAACTGGCCTTCTTCGCCTTCACGGATCTCTACCTTCGATTGCTTGTTCAACCGCTCCGCCAGCAGCCGCGTAAACACCGGCGGCATGTGCTGCACCAGCACGATCGGCACAGGAAACTCCTTCGCCAACCCCGGCAAGACCGCCGCCAGCGCGTTCGGTCCGCCTGTCGAGGCTCCGATCGCCAACACGTCCACCCGTGCGGCCGGCCCTAACGGGGAACTTGCGATTCGCGGTTCCACTTTCGCTGCCCTCACGCGGAATTGCTCCGGGCCGGCTATATTCCGGCATAGCTCTTTGATTTTCGGAATTAGTTCCGCCCGAATAAGCGCCTGCGTCTGCTCCAGACTCCCCGAGTTGCTCGGTTTCGTTACGTAGTCGCTCGCTCCCAGCGATAATGCCTCCACCGTCACCGCTGCGCCCCGCTCCGTCATCCTGCTAAACATGATCACCGGCAATTTTGGATAAAGTTTCCGAATTTCCACCAGCGTCTCGATGCCAGACTTCCCCGGCATCTCCACGTCCAGCGTCACCAGGTCCGGATTCACCTGCGGAATCTTCGCCAGCGCAATGTTTCCATCCGCCGCGCTCCCCGCCACCTCGATCGACGCGTCCGCCGCCAGCGCTTCAGCCAGCACCTTCCGGATCACCACCGAATCATCCACCACCAATATCCGTATCCCCGGCATCTCCCCGATCCCTCTTCTCCACCTTTTGAGTGCGAAAGCGCAGCTTTCGCTTTTACGGTCTAATCCCACTCGCCCAAACCCAGCGTCGCCTCGGCAGCCTCCGCGCCTGTGGCACTGCCATTCCTGCCTGTCCTGAGCGAAGCCGAAGGGGCTGTGCTCTCGGGTTTCTCTGTGTCCTCTGCGCCCTCTGTGTTAACTCTTGCCTTTCCCTTCTTCCCTCTTCACTGGCCACTGGTCGCCGCCCGCCCACCTCTTCTCGCCCTTAATACTTGAATCTCCCCGTCAACTCCTTCATCTCATTCGCCATCTTCGCCAGTTGCTGTGCCGCCTTCTGTGAATCGCCGGCCCCATGCGTCGTGCTCTGCGCCGCTTCCGCCACTCCGGAAATGTTCTTTGTGATCTCCCCTGAGCCGCGTGCCGCCTCCGAAACGTTTCGCGTCATTTCATTCGTCGTCGCATTCTGCTCTTCCACCGCCGATGCGATCGTCGACGAAATATCGTTCACCTGGTTGATGATAGTGCTGATCGACCCGATCGCCTCTACTGCCTCATTGGTGTCCTTCTGGATGCTCTCGATCTTCCTGCTGATGTCCTCCGTCGCCTTCGCCGTTTCCTTCGCCAACTCTTTCACCTCGTTCGCCACCACCGCGAACCCCTTCCCGGCTTCCCCCGCCCGCGCCGCCTCAATCGTCGCGTTCAACGCCAACAGGTTCGTCTGCTGCGCAATCGACGTAATCACTTTGATCACCTCGCCGATTTCCGCGCTCGATTCCCCCAGCTTCATCACCGTCTGGTTTGTCCTGTCCGCCACGCCCACTGCGGAGTTCGCCACCCTCGCGGCTTCCGTCGCGTTTTTCGCGATCTCCTTGATGCTCGCGCTCATCTCTTCCGTTCCCGTCGCCACCGTCTGCAGGTTTTTGTCTACCTGCTCGGCCGCCGCGCTCACCACGTTCGCCTGGCTCGAAGTCTCCTCCGCCGCTACGCTCATCTGCTGGCTCACCGCGCTCAACTCTTCCGAAGCCGAAGCCAGCCCCTGCGAGTTCCTCGCAATCGCCGCCACGCTCTCCCGCAAATTGCTGAAGAAATTGTTCAGCCCTTCGCCCATCTGCCCGATCGCGTCTTCGCCCTTCACGGTCACTTCCTGCGTCAGGTCGCCCTTCGCCGCGGCCTGCACCACGCTCAGCATCCGGTGCACTTTTTCCTGCAGTTCTTT
>Ga0210399_10000301_pt1 | contig 40051 bp, 33 predicted proteins | sample IncBWC14MmetaG_FD_150865 | JGI IMG/M metagenome (GOLD analysis project Ga0210399, IMG submission 150865) | Forest soil microbial communities from Barre Woods Harvard Forest LTER site, Petersham, Massachusetts, United States - Inc-BW-C-14-M | ecosystem: Environmental > Terrestrial > Soil >... | reverse complement strand
GCCCGAGCCGGTCGCGGGGGAGAGCCTGTCGTTCGACTCCGAGGAGGTCTTCTTCGGTGAGCTCGCGGAGCCTGCTCCTCTCTCTCCGGATCAGGATCAGGGCCCCGCCGCGGCGGCTCCACCCCCGACGCCCGCCCCGCCCACCCCCACGCCGCCGGCGCCCGCTCCGCCCGCCGCTTCCCTATCCCCTCCCCCCGTCCTCAACAAGCCCGTCGCTCCGCCCAAGAGCGCTCCCGAGCCCAGACCGGAGGCGGCGCACGCCCCTCCGGCCCGCTCGACCCCTCCCCCCCGTCCGGCCCCGCCCGTCGCTCCCTCCGCCCGCCCGGCCCCCCGCCGCGAGGCGCCGCCCCCGGCGGGGCGCGCGGAGCGACCCTTGCCCCCTCGGGCGCGGGCGAAACCGGCCGGCGGAGGCAGCAAGTACGCGGGCCTGGCCGCCCTCGCCCTCGTGGTTGTGGCGGGAGGGGGGTTCCTGGCCTGGCGTCAATTCGGCGCCGCCCGGCTGGACGCCGTCGAGCCCACGCGCGTCCGCGTCGGGCAGGCCGTGGTCCTCCGGGGCAAGCATTTCTCCGCCGAGCTGCGGGGGAACGAGGTCCTCTTCGGAGACCGGGCGGGAACCGTGGTGAAAGCCACCGAGAGTCGCCTGGAGGTGGAGGTGCCGGACGTGACGGCCGCGGCCGGCCAAGATGTGCGGCTGCCCGTGCGGGTTCGCTCCGGGAGCGGGGAGTCCCGGGCGATCGAGATCAGCATCTACCAGGGACCCACGCTCCACGGGATCTCGCCCGACGTGGCCATGCCCGGCGAGGAGGTGGTCGTCGCGGGCGTGGGCTGGGGGGCGGGGGCGACCGTGCGCTTCGGCGCGCTGCCGGCGGAGGTCCTGGACACCAAGGAGAACGCGATCCGCGTGCGCGTGCCCCCCGTGGCGGGGGGCCCCGGAACCTCGGCCCCCGTGGTCGTGGTCATGGGGGTGGCCGAGTCCAACCCCGCCCCCTTCTTCGTCGGGCACGTGCCCCTCGTCATCCAGGCCGAGCCGCGGACGGTCGCCCCGGGCGACCTAGTGGTCCTTAGCGGTCGCAGCTTCCAGCGCGACCGCGCCCGCAACAACGTCCAGGTCGGGGGGGCCCGCGCGCTCGTGCTCTCCGCCTCCGACTCCGAGCTCAAGGTGGTGGTGCCTCGCCTCGCCGGCGGCGGGGGGGAGCGGGTGCTGGAGGTCCGGGTGCCGGGCTCGGAGTACGTAGGCCGGATCACCCTGACCGCCGCCCCCGTTCCGGAAGAGGTGGACCTCCATTTCGTGGCCGAGCCCTTCGATGGCGCCCCCGGCCGAGACCACGCGGTTCTCGCGACCGGCCTGGGGCCCGCCTTCGTGCTGGCCGCCTCTGGGGGCCGCTCCGCGGCCGAGCGCGCGGTGGAGGCGGAGCGGCGCTTGAACGACGCGGCCTCTGCCATCAAGGCCTCCCGCGACGTGACCTTCGAGGTGCGCCAGCAGGATGCGGGGCCGGCCCTGGCCCTGGCCGGTCGGCCCGAGCTCCTGCTCGAGGTGACGGAAGAGGACGCGGCGGCCTACAACGAGGACTGGACCGGCCTGCGGGGCCGGGGGGGGCCGGTTTCTCCCGCCCGCCTGGCCCGGTGGTGGGAGGCGGTGGCCCGAGACCTCGTCCTCATGCTGGTCCGGGGCGAGAAGCCCCAGCACGCGGCCACCCTCGCCCCGGAGGGGCGCGTGCTCCAGGACATCTTCCAAGGCGCCCAGAAGACGGGTCGGGCCGGCATCTCGGCGCAGGTCTTGACCAGGCCCGCCCTCCGCGACGGCCTTCGACTCCTGGCCTACCGGGTGCCCCCCTCGGTCGTGGGCCCCGCGGGAGCGGTCGCCCCCAGCGCCGTCCCCTCCGCGGCCGGGCCTCCCCCTCTGCAGCTCGAGGGGTCGTGGGTCGGGACCGAGACGGAGGGTGGGACCCAGCGCTACGTGACCGCGGTCTTCCGAAAGAACAGCGGAGGCATCTCATACGAGGGATCGGTGACCCTGACCGTGCCCCTGATCACCCTGGAAAAGCCGCAGAAGGACAGCGTGCGCTACAGCCTGATGGTCCGCGGGGGCATGCGTTATTACGTCGGCAAGTGGGACGGTCAGGCGCTCAGCGGCAAGATCACCACGGACGCGGAGGGGGCCGAAGCGGTGGGAACCTTCCAGCTGCGACCCCGCTGACCGCGGGCGGTAATACTCTCCTCGCTTACGCGATCGTGATCTCCTTGCAGAGGTAGACGTCTTGGATCGCGTTCAGGAGCTTGACGCCCTCGGCCATGGGGCGCTGGAAGGCCTTGCGGCCGGAGATGAGGCCCATTCCCCCCGCCCGCTTGTTGATGACCGCCGTCTTGACCGCCTCCGCGAAATCATTCTCGCCGGAGGCGCCGCCCGAGTTGATGAGCCCGGCGCGTCCCATGTAGCAGTTCACGACTTGGTAACGGGTGAGGTCGATGGGGTGGTCGGTGGTCAGCTCGGTGTAGACCCGCTTGTCGATCTTGCCGTAGGGGTTCTCTTTGGTGTTGAGCGCGTTGTAGCCGCCGTTGTTTTCGGGAAGCTTCTGCTTGATGACGTCGGCCTCGATGGTGACCCCGAGGTGGTTGGCCTGCCCGGTGAGGTCCGCGGATAGGTGGTAGTCCTTGTCCTTCTTGAAGGCGGGGTTGCGCAGGTAGCACCAGAGGACCGTCGCCAGGCCCATCCCGTGCGCGATCTCGAAAGCCCGGCTCACCTCCGTGATCTGCCGCGAGGACTCCGGGGAACCGAAGTAGATGGTGGCCCCCACCGCCACCGCTCCCATGTCCCGGGCCTGCTCCACGTTCGCGAAGAAGATCTGGTCGAACTTGTTGGGGTAGGTGAGAAACTCGTTGTGGTTGAGCTTCACGATGAAGGGGATCCGGTGGGCGTACTTCCGGGCCACCGCCCCCAGCACTCCGAGGGTGGAGGCCACCGCGTTGCAGCTCCCCTCCAGGGCTAGCTTCACGATGTTCTCGGGATCGAAGTAGGCGGGGTTCTTGGCGAAGGACGCCCCCGCGGAGTGCTCGATGCCCTGATCCACGGGCAGGATGGACAAATACCCCGTCCCCGCCAGGCGGCCGTGGGTGAGGAGCTGCTGGAGGCTGCGTAGGACGGGGGTAGGGCGGTCGGAAATCCCGTGAACCCGGCTCACGAAGTCCGGGCCGGGGAGGTGGAGGGCATCCCGGGAGACGCCCTGGCACCGGTGCTCGAGCAGGGAGCGCGCGTCTGCACCCAGCAGGTCTTCGATGGCCTTGATCGTGCTCATGTCCGCCTCCATGGTCAGTTCAGCCGCGCCGCTCTCCGCCTCAGGTCGACGAGCTGGTCCCGGACCTCCGATGCCTCGGGCGCCCGGGGGACGAGGGTCAGGAAGGCCTCGAAGTCCCGCACGGCTAGGCCGTAACAATCGAGGGCCGCGTAAAGCACGCCGCGGTCCCGCACGTCCTCTGCGCTGCCGGGGTTGACCGTCAGAAGGAGCTCCACCGCGCCCAGAGCGCGGGGGTGGTCCCCTTGTTTGAAATAGATGGTCTTGAGGTTCCGGAGCGTCCGCTCCAGGATGTCCTTCCGGCCGCAGGGGGCAAGCATGCCGTCCTCCATCTTCAGTCGACCCCCGAAGATGCGGTCCAGGCGCTGCTGGCAATCGCCTTCGGAGAGCAGGGCCCCTGCGTAGAAGGGGTCGATGAGGATCGCATGTGGCCCCGCCCGTACGCGGACGATGAAGTGGCCCGGCAGGCCCACCCCCTCGACCCGGAGCCCGGCCCGCCGTGCCACCTCCATGTAGACCGTGGAGAGCGAGATCGGAATCCCGGTCCGCCGGTCCAAAACCTCGTTGAGGTAGCTGTTGCGAGGGTCGTAGTACTCCTCGGCGTTGCCGTGGAAGCCTTCTTCCTGGAAAAGATAGCGGTTGAGGGCCATCACCGCCCGTTCCGGCCGCGGCTCGTCGGCCAGCCGCTCGCGAAGCGCGGAGCCCATGCTGTCCAGTCGGGCCAGGTAAGCGGGCACGTCCAGTCCGGGATATTCCTCGCAGGCTATGAGCAGGGAGGCTTCCGCAAGGTCCACGGCCGCGTCAGGCCGGGCGAGGATGTCGCGGAACTGGCGGCGCGAGCTGGAATCCGTCAACCAAAAGCCCTCTGCGGCCTGAAGTATACCAACCCGGGCGGGCGGGCTCCGGAGGTGCCGCCGGCCTATAATCCGTCGCGTATGACCGCGGTGGACACCGAGTATCGCTTCTGTCCGCGCTGCGCGAACGCGCTCCAGCCGCGGGAGGTGAAGGCGGGGGAGCCGCCGCGGCCCGTCTGCGCGGCCTGCGGCTTCGTGCTCTACCTCAATCCCAAGGTGGCGGCCTGCACCATCTGCACGGTAGAGGGCGGGATCGTGCTCCTGAAGCGGGCCATCGCCCCGGAGAAAGGCAAGTGGGTCTTCCCCGGAGGCTTCGTGGACCGAGGCGAGCCCGTGGCTGCGGCCGCCATCCGCGAGACGCGGGAAGAGGTGAACCTACGGGTGGGCCTCACGGGAATCCTCGATGTCTACTCCTTCCCGGGTCAGGAGGTGGCGGTGGTCGTTTACGCCGCCCACGTGCTCTCCGGCCGGCTGCAGGCGGGCGACGAGACGGAGGCGGTGAAGGCCTTCCCCCCGGAGGAGCTCCCCTGGGACGATCTGGGCTTCGACACCACGCGCGCCGCCCTTCGCGACTACCTTCGGCGCTTCTACCCTCGGGTACGCGCCCCCCGGCAACCATGAGCGAGGCCTCCTTCGCGCGGGCCCAGCTCCTGGCCGTCCGCGGGCAGGGGGGAGAGGCCCTCTCCGCCCTGGACGAGGTGCTGGCCGACGAGCCCCGCCACCTGGGGGCGCTGCTCTTGAAGGCGGAGGTTCTTCTGGATGCGAGGGAGGGCGAGGAGGCCACCGCCCTGTGCCGGCAGGCGGTGGGCGCGTGGCCGCGCTCCGCGCAGGCCCGCAACTCCCTGGCCCGCTGCCTGCATGCGCTGGGCGACGATGCGGGCGCCCTGGAGTCGGCGGAGGAGGCGCGTCGTCTGCTCGGGGAGGGGGACAACTTCCGGCACGCCGCCCCCGTCTACCTGACGCTCGTCTGGTGTCTGCGCGAGGGGCGACGGTTCAAGGAAGCCCTGGCCATGGCGGAGGAGGGCCTGGCCCGCGTGCCCGACGCCGTTCTCGCGGAGTGGGCGGCGGTGGTGGAGCAAGAGCTGGCCGAAGCCGAGAAAGAGCGGTGCTGACAAACTTCTCCTTCGTCTTTCCCGTCGACGTCCGCTTTCGCGACCTGGACACCCAGGGCCACGTGAACAACGCGGTGTACCTGACCTACCTGGAGTCGGCGCGCATCGTCTGGTGGCAGGAAGTCACCGGCCGCACGCTGGCCGAGATGGGGATGATCCTAGCCCGCACCGAGATCGACTATCGCTCCCCTGCCGCCTACGGAGACCGCCTCGAGGTGGGGTTGCGCTGTGTTTCCATGGGCCGTTCCTCGTTCGTCCTGGAGTTCCGGGTGGAGGAGCGCGGGAGCGGTCGCCTGGTGGCGGAGGCGCGCAAGGTCCTCGTTCACTACGACTACATCGCCCGTCGCTCAATCCCGATCCCGCCCGAGCTCAGGGCCAAGATCCGGGCCCGGGACCCCGGGGTGCGCGAAGATTGAGGCGGATGGGGGCCGGGAACGCCCGCGGCCGGCCCCAGGGCCGAGGAGGAGGAGAGGATCGAAGGGGATCCACCTGCCCGACGGGGGCCGTCAGTCGTTAACGGTCAGGTAGGTATATCCCTCCAGCGACTCTTCGTAGCGGCGCATGAACCGGCCGGACTCGGCCATGGTCAGCCGCTTCTCGCGCAGGGCCGCCTCCACCGCCCGCCGCACCCGCGAGATCAAGTCCTCCTTGGTGTACTGCACGTAGGAGAGCACCTCTGCCACCGAATCCCCCTCCACCACGTGCTCGACCGTGTAGTCGTCACCGTCCAGCTTGACGTGCACGGCGTCGGTGTCGCCGAAGAGGTTGTGGAGGTCGCCCAGGATCTCCTGGTAGGCCCCGACCAGGAAGGTACCGATGAGGTAGGGCTCGCCGTTGGGGGGGTGCAGCTCCAGGAAGTGCTTCACGTCCCTGAGGTCGATGAACTGGTCCATCTTCCCGTCGCTGTCGCAGGTGAGATCGGCCAACACCGCGCGCCGGGAGGGGGCCCGGTTCAAGCGGTCGATGGGCAAGGTGGGGAAGAGCTGGCGCACCGCCCAGTGGTCGGGCAGGGACTGGAAGAGCGAAAAGTTGCAGTAGTACGTGTCGGTGAGCTGCCGTTCGAGCCCTTCCAGTTCGTCCGGGACGTAGGCCAGGTCGCGGACGATCTTCAGGATTTTCTCGCAAGTGGCCCAGAAGAGCTCCTCCACCCGGGCCCGCGCCTTGAGGTCCAAATAGCCGAGGTTGAAGGCGGTGATCGCCTCCTCCTTCACCTGCAGCGCGTCGTGGTAGGCCTCCTGGAAGTTCTTGCGGGAGACCCCGGCATAGGTCTCGTAGAGCTGGTGGATCACGGGGTGCTCGTCCTTGGCCAGGGATTCCGGGACCTGGCCGGCCAGGATCTCGTTCGTCCCCAGCACGTTGAAGATCAGGACCGAGTGGTGGGCCACGAGCGCGCGCCCCGATTCGGTCACGATGTCGGGGTGGGGAACGCCGCGAGCGTTGCAGGCCTCCGCGATCTGGCTCACGATGTCGGCTGCGTACTCCTCGAGCGTGTAGTTTACCGAGGAGTGGAAGTTGGTCTGGCTGCCGTCGTAGTCGACACCGAGGCCCCCCCCGCAGTCGAGGTAGCGCATGTTGGCGCCCAGGCCATGCAGCTCCACGAAGATCCGGCTGGCTTCCCGCAGCGCGTCCTTGACGGCCCGGATGTTGGTGATCTGGGACCCGATGTGGAAGTGTAGAAGCTGAAGGCAGTCCAGCATTCCCTCCGTCCGCAGGAGCTCCACTGCGGACACCATCTCCGCGGTCGTAAGCCCGAACTTGGAGCGGTCTCCCGTCGACTCCACCCACTTGCCCGCGCCGCGGGTGACGAGGCGGGCGCGCACGCCGATGGTGGGACGGATGTCCAGCTCGCGGGCGGCGGTCAAGATGGTGGGCAGCTCTCCCACCCGGTCCGCGGTGATGATGACCTTCCGCCCCAGCTTCTGGGCTAGGAGCGCGGTCTCGATGAAGGCCCGGTCTTTGTAACCGTTGCAGAGGATCAAGGCCTCGGGATTGTCGTGGAGGGCGAGCGCCACCAGGAGCTCGGGCTTGGAGCCCGCCTCGATCCCCAGGTTGTAGGGGCGCCCGTACTCCACCAATTCCTCCACCACGTGCCGCTGCTGGTTCACCTTGATGGGATAGACGCCCCGGTAGCACCCCCGGTAGTCGTTCTCGGCGATGGCCTGCTGGAACGCCCCGCAGAGCTGCTGGACGCGCGTGCGGAGGATGTCGGAGAAGCGGATGAGGAGGGGAAGGTTGAGGCCGCGGCTGCGAAGGTCGTCCACCAGTTCCTTGAGGTCGATCTTGGCGGAGTTGGCTCCGGCGGGGGTCACTTCGACGTGGCCGGCCTCGTTGATCGAGAAGAAGCCCCGGCCCCATCCGTTGACGTTGTACAGCTCGAGGGAGTCCTTGACCGTCCAGGCCCGTAGCTCAGTTAGCAACTTACCCCACCACCTCCTTCGCGCCTCGCGCGAGTCTTGAGTGTAGCGCTGAAGGAGCGGAAGTCCAACGAAAAAAGGCCCTAACCCCCCTGCGCCAGCTCGGCGTCGATGACCTCCCGGAACTGCTCGAAGGGGCGGGTGCCGGTGAGCATCCGGCCGTTGATGAAGTACGCGGGGGTCCCGGTGACGCCGGCCTTGACCCCCGCCTCCACCGCCTCCCGGATGGAGGCGTCGTAGCGGTCGGAGGCGAGACAGGTGGAGAAGGCCCCGGGGTTGAGCTTGAGGGAGGCCGCCCGGGCGGCCAGATCGGTCTCGCTCATGTCGCCGGGAAGGGTCATCAGGTTGCGGTGGTACTCCCAGAACCGGCCCTGCTCGCCCGCGCAGCGGGCCGCCCGCGCGGCGGGGAAGGCCTGGGAATGGCCGTCCAGAGGGAAGTCACGATGCACAAATTGCACCTTGCCCGCATAGCGGCTCAGGACCTTCTCGATGGTGGACTGGGCTCGGTGGCAGTAGGGGCACTGGTAGTCCGTGAACTCCACGATGGTGACGGGGGCCTCCGGGGGCCCGAGGGTGGGCGCGCTCGCGGAGACGGGCATCACCTGCCGGGGGGCCTCGAGGTGGACGCGGATCTTCGCCTTCGCCCGCAGCAGGGCCTGGAAGGCGTCCCGGCGCTGGCTCAGCTCCCGTTCCCGGAGCGCCTGCTCGATCTCCGCCACCGCCTGCTCCTTGGTGCGGCCGGAGAAGCGAGCCCGGTTCTGGTTGTAGATGGCCTCGACCTCGGTGGGGGAGAGCCCCTTCAGCTGCCTCTCCACCTCGTCCTTGAGCAGCTCCGCGCTGGAGATCCCCCGGGACTTGGCCTCCTTCTCGAGCAGCTGGTCCCCGATCAGCTCCTCTAGGGCCTGATATCGGATCTCGTACTCCTCCTGGCGGAGCCGCGTCAGCCGGTTCTTCACCCGCTTATCGAGCTCTGCGCGGGTGATGGGCGTGCCGTCAACCTCCGCCACCGGATCTGCGGCCAAGACGGGAGAGGGGGAGGCCTCGGGGGGGGCGGGGGCGGCGGCCCGGGCTCCCGGCCCCCGGCAAGCCCCAAGCGTGAGTAGAGGAAGGGCGAGAGCCGGTGCCCACCATCGCTGCGGTATCCGTCGCATCCTCACAGGCTAACGGGTCGGGTGCCTGCGGGTCAAACGGCCGCCCTCCGAGGTGTACAGGCGGCCCTGCTTCGGGCAGACTGCGCCCATGACCGCGCTCCGCGGGTGGCTGCCCGCGCTCGTCGGCCTCGTCCTCGTCTACGCGGTCGCCCGGGGGCCTCTCCACTGCACCACCTTCGATCTGCCCGTCTCCAACGACGACGCGATCCTGCTCCTGATGGGCCGCCACGTCCTGAAGGGGGAGCTCGCCACCACCCTTTGGAACCAGCCCTACAACGGAGCCTTGGATGCGTACCTGCTGGCTCCCGGCCTGTCCCTTCTCCCCCACCACCTGGTCTTCCGCCTCTACGAGCTCCTCGGCGCGATCCTGCTCGTGGCCCTGGCGGGACTCCTGGCCCGACGGGTGGGGGGGGAGCGTGCGGGCGTTGCCGCCGCCCTCCTGGCCGCCTGGGGGACGCCGTACATGGCCCTCATGACCGCTACCGGCCCTCCTCCCAACTTCCTGATGCCCCTCGTGACCGGCCTGCCCCTCCTCCTCGCACTCCGCGGCCTCGATCCCGAGGCCCCGCCCCTCGGGCAGCGGGCGGCCCTCCTGATCGGCCTGGTCGCGGGGCTCGCGGTCTGGAACTCGTCTCTCGCCATCCCCGCCTTAACCGGAATGGTCGCCGGGCTCGTCCTGGCCGGGCTGCGGCCGGGGCGTTCGGCCCTCCCCGGCCTCGCCGGATTCGCCCTGGGCGCGAGCCCCCTTGCCTTGGCCCACCTCATCGGAGCCGCCGGCTCGACCGTGGTCACGGCCGCGAGCGCGGTCACCGCCGTGCGCCCGCGGTGGCTCTGGGGTAGCGGCGTCGCCGACCTGGGCCGCGCGGCGGCCGGGCTCCTCGGCGTGAACGTCCCCCTTGTGGTCGACGGCCCCGAGCGGGCCGCCCTCCCCGCCGCCCTCCCCGTGGCCCTCGTCCTGGGCTTGGCCACGGTGGTCCTGGCCGGAGCTTGGTCGCGGAAGGCCCTGCCCTTCTTGGCTTGGGCGGGGGCGCTGGCCTCCGCGTTCGTCCTCAGCCGCCGAACGGGTCCGGACGAGATCCGCTATCTCTACGGCCTGACCTTGCCCGTCCTGGTCTTGGCCGGCGTGGGCTTGGCGCGGGCCTGGGCCTGGCGGCCGGCGGCGGGGCTGGCCCTCGGGCTCATGCTGATCGGACCCTGGGGAGCGGGTCACCGCCTGCTCGTCGAGCGCTGGCGCGATCCCGCCCAGGCCGTCCGTGTCTGGCAGGTCCCCGAGATCGGGCCCGCCCTCGACGCTCTCGCCGGTGCCGGCGTCACTAGCGCCTACGCGAGCCTGCAGTTTGCCGGCCGCCTCACCCTCGAGTCCGGGGAGAGGGTCATCGCGAGCCAGGCCTGGAACGAGCGCATCCCGGGCGATCCCCTCCGGTTCCGCGACGAGGTGGACCTGGACCCCGCCCCCGCCTGGGTGCTGTCTCCGTCCCTCTCGAGGGGGATGCCGCGGGCGGGGCGGTTCCGCGAACTCCTGAGAACCCTCGGTGGCTCGTGGCAGGAGGAGCTGGCAGGAGACCTGATGGTCTTCCGAGGGTTCTCTCCCCCCTACGACGAGTCCCGGCCGGTGACGAGCGACGCGATCTCGGTCTCGACGCTCGACGGCGCGGCCCTACCCGCCGCGGTCCGGGACCGGGACGTGACGACCGCCTGGAGGTCCCCGGTCGGCATCACGCGCGGCAGCGGGCTCCGGGTGCGCCTGGAGCCGCCGCGTCGGGTGTCCGCCCTCGTGCTGGCCGTGGACCTCGACCACTCGCCGCTCTCCGTCCCCTGGATCGCGGAGGCGGACGGGGTGATGGTGGCGGAGGGCCCCGCCCGCCACGGCCTGCAATGGGTCAACGGTGCCCCGCGCGCGGGCAAGCAGGCGCTCATGGTGGTGCCGCTGGGAGACCGGAAAGCGGGCGAGGTCCGGCTGATCTTCCAGGGCGCGGGGCCCCCGCTCGCCGTTCTCGAACTGTTCCTGTACGGACCGGACGAAGCGGAGCGTCCGGCCGCGGGGAGGCCGTCGGCGGCCGCGGCTCTCGCCGCGGCCCGGGCCGGGGACTGGGACGCGGCCGTACGCCTCTATGCGGACGCGGTTCGCCTCGAGCCCGACCGGGCCGCCTTCCACGCCGGCCTGGCCCGGGCCCGCTGGCGCGCCCCCCGCCGCCGCTGGCTGGACGTGGAGGGCCTCGACGACGGCGGTCCCGAGCTCGTCCTGCCCCGCTGAAGGGTCAGCGGGGCCGCACCTCGGACCTCACCAAAACGTCCTCGACGAACGTGACGTCGATGACGTCGGGGCCACGCCGATAGACCGCTACCACTGACCGCAGGCCGGCCTCCCGGTGGACATCCTCCCGTTCGGGATTTCCGAGCAGGCTCTCTACCTCCTCCCGGCTCATGCCCTTGCGCAGCTCGGGCAGGTCAGCCGGGCGGTCGGTCCGCTCGTAGCGCAGGTCCTCCGCCCGTTCCGGGGGCCGGGGGCCCCCGGGGAAATCAACATAGTTGGCGAGGGCGCGCATGAGGCCGTCGGGGGTGAGCGCCTGTGGAGGCACGCGCTTCTCGAAGCGGACGTTGAAGCGCGAGCCCATGGCCAGCGCGCGCTCGCGGTCCTTTTCCCGCCGGACCTCGTTGGCGGCTTCCGCCACCGCGCGGTTGCGCGCCTCCTCGCGCTCGCGGTCCTCGCGCAGGTCGTCCAACTCACGCTGCATCCGCCGCTTTCGGTCGGGGTCGTCCTCCCTCTTGATCTCGCGCTCCAAGTCCTTCTCGCGGTTGGACTTCGCGACGGAGGGGACGGAGACGCTCCCCGACCCGTTGCGGAACGTGTTGAAGCCGCCCTCCCCGAGCTGGAACTCGATGAGGTCGTCCTTCACCTTGACCTTGGTCACGGTGATGCGCTCTCCCTCCCGCACGGCAACCCCGCTCTCCCGGATCCGGGACGCGTGCTTGCCCATGTCCAGCGGCCGCTCCCGTTCCGGGTACACGTCCACTCCGCTGGAGCTGGCCGGCATGTCGATCCGCACCACCACCGACCGGCCCTCGAAGAACTGCCGCAGGCTCTCCTCGCTCTGGGCGTGGAGGGGGGCGGCCCCTAGGGAGCAGAGGATCAGAATCGTGCCTGTCTTCATGGCATACCTCACGCGAGTCGGTCGCGCCTCAGTATCAGCCCACCGTCCACGGTCAGGACCTGGCCGGTCACGTAGGAGTCGGGCTCGAGCAGGAAACGGACCACCCGGGCCACGTCCTCCGGCCGTCCAAAGCGGGGGATGGCTCCCCGCTCCACGTAGGGGTCGTACTTGCCGGCATCGATGGAGACCCGAGCCATGCCCGCGGCGGTGGCCCCCGGGGCGACCACGTTCACGCGGATGTCGGCGGGGCCGCCGAACTCCTTGGCCAGGATCTTGGCGGCGTGGATCAGGGCGGCCTTGGGGGCGGCGTAGGCCAGGCTCCCCTCGAAGGGATGCACGCCCTGCATGCTGGAGAAGAGGACGATCGCCCCGTGCGTCCCGTGGCGCATCATCTCCGCCGCGCCGGCCCGGGCGAGGAGGATGGGGGCCTCGAAGTTGGCGGCGAAGGAGGCGTGGAGGGCGGCTCCGTCCAGGTCCTCCGGTTTGACGCGAGCGGGGTCCCCCGTCAAGGCCACCAGGCCGTAGAGCTCTCCCTTCACGTTCAGCGACGCCTCCAGGTAGCGCCGCCGCACCGCGGGATCCGCCACGTCCCCCTCTACCAGCTGCACGGGGCCGCCGTAGAGGTCCTGGAGCTTCTGCTGCAGAGCCAGCGCGTGCCCGCGGTTCGCACGGTAGCCGACCACGGGCAACGCCCCCTCCTGCAGGAGCAGGGCGGTCACGGCGCTACCCAGGCCGCCCGTCCCCCCCGCCACGAGCACGACGCGGCCGGCCAGGCCCCGGCGGTTGAACTCGTAGCGGTGCTCGGCGTGGCGCCGGGCCTGCTCAGGATCCAGATAGCGGGAGCGCACGGCTCAGGGACCGAAGAGCGCGCGCAGGCCGTCGTTGTCGAGGCCGACGAGCGAGTCCACGACGTGGTGCGCGGCTCCCAACTTCTCCGGTGGGTAGGAGTGGGCCACCGCTACGACCGTCATGCCCGCGGCCCGGGCGGAGGCGATCCCCGCCATCGAGTCCTCGAAGACCAGGCACTCCGCGGGTGCGAGCCCGGGCGTGCGCTCGGCCAGGAGGCCCATGGCGCTCACGTAGGGCTCGGGGTCCGGCTTGCCCCGCGAGACGTCGTCCGCCCCCACGATGGCGGCGAAAGCATCGCGCAGCCCCGCCCCTCTCAGGATGGCGTCGATTTCGCCGTGCAGGGCCCCGGAGGCGATGGCGAGGGGAAACCGCGCGGCCAGCGACCGCACCAGCTCCGCGGCCCCCGGGAAGAGGGGGATCTTGGAGGCCAGCTCCGAGAAGAGGTCCGCCTTGCGGCGGGCGATCGCGTCGAGGCGGGCGAGAGGCGGGGAGACGCCGTGTGCCTCCAGGGCGAGGCGGATCGCGGTCCGATCGTTATAGGCCAGGTAGCCGGAGTAGTACTCCTTCTCGTCGATCTGGATCCCCTCCGGAAGGAGGCTCGAGCGCAGGGCCTGGAAATGGAGGGGTTCGCTGTCCACGATCACGCCGTCGAAGTCGAAGATCGCCGCCCGCATGGCCATGCCCGCGTGGGTCGCTTAGCCCCGGGCGATCGAGGCCAGGAGGGCGTCAAACTCGGCTTGGGCCGCGGCCAGGGTCGGGGCGGGGCCGGTGAGCTTAAAGAAGATGAGGCCTCCGGGCCCCTCCACAATGGCGCCTAGGAGCTTGTAGCCGGTTTTCTTCCCCTGGGACTGCATCTCGGGGCCTCCCGGGGCCAGGTAGGTCCCGGAGACTTGCGCGAAGTGGACGGTGAGCCCTCCGACCTGCCTGGTGGAGCGCTGGGGGGCAGGGCCGCCCTCGAACTGAGCCGACCAACGCTGGACGTTGGCGTCGACGGTCCCCCCTTGGCCGGGCCCGAAGGCGAAGACCGCGCACTCGCCGGCTTCGCTCCCCGGGGGGGCGGGCACGGTGTAGGTGGCCACGCGCATCGAGCGGGGGGGCTGATCGGCCCAGCGCGAGGGGATGGTCCAGCGGATCCCGGAGGCGGTGCCTATTCTGGGGGAGGCGGTCAGGGGCGCGGCGAGCAGGACGGTGGCGCCCAAAGGCAGCAGCACGGAAGCGCGTCCCACCCTCATGTGCTCTCCTCCCGGGACGGAGCGCCCGGACAGGCGTAGATTGTAGCAGGCGGCCTCGCGGGCCACTCCGAGGCCTGTGCTAAGGTCTCCGGGCCATGCTGGTTCGCGTTCTCGCCTCCCTGCTCTTCCTGGTGCTGCTCTGGTGGCTCCTCCGCCTGGCCCTGGGCCTGCGCCAAGCCAAGCTGGACCGGGAGGGGGCGCGGGTCGCGGAGGAGGCCCGGGGCCGGCAGGTGGTGGCGGAGCTCCCGCCCAGCGGTTCGGAGACGCTGTTCCTGCTGGAGGACGGCCCCCGCTTTTGCTGGGGTTCGGAGACGCTGGACAAGGCGGACATCGCGGGGGCGCGTCTGCTCCTGAACGGGGGCGTCCTTCAGGAGTTCGAGAGCGGGCCGGCGCGCCTGCCCCCCCTCGACCCCCCTCGGGAGTTCGAAGGCGGGGAGCTCTGGGAGGTGGTGGTCTACCGCCGCTCCGGGGGGAGGGCCCGCATCGCCTGCGGCACGCTCCGCGAGGGGGTGAGCCGCGAGATCGCGGGGCGCGCCTTTGCCGCCATCCGCAGCGCTGCGCCGTGACAGCAGAGTGCTCCTTGGAGCGCTTGATTGAACGCCACCCCCGTCAGCCGGTCGCGACCGAGCAGAGGCTGCCCAAGGGTCTCCGGGCCCCCGTGCAGTCCATGACTCCGACCCAGTTGATCTCGGGAGCCCTATGCCCCGCGACGCCCCCCCGTCTTGGGGACGAGGTCGCGCGGCGTCTTGGCCGAGGGCGGCACGTCGTCATGCCCGACGGAAGCCACGTCGACGGCGGGACGTGCATCGATAGTTGTCCAGCCGTTCTTGAAGGCGGGCTGGGCAGAATCGCTCGACGCATCCTGCGTCGAGGGGATCCACCGGCCACCGTTCTTCACGGGCTAACCCGGCCGTCCTCGAACGAGCGGCTCAAGCCGCGTCCATGGCCATGAAGAGATTGTTGAGCGACTCCGCGAGCGTGGGATGGGCGAAGACCGCCTCCCGCAGGACGGTATAGGGCAGCCCGCCCATCATCGCCATCTGCACGACCGACATCACCTCGCCCCCTTCCACGCCCAGGATGGCCGCGCCCAGGATCCGTCCGCTGTCCGCCTCCACCACCGCCTTCATGAAGCCCCGCGTCTCGTCGACCTCGAGGGCACGGGCGACCTTGCTCATGGGCAGCCGGGCCACCCGGACGCGGTGACCTCGAGCGCGCGCCTCGGTCTCCGAGAGGCCCACGCGCCCAAGCTGGGGGTCGAGGAAGACGGTGTAGGGGACGAGGCGACCCGCCGTGGTCGCATGCCCCTCCTCCAGGAGGTTGGTGCGCGCAATGCGGAAGTCGTCGTAGGCGATGTGGGTGAAGGCGGGCCCGCCCTTCACGTCGCCCAGCGCGTAGACGCCCTTAGCTGTCGTCTCCAGGCGCTCGTCGACCCGGATGAAGCCGCCCGGTTCCGTCTCGATCCCGGCCGCGGCCAGGTTCAGTTCCTCCGTGTTGGGCACGCGCCCCGTGGCCACCAGCAGGTGCGATCCAGTGACCGTCCGCTCCCCCTGAGGCGTGCCCAGGCGCAGCTGGCACCCCCCGGGGGCGGCCTGGACCTCGCGCGCCTCGGCTTCCAGGATCACCTCGAGGCCGTCCTCCCGAAGGATCCGGGCCACTTCCTCCGCCACGTCGGGGTCCTCACGGCACAGCAGACTGGGGCCGCGATGGATCACCGTAACCCGGCTCCCGAATCGCCGGAACATCTGTCCGAACTCGAGGCCGACATAGCCTCCACCCAGCACCAGCAGGTGATCGGGGACGGCCTCCAGCTCCATGATGGAGGTCGAGTCCAAGAAGGGGAGCCCGCGAAGCCCGGGCAAAGCGGGCACCGCGGGCCGGGCACCGCTGTTGATGAAGATGAGATCCGCAGTCAGCGTGCGGACGGACCCCTCGGCGAGGTGGACCTCCAGCCGGCGGGGATCCAGGAAGCGGGCGCGGCCCTCGAGGAGGTCGAGGCCGGAGGTGCTCTCCAGGCGGTGGCGGGTCCCGCTCCGGAAGGTGGCCACGAGGTCCCGCTTCCGCTGACGCACACGCAGAAGGTCCACCTCCACGTTTCCCGTGCGCACGCCATAGTTGGAGCCCCGGCGGGCCAGGTAGGCCACGCGCGCGCTGGCCACCATGGTCTTGGTGGGCGTGCAGCCGACGTTGATGCAGGTGCCACCCACCTGATCCTGCTCCACGAGGGCGGTCCTTCGGCCCGCGCCGCTGAGGGCCCGCGCCAGGGGCACCCCCGCCTGTCCGGCACCGATCACGATGGCATCGTAGCGGGCGGTGGTGGCCATGGCTTCAACCTCCGGAAAGGCGGCGGGGCTAGATCCGCGGATCTTGTGGATCAAGTCGGGGGGCGCTGCGCCCGGCCCGCCGGCCGTGGGCCCTCACCATCGATCCTCCGACTCCCCGCTCCGGTGGTTCTCGTAGCGGGCGAGGACGAAGAGGAGGTCGGAGAGGCGGTTCACGTAGGCCAGGATCCGCTTGTCCACCGTCTCCGCGCGGGCCAGGGTCACGATCGAGCGCTCCGCGCGCCGGCAGACCGTGCGGGCCAGATGCAGGAACGAGCCCAGCCGCGAGCCGCCGGGAAGGATGAAGGCCTTGAGCTCCGGCATCTGGCGCTCGCGGGCGTCGATGGCCCGCTCTAAGCGGCGGATGCGGGCCGCGGGGACGGCCGCTTTAGCCTTCCGGCGCGCGACCCGGGCCGAGGGGTCGGCGAGCTGGGCCCCCATCGCGAAGAGATCGCGCTGGACCTCCCGCAAGACGGTGGAGAGGTCGGCGTCGCGGGCGTGGGCTTTGACCAGGCCGAGGACGGCGCTCAGCTCGTCCAGGTCGCCGGAGGAGGCCACCCGCAGGTGGTCCTTGGGGACCCGGGGCCCGCCCAGGAGCCCGGTCTCGCCCCCGTCACCCTTTCGGGTGTAGATCTTCAGAGTGCTTACTCCATGGGGAGCGCGACCACGGTGGCGGTGGCCCCCGCGGCGTCCAGGGTCGTCCCCGGTGTCGCCTGGTCGCGATGGAGGTAGGCGAGAGCGATGGGGCCGAAGCGCGGGGAGACGGCGGCCGTGGTCACGCGGCCGACGTCCTTGCCCGCGGCCAGGATCGGGGTCCCCGCCCTCACGGCCGCGCTCAGCCGGAGGCCGCGCAGCTTCTTGTTGACGTTCCCGCCGCGGGCATCCAGGCGGGCGATGACCTCCTGTCCGATGTAGCAGCCCTTCGTGAACGAATGGTGGCTGTCCACGAGCCCGGCCTCGTGCAGGAGGTTCTCCTCGGTCACGTCGGGGCCGTACCAGGCGCACCCCCCCTCGACCCTCAAGGCGTCCAGGGCCTCGCGCTCCAGGCGGTGGGCGCGATGGGCGAGGGCCTCCCGCACCAGAGCGGCTCCATCGGGGGCCACGTGGACCACGAACCCCGAGGGCAAGTCGCTGGCGCGGGCCACGAGCACGCCCAGGCCCCCGAGTTGCCCGGACACGTGTGATTCGGGGGGGAGGTCGGGGACCTCGATGCCGGCGTCCCGCAGGGCTTCCCGGGCCCGCGGGCCCAGGAGACCCAGCACCGCCGTCGGCCGGGCCCTGAAGCGCACGGGGGCGGCCACGCGGTAGTGCTCAAGGGTTCGCTCCACGAGGGAAAGGCGATCTTGGGGCATCTCCAGGAGGACGGCCTCCGGGGTCACCAGCACCCGCATGAGGGCTTGGATGTGACCTTTCACGGTGAGCAGCGCGGCCAGGCAGCCGGTTCCGGGAGCGCGGCCCAGCACGTCGTTGCTCAGCATCCCCTGCAGGAACTTCTGGCGCTGGGGACCCGTGACCTCGAGCACGCCGCGCTCGGCCAGGTCCACCCAGGCCGCCGCCTCCCTCGCCGCCCGGTACCCCTCCGCCGTGTCCGGGGGTGCGTCGACCATTCTCAGGGTGCCTCCTCGATCCAGCGCTGCAGGCGCGCGTTCTCGATCTCGCCCGCGATGATGGCGCGGGTCTCGGTGGTCTTATCCGGGGCCAGGGAGACGTGGGGGTCGGTGGCGGTGGGCTTGGGCATGAGCAGGCCCTCCCGGTAGAGGAGGTCCATGGCCTGCTTGGCAATCCCCTTGTCGTGGTCGGGCAGGCCCCGATAGACGTTGTCCTCGTGGGTATGCGAAGCCCCGATCTTTCCCTTCTTGAAGAGCTTCCTCAAGATCTGCCGGAGGACGCGGCGGTGGGGGTTGGGGTCCCCGATAAGGGGCGATCGGGGCGCGCCCGGGTCCTGCGCGATAGCGGGTGGAGGCGCGTCTTCGAACATCACGCTCACGGGGGGGGCGGCGGGCTGGGCCCGCTCCAGCTCGCGGCGCAGGTGTTCGTTCTCCTTTTCCGCCTTGCGCAATCGCCGCTCCAGGCCCTCGAGTCGCTCGGCGTCCGCGGGCGGCTCGGCCTGGGCCTGTTCCTCGAGGGCCGCGGCCTTCCGCTCCGCCTGGGCCTTGTCCGCTCGGAGGTCGCTGGTCTCCCGCCGCAGGCGCTTCAGCTCCTCCCGCACATCGTCGGAGCGCTGACGCTCCGCCTCGAAGCGGCGCTCCGCATCTTCGAGCTTCCGCTCCGCCTCCCGCAGATGGGCCAGGGCGCTGGACTGAATCTCCAGGATTCCCTCCACGAAATCCCAGGAGGGGGGGATGCATCCTGGAGAAGCCCGGTGGGCACGCACACACTCGGAGGCGAAGCGGGGGAACGTCTTGCGAACGGTCCGGGTCTCGGAGAGCGCGGCCATCCAGAGCGCCTCCAGCGGCTTCTCCTTTCCCAGACGCTCCCACTCCTCAGGGTCCGCGGGCTCCCGGTCCCAGGCCAAGCGATCGTGCAGGGCCTGGGCGAGGGCCATCCCGAAGGGGGGGTCGTCCACCCCCCTTCCCGCGGCCAGGGCCGCCCACACCTCGTCCGGCAGGTTGGCCGCCACCCGCCGGGGCATGGCGTCCTTGAAGAGTCGTCGGAGCAGCGGGCTGGGCAGGGCCCCCCGCACCAGCGTCTGGAGGGCCCGCTCTTGGGCCAGGCGGATCAGGGCCCCGCCCACCCGGGGCGCCGCGGGAAGGGGGCGGGAGGGTAGGGCGCGCGGTCCGCGAGCCGCCGGTCGACCCATGATCAGAGTCTAGCGCGTCCTCAGCGCTCGAGGGTCACCCTCGTCGCTTCGAACCGGTCGGGCATCTTGACGGTGACGGCCCCCTCCGCAACCGCGAAGCCGCGGGGTGCCGCCGCCAGCTCGGCCGGGCTCAGCCGGAGGAGGGGCTCGGTTCCCAGGAGCACCCGCTTCGGCTCCTGATCCGAGATGACGGAGAGCAGGAGGTCGCGGGGGGCCGGGCGGTAGGCACCCTCCGGGGCCCCGACCTCGAGGACCACGCGTCCCTCGGCGCGGGTCTGGAGGAAGCGCCGGCGGACGAAGGCGCCCTGGCGGTACTGGAGGCTCAGGCCGTCGTCCTCGTAGAGCGACCCCTCCGACTGCGCCGCAGGGTAGACCCCCACCACGAGGGGCTGGCCCGGCATCTGCCCGGTATGCTGGACGACGGGTTGCCGGAAGAGGAACGAGCCCCCGCGCACGAAGATCGGGATCGTGCCCAGGCTCACGGGCATCTTGATCGTGGCCCCCCCGGCCGCGTGGCGACCGGTCCAGAAATCGAACCAGTCTCCCTTGGGCAGGAACAGCTCCCGCTCGGTCACGCCCTCGCGGATGACGGGTGCGGCCAAGATGTCGCGGCCGAGGAGGAACTCGTCGTCCACTTGGTAGGTGCGGTCGTCTTCGGGGTACTCGAGGAAGAGCGGGCGCAGGGCGGGCACCCCCGTCCGGCTCGCCTCTTCCATCACGTTGTAGAGGTAGGGCAGCAGCTCGTAGCGGAGCTCGATGGCTCGCCGGTTGATGGCCTCGTAGGAGGCGCCGAAGGACCAGGGCTCCCGGTCCGGGGTGCCCAGCTCGGCGTGGGTCCGCATGAAGGGGTAGAAGACGCCGGTCTGCAGCCAGCGGGTGTAGAGCTCGGGGGAAGGGCCCCTCTGGAAGCCGCCGATGTCGCTGCCCACAAAAGACAGGCCGGAGAGGCCCATGCCCAGGAGCATGGGGATCGACTGGGCGAGGTCCGACCACGTGCTGGTGTTGTCGCCCGGCCACTGGGCGGCGTAGCGCTGTCCGCCCGCGTAGGTAGCTCGGGTCAGAACGAAGGGCCGTTCGTTCGGCCGCAGGCGGGAGAGCCCCTCGAAGGTCGAGCGCGTCATCAGCTGCCCGTAGACGTTGTGGATCTCGCGGTGGTCGGTGGGCTGGCCCTCGTTGTCGTGCCGGACTTCAAGGGCCATCGTCCAGGTGGGGGGAACGAAGACCGCGGGCTCGTTCATGTCGTTCCAGATCCCCGCCACCCCCACGTCAAGGAGCGTCTTGTGAAGCCCCCCCCACCAATCGCGGGCTCCCGGCTTGCTGAAATCGGGGAAGGCGTTGGGGCCTGGATTCTTCTCCGCCTGGGCTGGCCAGACGGGCCCCAGATAGACCGAGCCGTCCGGGTTCTTGATGAAGTAGTCACCGGCGAGGCCGGTCTCCCAGGGCTCGTAGCCCGCCTCCTTCTTGGGATGGGCGTCGAGGATGGTCACCGTACGGAGCCCCTGGGCGCGGAGGTCCGCAATCATTTTCGCGGGGTCGGGGAAGCGGGCCTTGTCCCAAGTGAACGGCTTGTAGGAGTCGAGGTAGTGGATGTCGAGCCAGATCGCGTCCGCGGGGATCTTGCGCTCCCGGAAGTTGCTGGCTATGGATCGAACCTTCGACTCCGGGTAGTAGCTGTAGCGGCACTGGTGGTAGCCGAGGGCCCAGCGGGGGGGCAGGGGCAGGCGGCCGGTGAGAGCGGTGTAGCGCTCCACCACCTGCCGGGGGGCGGGGCCGTAGATGAAGTAGTAGTTCAGCTCCCCTCCCTCGGCCCCGAAAGAGAGGCGGCTGGTCGAGGCCTTCCCCACGTCGAAGCTGCTCCGGAAGGTGTTGTCGAGGAAGATGCCGTGGGCCCGGCCCTCCCGCAGGACCATGAAGAACGGCACCGAGACGTAGATGGGATCGATGCTGGAATCGTAGCCGGGGGTGTCGCTGTTCCACATCACGTAGCTGTAGCCGCCGAGCTTGGCCCCCCGCTTATCGAGCCGGCCCGTCTTCTCACCCAGGCCGTACACGTGCTCGTCGTCCCGGAGCCGCTTGAAGGCCCTGACCTCGCGCCCGGTGAAGGCCATCCCCCGCTCCGCATCGTCCTCGTCCAGGGACTCCCCGGCCGCGGTCGCGAAGGCGATCCGGAGGGGATCGTGGAGCACGGTCACGCGCAGGGTAGCGGTGGTGATGGTCGAGCGATCGGCCGCGACCTGGAAGGAGGCACCCGGGTCGCCGAAATCGCGATCCCCCACCGCGTAGGAGTGGTCACGACCGAAGGCGGGGGTGGGGGAGAAGCGCACGCGGACGATATCGCGGGCGAGGACGGAGACCGCCAGAACCCCCTGGGCGTTCCGGAAGATGAGGGTGTTGCTCTGCCGCTCGGGGCCCGGCATCCGGCCCAACGAGGCCCAGCCGGCCCGCGCGGGGGCGGCGGGGGCGAGCGCAAGGGCAACGGCAACGGCAAGGAGGAACGTAGAGGCGGCCCGCAAGCGGCTCGTTCTCGGCATTTGGACCTCCGGAGGGGCGGACGGCGGGGAATTCTAGTCCAGATCGTCCCGGGGTGGAGGCGGAGAAGTGTGCTAGCCTCGGCGCGTTTCAAGGTGGCCCGGGGAAGCGCAGACCGCGAGCGCGCCCGGGGGGAGCGCGAGGGATGACGGGCAAGGCATGGCGGGTGCTGGCGCCCGCCGTTGCGGCCGTGGCTTGCGGGGGGGGCGCCTCCCCCGTCTCGGCACCCGCGCCCTCGCCGCCTCCGCCCAAACCCAACATCGTCTTCATCCTGACCGATGACCTCGACTCGCGGTCGATGGATATCTTGCCCCGCCTGCCCGCGCTCATGACCCAGGCCGGCCTGTCCTTCCCGCGCTACTACGTCACGCATTCGCTCTGCGCGCCCTCCCGCGCCTCTATCCTGACCGGCCAGTACACCCACAACCACCGGGTGCTCTACAACCTCGGCCCGGATGGGGGCTTCCCCGGCTTTCACAGCCGCGGGCTCGAGGCCTCCACGGTGGCCACTTGGCTGAAGGCCGCCGGTTACCGGACCGCCCTCATAGGCAAGTACCTGAACGACTACGCGACGGGAGCGTCAGAGACCTACGTGCCCCCCGGGTGGGACGAGTGGCGGGGGGACCTGACCGCGGACTTGGACCTCCGCTACTACAACTACTCCCTGAACGAGAACGGCACCGTGGTCACTTACGGCCAGGCCCCGCAGGACTACAGCACCGACGTCTTCGCGGGCCAGGCCGTGGCCTTCATCCGGAGGGCCGCCGCCGACGCGACGACCCCCTTCTTCCTCTATCTGGCCCCCCAGGCCCCCCACAAGCCGGCCGTCTATGCCGACCGGCACTCCCACGAGTTCAAGGGAGGGGGCGCCTTCCGCGTTCCCTCCTTCAACGAGGACGACGTCCGGGAGAAGCCCTCTTTCGTCCAGAACGTTGCGCACATGAACGCCCACGAAATCCAACTCCTCGACGAGCTCCAGGTCTCGCGGCTGCGCAGCATGCTGGCGGTCGAGGAAATGGTGGATCAGGTTCTGCAGGCCCTGATCGCGAGCGGCCGGCTGGAGAACACCTACATCTTCTTCACCTCCGACAACGGGCTGGAGATGGGTGAGCATCGCCTGGCGGGGCGAAAGAACGTCAATTACGAGGAGGCCATAAAGGTGCCCCTCGTCGTCCGCGGGCCGGGGGTCCCCGCCGGTCAGTCGCGTCCCCACCCCGTGCTCAACATCGACCTCGCCCCCACGTTCGCGGAGCTCGCGGGGGCAAGGGTCCCCGACACCGTGGACGGACGCTCCTTCGCCCCCCTGTTGAGGGGAACCCCCCCCGGCCCCGAGACTTGGCGCAAGGACTTTCTCGTCGAGTACTACGACGCCGACGTATCGGCGGGCGTGCGCTCGGAGGACTACCTCTACAACTACCTGGAGTCGTACGAGGTCGAGTTCTATGACATGCGCACGGATCCCTATCAGCTGCACAACCTCCAGCGCCACGTCGATCCTTCGGTCCTGGAGCCGTTCTCACGCCGGCTCCAGGAGCTCCTCGCCTGCCGCGCCGCCAGCTGCCGCCCGTGAGGTCGTCCGGCGCCTGTCTTCCCGGGCGCGTCCGCGAGGCCTCCGTGCAGCGCGCGCGGCGACCCTGTAGAATGGAACCTCGTCGGTCGAATCAAGGAGCATCCATGTCAGACTTCACGGTCATCGTCAGGAACAACGGGCCCCTCCGCCTGGAGGGGAACATCACGATCTGCGACCAGGACGGCAAGCCCTTCGGCCTGAGCGGCCGCACCGTGGTCTCGCTCTGCCGCTGCGGTCAGTCCAGCAACAAGCCGTTCTGCGACGGCAGCCACAATCCGGTGGGTTTCAGCTCCGTCTGTCCCGCCGTCGAGCTCCCGCCCCCGGTCCCCAAGGCGTAATGAGGCCCTCCCCGATGTTCCCGTTCCCCCGTGCCCTCGCCGTCCTGACCCTAATCCTGGCCGTCCTGTCCGCGGCCTGCTCGAACACCACCCCCACCGCCCCCACTCCGGGCGTGGACCTGGCCGTCATCGCCCTCAGCATAGACCCCAACCCCATCATCGCCACGCCCTCCGCGAGCCCGGGCTTCTCCTTCTCCGTCCAGTTCACGGTCATCATCCAGGAGACGTCGGGGGTGGGCGGTCTGATGCAGCTCGTGAGGTCCACCCTCTTCGATCCCGTCACCGGCCAGACGGTGGCCCTCAACACTTACGACGACAAGGACCTCATCGTCTTCTCTGGTACCAACCGCATCGACCCCAAGGGCACCCTGAAGGTGACCCAGATCCTCAACTACACGGTCGCCTCCAACAACCTCACCAAAGCCGCCAACCTTACCGTCTTCATCCAGTTCAAGGACGACCATGGCAACGTCCTGACCCAGTCGCAGCTCGTCCAGGTGATCTGAGGTGCCCCGATCCCGGGTGAGCGGGATCCTTCTGCATCCGACCTCGCTTCCCGGCCCCCATGGCATCGGCGAGCTGGGCCCCGAGGCCCGCGGCTTCGTAGACTTCCTGGCCGACACCGGCCAATCCCTGTGGCAGGTCCTGCCCTTGGGCCCGACCGGCTACGGCGACTCCCCCTATCAGTGCTTCTCCGCCTTCGCCGGCAACCCCCTTCTCGTCAGTTTGGAGCGCCTCGTGGAGGAAGGGCTGCTACAGGCCGCGGACCTCAAGAGGGCGCCGTCTTTCGCGGAGCACGAGGTGGACTTCGGGGCCGTCATCGATTTCAAGCGGCCGCTCTTGCGCAACGCCGGCGAGACCTTCGAGAAGAAGGCCTCCGCCGCCCAGCGCGAGGCGTTCGACGCCTTTTGCCGGAAGGAGGCCGCCTGGCTGCCGGATTTCGCGCTCTTCATGGCCTTGAAGGAGTCCCAGGGCGGTGCGCGCTGGCCGGCCTGGGACCGTCACCTCGCCACGCGTGAGCCGGAAGCCCTGGCCAAGGCCGCCCGCGAGCACGCCCGGGAGGTGCGGGCGCAGGAGCTCGCTCAGTTCTTCTTCTTCGGCCAATGGGCGGACCTGCGCGGGTACGTCCACGAGCGGGGGATCCGCATCCTGGGCGACATCCCCATCTTCGTGGCCCACGACAGCGCCGACGTCTGGGCCCACCCGGAGCTGTTCTACCTGACCGCGGACGGCACGCCTGCCTACGTGGCGGGGGTGCCCCCCGACTACTTCAGCGCGACCGGCCAGCTCTGGGGGAACCCGCTCTATCGCTGGGACGTGCTGGCCAGGAGCGGGTACGCCTGGTGGATCGAGCGTTTCCGCTCCACCCTCTCCCAGGTGGACTCCGTGCGCCTCGATCACTTCCGCGGCTTCGAGGCCTACTGGGAGGTGCCGGGGCGGGAGACCACGGCCGTCAACGGACGCTGGGTGAAGGGGCCGGGGGCCAAACTCTTCGAGGCCCTGGAGGCCACGTGCGGGAAGCTGCCGGTGGTGGCCGAGAACCTGGGCGTGATCACCCCCGAGGTGGAGGCCCTGCGCGAGCGCTTCGGGTGGCCGGGGATGGCCATCCTGGAGTTCGCTTTCGGCAGCGACGACTCCGCGGACACCTTCAAGCCCCACAACTATCCGCGGGACCTCGTGGTCTACACCGGCACCCACGACAACGACACCATCGTGGGCTGGTGGACGGCAGGGGTGGGGGACAGCACGCGCAAGCCGGAGGAGGCCGAGCGCGAGCGCACGTTCTGCATGAAATACTTGGGCACGGATGGGAAGGAGATCCACTGGACCTTCATCCGTACCCTGCTCATGTCGGTGGCGGACACCGCGATCGTCCCCCTCCAGGACGTGCTCGGTCTGGGCAGCGAGGCCCGCATGAACCTTCCCGGGCGGCCCGCCGGCAACTGGCGTTGGCGGTACACTCCCGGGCAGATCACGGATCCCATCCGGGAGCGTCTCCGGGAAATGACCAAGATCTACGGGCGGGCCCCCCGGCCGACCGCCGATAACCCCGCCTGAATCGGGGCCCCCGCCTTGGAGGGCGCCCCCACCCCTCCGCAGGAGGAGCTCGTATGGAGAGGCCGCAACTGAGCTTCTGGCAGATCTGGAACATGAGCTTCGGCTTCCTGGGCATCCAGTTCGGGTGGGGCCTGCAAATGGCGAACATGAGCGCCATCTACGAGTACCTGGGCGCCTCCCCGGACCAGATCCCCATGCTCTGGCTGGCCGCGCCCCTCACCGGCCTGCTCGTCCAGCCCGTCATCGGCAGCATGAGCGACCGAACCTGGGGTCGGCTGGGACGGCGGCGCCCCTACTTCCTGACCGGGGCTTTGCTCAGCTCCGCCGCCCTCCTGCTCATGCCCAACTCCGGGGCCTTGTGGATGGCGGCCGGCCTGCTCTGGATCCTGGACGCCTCCATCAACGTGAGCATGGAGCCCTTCCGCGCCTTCGTGGCCGACCTCCTGCCCGAGGACCAGCGCACCCGCGGCTTCGCCATGCAGAGCCTCTTCATCGGCCTGGGGGCTGCGGTGGCCTCCGCCCTCCCCTGGCTCATGACCCATCTCTTCGGCGTCGGGGGCGCGGGCGGGCCAATGCCGGGCATCCCCCTGAACGTGACGCTCTCGTTCTACCTGGGCGCGGTCGCCTTCCTGGGAGCGGTCCTCTGGACCATCGGGAGCACGAAGGAGTACCCGCCCGAGGACCTCGAGGCCTTTCGGCGCGGGCAGAGGGAGAAGGCGGGCCTCCTCGCGGGCACGCGGGAGATCCTCTCCGCGATCGCCCAGATGCCCTTGACCATGAGACGGCTGGGCTGGGTGCAGGTCTGCACCTGGTTCGGCTTGTACTGCATGTGGCTCTACTTCCCGGTGGCGGTGGCCCACAACATCTTTGGGGCCCCCGACCAGGCCTCGCCCCTCTACCACGAGGGGGTGGAGTGGGCGGGGGTGTGCTTCGCCGCCTACTCGGTGGTCTGCTTCGCCTTCTCCTTTGCCTTGCCCGCGATCGCGCGCGTCTTGGGCCGCCGCGCCACCCACACCCTGTGCCTGCTGGCGGGGGCGGCGGGTCTGCTCTCGGTGGGCGTGATCCACAGCAAGCTCCCCCTCCTTCTCTGCATGGCCGGGGTGGGCGTCGCCTGGGCCAGCACCCTCTCCATGCCCTACGCCATCCTGGCCGGCTCCATACCCCCCGCGCGCACCGGTACCTACATGGGCATCTTCAACTTCTTCATCGTCATTCCCGAGATCGTGGCCTCGTTCGGCTTCGGCTGGGTCATGCTCCACCTCCTCGCCAACAACCGCCTGGCCGCGGTGACGGTGGGGGGCGGCTCCATGGGGCTGGCTGCCCTCCTCATGCAGCGCGTCCGCGAGGACACCCCGGAGCGGGCGCCCGCCGGGCGGCCCGCCCTGGAGGGGGCCGCGAAGTGAAGGCCCGGCCGGGCCGGGGCCTTCCCCTCGTGCTCGTCCTGGCCGGCTTCGCCGCGGAGGGAGCGACGCTCGCCCCGGAGGTGGCGAAGGTGGAGCCGCCCGGCTGGTGGCCCCGCCATTCCATCGACCCCGTGAGGCTGCTGGTGCGGGGGCGGAACCTGGGGGGAGCGCGCGTGGAGGCCGCGGCCTCCGGGCTCCGGGCGAGGGCGACGGGGGTCAACGAGGCGGGGACCTACCTCTTCCTGGACGTGCACGTCGAGGCGGGGGCTGCCCCCGGGCCCCACCCGATCCGGATCCGCACCGCGGGCGGGGCGGCCGACGTGCCCTTCGACCTCCTTGCTCCGCTGCCGAAGGGGGGCCGCTTCCAGGGCTTCTCGCCGGACGACGTGGTCTACCTGGCCATGCCCGACCGGTTCGCCAACGGGGATCCGACCAACGACGACCCCCCCGCCTCGAAGGGGCTCTTCGACCGCCGCAAGGCGCGCTACTACCACGGGGGCGACCTGCAGGGGATCATCGACCACCTGCCTTACCTCAAGGACCTGGGCGTCACCGCGCTCTGGCTCACGCCCTGGTACGACAACGCCAACCAGCTGAACCAGCGCGAGCGCTACCAGAACGAAGCCATCACCGACTATCACGGCTATGGCGCCACCGATTTCTACGGGGTGGAGGAGCACTTTGGGACCCTGGCCAAGCTCAAGGAGCTGGTGGAGGCCGCCCACGGACGGGGGATCAAGGTCATCCAGGACCAGGTCGCCAACCACACCGGCCCCTATCATCCTTGGGTGAGGGACCCTCCCACCCCCACCTGGTACAACGGCACCGAGGCGCGGCACCTCGCCAACACCTGGCAGACCTGGACCCTGCCCGACCCCCACGCCACCCCGGAGCTGCAAAAGGCCACGCTCCAGGGCTGGTTCATCGACATCCTGCCCGACCTCAATCAGGACGACCCCGAGGCGGCCCGCTACCTGATTCAGAACGCGCTCTGGTGGGTGGGCATGACGGGCCTGGACGCCATCCGCCAGGACACCCTGCCCTACGTGCCCCGTCGCTTCTGGCGCGAGTGGACGGCCGCGCTCAAACGCGAGTACCCCAAGCTCACGGTGGTGGGGGAGGTCTCCGACGGCGACCCCGCCCTGGTCTCGTTCTTCCAAGGAGGCGCGGCCCGCCTGGACGGGATCGACACCGGAGTGGACACCCTGTTCGACTACCCCCTCTACTACAAGGTTCGGGAGGCGTTCGCCCGCGGGAAGCCCCTCCCCGCAGTGGCCGCGATGCTGGCCCACGACCATCTGTACCGCGATCCCGCCCTCCTCATGACCTTCCTGGGCCTGCACGACGTGTCCCGGTTCATGAACGAGCCGGGGGCGAGCGTTCGCGGGCTTTGCCTGGCCTACACCTTCCTGATGACCGCCCGCGGGACCCCCCTGGTCTACTACGGGGACGAGATCGGCATGGCCGGCGGCGACGACCCCGACAACCGCCGCGATTTCCCGGGCGGCTGGAGGGACGACCCGCGGAGCGCGTTCCTGGACGCGGGCCGAAGCCCCGACGAGCAGGCGGTCTTCTCTCACCTGCGGAGGCTCCTCCACCTGCGCGCGGAGCTCCCCGCTCTGCGCCGCGGCTCCATGGCCAACCTGGCCTTGGGCGAGCACAGCTGGGCCTATGCCCGCGTGGCCAACGGCCAGGGGGTCCTCGTCTTCCTCAACAACGGAGAAGACGCGGCGGAGATCGACGCCCCCGCTGCACCCGCCGGCCTCGTCGAGGGCGCCCTCCTTGAGGATCGGCTGGGGGCCGCCCCCTCGCTGCGGGTTGTGGGCGGGCGCCTCCGGGTCTCCCTGCCCGGCTGGTCGGGTGCGATCTACTCCCGCAAGCCCGCGCCCACGCCTTGATGCGGGCTTCCCTCCGCGCGGCGGGGCTCACTCTGGCCGCGGCCGGCCTGGCCGGAGGAGCGATGGCCGGAGAGCCCTCCGTCCTCGACATCTCGGGGGGGGCCTACGACGCCAACAAGAGGCGGGCTCCGGCGGCCGAGTTCGGCCTTCAGTACCGGTCCGGGGGAACGCTCTTCATCCTGCACGCGATGGCGGGGGCCATGGTCACGACGAACGGGGCCTTGAACGCCTATGGAGGATTCAGCTTCGATCTGCCCCTGGGCCGGGCCCCCGTGGTGCGCCTCAGCTTCGCCCCCGGCTACTACCGCGCGGGAGGCGGCAAGGACCTCGGCTATCCCCTCGAGTTCCGCTCCGGAATAGAGCTGGGGTGGCGCTTCCACGACTGGCGGGTGGGGGTGGAGCTCTACCACCTCTCCAACGCGAGCCTGGCCCGCCACAACCCCGGGGAGGAGAGCCTCATCTTGACCCTCGCCTTTCCCCTACATTTCTGACTACGCCCCCTCCCGAACTCGGTCGAACCACTCGTTGAGATTCCGGGGCCCGCTGATATAGAGTTCGCCATCCCGCAAGTGGATGGCCGCACGACCGTCCGGGGCGGAGGATAGGGATCCCGACCCTCGTCGCGCAGGAGGCAGCCATGCTCGTCGCCGCCGCCGCCGTGAGCCACCGGAGCCTGGAGACCCTGGACATCGTCATCATCGGGGTCTACTTCCTGATCATCTTCGGGATCGGCTTCTACTTCTCGCGCAAGGAGCGGACCTCGGAGGACTACTTCCTGGCCAGCCGCCACGTGGGCTGGTTCGCGATCGGGGCCTCCCTCTTCGTCTCCAACATCTCAACCGAGCACTTCATCGGGCTGGCCGGCTCGGGGGCCACCTCGGGCCTGGCCGTGGGCCATTTCGAGTGGCTGGCCTGCGTGATCCTCCTCATCCTGGGCTGGGTCTTCGTCCCCTTCTATCTGCGCTCCAACGTCTTCACCATGCCCGAGTTCCTGGAGCGCCGGTTCAGCCGCCAGTGCAGCATCTATCTGGCCAGCATATCCATCCTGGCCTACATCTTCACCAAGATCTCCGTACACCTCTACGCGGCCGCGATCGTGCTGGAGCGGGTGGTCGGCTGGAACCCCATGACGGCGGCGGTGCTGCTGGTGGTCGCCACCGGCATCTACACCGTGGCCGGGGGCCTGGCCGCCGTCATCTACACCGATCTGGTCCAGACCCTGATCCTCCTCGCCGGGGCCATCGCTCTCACCTGGATTGGCCTCGACCAGGTAGGCGGGTTCTCCGCCCTCCGGGCGGCGCTGCCCGCCGACTACTTCAGCATGATCAAGCCCATGGACCACCCGGAGTTCCCCTGGACGGGGATCTTCCTGGGCGCCCCCATCCTGGGCATCTGGTATTGGTGCACGGACCAGGTGATCGTGCAGCGGGTGCTCTCCGCCAAGGACGAGGGGCACGCCAAGGCGGGCACCATCTTCGCGGGCTTTCTGAAGGTGCTGCCCGTCTTCATCCTGGTCCTTCCCGGTCTCATCGCGGTCGCCCTCTATCCCCAGCTCTTCAAGATGGTGAACGGCCATGTCACCAACGGAGACATTGCCTACCCCACCCTGGTGGTCAGCCTTCTTCCCACCGGCCTCGTCGGCCTGATGATCGCGGCCCTGCTGGCCGCCCTTATGGGGGCCATGAGCTCGGTCTTCAATTCCGCCTCAACCATGGTCACCCTCGACTTCTACAAGCGCCTCAAGCCCGACGCCTCGGACCGCCAGCTGGTGGGCTTCGGCCGCCTGGCCACCGGAGTCATGGTCGTGCTGGGGATCCTCTGGGTGCCCTTCATCCATCTCTTGAGCTCGCAGCTGTACATCTACCTGCAGAGCGTGCAGGCCTATATCAGCCCGCCCATCGCGGTCTGCTTCATCTTCGGCATCCTATGGCCCCGCCTCAACGGCACGGGGGCCATCAGCTCCCTGCTCGTGGGCTTCGTCCTGGGGTCGGTCCGTTTCGTCTTCGAGGTCCTGGATCGGAGCCGCCACTTCGACTCCCCGGCCATCCGCTGGCTGGTGGACATGAACTTCCTCCACTACGCGATCCTCATGTTCTGGCTCTGTGCGGCCGTGCTCGTGGGGGTGAGCTACCTGGGCCCCGCGCCCGAGCGCAAGAAGCTGGCCGGGCTCACCTTCGCGACCGTGGACGAGAAGCTCGACACCACCCCGGTCAAAGGACCGAAGTTGGATAGGGAAACCGCGCGGGAGCACAAATTGAACGTGTTCTTCACGGGCCTGCTCCTAGCCACCGTGGTCGGCCTCTGGATCTACTTCCGGTGAACGCATGGCGGTCATAACAAGCCTGAGACCCAACCTCTCCCGCGCGGAAGCGATCGAGGCGTTCCGGGAGGGGTGGGGGGGGCGGCTGGGCGGGGGGGAACTGCGCTCGGTGGCGGAGGCCTTCGTGCCCTTCCGTCTATACGAGGTCGTGGTCCAAAACGGCTCCCGCCGCCAGCGTTCCTGGTTCGCCTTGGACGCGGTCGCCGGGCTCCTCGATCCCTACCAGTTTGAGGGGCCGCCGGCGCCGAAGGAGCTCCTCTCCCTGGAGACGCGCAACCGGCCGGAGCCCGCGCTCGACGAGGCGGCGGGGCGCCGGCGGCTGGAGGACATGCTGCGGCGCCTCGTGTTCCAGAGCGGGTTCTTCCGCGTCCGGGGCCTGGAGTTCCGCCTGGAGCGGGTCCCTCTGGACTTGCACGTCCCCTATTGGATCGGCCTCTACGGGACGACGGGAGTCCGACGCCTCCGCGTCCTGGACGCGGTGCGGCGTCGCTTCGAGGGGGGCAAGGCCCGCGCGCTCTTCGAGGGCTGGCTCACCGCCTCGCCCGAGGCGGGTTGCCCCTAGCGGTTGATCTCGCGGATCGTCCAGCCGTCCTGCACCCGGTCCAGGAGGAGAGTCTGCGGGAAGCTCGCGATCATGGAGCTGTCGATGGTGTCCCGCCTCATGAGCCGCACCGTGGCCTGCCGGACCTGGACCTGGATGGACTGGATGGTGATCTTCACGACCTGGGACTGGACGCTACTGAAGGCCTTCTGGAGCCGCGACTCCTCCTCCTTGGTCAGGTTGGGCTTGACGGTTCGGAACAGGCCCAGGTCCTTGTGCTCGATGGCCCGGGCATAGTCGCCGAGGAGCTTGCGGACCGCGGTCTCGTCGGGGGACTCCGGGCCAGTGGCGGCCGCGACATCGGGCAGGTGGATCGAAGGCTCGGCCCAAGCCAGCACCGGGCTCAGGAGGACGAGGGAGAGGGCCCAGACAAGGAGCCGCCTCTCGTCCCATCGCCTCCCGGATTCCGCGGTGCAAGCCATCCCGGCCCCTAACCTACGCAGGAATCATACCAGTGCGCTCACGCCCCCGGCGTCCCAGGAGAGCCGGGCGGATCGCCGCCGGGTCGCTCTCCCGAACCAAATCAGAGTTGAGGATCGCTTTTGGCTGTAATGAGTTATGGGGCTCGTTCAAGGGTTTGGGGGGCGCTCAGAGCAGGCGGCACCTCCCTGCCAACGGACAAGGCTGCCGCCGGGGGGCCGGCGACGGCCAGTTGCCGGACCAAGGGGGGCTCGACGTCGTCTCCCCCGAAGTAGAGGGCCCGGGTGGAAGGCCAGGGGTGGGCTCAGGCGCCGAGCCTGGCGAAGGTGGGGCTCAGGGCGGGATAGAGCTCGCGGAAGCGGGGGTAAAGCTCCTCATAGGCGCCGGCCCACGCGGGCTCGGGCTCGTCGCGGCCGCTGATCGCGATGACCGCCTCGCAGGCGGCGTCGACGCTCGGCCAGTTCTCCGCTCCCACCCCGGCCAGAAGGGCCGCCCCGTAGGCGGCGCCCTCGCTGCTGTTGACGGTCACGAGCTCGACGCCCAGGACGCTGGCCATGATGCGTCGCCACAGCGAGCTTCGGGCCCCGCCCCCGGCGACCCGCACCTGCCGTACCTCGGCCAGTCCCGCGCCCTTGAGCAATTCGAAGCAATCGCGCATCGAGAAGGCGACGCCCTCCAGGATGCAACGGGTGAGGTGGGAGCGTCGGTGCCTCAGGGTGAGGCCCACAAAAGAGCCGCGGGCGAGGGGGTCGGGATAGGGCGTGCGCTCGCCTGAGAGATAAGGAAGGAAGACGAGGCCGTCGCTGCCGGCTGGAGCCGCCTCTGCTTCCTGGACCAGGGTCTCAAAGGCGGTTCCCGGCGCGAGCGTGTCGCGGTACCACTGGAGGCTGCCCGCGGCGGAGAGCGTGACTCCCATGAAGTGCCAGCGCCCGGGCACGGCGTGGCAGAGTGCGTGGAGTCGGCCCTCGGGCTCGACCAGAGCGCGCGGAGTGGTGGCAAAGACCACCCCCGAGGTGCCGAGGGTCAGGGCCACCACTCCCGGTTTGACCGCTCCCGCACCCACCGCTCCCGCCGACTGATCTCCCCCCCCCGCCATCACCGGCGTTCCCTCGAGAAGACCGGTCTCGCCCGCCGCCTTCCTTGTCACCCTCCCCGTGACCTCCGGTCCCTCGAAGGTTCTGGGCAGCCAAGCGGCGGGGATCTCGAGGCGGTCCAGCACCCGGGGAGACCAGGCCCGCGCCGCCAGGTCGAAGAGCAGCGTTCCCGAGCCGTCGGCCTTGTCCATGGCCGCTTCCCCGCTCAGGCGCAGGCGGACGTAGTCCTTGGGCAGGAGCACCAGCCGCACCCGCGCATAGACGGCGGGCTCGTGCTTCCGGACCCAGAGGATCTTGGGCGCGGTGAAGCCGGTGAGGGCGTCGTTTCCCGTGACCTCGACGAGGGCCGCCCTCCCGCCCATCCGCGAGCGGATCTCCTCGCACTCGGCTTGCGTGCGCTGATCGTTCCAGAGAATCGCCGGCCGCAGCACCCGCTCCGCCTCGTCGAGGAGGACGAGGCCGTGCATCTGGCCGGTGAGCCCCACCGCGGCGACATCCTTGCCCGCCGCCGGGGCGGCGGCCAGGGCGGCGCGAATGCTGGCCGTCGCTCCCGCCCACCACGCCTGGGGGTCCTGCTCCGACCAGAGCGGCCTCGGGGTCTCCAGGGTGAGGGGCGTGGTGGCGCTCGCGGCCACCTTCCCCGCCCCGTCCACGAGCAGGGCCTTGACGCCCGTGGTGGAGACGTCGACGCCGAGGAAGAGGCGCTTCACCGGACGCCGAGGATGACCTCGATGGTGAGCTGATCGAGCCTTTCGTAGGCGAGCCCGCGGGCCCCGAGCCCCCGGCGGTCGAAGCTCGCGGCCTTGAGCGCCTCCGCCGCGGCCCGGCTGTAGCCATCGAGCGCGGGCAGTCCGTCGCTGGGCAGGCCGGAGTGCTCGCGGAGCAGGGCCTGGATCTCCTTGTCCTCGTTCCAGCGCCGGCCCTTGTCCTTGTAGATGAGATAGCTGCGCATGCTCGCGCGCGCGAAGTCCTTCACCCCATCCACGTCTTCGGTGCGGTAGGCATGGGAGTCGAAGTGCCGGCTGCCCTGGTAGCCGACATCCTCCAGGAACTTCACGAGGAAGAAGCAGGACTTCAAGGAGTGGGAGCCGAAGCGCAGATCCTGGTCGTAGCGGCCGAAGGCCTGGTCGTTGAGGTCGATGTGAAAGAGCTTCCCCGCGTCCCAGGCCTGGGCGATGGCGTGGGTGAAGTTGAGGCCCGACATGTGCTCGTGGGCGAGCTCGGGGTTCACGCCCACCATCTCCGGGTGGTCGAGGGTCTCGATGAAGGCCAGGATGGAGCCGGTGGTGGGAAGGTAGATGTCGTGCCGGGGCTCGTTGGGCTTGGCCTCGAGGGCGAACACGAGGTCGTACTTCTGGTCTTTCACGTAGTGGGTCAAGAAGTTCAACCCCTCGCGGTAGCGTTTCAAGGCCTCGAGCGGGTTCTTGCTGGCATCCGTCTCCACGCCCTCCCGGCCGCCCCAGAACACGTAGACCTTGGCTCCCAGCTCCACCCCGAGGTCGATGGAGCGCATCGTCTTCTGCAGGCCGTAGGCCCGGACCCGGGCGTCGTTGGCGGTGAAGGCGCCGTCCTTGAACGCGGGGTCCGAGAACAGGTTCGTGGTGGCCATCGGGACCTTGATGCCGGTCGCCTCCAGCGCCTTCCGGAACTCGCGGACGATCGTGTCGCGCTCCCGGGCGGAGGCCTCGATGGGCACGAGGTCGTTGTCATGGAAGTTCACGCCGTAAGCCCCGACCTCCGCCAGCAGGTGGACGAGCTCAACGGGGGTGAGCAGGGGCCGTACGGGCTCCCCGAACGGGTCACGGCCCGTATTGCCGACCGTCCAGAGGCCGAAGGTGAACTTGTGCTCGGGCCGCGGCTGGTAAGGGTCACTCACGTTGCCTCCTTGTCCTCATCTTCGTCGGCCGAGGCACCGACCGACCTCGGCACCGGGGATGTCCGACCTCTGAGGGCCACGGGCTCGGTCCGGGTTCGGGGCCGCCCTTCGGGGTACAGGGGTCTTGTACCGCACATTGGCCTTCGCGGTCGACCGCCCGAGATCAGGGCCGGGGCGAGGGGGCGGCTTCGTCCCCCCGGAGGCCCAACGCCTTTCGGTAGCCGTCGTTGAGGCGGCAGTTTTCGAAACGGATGTTGGCGAGGAAGGCAGCCAGGACGGCTCGTGACCTGACCAAGGGGGGGCGGATCTTGGCATTCGCCTCGAAATCGGCGGTGCGGTGGATCGCGTAGGCCACGATCTCGTCCCAACCCTCGGGGGCCGCGATGGAGGCCAGGCAGCTCGGGGCGACGAGCTTCTTGTAGGGCCAGAAGCACCATCCGATGCCGTGCCGTTCGGCGAGCCGGCGGCAGGCATCGATCCACTCGTCGGTGTTCTCCCCCGTTTCCCCGAGCCAGAGCGGCACCCGGTAGCGTTCCCGGAAGTCGAGGAAGGGGCGCAGGGATGCGTCATCCGTCGGGCTCCAATACTTGGGGAAGGTGTAAACGAGATTCGGCGCGAAGGGAGGCCCGAAGACCGAGAAGTCGGTGTCCCAATTGGCGCCCCCCAGAAAGATCACGTGGTGGGCGTCCACCTCCCGGATCCCGGCCACCGCCTTGCGATAGAACGCCTCGAGCCGCGCCTTGTAGGGAGCGTAGGCCGGCACGTTGGGGATCGGCTCGTTCAGGAGGTCATAGCCCAAGACGGCGGCCTCGTCACGATAGCGCTCGGCCAGCCTTCGCCACACCGCGATCGCCCGGGCCTCGCTCTCCTCGCTCTCGAATAGGAAGGGGTGGCCCCAGCTGTTGTCGATGTTGCGGCCGGTCTGGCCTCCGGGCGCGGCGTGCATGTCCAGCACCACCAGCAGCCCCTCGTCGCGACACCATTCGATGAGCTGGTCGAGCCGAGCGAAGCCGGCCTCCAGCCAGACTCGGGAATCCTCCTCCGGGGTGAGGACCCGGTAGTCGAAGGGGACGCGCACGGAGTCGATGCCGATCTTCTTCAGATAATGGATGTCGCTCCGCGTCACGTAGGCGTCTTGAAAGTCCCGCCAGAAGGACCGGGCGGCGTCGGGTCCGATGAGCTCGGCCACCAACTCCTGGATCTGCCGCGGAGACTGGGGGCCCTTCTGGAGCCGCCACATGTAGCCCTCGGGGAGCAGCCAGTTGCCGAGGTTGATCCCCTTGAGGCGGAGCGGGGTGCCGTCCGCGGCCACGAGCTCTCGGCCTTGGGCGCGGGCGAAGCGCGAGGGGGTTGGGCCCTCCTGGCCGTAGAGGGGTCCCATGAGCGCGAGCAGGACAACCAGCGGGGCGAGGGGGCGGCGGAGACCGGCCAGGCACGATTCCACGACCGAGATTGTAAACCGCGGGACCACCCCTGAGGGCCGGGTTAGGGCACCCGAGCCCAGTCGCCAAACCGTCGTCCAAGCGTCACATTCGGTCTGCAGAGTCTGTGTAAAAGTGTAAGAGAAGATATGGGGGGCACTTGTCCAACCGGTTGGAGGAGAAGCCATGGCGAATCCTTTTGTACACGTGGAGCTGAGCTGCACCGATGTCGGCAAGGCTAAGACTTTCTACGGGAAGCTGTTTGACTGGAAGCTCGAGGACGTCCCGATGGGAAGCGGCGGCAGCTACACCATGATCAATGTGGGCCAGGGAACGGGGGGTGGAATCATGAAGAATCCGGTTCCCGGGCGCCCGTCGGCCTGGCTCGCCTACGTCGAGGTCGGCGACGTCGAAGCCGCCACCAAGAAGGCAAAATCCCTGGGCGCCACCGTCATGCAGGATGTGACCGAGGTGCCGGGTATGGGTTGGTTCAGCGTCATCGTCGACCCGACCGGCGCGGCCCTGGGTCTCTGGAAGCCAAAGGGGGCTTAATAAGGTCTCCTGCCATCAGCATGGACGACGGCTCGCTGGGCTCGGGGGAGATCGTCCCTCCCCCGACGCCCACGGGGAACCCTGGGGCTCGGCCCGGGGGACCCAGGCAAGCTGGGTGGTACTCTTGGGGCACAGGGCGGAGCGGGGTCGTTGCGACTCGAGCCGAACCTGGGGAGGATCGCTACGGGCTCACCCTCGAAGCCGCCGCTGAACTCCGAGCTTCTGGAGGCCGTCGACCGCGCGCTCCGGGGGGACTGGCAAGGGGCGCACGGGATCGTCCAGGACCACGAGACGAACGCCTTCGCGAATTGGATCCACGCCGTGGTCCACCGCTTTGAAGGCGACCTCGACAACGCCCGCTACTGGTACGGCCGCTGCCAGCGGCCTTACCGGGAGGACGTCCCGCCCGAGGTCGAGATCAAAGAGATCCGGGACGCGCTCTCACCGTGACCCCGGCTCGTCGCGCGACGCCTCCGCCCCAATCCTTCAGGTAAGCGGTCAATCGCCTCCCCGCCCCGCGTCTGGCTTGATCGGGGCTTACGGGTGGGGGGGGAGGGCCCGCGGATCCAGCACCTCGAGGGGGGTGGTGGTCACGCTCGCCGAGCTCGTCCCCACCATCACGTCGAACACTCCCGGCTCGACCACCCGGGTCATGTTCTCGTCCAGCAGGCTCAAGGCCTCCGGGCCCAGGGTGAAGACCACGCTCTTCCGCTCCCCCGGCGCCAGGCCGACGCGCTCGAAGCCCCGTAGCTCCTTCACCGGCCGGGTGACCGAGGCCACGCGTTGATGGATGTAGAGCTGCACGACCTCGTCGCCGGCGCGCGACCCCGTGTTGGTCACCTCCACCGTGACCGTGGCCCGGCCGGCGGGTCCGATCTTGGCGGGGGCCACGGTGGGGTTCCCCAGAACGAAGGTCGTGTAGCTGAGGCCGTGGCCGAAGGGGAAGAGGGGTTCGCGGGGCAGGTCGAGGTAGGGGCGGAACGAGGTGGGCTTGCGGTCGTAGTACACAGGAAGCTGCCCCACGTGGCGCGGGATCGAGATGGGGAGCTTGCCCCCCGGGTTGACGTCGCCGAAGAGCACCTCCCCCACCGCCGTGCCCCCTTCCTGGCCGAGGTAGAAGCACTCTAGGATGGCGGGGACGGCCCCCGCGAGGCGGGGACTGGCCACCGGCCGCCCGTTCACGAGCACGGCCACGATCGGCCGTCCCGTGCCGCGCACGGCTTCCAGGAGCTCCTCCTGCTGGCCCATGAACCCGAGATCCGCCACGTCCCCGAGGTGGGTGTCGCTCCAGGCCTCGCGGGAGGTGGACTCGTTGGTGCCGAGCACGAGGACGACGGCGTCCGCTTCCCGGGCCGTGCGGACCGCCTGCGCGATGCGCTGACGGTTTGCCGCGGGATCGCCCAGCACTACCTGGTCCTTGTTCCAGTCGGGAGGCGACTCCGTGATGCGGGTGCCTTCGGCATAGAGCACGCGGATGGTGGAGCCGGCCTTGGCCTGGATCCCGGACAGCACATCCACCCCCCGGCCGGGATCGTTCGAATAGCCGCCGAGGTGCACGCCCTTGGCGTTGGGACCGATGACGGCAATCGTCCGCAGGCGCTTGCGGTCGAGGGGGAGCAGGCCGTCCTGGTTCTTGAGCAGGACGATCGCCCGGCGGGCGGCCTCGAGCGCCTGGGCCTGGTGCTCGGGAGCGTTGCTCAGAGCGGCGGCTCGGTCGGGATCGACGTAGGGGTCCTCGAAGAGGCCGGCTAGGAACTTCGCCCGCAGGATGCGGGCCACGGCCCGGTCGAGGGCGGCCTCGGGGATGCGCCCCTCCTTGACGAGCGCGACCAGCGTCCCGTAGGCCTCGACGTCGGGAAGCTCCACGTCCACCCCCGCCTGCAAGGCCTGTCGGGCAGCGTCTCCCAGATCGGCGGCGACGCCGTGGCGGCTCGCCAGCTGGGGGATCGCGTAGTAGTCGGAGACCACGATGCCGCGGAAGCCCCACTCCTGGCGAAGAACGCGGCCGAGGAGCCACGAGTTCTTGTGGGAGGGGAGACCATCGAGCTCGTTATAGGAGGGCATGACCGCCATCACGTCCGCCTCCGTGACCGCGGCCTGGAAGGGGAGCAGGTACTGCTCGCGCACAACCCGCTCCGAGAAGTTGGAGGGGGCGGTGTTGATGCCGCCCTCGTTCGGCCCGTGGACGGCGAAATGCTTGGCGGTCGCGAAGACCTTGTCCGGGGCCAACGTTTGACCCAGGCCCTGATAGCCGCGGATCGCGGCCACCCCGAGTCGGGCCACCAGATAAGGGTCCTCCCCGTAGGTCTCTTCGGTGCGGCCCCAGCGCGGGTCCCGGGCGAGGTCGAGCACGGGGGAGAGAACCTCGTGGACTCCTCGGGCCCGGGCCTCCCGGGCCGCCACGCCCATCACCCGCTGCATTAGGGCGGGGTCCCAGGCGCTGGCCAGGGCCAGGGGCACCGGGAAATGCGTGGCGCGGGGGGCGGCGAGGCCGTGGAGCGCCTCCTCGTGGGTGAGGGCGGGGATGCCGAGCCGGGTGTTCTCGAGGAGCCACTTTTGGACGGCGTTGACGAAGACCGCGCTCTCCCGGGGCCCCAGGGTGACTCTCTGGGGCTTCTCGCGGAGCTCGCTCGGCCGGGCCAGCTGGCCGATCCCGTGGGCGAGCGTGGGCCCGCCGCGCTCAGGGTCGAAGCGCCCATCATCGCTCGAGATCCGGTCTTTCCCTCTCCAGAGGGCGAGCGTCTGAGCGGCCTTCTCCTCGAGCGTCATCCGCGCGAGGAGGTCGGAGACGCGGCG